>Ga0137373_10005726_pt1 | contig 13369 bp, 14 predicted proteins | sample SagtaG_5_FD_104912 | JGI IMG/M metagenome (GOLD analysis project Ga0137373, IMG submission 104912) | Vadose zone soil microbial communities from Sagehorn Ranch, Mendocino, California, USA - Sage1_R_80_16 metaG | ecosystem: Environmental > Terrestrial > Soil > Vadose zone | place: USA...
AGGCCACCGCGGCGGAACGCGGCTTGGACACTGCCGGTGAGCGGGAGGAGACGAGGAGGCGGCTCCGCGAGGCGGGACGCCAGTTTGTCCGTCGGACCTGCCCGGAACCGTTGAGCCGGGACGACATCCGCGAGCTTGCGCAGATCGTCGCGGCCGGCCTGCTAGCGAGCAAGCTCGACGCGGATCGTGGCCTCAAGCAGCTCGGTGTCCCGGTACCGCTCGGCACGCCCGAGCCGGCCGGTCGGAAGTAGCACGACCCGCCGGAAGACGAACTCCAGAATCCGCCGCTTGGTGTGCAGCGGGAGCCCTTCCCACTCATCCTCGAGATCATCGAAGTCAACGCCAAGCGGCATCGCCGACCGAGCGGCGATCTCTTGGAGGCGCCGGTCGATCGCCTGGAGGTTCGCGTCAAGCCTTGCCGCCGAGAATTGGTACACGTCATCGGCGAGCGGTTCCCTGCCTGGCGGAGGAGCGAACCGCGCGGCACCAAGCTCCTTGCGCTGGATGTCAATCGCCGCACGTTGCTGCCGCAGGGCGGCATGCTCCTCGCTGTCAGGCATGTTCTCCATGAGCGACGCCCGGAACTCGGGATGCTTCGTCCGCTCGAACAAGACGCCTTCAAGGTAGGCTTCCACCGGCGCCGCGAGCCGGTTCACCTTCCCGCACGTCTGGCAGAAGTAGGTCTTCTGGCCGTTGGTGTAGCGGACGTGCAGCTTCGCCGTGCAAGGGCAGAACAGCGTGCGAACCCAGGGATGCTTGGTCGGTCCGCCTGGGTTGAAGCGCCGCGACGGGTCCTGGAAGAGCAGGACGAGGGCGTCGTGGGTGCTGCGGTCGAGAATCGGCTTCCACTGGGCCGGGTACACCGCGCCCCGATGCGCGCGAATGCCGGCGACCGTGTCCCCGGAGACGACGTTCCGGACAGTGTTCGGGAACCACTTCCCGCCCTTTGCGGCCGGGATTCCGCGACGGTTGAGGTCCCGGGCGATCAGCGAGATGGTCTCGCCGGCGAGCACGCGGGCGGCGATCTCGCGGACGACCACCGCCTCCGCGGGGACCACCTCCAGCCGGTTTTCCCCCGCGATGTGGCGGTACCCGTAGCGGCGCTGCCCGCCGTTCGGCAGCCCGTCGACCGCGATCTGCAGTTGGCGGCGCCGGTGCCGCTGCGAGGTTTTCTCGGATTCGTTGGCGGCGATGTTCGCCCACAGGCGCGCCTGGAAGCGTCCTTCCGGCGTGGACAGGTCGTAGTCGCCGGAGACCGTTCCGAGCCGCGTGATGCCGGATGCCTCCGCGATGTCCAGGAACTCCTCCAGCTCCTTGGGCTGGCGCACCAACCGGTAGACGTCCCAGCAGACCACCGCCTGGACGACGCCGTCCCGCATGGCCTGGAGCATCTCCAGGTACGCAGGGCGAGGCTTGTTGGAGTACTTGGCCGCGCGGATGTCGTTGTCGACGAAGACGCGGTACACGATCCAGCCGAGGCGCTCCGCGAGCCTGCGGCAGTCCTGCTCCTGGTCCCGCACACCGAGACCCCTGGCTTGTGCGTCCTTCGAAATGCGGACGTAGATCGCCACAAAGATCGTTGCGAGGGTGGGCATCGGCTCCGAACGCGACGGCGGCCTGTCGAACAATTGTTCTACCTCCCATGACGCAATCCCGTCAAACAGTGAGGTAGCAGGTTACTGGACCATGCCGCCCGGAATGAAAATCTGCGACTGGGTGGGTAGGTCGGCCCCGCCCGACTCGATGAGCTGGACCAGTGGCAGCCGGTTGCGCTCGGCGATCTCCATGGCGCGCAGGCCCTTGCGCAGCCCGAACGGGTTGGTGGCGCCACCCCGGACGGTCGGGTCGCTGGCGGTGACCACGCACTCGACGCCGCTGACCACCCCGACGCCGTGGACGCCGCTGGCGCCGACGTGGAAGTCGCTGTCCCAGGCGGCCAGCGGGGACAGCTCCAGGAACGGCGCGTCGCGGTCGAGCAGCAGCTCGACCCGTTCGCGGGCGAGCAGCTTGCCGCGGGCGCGGTGGCGGTCGACGTACTTCTTGCCGCCGCCGGCGCGGGCGAGCGCGAGCTGCTCGGAGATCTCCTCGAGCAGCCGCAGGTTGGCGCTCCGGTTGGCGCGATAGGTCGCGGACGCCCGGTCGAGCCGGCTGGCCAGCACGCTCATAGTTACCGCAAGGTAACCACGCCGTCCCGTTGCGGTCCAGCAGCGCCGCGGGACCGGGTCGTGATCCTCAGCGCCTAACCCTGCCGCCGGCGTCCGAAGACGAAGTAGGAGACTGGCACGACCCCGGCGGAGCTGACGACTGCCACCACCGTGGCCCAGATCCACTTCTGGCCTCGGATCTGGCTTGCTGGCCGACGCTTGATGTCGATCAGCGCCGCAAGCTTGAGGATGCCCTCGGCGACCGCCGCGGCGACGAGCAGCCTGCGCCTGCGCTCGCTGAGATCGCTCCACCGTCTTCTGGCGGCCATGCCATCCTCCGCAGTACGGCAAGGATCCCGACGGCCTGCACCTTACATCTTTGCGTCGGCTGTTGACCGGAAGGCGGGACGTCGGGTCCCGGAGACCAGGGAGGTCGTGGTGACGTACGTGGAGGTGAACGGGCTGCCGACCTGGCACGAGGTGCGCGGTGAGGGCCAGCCGGTCGTGTTGCTGCACGGGGGGTTCGCCGGTGCCTCGTCCTGGTCGGCGCAGGCGCCGGCCCTGGCCGGGGCCGGGTACCGGGTGCACGTCCCAGAGCGTCGGGGCCACGCCCACACCCCCGACGTCGAGGGCCCCTTGACCTACGACGCGATGGCCGACGACACCGTGGCCTACCTCGACGGCGTGGTCGGCGGCCCGGCGCACCTCGTAGGATGGAGCGACGGGGCGGTGGTGGCCCTGCTGGTGGCCCGGCGCCGCCCGGAGCTGGTGGACCGGCTGGTGCTGATCGGCCAGTACTACAACTCCTCCGGCAAGGTCACCGGCGGCCTGGTCGACCAGCTCAGCGCCGGCGGCGACCAGGTCATGAGCTTCCTGCGGACCGAGTACGACCAGGTGTCGCCGGACGGCCCGGAGCACTTCCCGGTGGTGTACGCCAAGACGCTGCGGATGCTGGCCACCGAGCCCGAACTCGAGCTTGCGTCGCTGGCGGAGGTGGCCGCCCCGACGCTGGTGCTGCAGGGTGACCGCGACGAGGTGACCCTCGAGCACGGCGCCGCCGTGGCGGCGGCGCTGCCGCAGGGGGGGCTGGCGGTGCTCCCGGGCACCCACGCCCTGCCCGTGGAGAACCCGGACGTGGTGAACGCGCTGCTCGTGTGGTTCCTCGCAGGAGCGACGCCGGCCGTCGCCTGGCCCGCCGCGGGACCCGGTCCCTGACCACCGCCGGCGACCTGCGTAGAGGTCGGCTGAGCGCCCCAGACCGCGGCCAGCGCCGGCTCGTCGACGCGGCCTGGGTCGTCGTGGCCATCGGCGGCTGCTCCTCGGGGTCGGCTCAGACCGGTTCCACCCGTGGGTACTCCGGCTGCCACATGGCCTGGTGGACCTGCTGGACGGGGTCGTCGAGAGCGACCTCGGCCAGCCCGTCGGCGGCGGCCGCCTTGGCCACCGCGACCGCGACCGCCGCCGAGACCTCGCGCAGGTGGTCGACCGGCGGCAGCAGGGGGGCGCCGGGGGTGGAGGCGTCGGAGAGGCCGGCGACCGCCTCGGCGGCCGCGGCCAGCATGGCGTCGCTGATCCGGCGGGCCCTGGCCACCGCCACCCCCAGCCCCAGGCCGGGGAAGATCAGTGCGTTGTTGGCCTGGGCGATCCGGTGGGTGACTCCGTCGTGGGTCACCGGGGCGAAGGGGCTGCCGGTGGCGACCAGCGCCCGGCCGTCGGTCCAGGCGATGAGGTCGGCCGGCACCGCCTCGGCCTTGGAGGTCGGGTTGGACAGCGGCATGATCATCGGCCGCTCGACGTGCGCGGCCATCTGGCGGACGATCGCCTCGGTGAAGGCGCCGGCCTGGGTCGAGGTGCCGATCAGCATGGTCGGACGGACGTGGCCGACCACCTCGGCCAGCGGGGGACCCTCAGCGGTGCCGCTGCGGCTCCAGCCGGCGACCGCGGCCGCCGGGCGGGCATACGGGTGCTGGAAGTCGAGCAGCCGGTCCGCCCGGTCGTCGGTGAAGAGCCCGTGGCGGTCCAGGCACCAGAACCGTCGGGTGGCCTCCCCCGGCTCCAGGCCCTCGCCGACCATGACCTCCCGGAGCACGTCGGCGATGCCCGTGCCGGCCGTACCGGCGCCGTGGATGACCACCCGCTGATCGGCCATGCGGGTGCCGCTGGCTCTGGTCGCCGCGAGCGCCGCCGCCAGCACCACCGCGGCGGTGCCCTGCATGTCGTCGTTGAAGGTGCAGCACTGGTCGGCGTACCGCCGCAGGATCCGCCGGGCGTTGGCCGCACCGAAGTCCTCCCAGTGCAGCAGGGCGTGCGGGAACAGCTTGGTCGCGGCCTGCACGTAGGCGTCGACGAACTCGTCGTAGCGCTGCCCGCCCACCCGCGGGTGGCGGGCGCCCAGGTACAGCTCGTCATCGAGCAGCCCCTGGTTGTCGGTGCCCACGTCGAGCACCACCGGGACCACCCGGCGGGGGTGCATCCCGGCGGCGGCGATGTACACGGCCAGCTTCCCGATGGCGATCTCGATGCCACCGACGCCCCAGTCGCCGATCCCGAGGATCCCCTCGGCGTCGGTCGCCACGATGAGGTCGACGTCCTCCGGCCCGAGGCCGTAGTTGCGCAACGACTCCTCGACCAGCTCCGGGTGGTCGACCGAGAGGAACACGCCGCGGGGTCGACGGTACTCGTGGCTGTAGCGCTCGATCGCCTCGCCCACCGTGGGTGTGTAGACGATCGGCAGCATCTCGGCCAGGTGGTCGGAGAGCAGCCGGTAGAACAGGACCTCGTTGCGGTCGCGCAGGTTGGCCAGGTACACGTTCCTGGCCAGCGCGTCGGGCTGGCGCTGGAACTGCGCGTAGACCCGGCGGACCTGCCCGTCGATGGTCGACACCCCTTCGGGCAGCAGCCCGACCAGGCCGAGCGCCCGACGCTCCTCGAGGGTGAAGGCGGTGCCCCGGTTCAGGATGGGGGTCGCCAGCACCGAGGTGCCGCGGACCCGTACCCGCAGCAGCGGCCCTTTCGGGGTCCTCACGAACTCGTACGGGCGCTCGGTCATGCCACCTCCCGGTCACACGCCTGTGGCCGCCAGCTCCAGCAGGCGGTCCATCACACGACGCCCTGCTCGCGGAGCCGCGCCAACTCCTCCTTGCCCAGCCCGAGCTGGTCGTAGACGCCTGGGCTGGCCTGTACCAGGTGTGGACGTGTCCCATCCGCAGCGTCACCGACAACTATGGCGGGCCGCTGACCATGATCTCGGTCGCTGTGGGTTGATGGTCCACCCGTTGGAGAAGCGTTGCATGGACACTGGCTGCGCGCCGAGCCGGACCGGACCCGGGCATGACCCGAGAGACACGGTGCCCTGCCGCCTCGCCGCCGGCGTGGGGCGTGCTTCGATAGCGGTGAGGACGTGCGGGAGGTGAGGGCATGACGGCGGCCGGCGGAGTGGCCGGTGAGGCGCTGCGTCTGCTCGACGGGCTGCTCTCCCCCGCCGGGCGGGCGCTGCTCGACGAGGTCATGGCCGCGCCGGTGGAGCCGGCCGCCGAGCTCGCCGTCGGCGAGCGGCTGCGTGCCCGCTGGGCGGCCGACCTGGTCGCCGCCGCGTTCGCCCAGCGCGAGCTGCGGCTGGCGGCGCGGGCCAAGTTCCGCCTGGCCGAGCGGATGCTGTTCACCCGGGCCGGCCTGGAGCAGGCCTCGGCCGAGGCCGTCGCCCGCCACCGCGCGCGGCGCTACCAGGGGGTGGCCGCCGTCGCCGACGTGTGCTGCGGCATCGGCGGCGACCTGGTCGCGCTGGCGCGGGGCCGGACGGTGCTCGCGGTCGACCTCGACCCGGTCCACCTGCGCATGGCCGCCGAGAACGCGGCCGTCCACGGGGTTGGCGGCGGCGTCGGGACGCTGCTGGCCGACGCCCGCGCCGCGCCGCTCGACCGGGTGGAGGCGGTCTTCGTCGACCCGGCCAGGCGGGAGGGCGGCCGGCGCTTCGGGCCGGGCGCGAGCGAGCCGCCGCTCGCCTGGTGCCTCGGCCTGGCCGAACGGGTGCCGGCCGTCGGTGTCAAGGCCGCCCCCGGGCTCCCGCTCGACCTGGTGCCGGCCGGCTGGGAGGTGGAGCTGATCGCCGACGGGCGCGACCTCAAGGAGGCCGCGCTCTGGTCGCCGGCGCTCGCCACCGCGTCGCGCCGGGCGACCGTGCTGCCCGAGGGCTGGACCTTGACGCCCGCGCCGGGCCCCCCGGTGGCCTGCGCCCCTCCCGGGGCCTACCTGCTCGACCCGAACCCGGCCGTGACCCGCGCCGGCGCGGTGGAGACCCTCGCCCGCACGCTCGGCGCCTGGAAGCTGGACGAGCGGATCGCCTTCCTGTCCGCCGACGCGCCGCCGCGCACCCCGTTCGGCCGCGCCCTCCGGGTGGAGGCGTCCATGCCGTTCGGGCTGAAGCGGCTGCGCGCCCGCCTCCACGCCCTGGGCGTCGGCGCGGTCGACATCCGCCGCCGCGGCCTCGCCGGCGACGTCGACGAGCTGCGCCGCCGCCTGCGCCTGGACGGCGACCGCCGCGCCACCGTGGTCCTCACCCGCGTGCTCGACCGCCCCTGGACGCTGGTCTGCACCGACCCCGAGTCCCCGCCTCTCCCCTGATCAAGGGGCAAGCGCTCGCCGGGACGGCCCTGCTCGCGGTGGGCGCCCGCGACTAGACTCCGGCGGGAGCGAGCGCCGCATCTCCGCCGGGACGCGAGCAGCTCACCGGGTCGAACATCCCCAGGCCACTCGACACAGGAGACCGCATGGACGAGCTGACTCCGGACGACCTTCGCGGCGCCGTGGCCGTAGCCGCCGACACCATGGTCGGGCATGCCGGCGCGGACTGGTCCGTCCGGGCCGGGGAGCTGGAGTGGAGCTGCAGGCAGACCCTCGACCATGCGGTCGACTGCCTATTGTGGTACGCGGGGAACCTGGCGATGCTGGCGACGCGGAAGCGGCAGGACGTCCGCGACGGCGACCCGGACGGCTCGATCGAGCGGCTGCTCGACGCGCTCGTCTCGTCGGGGCACATCCTCGCGCGGGTCGCCGAGGCGACCCCGCCCGGCGGGCGCGGCTACCACGGCCTTGGCATGGCGGACGCGACCGGGTTCCTGGCGATGGGCTGCGACGAGACCCTGGTGCACACGGGCGACATCTGCGCCGGGCTGGGCGTGCGGTTCCGCCCGCCCGGCGACGTCTGCGCGCGCGTGGTCACCCGGCTGTTCCCGTGGGCGCCGGAGCACGACGACCCCTGGGAGCGGCTGCTCTGGTGCAACGGCCGCATCGCGCTGCCCGGCCACGAGCGGATCGGAGCCGACTGGGGCTGGTGGTGCGCGCCGCTGGACGAGTGGGACGGCGTGGCCTACACGCACACCATGCCCGGCGCCTGACCTCGCGGGCCGGCCACCTCGTCAGGCCGTCAGGCCTCCGCCGGCGCGGCGACCGGGGTGACCGGGGCACCGACCTCGATGGTCCCGCCCTCGAGGATCTGGGCGCGGAGGCCGCCACGGTGGACCAGGCCCTTGATCAGGCCCGGCCGGCCGGTCAGGTCCTCGAGGTGCTTGCAGGGCTCGTTCAGCTTGATGCCGAGCAGCCGCACGGTCCCGATCTGGAACTCCTTGCCGACCAGGTCGTTGAGGGGGACGCCGGCGGTCACCACCTGGCGCCGGTGCTCCCCGGGCTCCAGCGCGATGCCGTGGTCGCCGGCGAGCGCCTCCAGGGCCTCTTGCTGGATCAGGGTCAGCTCGTCCTGCGGCACCTGCTCGCCGACCGGCCGGTAGTAGCGGTCGCCTTCCAGACCCGCCCCGGCCACGGCCTTGACCTCGGGCACGGCGTAGGTCGGTGCCTCGTTGGCCGAGGCGAGATGGATGGAGATGACAGAGCCTGCCCACATAGTCCCAATCTCCCTGGAGAGCCCGAGCCGCGGGATCCACGCGACCGGACCGGCACCCGGCCGGCGCTCCGGCGCCCCCGCGATCGACGAAACGGCTGCCGTGGCAACGGTACGGGCCCGCATGCCTTGCCGCCACCCCAATAGCGGTACTGGGCCGCCAAGCGCCGCGCGAACGGGACAGCTCGACCGGGCGTCCCCGCGAGGGCGCGGACCCGGTCAGCCGCCGGTGGGGACGGACACGCCGACGCCGCCGCGGGTGTCGGCGCCGAAGCGCTCCTTCTCCTTGGCGAGGTCGAGCGGGCCGATCTGGGCGCGGCCGGCGAGCAGCTCCGGGGTGATCAGCTCGGCAGGGACCAGCCAGCACACCTCGAACTCGATGCCGTCCGGGTCGCGCGCGTACAGCGCCTTGGTGGTGGAGTGGTCGCTGGCGCCGACGAGCGCGCCGAGCTCGCTGAGCTTGGCGGCGACGCGTTCGAGCTCGGTGAGGGTGTCGACCTCCCAGGCGAGGTGGTAGAGGCCGACGCTGGTGCGGCCGGCGGCCGACGGCCCGGCCTGGGGGCCGAGCTCGAACAGGCCGAGGTCGTGGTCGTTGCGCGAGCCGGGCGCTTGCAGGAAGGCGGCTCCCCGCAGCTCCTGCATCCCGTCGACTGGACGGAAGCCGAGCGCGTCACGATAGAAGGCGACGCTGGCGGCGACGTCGCGGACGTACAGGACGGCGTGGTTGAGGCGCTGCACGGGCATGGGGACTCCCACCGTGTAGTGATCGGAGCCGAGCAGCTCCGAGGGTACTCCGCGACGTGGGGACAAAACGATGGACGGAGGCGGGCGCCTGTGGCAGACAGAGGCATGAGCAAGCTGCTGGTGCGGCGTGTGCGCCCCGAGGAAGCCCTGACGTTCCGGGCGCTACGGCTGCGGGCGCTCGCCGACGCGCCCCACGCGTTCGCCAGCTCGCTCGCCGCCGAGCAGGACAAGCCCACCGAGCTGTGGCGCAGTGAAGTACGTCGCCATGCCTCCGGCAGCGACGAGGCGGTCTTCCTGGTGGAGTCGGCGGAGGAGGGGCCGTTCGGCCTCGCCGGCTGCTACCTGCGGGACCGGCGACCCGAGGTCGCCCACGTCGTGTCCGTCTGGGTCGACCCGGCGATGCGTGGCCGCGGCGCCGCCCGGCTGCTCATGGAGGCCGCCGAGGCGTGGGCACGGCAGGCCGGCGCGCGCACCATGGAGCTGTGGGTGGCGCAGGACAACGCCGCGGCACGGGCCCTCTACGAGGGCCTCGGCTTCACCGAGACGGGACAGGCGCAGCCGCTGCCTTCGCATCCGAGCCGGCTGGAGTCGCTGCTACAGCGCCCGTTGTGACACGCCGGCCGGTGGGTGGATCAGGTGCTGCCGCCCGTCATCTCGGCGGCGCGCCTGGCCATCTCCTCGGGGGGCACGTCCTCGACGTGGGTCGCGACGCTCCAGCGGTGGCCGAAGGGGTCCTCGAACTGGCCCGTCCGGTCGCCGTAGAACTGGTTCTCGACCGGGCGCAGGACCTTCGCGCCGGCCTTGACCGCCCGGTCGACCACGTCGTCGACGTCCTCGACGTAGACGCTCACGATCACGGGGGTGCCGCCGACCGACTTCGGGCCGAGAATGCCCCTGTCAGGGAACTCGTCCGCCAGCATGATCATCGACTTGCCGAACAGCAACTCGGCGTGGCCGACCTTTCCGTCGGGCTCGGGCATGCGCATCCGCTCGGTGGCGCCGAACACGTCGCTGTAGAACTCGATCGCCGCGCTGGCACCGTCCACCAGCAGGTACGGCGTGACCTGCGGGTACTCGTCCGGAATCGGCTTCACATCGGCCATTTTCCACCTCCTCGCCGGCATGCAGCCGGCCTCGCCTGCTGAACATATGTTCGAGAGGTGATCCTATCAGGTGGCCGTCCTCGCCGCGGGCGTGCCGCAGGCGTCGGCCAGCGCCGCGCGCACAGCGGCGGTCCGGCGTTCGGTGTCGGGCTCGTCGCTGGCCCAGGCGATGTACCCGTCGGGACGGACCAGCATCACGGTGCCCGACCCGCTCTCCGTGGCGGCCTCCTCGACGCGCCCGCCCCATCCGCCGACCGAGGCGGCGGGGTCGCCGGCCGGGGCCTGGAGCACGAAGCGACCGCTGCGCAGCGCCCCGTACAGCCGGGTGGGCGCTCCGTCGGCCGCGACCAGCGGCACCTCAGGCGCCCGCTTGCCGGCCAGCCGGTGCGCGCCGGGCGGCATCGGGTAGCCGATCGCGATGCCAGAGACCGTCCCGGCGACCCGTCTGGTCGCCGGGACGAAGCGCGCCGCGGCACCGGCGAGGCCGCTCCGGAGGGCGCGCAACACCCGCGGGCGCAGCAGCGCCAGCCGCAGGATCGTGCCGCTCAGGCGCATGACCACGCGCCCGACCGGGTGCCGCTCGGCGTGGTAGGTGTCGAGCAGGCCGGGCGGCGCCCAGCCGCCGATGGTGGCCGCGAGCTTCCAGCCGAGGTTGGCCGAGTCCTGCAGCCCGGTGTTCATGCCCTGCCCCCGGCCGGCGAGTGCACGTGCGCCGCGTCGCCGACCAGGAACACCCGCCCGACGCGGTAGGGCGGGACCTGGCGCTCGTCGCTGTGGAAGCGGGACAGCCAGCGCGGGTCGTGCATGCCCAGGTCGCTGCCGAGGACGCGGCGGGCGACGTCGCGGATCTCGTCGAACTGCACCGGCGCGCTGTCGGGCAACTGGTGGCGCCGGTCCCAGGCGATGACGCGCCACCAGCCGTCGCCGAACGGCGCGGCGAAGGCGAACTGCTTGCCGTTGGCGGCGACCGGGAGCACGTTGGCGGGCGGCTCCTCGAGCCGGACGTCGGCCAGCATCACCGAGCGGACCACGGAGTGGCCCGGGACGGGAGGCCGAGGCCGTGGCGCACCGCGCTGTGCACGCCGTCGGCGCCGACCACCCAGGCCGCGCGGCGCTGCTCGGCGGTGCCGTCCCTGGCGCGCACGTCGAGCTCGACCCCGTCGGCGTCCTGCCGCAGCCCGACCACCTCGGCGCCGTGGACGATCTTGGCGCCGAGCGCCCGGGCCCGCTCCTCCAGCACCCGCTCGGTCTCGTACTGCGGAGTGACCAGCACGAACGGGAACCTGGACGGCAGCTGCGAGAGGTCCACTTGGACCCTGCCGAAGATCTGGATGGCGCCGACCCGCTGGCCGGTCGTGATCAGCTCGTCGGCGACCCCACGGGCGTCGAGTAGCTCCAGCGTGCGGGCATGGACGGCGAACGCGCGGGTGAGGTTGGACTCCTCCACGCGCCGCTCCAGAATCGTGCAGGCCACGCCTGCCGCGGCGAGGTCGCCGGCGAGCAGCAACCCGCTCGGACCGGCCCCCACGATCAGGACATCGTTGCTCTGCGGCATGGTCGTCCCCTCATTGCGAGGCATCTGGTCGCGACGAGTGGAGGCCACGACCCCGGCGCTGCCCGACGGCGGACCGAGATCGCGCCGACTGCGCCTCTCGACGCAGCGGTACCTCGCCACGGCCGGGCGCCGGCCCGACCCGGCATGGCCGGGCCTTTCCGCGGCGGGGGCGTCCCCGCCACGGCGAGGTCACGGCGCGGCGAAGCTCTCCCCGGCGCCCAAGGGGAACAGGGCCGGCTTGCCATCGCCGTCGTTGATCGGCTGCTGGCCGGCGCTCTGCATCCAGGTCACCGGCAGCTTGCCGGTCGGGGCGTAGTCGCCGAACAGCACGTCCGCCACGCCCTGCCCCTCGGTCCCTGGCAGCCACGCCATCAGCAGCGCGCCCCAGCCAGCGAGCTCGCCGGCGATGTCGAGCGGTCGGCCGGCGACCAGGACCACCACGACCGGGACGCCGCAGGCTCGGAACCGGCTCAGCGTGACGAGGTCGGTCGCGTCGAGCCCATGCCGCCGGGCCGGTCGCCGGCCCCTCCGCGTACGGCGTCTTGGCCACTACCGCGATCGCGGCGCTGTAGCTTCCGTCGATGTCGTTGGCGTCGCGCTCGTAGGTCACCGTGGTCGGCGGCGACACGGTGCTCTTGATCGCCTGCAGGATCGTGGTGCCCGGCGTGACCCGGCCAACTGCCACCCTGCCAGGAGATGGTCCAGCCACCCTGGTTGCCGACGTCGTCGGCGTTCTTGCTCGCGACGAAGAGCTTGCCGCCGGACTTGGGCAGCGGCAGCAGGGCGCCCGCGTTCTTGAGCACCTGGGACTCGCGCACCGCCCGCCTGGCCAGGTCGCGACGAGCCGCACTGCCGATCGTCCGGGTGAGGCGCGATCGGTCAAGGGACGCTCGAACAGGCTGAGCTCGAACTTCTCGGTGAGGATGCGGCGGCTGGCGTCGTCGACCCGGGCCAGCGGCACTCCGCTCGCCCGGACCTCGGTGCGCGGAAGGCTGACGAACGAGCGGTAGTTGGTGGGCACCATGACCGTGTCGATTGGTCTAGTGAGCCTGCCTAACGCTAGCGCCGGAAGGGCGTCTGTTGCTTGGAGGGCGGGACGAGAGCGGCGACATCGTGTCCACCCCAAACAAGAAACTAACTGACCGGCATTGGTCCTAGTCCGGTCCTAGCCCTGGAACTTTGGTGCTAGCCACGGTGACCACTCGTGATCTCTGCCCAGTCTTTGGTGCGGGGCTCTCAGCGGCCGTGACGGCTCCCGTCGGGAGCGCGGTGCGGCACTGTGCGTGTCTCCCAGCGAGCCTCGCCCCGGGTCACGATGGCATAGATATGCACAGGTAGGACAACCAGATAGAGCAGACCGTGGAGAAGGTAGTGAAAGGTGCGGGACTGCCATAAGACGACCGCAGCCGATATCGCAAGCAAGATCGCCAGCAGCCCAATCCCTTGTACTGGACCGCTAGAACGCCCGACCAGCAGCGTGGCGATCCCCAATGCCAACCCGAACAGGACTACGAGCGGGAAGGTCGCGCGGCTCGCGACCTCCACAAAGAGGTACAGGTGACGGTCGCGAAGAGCTGAGAGAGTGCACATGAGCTCGCGATAGAAGCTTCGGCTCCAGCGGAGTTGCTGAAGCGCGTACTCACTCAAGGCCTCGGGCACCTGCGTCCTTGCTTTGGCGAGCGGCGCATACACTGATCTGTGGCCTGCAGCGACCACGAGGTTAGTGAGGCGCAAGTCGTCCCCGGTAGTACAGCTGACCCCCGCATATGTCTGCCGCTGATAGGCGTCCCAGCACTCGACCAGTACGGTGTCGGCGATCACCGAAAATCGAGGAAAGCGATCAACGAATCTCGAGGAACATGATCATCGATCTTCGGGGTTGAGCTGAGCCTCTGACGCTCCTGCGGCGGATCCCACCCGCGACGCAAGA
>Ga0137373_10005744_pt1 | contig 13347 bp, 10 predicted proteins | sample SagtaG_5_FD_104912 | JGI IMG/M metagenome (GOLD analysis project Ga0137373, IMG submission 104912) | Vadose zone soil microbial communities from Sagehorn Ranch, Mendocino, California, USA - Sage1_R_80_16 metaG | ecosystem: Environmental > Terrestrial > Soil > Vadose zone | place: USA...
AGCGAGTAGACGCGGTTGAGCCGCGGGAAGGAGATGTAGATCTGCTCGACCAGCTTCTTGCGCTCAAAATCCGAAAGGGCGGGCTCTATGCTGTTGCTCTCCGTCATTGCGGAGCCTCCTCGCTGGCGTTGCCCGCCGGAAGACTGTAATCGGCGCTCCATCCCGGCTGATCCAACGGCAAAGCTTCAGTGATGATTTGCAGAGATCTCTGCTGTGCGCTCCCCTTACTTGAAACTGAATTCCTCGCTGGCTTCTTCTGCCCACCAGTCTCGCGCGCTGAGCTGGGGTTGGCCTGGTTGGGTGGTTGATCTGTCAGTGGATTGGTCTCTTTCGCATCTTCTTTTGCTTCCAAAGGACTCATAGAGGCAGAGTCAGGCAATATTATCCCGCCAGTCTCTCCTTCTCCTGGGGCGCCGTCGGAGATCTTTTGTCCGAGGTCGAGGTAGTGAGCGATCTTCTGCTTCCCTCTCATGTTGCCCGTCAGAAATCTTTCCCGCTCGACGATCTGTTGAATCTTCTCCTTGGCTCGGCACAGGGCCTCGATGTCCACGCAGTCCTGCACGGCGTGTCTGGCGTATTTGCGAATGACGTGATGCTGCCAGATTGTCAGCTTACGTGTGTACTCCTGATTCAAAGCCGGAACCTCAATCGTCCGGTCTTCGAAACGGTCGTGGACATAGATGATGGAGATATCCTGGGGGTCGTACTTCAGGGCCACCTTCTCGCCCTTTTTCAGATTCAGCCTGAGCGCGGCCAGCTCGGGGCTGTTGTAACGCAGGGTGAAGAGTTCGATTCCCGAGGGGCTGATCGCGCGATCGGCGTTGAACCCGATCAACACCTTCAGATCCGCCGATCTCGGCGGGAGGTTCGGCGGCCATTCCCGTATGTTCTCCACCCAACGCCGATGCGGAATGTCGCGGATGCCGCGGTGGACCGTCTGGTGATAAATATCCACGATCCATAGGTGAACCAGTTCCAGACACGCGTCAATCGAGATGACCGCATGTTTTTGCGGGTCATACTCGTCCCGGTCGATCACGTTTGAGAAGGTTGTGCCCGGCAGTTCATGAAGTAGACGCCGGTTCTGCGTACCGAACCACCTCTCAATACTCGCCTTGTATTGAGGAGTGCGCGGCGGCGCATACTCGATACGGGTCCCGATCTGTGCGCAGGCCAACTCGAAGTTCTTGCCGTGAAAATGTTCGGCGTTGTCTACCACCATAAGCCGGCCAGTCATGCTCGATCTGTGGATAATCGGTCTTTAGATATGACTTCGGACGAACGGCATGCAGTAAACACCGCATCACGCTGAGGTAGCCCGGCGGGTGAAAGCTGAGATAGAAGCCGGTGATCATTTTCGTGCAGACGTCGATCATCGTGGTCAGCCACGGCCGGCCGAGCGGCAGTCTCGTTTCAGTGTCTATCACCATCAGGTCGAGCTTTGTGTCGTCACACTCGACGCGTTCCAGCGGCCTCACCGGGCGCGGCCTCTCTCCCCGGGCGCGGAATTGTTCATCCGCATATCTCTTTCCGTAGCGCCTCAGGGCGACCTCGTACGGGTCCAGTCGCTCCACGGCTGTATAGATGCTGCTCAGATGCGGCAGTGGTAGCTTATCGGCCTCGGCGCGACGTTGATTGAGAGAAACAATCCTGGCGACGGCCGATTCATGCACGGAAGTGACAGAAGGCCTCTCAAGGCGTAGGTACTTCACTCGAATCGTCTCATCAACGATTTGCGCCACCTCTTTGGCCCTTTGCTGATCTTCGGCGCTGAAGGCCTCGACGATGCGGCCTGAGTATTTCGCCCGGCGGTTGCCTCTCGCCTTGATAGCTGGGACCAAGGCGCGCACGTCCTCTCCGGATCTTTCATAAATCCGGCTCCAGCGTTTGAGTGTGGTCCACGACGGCGGATTTTCATCTTTGATCTGTTCGCTGATCAGCTCGATGATCGGTGTGAGCGTCTCCCGTGTCCGAACGCGTGGACGCTCATCAAAAACCGCCTGGACGTAGTGAAGCCGCCTGAGCGCCTCCACTTTCAGCGAATCGCCGTCATCGAGCAATGTCAAATCGGAAACCCGCGTTTGCGCCAAAGCATCCAGCAACACTTGGCCCTCATTGCCGGCGCCGATCAATTCGAGACGTCCGGCGAACAGATCCTCCAGCAGGTCGGCCGTCGTTCTGGCGGAACAAACGTCGGTGAACGTGTCTTTGATTTTGAGTTGATCATTCGGCAGCGGGCCTTCGATGACGAATTCATGGCCCTGCTGTACAAAACGCATTCCGATTCGGAGACGATAGTCTTTCATTGGTTTTGTGCGGAGCCTTGTTTATGGATGTTCGAGGGGCAGAGGTGAAGCGCTGCTGGTGGAATTCAGACAGGAGGGGAGGCCTTCAGCCTATTGGGATATTACTACTGGTTTTTTTAGAAGCAAAGTAGATTCCACGCCTTGCGCCCGCTAAAGAGATCGTAGGCACGTATCTGACCACAAAATTGTTGGTGTAGTCGATGCGCTGCGAATAGGCGTGATAGACCATCGGACGGAACTCTTCTTTCAGGCGCTTTTTACTTGATTGTGAACTACAGGTGTAGTAGGGTCAACCTCACTTGTAGTTGATATGGAGGCACAAGTCTCTGCTACGCGCCAAAGGATGCGAAGCGCGCTACTACGAGTTCAACTTCGGGCACTCAGACGATGAATTTCAAACTTTGGCCACTGAATTATTGGCTTTGGTGGGCGCCGGAAGGGTTAAAACAAACGTTAAGCGAAACAGGTTCTTAAACGAAAAGGGGCTGCAATGACACGGAAACAAACAGTCAAGCTCACCAGGTTCGAGATGGAGATTATGGATGCCCTCTGGGATTTGAGCAGCGCATCGATCCGCGAGATCCGTGAAAAGCTGCCGGAAAGGAAGCGGCCGGCATATACGACGGTGCAGACGATCATCCGGCGTCTGGAAGAGAAAGGGGCGGTGCGGCAGACGAGGCAGATCGGCAATGCGCACGTATTCGAACCAGTGGTGACGCGCAACGCTGCGCATCGCCGGCTGATCGATGAATTGCTCGATCTTTTCGGCGGTTCTGCACGCCCGCTTATGGCGCACCTGGCCGAAGCCGGGAAGCTCAGTCTGGAAGATCTGCGTGAGCTGGAATCGATCCTGGCTCAGAAGGGCGAGGATGAACACAAACAGGGCGAAGGCAAATCCGCTAAACGCAACAGGGATCGGCGCTCAGTATAAACGAAGGGGGAATGACGATGACGCTCCATCAGACTTTTTTCGATTGGTCACAATGGTTCTGGCCGCTCCTGGCCAATCATCTCTGGCAGACGACTCTCATTGCATTGGTCGCCTGGGTGGCCGTGTTGTTGCTCAGACGCGCAACTTCGCGCGCTCGTTATCTCATCTGGATGATCGCGTTCGTGAAATTTTTAGTCCCCTCGGCCCTGTTGATCGTCGCGATCGAAAGCTGCGGGTTCGATATTTCGAAGCCGTCGACTTACACCGGCGTCGAAATATTTTCCCGGATCGCCCAACCGGTTTCACTCGCCGGATTTGGTTCGGAAGCTGTGAGGGTCGGCGCCTCGAGCGTTATCACTTCGCCGGACGGACCTGCGGGGCATGGCGAGCTCTACTGTTTGCTGACGGTCGTCTGGTTACTCGGATCCGTTGTCTGGTTTGCGCGATGGTTGACGATTCGCCAGCGGTTCGCGCGCGCATTGAAGGGTGGAAGCGAGATCGCAGGAAGATCTGCAGCGGTGGCGCTCCGGCGAGCGATGACGCGGTTGTCGCTTGAAAGTGAAATCGGCCTGGTCGAGTCGCCTCAGATTCGCGAGCCCGGAGTATGGCGCGCCTGGCAGCCTGTCGTGGTTTTGCCGAAAGGGCTTACCGATAAGTTGAGCGCGGAAGAACTGGAAGCGGTGATGATGCACGAACTGATTCACGTTTCACGAAGGGACAATCTACTTGGCGCACTGCAGATGCTCATCTGTTGTCTCTTCTGGTTTCACCCACTCGTCTGGCTGATCGACCGCAGGCTGCTCGCCGAGCGAGAGTTGGTCTGCGATGAGTATGTTATTCGATATCTTGGAGAGCCGAGGATTTACGCGGAAAGTTTATGGAAAGTCGCTCAGTTCGGACTGGGGTGGAATTTCGCCGGGGTCTCGCGCGCCGCGGGATCGAATTTAACAAGGAGAATTGAACTTATGTTGGATGTTAAACGCCACACGAAATTTTCACTTATCAGCCGAGCCATGACCGGAACAGCAGTCGCCGCATTGCTCGTCATCGGCTTCGCCCTGGCTATTTTCACGCGCGATAAAGCGGAGGCATCGAAACTTCCTGCGGCGCAGAATCAAAAACAGGAGGCGCCAAACCTCAGCCAGGGAACGGGGCAAACGGGACAAACGGCGCAGACGGGGCAGAGCCGAGACAATAGCGAACCGATGACAGCGGACTTGAGGCCGACGATCCTCCACAGAGAGAAAGCCAAATACACCGACGAGGCTCAACGGAACGGACTTGAGGGCGTAGTCATTCTAGACGCGATATTCGATGCTGATGGAAACATCACAAATATCCAGGTCTTTAGTGGTTTGCCTGATGGATTGACCGAAAGCGCGATAGAAGCGTTGAAGAAGGTCCGGTTTAACCCGGCGACTAGGGACGGCAAGCCGGTTAGCGTGCGCGGAAAGATGGAGTTCGACTTCAAGCTGAACAAATCCGGCGCCGACTCAACCTCAAAGCAGGATGGGGGCGCCGCATTTGAAACAATGACAGCTTCACTGCGACCGACAATAACCTATAGAGCGCGGGCCAACTATACACAGGAAGCGCGGGAGAAAAATGTTGTAGGGAATGTGGTGTTAAGCGTCGTCTTCAGCGCGGACGGCAAGATCGGGGCTATCAGGGTCGAGAGCGGATTACCCTATGGATTGACGGAGGAGGCCATCAGGGCTGCGCGGGCGATTCGTTTCGAGCCGGCGATGAAGGACGGGAAGCCAGTGAGTGTTCGGGGAAACCTCGAGTTTAGTTTCAGTTTGTGAGCGCCTGATAAATGAAGATCATTTGCGGGCGCCGGCTTGCCTTGCTCGCCACACGCCTGACTGTGAATAACAAGGGAGCGTAAATGACTAACGAATGTTGCAAAGATCGAGGCCGGAGTGGCGCTCAAGCCGCTGGTCTGGCCGCCAGTCAATTACTGTTAACGATTCTGTGCGTCGCGCTGCTGACATTATCGCAGCCTATTGAAGCCTGGTGTCAGAAACAGCGCCAATCCAATCAATCGCGACCAAAATCAAAAACGGGCGCAACATCGACACGATCGAGCGATTGGCTTCTGTGGGGAGGGAGCGGGCGCGATTTCGTTGCGCCTGATACTGAGCTTTTATCCCCCTGGCCGGCCGGCGGGCCGCGAAAACTCTGGAGCCGCGATCTAGGCGACGGATACTCAGGTATTGCCGTCGAAGGGACGACGCTCTATACCGCATACCGGCGCGGATCTCAGGATGTCATCACGGCGCTCGACGCGAGGACTGGCAAAACCCTGTGGGAATACGCTTACGAGGCCGTTTTTAAAAACGCTTATTCGGAAGCGGTCGGGCCGGGGCCGTACGCGATGCCGCAGGTTATCGGAGACCGGCTCGTTACAGCCAGTGGAATCGGACAGATCCATTCCCTCGACAAGAAGACAGGACGGCCAGTCTGGTCTCATGATCTTTACGAAGAGTTCGGCGGATATCGCCTGGAGTTCGGTTATTCCTGCCATGCGTTGCCATACAAGAACAGTTTGATCCTCCTGGCAGGCGGCCCCGACGCCGCGGCGATCGCCCTGCGACAGAGCGACGGCGCGGTAATCTGGAAGAACCTGATGTTCGAAAATTCCCATTCGTCGCCCGTGTTGATCGATGTGGATGGTCAACCGCAAGTCGTCGCTTTGATTGCTTCAGAGGTGATCGGCTTCAGCCCGGACGACGGTCATTTGCTGTGGCGGCATGGACACAACACAGAGCTGGGACTGGCGATCAGCACACCGGTCTGGGCGCCTGGAAATCTACTGTTCATCTCCTCAGCTTACAACAGCGGGAGTCGGGTCCTGGAACTGCATCAGTCGGGCGGGAAAACGACTGTGAAAGAGCTGTGGTACAACCAGAAGCTTCAGTCTCATTTCAGCACTGTGATTCGGCATGGCGATTACCTTTACTTCACCAGCGGTTATAACGGTCCGGCGTTTATAACCTGCGTGAATCTGCGAAGCGGTCAGGTGGCCTGGCAGGAGCGAGGTTTTGCGAAAGGACAGTTGGTGAAGTCAGGCGAAAAGCTGATTTTGCTCGACGAGGATGGAACGCTGGCTCTGATCGAAGCGATGCCGGCAAAGTTAAAGGTGCTGGCCAGGGAATCCTTACTCCAACGCGCGTCCTGGACCCCGCCGACTCTTTCAGGCTCGAAGCTTTACCTGCGGGATCGTAAAAGCCTGATGGCTTTGGAACTGGCTGCGAGGTAGGGGGTTACTATGCCATGCGAATAGCCGCGCGCTTCAGAAACGGCGAGCCGGAGCGACTGCGCGCGGGATTACTCTCCGCCGGTCTGTTTGCGATACTCGGCGCCGGCTACTTTCGCAGCTACGGTGGGGAAAATACGAGCGCGAGATGGAAGAGGAGATCCGCTTCCATCTCGAGATGCAGATCGGGCAGAATCTGGCATCCGGGATGGCGGTGGAAGAGGCGCGCTACGCCGACAGGCGGCAGTTCGGTAATCAAACCTGGTTGAAGGAGGAGAGTCGCGAGATGTGGAGTCTAAATTCGATTGAAACGCTGATTCGGGACCTGCGCTATGCCGCGCGAACGCTGGCCAGATCGCCGGGCTTTGCGACAATCGTGGTGTTGACCCTTGGGGTGGGGATCGGCGCAGTGACGGGAATCTTTAATTTGGTGAACGGCGTGCTTCTCCAGGCGCTTCCGTTTCGAGAACCGGAGCGGCTGGTCGCGCTGCATGAGAAGATTCCGCGCCGTATGGATCGCGATATCCCGTTCTGTCCGCCTGATTACCTCCTACTGGCCCGGCAGGAAGAGTGGTTTGCAAAGGTCGGTTCATATAGGAATACGGCGTTTGAGATTTCTGGAAACGGCGCGCCAGAGCGCGTTACGGGAGCGCGCGTCACGGCGAGTTTGTTTGAAACTCTCGGTGGCGGCCGAATCCTTGGCCGTACCTTCACGGAGATCGAAGACGACCAAGGACACAAAACGGCGCTGTTGAGCCATGCTTTCTGGAATCGGCGGTTCGGTCAGGACACGTCGGTGATCGGTCGCGACATCCATGTGGACCGGCTGCGCTATACCATAATCGGCGTTCTCCCTCCTCATTTCGTCTTTCCGTTGCGGGGCGGTCAATATAACAGTGCGCCCGCTGATGTTTTTGTACCGATGAGTTTCACGGCCGATCAGCAGCAAGCGTACGGAACGCAATACAACAACAGCGTGGTGGCGCGGCTCAAGCCGGGCGTTACTATTGAACAAGTGAGGGCGGCGGCATCCGTACTGGCACGGCGTTTTGAAGAACGCTACCCGACATTTATTCAGAAGATGCCGGGGTTTTCGCTGGCGGTCATGGTTGCTCCGTTTCATGACGAAATCGTCGGCCGCGTGCGGATGTTGTTGGTGGTGATGCTTGCGGCGGTGCTGATGGTATTGTTGATCGGCTGTGCCAATGCGGCCAACCTGATGTTGGCGCGGGGCGTCGTGCGCGCCAGAGAGACGGCGATTCGCGCGGCGCTGGGGGCGAGCCGTTGGCGACTTATTCGTCAGACGCTCGCGGAAAGTAGTGTGCTCGCGCTCGCAGGCGGCGTTCTAGGCGTGTTGGTCGCGGCTCTTTCGACAAAGGCGTTGATCGCCGGCTCGCCGATCGAGCTTCCGCGTTCTGAAGCGGTCGTCATGAATTATCGCGTGCTCCTCTTCGCGGTTGCGATTAGTGCGCTGACCGCGTTGTTGTTCGGATTTGTTCCCGCCGTCGATGGTTCGCGGGGCGAAGCTGCGGACGCGTTGCGGGAAGGCGGCCACGGGCGGACCCATGGGCTGCACCGCCGCCGTTGGCTGAGATGGTTCGTTGCTGTTCAAACAGCGTTGGCGGTGGCGCTGATGATCGGCGCGGGTCTGCTGATCAGAAGCTTCACCAAGCTGCTGGAGGTCGATCCGGGCTTCCGCCCGCAACAGGTTATCGGATTATCCCTGAATTTGCCCGTTCAGAGTTATCCGCAGGCCGCCCAGATCAGGGGTTTCTGGGAGCAGTTGCAGGAGCGCCTGTCTTCGATTCCGGGAGTTGAATCGGTCGGCATTGGTGATTTGCCGCTGGCTGTTCGCGAATCGCGCGCAATTTGGCCGGATGACACGAGCGCGATTGGGAGCTCTCCTCCTTTGATTCGACTGTCATGGGCGCACGGCGAATATTTCCGTGCGCTGGGCGTGCCGCTCATGAAAGGCCGCCAGTTTACAAAGCAGGACGGTCAAGGTTCAGAACCGGTGATCATCCTGAATGAAACCATGGCGCGTCTGTTTTTTCCCGGCAAGAACGCGCTCGGCCGGCATCTGAAATGGGGAAGCTCTGCCGAGTCACGGAGTCCTTGGATGACCGTCGTTGGAGTGGTGGGCGACTTCAAGCAGAGATCGCTCCAGGAGACCACCGAGCCGATGGCGTTTACACCGTTGATGCAGGAGCAGGATGAAAGGATCGCGTATCCGTACGGCATAGCGCGCGCGCAGAATCTCGCCGTCCGCACGAGCGGTGATTCCGCGGCTATGGCCCCAGCTGTGCGCAGGCAGATCACCGAGCTCGATCCGGCTCTGCCGGTTACGGAGCTGAGGACGATGGAGGAGGCAGTGCGTGAGGCAGCCGCCTCACAACGTTTCACGACCTATTTGGTCGGCGCGTTCGCGGCGATCGCTCTGTTGCTGGCGACGATGGGGATCGCTGGCGTAGTCGCTTACTCGGTTGGGCAACGCACGCGCGAAATCGGTCTTCGTATCGCGCTGGGCGCTTCTCGTGGGAACATTCTCCTACTCATGCTGCGGGAAGGACCGGTGTATGCGGGGATCGGCGTCGCGGCAGGGGTAGGCATGGCGCTTGGGTTAACGCGATTGATGGGGTCTCTCCTCTATGGTGTGCAGGCGACGGATACTGTGACCTTCGGCGCCGTAATAGGCATTGTTGGAATGGTGGCTGCGGCGGCCAGTTTGCTGCCGGCATATCGCGCAACGCGAGTGGATCCTATGGTTACGCTAAGGAATGATTGACGCCGCCAGCAAGCGAAATGGGAGTTTCCTTATACCCAGCAAAGAATCAATTCAAGTGACCGGGGAACTGAAGGCATCGCTAGAGGCGGCGTCGCGGTATTGAGGTTACTTATTGCCGTCTACCATGGGCTGCTTCTGCGCGCAATTTGGCGGCAGCGCCTTTTTTCACGGCTGAGGCGCCGTGTGTTGGAACGGCCGCCATTGACGCCGAGAAAGACTTTCGAGTGGATGCCCTCCGTTTGTTCCGAACGGCGTTCAACGCTTTGCGCAGGCGAGGCAATTCAAGAAGCGCTTTGAGCGCCACAGAGAAGATGAACCAGGCAGGCGCCAGCGCCCGCCCACAGGTCGAACACAATCTCGCATAGAGCGAGAGCACAAAAAAGCCGGGGTATGGTAGCAAGATAGGCAGATGTCCAATCGCCTATCTTGCTACCATACCCCCGGCTTTTTTGTGCTCTCCAACATGACGATATATCGCTCTAGCTGGACGTGGGCGCTATGAGGCGGCTTGTCTGAAAGGCTTCACGCTTTGTTCGCTTTGATCGCGTGCTCAAGGGCGCGCCAGCTAAGTTATTCCTGCGTTTTCAGCCAAATAGCTCAAAATCAGATTGACGGCTGTTAATGGCGATTAATGGCGATTTGTAAGCTCGTTCGTCACCATAGCGTCACCGTCCAAAGAAGGGAATTGAGGTTATGCCTTCAACGTTCCGCGAAAGATTCTACTTCGGCGGACGTTGTTGCAGCGTTTCGAGCAGGCTGGTTGATCTGCCCGCTCGGCCCAATAGATTTTTGCGCAGACCGGGCAGCGGCGAATCCGCTTTCTCTCGACTCCTTGAAGGACTTCAAGGATCGGATGCGGATGGACTGTTAGTCTACCTTCCGAGTCTTCGTCTAAATGATGTTCGAGATAGAAGGGGCCGATGTATTCACTGTCCGTGTCAGCTATCACGCAAAGCGCCAGGCGACCTTCAACCATATAGTTGTAGCGGTAATAGAGCTGGGCGCGGCTCGGATCATCGATTCCTCGCGCTCTCCACGTCAGATGGGAAAGCCGATCAGACAGGTCAGGAGGGGCGGGCAATTTCGCCAGTAACGCCCGCGCTTTTTGCTGGATTGTCTGAAAAATCAATTGATCCAGGCGATCTTGTTCGCCATAGGCCATAGGGCCGCGCAAGCCTAGCTTCGCATTGCTTGACTCTCGCGCCGTCTGGCGCAGCTCCCGCAACGACGGCAGGCCATCGGGAACCTGATTGATGAGATTGATCAACGTGGCGAGTTCGGGCGGGGCAAGTCGCTTTTTGATTGTAACGCTTCTTGAGCGTTTTGTGGCCGACAAGTGTTGCGGTGGTTCCCGTGATGATTCCCGTGATGATTCCCGGCGAGACCAGCGCCGTAACACTTCTTGGCCCTTTCTCTTTGAGACTTGTGTATTTTTTCGTGCATTCATAATTCGCTCTTGATTTGAGAGATAGAGGCACTATTATAGATTGCGACCCTTAATTAGCAATAGGAGGAGCTAGCAGATAATAACTACAAGTGTTGCAGATATACAAGAAGGACGGTTGGCGTCAATCCTGGAGGCTGCGCGGCGCTGGGGTATCTCACTTTAGACGGTGCGCTACTGGATTCAGATCGGAAAGATCGCGAGCCACAAGCTCGGCGGGCACCGGCTGATCCCGATATTGGCGGTAATTGACGGCCAGTGACAGTTGTTTTCGGGGCCGTTCGTTACCGTGACGTTACCATGATTTTGTGCCCACTGGCGTAGGCCATCAGTTTCGGCTCGCCTTACTGCGGAGTCGCGATCCGCAGGACAAGCGACGTTTCTCTGGTGCCGTCTGGCGAGCCGGAACATTCCAGAGAGCCTTATCAGAGAGAGGCGACGATGAAGAAATCGAAATGGGCACAGGAACAGGAAGCCCGCATACGGCACCAGGCCGGCGAGAAAGCGCGACAGAAGCGGACGAAGAAGGCGGAGATCGAGGGCGGACAAGGGCCGACAAAACCGCAAGTCGGCGCAAAAGTTCCGAAGTCCGGCAAGGCCGGGAAGAGACCGGCGCTAACGGATTACGAACCGCTAGAAAGGCCTCTTTCGACGTTTAACGCGCGCCACGCATTTCTATCGAAGATTATCGAACTTGCGCCGGCGAAAGTGGATGCGCTCTTTGACTCTTGTCTGAAGTCTTTTTTGAAGCTGACGCGGCGTAGCAGGACGGCCTTCGCGCGCGGCGATGACGCGCTGACAATGGCGGAATCCAATCCGCTCGATTGGTTGGAACTGGATGAAGGGGAATTGAAACAGATTCTTGATATGAATCCGGAGTTTGATGGATTGCCCGAATTGCAAGACCGCCTTACGGAAGAGCGCGAGTTTTGCGAGCGATTGACCGCCTGGGGTTTCGACTGCGGTATGGAAGAGAAATGGTTTCTCGAATTCGGATGGCAGACGCTTTTGCATTATTGGCAAGAAACTAGGCCGAAAATATTGAAGGCCATGCCTCCGCCTGTGGCCAAATCGCCACGGCGAAACCTGCCGATTGATCCGCCGGGCCGCGTTACCGTGAACGTCGCGGAGCAAAGACGCGCGCGCGCCGTAGCCGCGGTACTGGGCGATGCGGCGCGGATCGTGCCGGCGGTCCAGGCTCGGCCGGCCGTCGATACCGTCGAGATTATTCAAAAGCGCAGGCGCAGGGCGTGGCTTGACGCATTGCTGTATTTGATGGGAGATCGTGACGTCCGGATGACGGCGCCGGAACACAAGTGGTCAAACAAATACGAGGTGGTGGGATTTTTTCGATCGATCGAAAAGCCAAAATACTTGCAATTGCAACCGCCACAGCCTCCCGAGGGCTTGCCGCCAATCGCCGACCCGTTTTTCACATACGTAATGACGCGGAAACAATACAAGCAAACGGTCAGGCGGCAGTTATACGCGCAGCTTGGGAGCGGTCCCGCGCAACTGGTCCCCGAGGAGGTGCGAGAGAAATGGAGAAGGGAGGCTTTCTCGCATCTTACACCATACATCGACACCTACTGGCGCGAATATGGAGCCTACCTGCGAGAGCAAGGTTGGATCGAGGTCAAATCAAAGAAAGAGTTGCAGCGCGACGCCGGGCTTGCCGTCCGCGCCATCGTCTGCAGCCACCTTTACGAAGACATCGCGCTTGAAGAGTGGAAGAAAGAGACCGGAGTGACGACCAGAAAGCCGACACCGGTAGAGCGACGAGACGAAATCAAGGGAAGGATAGAGAAGAGGATCAGGATGGCGGTCGGCGGATTCGTCGAGCTTGCCGGGTTGCCGCGCAAATATGCCTATCAGTCTATTGAAGAAGATATGGACACAATGCGCCAACGGTAAATCGAGAGTCGCCGGAAATCGCTATTCTGATTTACCGCCGGGCGGCGGATACTGCGCTCGCGCATTTCCCGAGTCGAAATCGTGAAATCTGAGCGATGCCTTGTTAAGGACACAACTGATCAGGTCCTCAACTTTTGGTTTCGGGCGAGTTGAGTGGCCGGAAACAAGCCTCGAATAAAAGAGGGCCGGTAGCCGCGATTAAACTTCCTAGGGTCTGTCGCAGCCACCAGCCCTCATGGAGTATTTCCATGACTAACAGCATAGCCTCTAAATTACATCGAATACAATCTCAAAAGAAGCCGACGCGGCGCGGAAAAGGTTCATCTGCGCCGCCAGGCGGACCGCGCCAGCGGGATCCGCAGGACCCCGTTTTTCAGCTACTGGCCTATATCGGAACCAGCGCCGCTGGCTTCGTTGTGTCACAGCACGGGCTCTGGGGCGGCCTAGCCGTCTTCATCATCGCCATGATCGCGCTGCTACTGCGCCGCAATGACTGGTGACTGACGATCCGCGACAACGCCGGAATTGCGGAATTCGGGGTTCTTTTAGCAAAAGGACATTATGCCGAGCTCGGCATAATGTCCTTTTGCTAAAAGAACCCCAATGAGCCTTCAGAGGACCCTATATCTGCCAAATTCAGTCACAAAAATTCCGGTTCCGGCAGAAACCGAAAATTTTCTGGGAGTTTTGACTGGAAAACCAGCTTTC
>Ga0137373_10005745_pt1 | contig 13346 bp, 6 predicted proteins | sample SagtaG_5_FD_104912 | JGI IMG/M metagenome (GOLD analysis project Ga0137373, IMG submission 104912) | Vadose zone soil microbial communities from Sagehorn Ranch, Mendocino, California, USA - Sage1_R_80_16 metaG | ecosystem: Environmental > Terrestrial > Soil > Vadose zone | place: USA: California...
AGCTGTTCACGAATCGGAATAAACGCACCGGGCGAAACTGGATGCTTGCCCAGAATATCTTCGGCATCCGCGGCCTGGCGAAGCTTCTCAATCGCTTCGCTCTTTTTGCCGTCCCTTGCTTCCGCCCAGGCGGAAGCCGCTTGCATCTGGAGGTCAAGATGGTTCTTGAAATAATCGAACTTCGGATCCTTCGTAGCATCGCGTAATTCCTGCATTCGCACGATCGCTTTCCGCGCACCGACGAGATCGCCAGTCTGCGCTCGTCCGAGCGCATGGCCGTATTCGATAAGAGCCTCCATGAATGGGAACGAAGACCAGTGTGGAAGCTTCGGAACAGTCAACGCTGCCGCAGCGGCCCAATCGTTGCGCTCGAACGCATAACGTGTCGGAATTGCCGCCAACGCGTAAGCGGCGCTGAATTCCAGCTCTGGATTTGTCTTCTGCACTCTCGCGGCAGCGTCCACAATCTTCTTCGCTTCAGTGTCCCGGGCTTCCTGCAAATAGGAGTAGGCCATGTAATCGAGCGCGTGTAATTCCTCGGCTTCGGTGGCATCGCGATGGCGCATGGTGGCGTAAGCGCGCGAAGCTTCGGCTGAAGCTCGGTTGGCAGCGATGGATTCGTCCCACATCCCCAAGCGCGTAAAGATGTGCGATGGCATATGCAGCGCGTGAGGCACCCATGGCGCGATGGAAGCATAACTTCGGGCCGCGGGCAGTCCGCGTTCGGCGAGCGCCGGATAATCGTAGCAATGGATCAGGTAATGAACGACGCCGGGATGGTTCGCATTTTGTTTCCATAGCTTTTCAAAAATGGCGGCTGCCTCGAGTTGTTTCGACAAACTCGTGTCACTGGGCGTAGCATAACCGACGGCCAGGACCGCGAACGCGTAAAAAGTTTGCGCTTCGAAATCGTCCGGATGCTTGTCGCGCAGCTGGCGCATCGCTTTTTCGTACGCGATCACACGGTCGCGCGGACCGACTGGTCCATGACACGATTGCCCAACCGCAGCTGCCGTCGAGCCGTCCGGCGTATTGTAATAGACATTCAGCGCCGTGATGAATTCTCGCGCGCGATCGGTGCCGGCGCTCATGGCCATTGCTTTTTGAATAGCCGCTTTGCCGGCGCTCATTTCGTCCGGAGTAGGCGGTGTCCAAATCGGATGCCACCACGTCATGGCGATTCCCCACTGAGCCATCGCGCATTTCGGGTCTCGTTCCGCGACCGAGGTGAAAACACGTCGCGCCTCTTCGTAGAAGAACGAATGCAGCAACGCCACGCCTCGGTTGAAATCAGATTGGACGGCAGGCGCGCATGATACGGGGAAGCTCACTTTCCCTGCGGCGCGCAAATCTCCGGGTTCGGGAACAGTCGCGGCTTTGAGATGTCCCGCCGCGAGAGTGGTAGCCAATATGATGAGAAGAGATATGCGCTGGTGATGCGAGCGGAACATTCCTGATGCTACGTACCTCTGGCTCTTGCTGCAAACTCGAAGATCACCTCGACGGCTGGAAAGCCATCTTACTATGTCATTCTGAGCGAAGCGAAGAATCTCAGTTCATCCGTAAAAACCAAACCACCAGAATAGTCAGAGATGTTTCGCTCGGCTCAACATGACAGAGGAATTGGCTTCGGGCGGGGGCTCTGCGCGCTGTGCGTGGGCTGTCTCAGTGTGGGCGATAATTCGCTCACTCAAACTTGAAAATGATTTTGCCACTACGTTTTCCCTGGGCGGCGTGCGTGACCGCCGCCTTCGCTTCACTCAGCAGGTAAGCTTTCTCAACTTTGGTTTTTAGCAGGCCGCGCTTCGCCATTCCGAACAATGGTTCAAACGCTTCCATACGTTCCTCCTTCGTCGCGTTATCGTACCATTTGTTGATCCAGATTCCGCGGAAACGGAGATCTTTGAAAATGAGCAATCCATTTGGGATTTTCAGCGGCTGCAAGCTCATCGCGCCGTAAGTAACCATCGTCGATCCCGGAGCAAGACAATTTGCCAGACGCAGCGCGCTGTCACCGCCGACCGCATTTAGTCCCAGGCGTATCTGCGCGCCACTCGTTGCAGTTTTCACCTCGTCGCGAAGATTTTCTCCATCTACAACAACAATATCGCCACCCTCTGTGCGCAGTTCTTCGATCAATTCCGCCCGTCGAACGACATTGATCGTTTTGTAACCGAGTTCATGCGCGATTTGAATCACCGCGCGTCCAGCCGCGGAGTTCGCTGCGTTTTGGATGAGCCAATCTCCTTTTTGAAGCTGGACATAATCGTGGAGCAATCGCCATGCAGTCATCGGGTTGATTTTCAGCATCGCGGCATCCACGGGTTCGATCCCCGTCGGCACGGTGACCAGTTGATCCGCCTTCACTGCAACGGCGTCTCGCCACGTGCCGACGTTGTGCGGCAAGATTACCAGCGCGCCTGCGGCCACAGACGTGACATTCGCGCCAAGATCAACGACTATTCCCGCACCCTCGAATCCAGGGGTCGCCGGCAGTTCTGATCGAATCGGATATTTTCCTTCGATTTGATTTAAGTCGGCCGGGTTAATCGGCGCCGCTCGCATTTGCACAATAGCTTCACCTTGGGCTGGTGTCGGCCATGGCCGCGACTCGACACGTAAAACATCTGCCGGATTTCCGTGTTTTTCGTAGACCGCTGCGCTTATATTTTTGCTCATCAATGTCTTCGCCCCCGCATCCTCACGCTTCCGCAGGCGATCTGCAAACCCGCTCACCGCGAGCCGGGATGAATTCGTTCATCTGGCGGACGGGTGCGCGGTTCGCCTTATTCGGCTTGATCGTCAATGTATTGCTCGCAGCAGCGAAAATTCTGGCCGGCGTAATCGGTCACGCCTACGTCCTGATTGCCGACGGAATCGAATCCGCTCTGGATGTAGGCGGCTCGATCGTGATTTGGGGAGGATTAACCTTTGCAGCCCGGCCACCGGACAGGACGCACCCGTATGGTCATGGTAAGGCTGAGCCGATTGCTGCGGTCGTGGTTGCACTGGGCGTGTTGGCCGCTGCGGTAGCGATTGCTGTTCAAAGCGTGCGCGAAATCTTTCTGCCGCATCATGCGCCTGCACCGTGGACGCTGGCGGTCCTGATCTTTGCGGTGATCGTCAAAGAGACTTTGTATCGTTATGTCATTCGTTTCGGGCGGAAGGTGGAGAGCACCGCGATAAAAACGGATGCCTGGCATCACCGGATCGACGCCATGACATCCATCGCCGCGTTTATCGGGATTTCAGTTGCGCTTATTGGCGGTAAAGCATGGCAGAGCGCAGATGACTGGGCCGCGCTTGTGGCCTGCGCGCTCATCGGCGCAAACGGCTATCGCTTGTTGCGCCCGGCGTTTTTTGAAATCATGGATACCGCTCCGCACGCAAAATTCGTCAGGTCTATTTGTCACTCTGCCAAGTCAGTCCCGGGAGTCGTTGAGGTTGAGAAATGTCGAGCGCGAAAAATGGGTCTCGATTTCTATGTCGATCTACACGTCGGAGTGGATGGCAATATATCGGTGCATGAAGGTCACGAGATCGCGCACCGCGTGAAAAGTGCCATCCAGCAAAGCGACTCGCGCGTCGCTGACGTGCTGGTGCACATCGAACCGGCGCGGTAATCGCACTTCGGTCAATTCCACGTTTCATTAACACCGGCCTTCAGGCCGGTGGTTCTGCCAACGATGGCACCAGCCGTTTTAACGGCTTCCAATCCTTGCCGCAGACTGCTTCTTGCGTTGCTAGATACATCAAAGCCGTTGAAACGGCCGCCATCCAAGGGCGTGCGTAGCCACCGAGCTAAAGCACGGTGTCAATGAGAGGTCGCTGTAACCTACTGTAGCCGCGGTCGGTCACCGCGGTTGCTGGGACAACTGCCCCCGCTACAGCTCTGAAACGATCTCCACCAGCGCATTAGCCAAAGTCTTTCGTGCGTTCGCGATCCTCCTCGCAAACTGAACCAATCTTGGGACCCGATTGGGATGCGAAAGAAAAAATCTGGCCAGCGCGGTCACACGAGTTCGCTGCTGTTCGATATCGAACAAGACTTTGGGTGGAGCAGGGAATGATTCGCGCGGCGTATCGGTAATGACGCGCAACGAGAGCAGTGGAATCCCACGCGCAGCGCACACGCGCGCAATGAATTCCGTTTCCATGTCCACCGCGACCGCGCCTGTTGTGCGGGCAATTTTGTTTCGCTCATCGCTGGAATCGCTCATCGCTGGCGCAGTTAACAGATCGGCCACACGGATTGGCAAGTTTGAAAGTGCTTCTTGTCTCGCGCTCAGTTCAATTGTCGAAAAATTTCTTGCCAGCAAAAGATCGCCGACTTGTAGCTCATCGTTGAGCGCGCCCGCAAATCCGCTGCTGATCAAAAGATCGAATTCCTGATCCTCGATAAATTTCTCAAGCCGTTGACGGCAAACTCTCTCTCCCACGCCGGTGTGGAGAACTTCAATGGGGCGATGATTGATCTCGCCGCGAATCGTCTGGATGCCATTTCGGCCAGCCCGAGATTTATTCGGGAGCTGGCTCAAGAATGCCGAGCTTTCCGCCGGCAAAGCAAACGTGATCGCGATCATCGCACAATCTGCTGCGATCGTATTTTGGCGATCAATCGGGAAAGCACGTGGGCACTTGTCGCCTCTCCCTTTTCAAGGGAGAGGGCAGGGTGAGGGTTCGTTGCTTGCTTACCCTATGTCGAAAACCCCTCACCTCAATCCTCTCCCCTTGAGAAAAGGGGAGAGGCGAGAATGAACGCTTTGGGGCGCAGTCTATTCTGCGGGCCTCTCGACGATCTGCACAACAAAGCTCTTCTTCTGTGCTGTAGCCGAGGGCGTTGACTTGGGCTCTTGCGACACAGCGGGGCTCGTCACTGTAGCCCCAATCGACTCAATCGCCGCCCGAAATTTCTGTTCCCGATCCGATGGCACATCGACAAGCACACTCAACCGATCTCGGTCTTGCAGACCTTTTGTAGCGGAACCGCCGAACCGGGAAGCAATCGTGACTACTTCATCTGCGACCGCATCCGTTTTTCCATTCGCGGCCGGGATCGTAATTTCTGTAACCCCGAGAGCGTTCGGGTCAGGTGTCAGCGTCGCGGCAGCGTGTTCAAGGGATTTTGCTATCTGTTCCCGCATCTGGGTTTCAAGCAGCCCGCGGTTTGGATTCCTGGCTTCGTTTCTCCAGATCAACCAGAGACCGAATCCCACATTAACAGCCATTAGAACGATGAACGCTCCGCCTACCCGAAGCGCCATTTTGCGGCCGCGCTCAGTCGTATCTGGTTCCGGTGGCAACAGAACCTCGCGCGAATCACCCCGCATTCCCGCATGAATCTGCCGGGCTACAGCCAGCTCGCGTTGCAATTGTTTGTCCGACATCAATCGCTCTTCCAAAGCAGCGCGCTCTGTGGCCGGTAACTTGCCCTCGAGATAATCAAAAAGCTTGTCGGGATTCATTGCTTCGCGTTCGGGAAAGCGTCACGCCAGAGGTCTTTGCACGCAATGGCCAAGTGCCACTTGGGCGCCAAACTGCGGCATTTGGCCTTTGCGCTACGCCAGAGCGGCAATAGAATCGCCCCGTGGCCGAGCACGATCAGGCAGAGGCGCGGCGGCACGGGCGACTGTGGCGCCGCGTGCTAGCCGGCCTGGCTATTTGCCTGGCGCTTCTGATCATTTTTCATCGGCCAATCCTGGTGGCGGTGGGTCGGCAAATCGCGCTGCGTTACGCGGCCAAGCAACACCTGAAGATCGATTTCCGTCTCGAAGGCAATCCTTTCAGTCATCTAACTGCACGAAACTTTCACGCCTTTCCGAACGGACCGTCGCCCATCGAATCGATCGACATCGACCAACTCTATGTCGATTACGATTTATTGGGTTTTGCCAGACACGGTCTCTCCCGTTTGTTCGAAAATGTGGAGGCGCGTTCGGCGCGCATTGTCCTAAATCCGTCCAAGGCGCCGCTCAGAACGCGGCCGCCGAAACCGCAGTTGAAATTGCCGAGATTTTTCCCGGAACGACTCCGCCTGACGAATGCGACCTTGGTCGTCAGAAATCAGCCAGAAGATTTCGTTGCGGAAGGGGTCGATCTTGATGTGGACCCGCGTCATCCCGGCGAGTTGCGCATCGAAAGACTACAGCTGCCCTCCGGCGACAACTGGTCGAAGCTCTCCGGACAAACTTCTTACGCGAACAAGAATTTGGTTCTGCGGGATCTGGTTTTGAGTGATCAGGAGCAGCTACGCCTGTTAAACGTCGACGCATCGCGCATCGACGCCAATGCCCTCTCGATCAAGATCGACTGCACAATCGGCGGCGGCCAATTGTCTGCGTCGGCCGGACTCAGCGAGACGCAGTCTTCGCTGAACGCGAAAGCGAATCTAGCGGCCGAAAAAGTCAGAGCGGAATCACTGAACAGATTCCTTGTTCTTCCGGAGGATTATCTTTCCGGCGAAATTGAGCGACTCGCTCTTGATGCCGCGGGTGTGATTGACGCGCCGCGAACATGGAGCGGCAGAATGTCGGTGCAGATGACCGATGTGCATCGGCCGGAAATCCACTTTGATCGCGGCATCCTGGAAATATCAGCAGAACACGGCAGAGCGGTTTTGCGATCCGCCGACGTCGTCCGGGACGTGAACAAGTTTCATTTTCGCGGGGGCATCGAGTTGCCCGCCACATTCGCAGAGTTTGGACGCACACCGACAAGTCTCGAAATTTCCGGAACCGCCCCTGATCTGGAGCGATTAACAGCAGGAACACCTGTAGCGTTGACCGGCTCGGCCCAGTTCACCGGCAGGATTGACATCGTCAATGCGGAGATAACAGCAGCTCTCGGCGTCGCGGCAGAGCCGGTTGGGTTTTCAGGTGGAATGATTGACAAGCTGAACTGCACGCTTCGCGCGTCGAAGCGGGTTGCGACGGTGAGGGGACCGGGGTCAACGACCCCGGCTACAGCAGGGACCCCGGCTACAACGCAGAGACCGTGGTTCGCGGATCTTCAGACGGCAATGGATTTCGGTTTAACGGGAGTACGTTATCGGGATTACATCGTCGATTCAGTGGAAGGAAGGCTAAATGAAAGTGATGACACTGTCGGCCTCGATCGATTGAATCTGCGGCGAAATCAAAACGAACTGAATGTGCGCGGCCGTTACATGCTTCCGGCAGAAGTTGGTAAATTTGCTTCCCAACCCGCGGAGGTCGACGTCGCTCTGAATGCGCCTGAGGCAGGCGATTTTTGGGTTGGTGATTCTCCAAACCGAGTGAGCGGGCCATTGCAACTGGCGGGGCAGATTCAATGGAAACAAGAGACCGCAAACGGACAAATGTGGGTGTTCGGATCAAACCTCACGATGCGAGATTTAGTCTGTCGCCAACTGAGTAGTCAGTGTTCGATCGCAAATAACGTGATCTATCTCCATGACCTCAGTGCTGCTTTGAACGACACCGATTACGTTAATGCGACCGGGAAACTGAACCTGCACCAACCTCATTTCTACAGCGGCAAAGTTTCGGGAAACATTGCAAACTTATCGACGCTTCAGCCGCTGCTTCGCGCTTCCGGTAATCAGAATGAATTGGCGGGCGCCGTACAACTCGACTGGGAAAGCGAGGGACAAGGAGTAACGCCTTCCCAGCCGTCACTTTCGAAATCGACGGCTGCCCAAGCCGTCGCTCCTTGGAAGAACTCCGGCAAACTGAAGCTGGTATTGCAGAAGGGGCGCTATGGGAATTTGCAATCCTTACAAGCAAACGTCGATGCCTCTTATTCGCCAGATAGTCTCAATGTGCCGATTATCTTTTTCGCCACCAGCAACATGGACTTTCGTGCCATCGCTCAGACGAAAGGCGACACGCTGGAGATCGACAAAATCGAACTGAATCAGACAGTTACCGCGCCAGTGCGCGGGTCTGTCCGCCGCGGCGCGCTTCCCGCCGGTGCCCAGCCAGTCGCACGCACAAATTACGCGTACGGCTACATCTCACTTCCGTTCGTGTGGAGAAATCTTGGAACGAGCGCCGCGATTATTCCGTCGTCCGGCAAAGTGTCCGCGACATTCCAATCTGAAAACCTGGATTTAAAACGATTGTTCGATGATCTCGGAATTAAAGCGATGACCTCCGGGATCATGAACGCGAGGCTCGACGCGCAGGGAACAGTCTCCGACCTGAATGCGCGGCTCGACATACAGGTACGGGATTTGCGAAATGAATATTGGCCAAAAATGGAGCCGGCGACGTTTGAGCTGAGCGCGCAGGCAGCACAGAATCGGCTGACAGCGTCGGGAAAGCTGCAACAGAGCCGAATTCAGCCAGTTGAAATAAATGCGAGTATGCCGTTGGACATTCCCAAAATTGCGGGTGCGAGGAAATTGCCCGATGACACACCAATTACTGCAAAGGCTCGTGTGCCCCGAACGTCTGTAAATTTTGTTCGACAATTTGTTCCAGAACTCGAGCAACTTGATGGCAACCTTGGGTTCGATGTGGATGTGAGCGGCACACTCGGTCACCCGGTCTTGAGCGGGGCAGGGGACATGACGGTAAACGCCGCTCGCTTTACGAATGTCACTCTCCCCGCGTTACGGAATTTCAATGCGCGGTGCACTTTTAGGGACAACGCGCTCACCCTCGACCGTTTCGGAGGCGATGTGGCTGGCGGGCCATTTAAGATGAACGGCCGAGTCACCTTTCCCAAACTGACAGAACCGACTCTCGATTTGCAACTGAACGCCGACAGCGTGCTAGTTGCACGAAACGACACGCTCACCGCGCGGGCGGACGCTGACCTTAAGATCATTGGACCGTTGGCAGCGGCGACAGTGACCGGCAATGTCGCAATGACGAACAGCCATTTTCTAAAAAATATCGATCTTATTCCCATTGGCCTGCCAGGCAGACCGGCACCGCAGCCGCCGTCGGGCCGGCCTGACTTTTCTCTGCCAACTCCGCCGTTCCGCGACTGGAAATTTGATGTGGCAATCAAAACCAAGGATCCAGTGCTTATTCGTGGTAATCTGGCGACAGGCGGCGCGACTGGCGATCTGAAATTGACTGGAACGGGGTTGCATCCCCAGTTGCAAGGCGTGGTTCAAATGCAAAATGTCGAAGCGACATTGCCTTTCAGTCGTCTCGAGGTTTCGCGCGGCTTTCTCACTTTCACTCCCGAGGATTCAATGAATCCTCGAATCGATTTGCAAGGCACGTCAGTGATCCGCGATTACACGGTGCGGGTTTATGTTTACGGAACTTTGCTTTCACCAGACGCGATTTTCACGAGTGAACCGCCGCTGGCGCAGGAGGAAATCATTTCGCTAATCGCAACTGGCGCGACGAGACGGGAACTTTCGACGGGCAATGTTCTGGCTGGCCGGGCGGCCATGCTGCTGGTGCAACAGCTTTATCGCAAAATCGTCAAAAAAGGTGAGCCAACCGAGAGCAACACCGTTTTCAATCGATTGGATCTGGATTTGGGAACGGTTGATCCGCGAACTGGTCAACAACAAGCGACGGTGCGGTTCAAGATTGACGATCATCTTGTGCTCACCGGTGATGTCGGCGTTCACGGTGATTTTCGAGGGAAGTTAAAATATCTAATTCGTTTTCGCTAAGATGCGACAAGGGCTCCTTTTCTCTCTCGGAAGTGTGGCCCTCGCATTTGAAGTCGCAGCGCAGAGCGCGGTTGACGTCGCGCGACCTGAGGACCGTCAGAAAGCGCGGCAAGCCGTGGTCAAGGAGCAGGAAAAACGCGCGAAGCAGGCGAGCATTATCGAATTTCGCGGCCAGCAGGCTTTCGACGAAAAAGAGTTACGCTCGGCCCTGAAAGAAGAGATCACCACAATCGAGGATTTTGGATTGAGTCCTGCTCGCGCGGACGACTTGGCCTTTTTCCTGGAAGTTTTCTATCGAAAACACGGCTACACGAAAGTGAATGTGCATTACGTGATCGAATCGGCGGGCCGCCTGCGGCTGGATATTACTGAAGGTCCGCGATTCGTGCTGGACACGATCGTCTTCCATGGAAACGCTCGGGAGCCGGCGGACAAACTCTTCGATTACATGGTCGGGCCGACGCGCGAGCGATATTCCAGCCTCGAGAAAACATTGCCTTTTGTAGCCGCCGACATGGAGGAGGGAGCGCGCCTAGTCCAACGCTTTTATGTGGCGGAAGGTTTTTTGGACGCTTTGGTCGATCCGCCCCACTACGACTTTCAGGACCAAAGTAACAAAGTTGACGTCGTCGTTCCGATTCACGAGGGCCGACAATATTTTTTCGGTAACGTAACATTTAGCGGGCAGACTGTTTACGGTGCGGAGGCACTCCGCGGACAATTGGTGGATCTGCTGCAGCGGCCGTATACTGAACCCCGCGTAGAGGATATTCCGCGGCGTCTCCAAGCATATTACAAAGCCCGTGGCTATTACGACGTTAAAGTCGACGCCGCCGGGGCTCCGGAAGAAGCGGTGAATGGCCGAGTGCCGGTGCAAATCGTGATCTCGGCAGGACCCGTTTACCACTTCGACGGTGTGACAGTTAGCGGGCTGACGCGCCTGCATCCGAGTTTTGTGACGAAGCGGTTTACCAGATTGAGTGGAAAAACGTACAGCCCGGATGTTCTCGATGAGCGGTTTCGGACGCTTATGAAGACGGGGCAATTCAACTTGCTGCAAATCAAGCCAGTTCCAGTGGATGGACATCTACTGCGACTCGACATCTCGGCGGAGGAAGCCAAGAGCAAGGAATTTGGTTTCTGGGTCGGATTCGACACCTACGAAGGTGCACTCGCAGGTGTACAGGTGGGCGATCGCGATCTGTTTGGGTACGGCCGGCCAGTCACGGCGTCGATCGAGGTCTCACAACGCAGTTACAGAGGCGAAATTCTCTACGAGGATCCGTTCTTTTTTGACACAGATTTTGTTTTCACAGCGCGGGTATTCGCGCTGACATTTGATTACGATGGGTACACAAAATTCGAATTGGGCGGACGACTCGAACTCAGTCGCAAAATTACCAAAAACGATGAGGCCGCTCTGATTTTCTCGGTTCGTCATGTGAAGATCACCGATTCAGAGATAAGGCCGAGCTTTCTTCTTGGACCAGAGGATTACCAGGTAGACACCCTCGGACTCACCAACACGCTTGATCTGCGTGAGAGCCCGTATGTTAATCCGCGCGGATTTCTCATCGGTAACACACTTGATGTAGCTTCGAGTGCATTGGGCAGCGATATCGAATTCATTAGAAGCACGATGCGCGTCGGTTACTATCTTCCATTCGGACCCAAGCCGCTCACGCCGGGTGTAGTGGAAGATCAACCCCCTGGCACATTGTTGCAGCGTTGGTTTCGCCAGTCCTCGATTGCATTTGGCGCGCGCGGGGGCGTAATCCACTCGCTTACTAACAGTGGCTCCGACGAAGCGACTGCCATTCCGATCGACGAACGTTTTTTCATTGGCGGCGCCACAACCGTGCGCAGTTTCGGCGAACGCGATCTTGGCCCGCACGATAATCACGGCCATCCCGTCGGTGGAGAATTCTATACCGTCTTTAATGTCGAATACACGTTCCCGATTCTGGGAGAACTGCAGGGTGCCGTATTCACTGATGCCGGCAATCTTTTGCCGACATCAGAGGACGTTGGTCTTAACGATATGCGCTACGCCATAGGCGCGGGCTTGCGCTACAAGCTGCCGGTCGGTCCCATTCGCCTCGATTACGGTGTCAATCCCGATCCGCGCGAATTCGAGGACTTCGGCGCGTTCCACTTTAGTTTCGGCTTTGCGTTTTGACGCTTCTCATTAGCACCTGCTTTAGCCGGTATGTGTTTAGCGCCAAAGGCGCAGTAGCCATCGTCAGCCCTGGGCAGCGCCTCAGGATTCAACGTTTCCCCCAGATACGGGCGCTGAAAGCGGGATTCATTCTTGCGCTATTGAAGCGCGCTTTCAGCGCTGTTTACGTGATTATTTGAATTCCTGGGGTGATGCCCCAGGCTACCATGAGATAGCGTCTTTTGGCGCTAAATCGGATACAACCCCGGGCGTTGATGAAAGTTGAGAAGCAATGAACGATCGACAATCGCTTGGCGACACGCCGCCAGAAGAATTTCGCAGGCAGCTTCACGAACTCGCCGACTGGATTGCTGATTTCCGTGAAAATATCGAGGCATTGCGTGTCGCGCCTGACGATAAACCAGGCACTATTGGTGCGCGGTTTGCCAAGCATCCACCTGAAGAAGGCGAGCGCTTCGAGAAAATTCTAAGCGATGTCGACAGGCTGATCGTTCCGGGAATGGTGCACTGGAGTCATCCGATGTTTCTCGGATATTTCGGCTGGACGACGACCGCGCCTGGAATCCTCGGCGAAATCATCAGCGCGCCGCTCAATGTCAACGCGATGACATGGCGCACGTCACCGGCGGCTACTGAACTCGAAACGCTGGTGATCGATTGGATTCGACAGTGGGTGGATCTGCCGAAGGAATTTGATGGTGTGGTTTATGACACCGCGTCGGTTGGCATCCTGCACGCGCTGGCGGTCGCGCGGGAAGAAGCCGCGCCGTTCGCGCGCAAACGCGGCCTCGCTGGTCGCGCCGATCTTCCGCGTTTTCGCATTTACACTTCCGATCAAGCGCATAATGCAGCGGAAAAAGCTGCCATCGCACTCGGCATCGGCGAGGAAAATGTGCGTCGGGTTCCCTGTGACGGCGAATTTCGAATGAAGATGTCGATCCTTCGCAAAATGATCGCAGCAGATCGACAATCAGGTTTCAAACCGATGGCTGTCATCGCGACGGCTGGAACAACTTCGACGGCCAGCGTCGATCCGATCGTTGAGCTGGCTTGCCTTCGTCACGAAGAAAAAGTGTGGCTGCACATCGATGCTGCGTACGGCGGCGGGTTCGCAATTCTTCCGGAGTACAAATGGATCACTGAAGGTTGGAGCGGCGCCGATTCGATCATTATCAATCCGCACAAGTCGCTTTTTGTGCCGCTGGATTTCAGCGTCCTGTACATGTGTAATCTGGAGCGCTTGCGCCGTGTCTTCACGCTCGCGCCGCCGGACGTCTTGCGCGGCGACACCGTGGAAGCCACAAAAAATTACATGGACTACGGCGTGCAGCTCGGTCGCCGGTTTCGCGCGCTAAAGGCGTGGATCATTTTCCGCAGCTTTGGCCGCGAAGGAATGGCTGCCCGTCTGCGCGAACACATTCGACTCGCGAACCTGTTTGCCGATTGGATACGGAACGACGATCGATTCGAGCTCGCCGCGCCTGTGAGTATGGGCGTTGTTTGTTTTCGTTTTCTCGGCGGAGACAACAATAGATCTGTAGCCGG
>Ga0137373_10005752_pt1 | contig 13343 bp, 13 predicted proteins | sample SagtaG_5_FD_104912 | JGI IMG/M metagenome (GOLD analysis project Ga0137373, IMG submission 104912) | Vadose zone soil microbial communities from Sagehorn Ranch, Mendocino, California, USA - Sage1_R_80_16 metaG | ecosystem: Environmental > Terrestrial > Soil > Vadose zone | place: USA...
CGGCCGGCCGATCAGCCACTGGCGTCCGTATCGGCGCGCGCAGGCGGGTATCGGCCGCACGTTCCAGGGCGTCGAGCTCTTCGACGAGTTCACCGTCCTCGAGAACCTCCTGATCCCTGCGGAGGCAGGACGTCGGTGGTCGTTTCTCCGAGATCTCGTTTTGCCGCGCGCGAACCGCGAGTCGCTGCGCCGCGCCACGGAGGCGCTGGACCGGGTGGGGCTTGCGCATTGGGCCCAGGTCAAGCCGCCCCAGTTGTCGCTCGGCGAGCGCAAGCTCGTCACGATCGCGCGGGCGCTCTCCGGGGGCGGCGACGTGCTCCTCCTCGACGAGCCTGCGGCCGGTCTGAACTCCGAGGCCACTCTCGAGCTCGGCGAGAAGCTGCGCGAGCTCGTCCGCTCCGATCTCAGCGTCGTCCTGGTCGACCACGACATGGGGCTCGTGCTCAACGTCTGCGACGTGATTCACGTCCTCGACTTCGGGAAGCTGATCGCGTCTGGTACGCCCGACGAGATCCGGAGCAACGAAGGCGTGATCGACGCGTACCTCGGCCAGGAGGGTCACGCGCAGACCGTCGAGGCGGAGGTCGTGTGATGGCGGCGGCCCTGGAGTGCGAGAAGCTCTGCGTCGGCTACGCCGGCGTCCGGGTCGTCCACGATGTCGATCTCACCGTCGAGCCGGGAGAGGTCGTTGCGCTGTTCGGTCCGAACGGCGCGGGCAAGACCACGACGTTGCACGCGCTGTCCGGCCTGTTGCGCTCGCAGTCGGGCGCCGTGCGGATCTGCGGCCAGCGCGTCCGCGGCGGACGCCCTCATCTGGCTGCACGCAGCGGTCTCGCGTTCGTGCCCGACGACCGGTCCTTGTTCTACGGCCTCACGACCCGGCAGAACCTGCGTCTTGCAGCCGGGCGCCGCAACACGCAGTCCGCGCTCGACCAGGTGCTCGAGTACTTCCCCGCCCTGCGCGACCTCCTGGGTCGTCGCGCCGGCCTCCTGTCCGGGGGCGAGCAGCAGATGCTCGCCGTCGGCCGCGCGCTTGGTATGCGTCCGAAGGTCCTGATGGTCGACGAGATGAGCATGGGCCTGGCGCCGATCGTCGTGCAGCGCTTGCTGCCCGTCGTCCGGCGAATCGCGGACGAGCTCGGCACCGCGGTCCTGCTGGTCGAGCAGCACGTCGACCTCGCGCTGGAGGTCGCCGACCGCGCGTACGTCCTCGACCGCGGCCGCGTCGCCATCGCCGGTCGCGCGGAGGAGCTTCGCAACCGGCGCGACCTGCTCCGGGCGAGCTACATGGGAGAGCTGGCATACGAGCAGCTCGAGGCGAGCACGGGCCGCCCGGCCGCGGCGGCCAACGGAGGAGGCCGCAATGCCTAACGTCATCCTGTACCTCCTCCTCAGCCTGGGCGCGGGCGCCGCGTACGCCCTGCTCGCGAACGGCATCGTCGCCGTCCACAAGGGGTCGGGCGTTCTCAACTTCGCGCAGGGCGCCGTCGCGATGTTGGGGACGTACTGCTACCTCGACCTCGTCCAGAGCGGCGTCTCCAAGTATCTGGCGATCGGTATCGCCGTCGCCGGGTCCGCGGTCGCCGGCGTGTTCTTCTCCGTGGCGATCTTCCGTCCCTTGCGCGCGGCGCCGGCGCTCGCCAAGGTCGTCGCGACGCTCGGTCTGTTGGTTGCGCTGCAGGGGATCGCGCAGATCGTCTGGGGCGCCAACGCGACCATCGTACCGTCGCTGTTCCCGGAGAACGGCGTCCAGGTCAGCGGGGCGTTCATCGGCGTCGACCGTTTCTGGATGGCCGGCACGGCGCTCGTGATCGCGCTGCTGCTGTGGGCCGGCTTCCGGTTCACCCGGCTGGGGCTCGCGACTCAGGCGACCTCGCAGAACGAGAAGGGAGCCTCGTTGCTGGGCTTCTCGCCGACCGTGATCTCGGCGGCGAACTGGGCGCTCGGTTGCGCTCTGGCCACCATCGCTGGCGCGATGATCGCACCGATCACCACGCTCGACACGGGATCGATGCCGCTCCTGGTGCTGCCCGCCCTCGCCGCCGCTCTCGTAGGGCGCTTCGCGTCGTTTGGCATCACGACCGCCGCCGCGTTCGGAATCGGCTGGGCGCAGGTGTGGATGTTTCACACCTGGACGCTGCCCGGTGTGCAGACCGCCGCTCCGTTCGTCGTCGTCATCCTCGTGATGGTCGTCGCGGGAAGGGCGCTTCCCGGCCGCGGTGCGATCTCCGAAGGCCGGCCTCCCTGGGCTCCGGTCGGCGCGAATCGATGGATACCGATTGCCCTCTGTAGCGCCGTCGGCGCCGTGCTGATCGTGACCCTCAACTCGACGTATCAGTCGGCGTTCGTCACCACCTTGACGACGGGTGTCCTCGCTCTCTCCCTCGTCGTGCTGACGGGGTACGTGGGGCAGATCTCCCTGATGCAGATGACGTTCGCGGGGATCGGTGGGTTCATCACCGCCAAATTCGCGACGAACTACCACGTGCCGTTCCCGCTCTCGATCGTCCTCGGCGCAGTGATCATCGCGCCGATCGGAGCGGCGCTCGGGCTGCCCGCGCTCCGCGTGCGTGGACTGAGTCTGGCCGTCGTCACCCTGGGCGCAGCGGTTGCGGTCGACGCGGTGCTCTTCCAGAACCAGGGGTGGACCAACGGCACCGACGGCGTCACGGTCCCGTCACCGCGGATCGGGAGCTTCTCGCTCGACCCGTTCGCGCACCCGGCCCGGTACGCGATCTTCGTCCTCATCGCCCTCGTCCTCGTCGTGATCATGGTCGGCAACCTGCGTCGGAGCGGCGCGGGGAGGCGGATGCTGGCGGTTCGCAGCAACGAACGCGCCGCCGCAGTGGCCGGCGTGAACGTCCGGGCCGTGAAGCTGCAGGCCTTCGCGCTCTCGAGCTCGATCGCCGGCCTGGCCGGCGGGCTCCTGGCCTACTCGAACCCGTTCTTCGTGGTCGGCAACAGCGGGTTTGCGGCCTTGCCGTCGATCACGCTCCTGACGATCGCCTACATCGGCGGCATCGCGAGCATCTCGGGCGCGGTCATGGCCGGCGTCATCGCGTCCGGCGGCATCCTTTTCGTCCTGATCGTCACCGAGATCGGAGACCTCGGGAACTACTACATCCTCGGCTCCGGCATCGGCCTGGTGTGGACCGTGCTCGCGCACCCGGACGGCGTCGCACCGTTCTTCGGCGAGCGCATCACCGGGCTCGCGCGGAAGGTCGTTCGGCGGCGTGTCGACGCTGCGCCGGATACCGCCCCCGCGTCGTCGGCGGTCGCAGAGCCGACACGCGAACCGGCGCGCGTCCCGTGATCACGGAACGCGGAAAGGAGAGAAGCGATGGGTGAGGTCTCGGTCGAGGATCGCGTTCTGATCCGAGAGCTCTACGACAAGTTCTATTTCGCGTTGAACGACGGGGACGCCGAGGTGCAGACGGCGTGCTTCGCCCCCGGCGGCAGCATCCAGCTCTACGCGGGAGATGTCGTCAGCCCCGAGTTCTCCGCTGCCACGGGCCAGAAGTGGAGCAAGGACCCGGTGGGCAAGACGTATCAGCACCACGTCACCAACCTCGTCGTCTACCCGGACCCGGAAGGGCGCGAGGACCACCGCTCCGTGCGCATGTACTTCCTCGTCACCGGGGTCTGGGAGCCACCGAACATCCTCGTCCGCTGGAGCTGCAAGGCAAACGACGTCGTGCAGCGCGTCGACGGCGAGTGGCTCTTCTGGAGCCGCAAGATCTCGCTCAATCACGAGGCTACGGGGCCGCACTGGAGCAACGAGCCGCCTCACCCCGACAGGTAGTCGACATGCGTTTCGGGGTGACGTTCTCATTCGCGAACTACTGGGACTGGGATCGGTTCGAGGCTCTGGAGCGCGGCGAGGAGGTCGGGCCGCCGTCGATCCCGGACAGGCAGATCTGGGCCGAGCAGCTGGCGCTGGCCGATCTGGCGGAGCCGCTCGGATTCGACACGCTCTGGACGGTCGAGCAGCACGCCGCGCCGTACCTGATGATCCCGGACCCCACGCAGTTCCCTCACGATCTTCGCTGCACGCACGAAGCGACTCGACATGGGCTTGATGATCAGCGTCCTTCCCTGGCACAACCCGTTCCGGCTGGCTGCTGGCCGACGGCATCTGGGGGACGCCGGAGCAGTGCGTGGAGCGGATCGTCGAGCACCACGAGGTCGCGGATCCCTCGGAGATCATCGCCTTCCTCGGAACGGGGACGATGACGGGCGTCCAGGCCGAGAAGGCCATGCGCCTCTTCGGGGACAAGGTGCTGCCGCGGGTCTCCCACCTCCGCGACGCAGAGGAAGTGGCGGTCGCTCGCTAGCGTTACGCGTCTTCGGGTACGAATCCCGCGAAGGCGTCGGCGGACTCGTAGTGGTACATCAGCTCGACGCTGAAGCCCTGGTCGTCCGTGGCGTAGACCGAACCCCCGACCCCGACGTCGAGCTCCTGCTCCAGCCGGTACCCCGCGGATCGCACCGCTTCCGCGGTCGCGCGATACTCGTCCTTGTCGCGCGAGCCGAGCGCGATGTTCACGATGCCGAGGTCGCTGATCCGGTAGCCGTCGGGCCAGGGCGCGGGTCGCGGATCCTCGTACGCGGCCAGCTCGAGCCAGAAGTCGCCGGCGGAGAGCAACTCGACACGGACCTTCGCGCCCTCCAGTCCCCACAGGCGCTCGTGCTCCGGCTTGTGGAGCGTCGGCTCGTGGCGGCGCATCCCCAGGGTGTCCACGAAGAACGCAAGCGATCGGGCGAGATCCGGCACCGACGCTCGCACCACGCGTGTCGCGGCGGCCACGCCAGACCGGGCCCGCGGTCCGCTGCCCGGCACGCGTGGATCGTCCTCCATGACCTCGACGAGCACCCCGTCGAGGTCGCGCACGCATACCCGGCGTGCTCCCTGAACCCCGACGGGCGATGTTGGCGGCGGGCTGCCGAGCTCGGTGAGCCGGCGGACGGTGGCGTCGAAATCCTCGACGTGGACGCCGATCGTCGTGTAGCCGATGTCGCAGGGTCGCCAGTCAGGGGCCAGCGGCCGGGTCTCCGGCGCTCGGTACTGGAAGAGCTCGAGTTGGAAGAGCTCCTGCTGGTCCACCGCCCAGAGGAGCTCGAGCGAAGCTCCGGGCACGCCCTGCAGCGCGGCGATGTCGGGCGGGTCCGGCAATGCGGCGGGGTCCAGCCCTCCGGAGGCGAGGTACCCGAAGGCGTCGGCGTACCAGCTCCTCGACGCCCGCATGTCGCGACAGCTCAATGCGACCTGGGCGACTCTCACGGCTGCGTACAGAGGTCGGCGATCCGCTCGCCGATCATGAAGGCGGTGGCGTTCGTCGCAGCCCGCGGCACGTCCGGTGCGATGGAGAGATCGGCGATCCTCAGGCCCTCGAGGCCGTGGACGCGGCCGCGGTCGTCGACCACCGCGCCGGGGTCGCCGGCGTCGCCCATCCGGCAGGTCCCGCACGTGTGGAAGAACGTGAAGATGTTGGTCACCATCCACTCGTCGAGAGCGTCGTCCGAGGCCAGGACGTCGTCGGTCGGAGCGAGGCGCTTCATTCCGATCCGCTCGAACGCCGGATGACCCGCCAGGCGCGCGTTGATCCGCACGCCCTCGCGAAGGCGCCGCCGGTCGAGGTCGCTCTCCAGGTAACCGAGGACGATGCGTGGAGGCTCCAGCGGATCCGGAGACGTGAGCGACATCTCCCCGCAGCTCTCGGGGGCGACGAGATTGGCCAGGAAGTTGAAGTACGTCTGCTCGATGCCGTTCTCGTCGGCCATCCGGAACGTGCTCAACATGAGGTTCATGTCGTTTCTCCTCGGCGACCCCTCCGCGGTGTAGACGAGCAGCAGGTGGTGGCGGGGGTCCTCGTCGAGGCACGTCGTCGCGTCGACGACGAGCGGCACGGCGGGGTGGTCGCGAAGGTTCTTGCCGACGCCGGGGAGGTCGGCGACGATCTCGATCCCGTGGCGCGCCAGGGCGTCGGCCGGACCGACACCGGACGTCATGAGGAGGTGCGGCGTCGCGATCCCGCCGCTCGTCAAGATGACCTCGCGCGCCTCCACGAACCGGGTGCCGCCGTCCGCGTTCAGCACGTCGACCCCGGTCGCCCGCCGGCCGCCGAAGCGGACTCGCACGACGCGCGCATCGCCCCGGACCTCGAGGTTCGGGCGGCTGCGGGCAGGCTGCAGATGGGTGAGCGCCGCGCTCATGCGCACGTCGGCCTCGCCGTTGCGCGGCACCGGTCCGATGCCGAACCCGCCCGGGTCCATGTGATCGAGCTTCTCCGGGTATCCGTGCGCCAGCGCGGCCTCGTGGAAGGCTCGCTGGCTCGGCGGCCACTGCTGCTTCGGGAACCGACGGACGGGCAAGGGGCCCTCCTTCCCGTGCAGGGGCCCGTCGAAGTCGAGGTCGCGCTCGGTGCGGCGGAAGTAAGGCAGCACGGCCTCGTAGGTCCAGAGGCTGCTTCCCCACGCGTCGTAGTCCTCGGCGAGGCCCCGCTGGAAGATCGCGCCGTTGACGGCGCCGGAGCCGCCGATCACACGGCCGCGCACAATCGCGACGTCGCGGGTGAGGCGCTCGCTGAGGATGCCGGGGTAGAACCAGAGGAAGTCCATCGCGGGCATGGCCACCCGCTCGCGGCGGATCTCCTCCGGAAGCTCGTCGACCCCGCCCGGATAGTCGTGGCCCGCCTCGAGCAGCAAGACGCGCCGGCCGGCGTTCTCGGAGAGCCGTGCCGCCAGCACGCACCCTGCAGTGCCACCGCCGACGATCACGGCATCCCAACTCATGTGATCGACCATAACCCAATCAACCGAGCGGCCGGTTGACATCTTCCGAAGGGGACCGCGACAATGGCCCACGCGACCAGCGAAGGGGGAAGCTTTGAGCCAGGCAGTGTCGAGCGTCGAACTGGATCCGGGCGACGCGGCGGGATGGGCGGCGCAACCGTTCGAGACGTTGTTCTCGCTCTCGTCGGCGGACACCGCTGCACCGCAGCTGCAGGCGTTGGTCCAGCGGTTCGAGCGCCTGCGCCCCGCGGTCTCCGCGCTCGACGCGCTGGCGACACGCCAGGGCGTCGACTGGATCGAGAGCTTCGAGGACGCGGCGCCGTTGCTCTTCGACCACCGCGTTTACAAGAGCTATCCGATGAGCGTGATCGAGAAGCGGCAGTTCGACCGGCTGACGGCGTGGCTCCGAAGGCTGACGACGCACGACGTCACCGCGATTCCGATGGACGGTGTCACGTCTGTCGACCGGTGGCTCGAGCGTCTCGACGGGCACGGCATGATCATGCTCCACTCGACCGGCACGACCGGCAAGCTGAGCTTCGTGCCCCGGTCGCGCGCCGAGTGGTCGGGCTGGGTCGAGTCGTTCTTCGAGGCGACGCGGGCCTCCTCCGGGGTGGACCGCCGCAAGGAGGCGCTGCCGACCTTCTATCCCGGTTACCGCATGGGCAACACGACCGGCACGAAGATGCAGCGGATCTTCGGCGAGCTCTCCGCCGAAGGCGAGGAGGGCAGGCACTGCCTGTACGAGTACGCGATCTCATCCGACCTGCTCTCGCTGGCCGCCCGGCTGCGAACCGCCGAGGAGCGCGGCGAGCTCGACAAGCTCGACATCGATCCCGAGCTGTTCGAGGAGCGCGCCAAGCTGATCGAGGCAGGCCGCCGCCGCGAGCATGACCTCGAGCGCTGGTTCACGAAGCTGGCCGAGGAGTTCCGCGGTCAGCGCGTGCGGATCAACGGCGTCACCGGCGACCTCGTCCGGCTGGCGCTCAAGGGACGCGAGCAAGGCGTCGAATGCGAGTTCGCGCCGGGCTCCGTGCTCTTCACCAGCGGCGGCCTGAAAGGTCTGAATGACCCCCCCGCCGACTGGGAGCAGCTGCTGAAGGACTTCTTCGGCGTCGACCGCCTCTCCAGCATCTACGGGATGACGGAGTGCATGGGATACGCGCCGCTCTGCAGCGCGGGGTACTACCACTTCTTCCCGTACACGATCCCGCTGCTGCTCGATCCGGACGGGAACGTCCTGCCGCGCCAGGGCGTGCAGACGGGACGCTTCGCGTTCGTCGACCTGCTCGCCGAGAGCTACTGGGGCGGCTTCATCACCGGCGACCGCATCACGATGCACTGGGACGAGGACTGCGCGTGCGGCTGGAAGGGCCCGCGCCTCGACCGGAGCATCGCGCGGTTCTCGGAGCTCGAGGGCGGGGACGACAAGATCTCGTGCGCCGGCAGCGAGGAGATGTACAGCGAGTTCATGGACTACGTCAGCAACGTCTGAGGGCGGTCGCGACAGAGGCCGCTTCAGATCCGGCCCCACCGCCCCCCGGTCCGGCTGGCCAGGAGGTCGCTCTCAACCGTCATGGCGTCGACACCCAGGGCGTCGGCGACGGCACGCAGGGAATGTCCCTGGTCCCGCATCGCCACGACGACGTCCCGCCGTTGCCGCAGACGCTCGGCGAGCCTCTCGCACACGCACTTGTCTCCGCCGGGGCATGTCGAACAGCGAAGCCGCGTCACGACGCGTGCCCCGCTACGCGGTCTCGAGGCGGCCGGCCGCTTCGACGATCGGGATCGTGTCGTAGTAGTACGGAACCAGCTCGGTGATCTTGCCGTCTCGGACCGTGACGATCTCGACCATCCGCACCGGAACCGATCGCCCCGTTTCGCGCGAGGTAATGGTGAACGACGCAAGGATGACCACCTTGTCGCCGCCGCCGTCGAGATACTCGAAGTCCACGCCGTCGACGAGATCCCAAGCCTTCGAGAAGGCTTCGCCCATCTTCATGAAGCCGTCGTGCCCGATCCAGTCGCCGCCGTGCGGCAGGACGGACGTGGGGCGGAAGGCGACGTTCTCATCGAGAAGCTCCAGGATCTGCTCGAAACCTCCCTGCGCGGCGGACTCGTCCTCCTCTTCGAGCGACGGGACCATCATCGTCTCGAAGCGCTTCACGATCTCGACGTTCTCCTGCGACATGGGTCTTCCCTCCTGTCTACCGTGGTGCGATGCCGGCGGTGATGCCGAGGTCGTTCGCGAGCGCGACGCCGGTGACGAGCGAAGCCCGGTCGGACGCAAGCCAGACGACTGTCTCCTCGCCGTCCGCCCGCCGCGACTCGAGGTCGTTCACGAGGACGGCCGCGCCTTCCTCGGCGAAGTGGAGGGCCGCGGCCCGGCCGATCCCGCCTGCCGCGCCCGTGACGAGCCCGGACTTCCCGTCGACGAGCCCCATCGCTACGGAGCCGACCAGCTCACGTGCTGCGAGAGCATCACGCGAACGGTGATCGACTGCACGAAGTCGAGCTGCTGGTCGAGGTCGGCCTTCAGGCCCGGGAGCCGCCGGTACAGCGTCTCGACCGCGATCCGCGCCTCGGGCGGCGCCAGCGGCGCGCCGAGGCAGTAGTGGCGCCCGTGGCCGAGCGCGAGATGCTCGGCGGCGTTCTCCCGGCGGACGTCGAAGCGGAGCGGATCCGGAAACTTCGACGGGTCGCCGTTCGCCGAGGCGAGGCTCACGCAGATGTTGCTCCGCGCCGGGATCCTGACGCCGGCGAGCTCCGACTCCCGGGTGCTGATCCGGAAGATCTGCGTCGCGATCCCCGACCGCCGGAGCCCCTCGCGGACAGCGTTGTCCCAGAGGGAGGGATCGTGGAGCAAGAGCTCGAGCTCCTCCGGCCTCTCGGTGAAGTACCGGACCATGTTCGTGATCAGCGCGGCGGTCGTGTCGGTGCCGGCGGCGGTGATCCCCACCATGTGGGCGAGCACCTGGTCGCTCGTGAGCGCCGACCGCCCGTCCTCTTCGGTGAGCGCCAGCATCGCGGATGCAAGGTCCTCGCCGGGATTCGCCCGCCGTTCCTCCACGAACTTCGAGTAGGTGAGGTACGCCGTGTACAGCCGCTCGTAGGTCGCGGCGAGCTGGTCGTCGGGCGTCGTCACATCCTCGGGCTTCAGGTCGATCGGCGACAGCACCCCGAAGACGTCGGCGATCCACGCGTGGAAGCCCGCCAGCAGGTCCGCCGGCAGGTCCAGGAGCGTGCCGACGACGCGCAGCGTGAACTGCATGGCGAAGTCCTGCACCAGGTCGCAGCTGCCCTTATCGACGAGCCCGTCGATCAGCTCGTTCGCGATCGCCGCGATGTCCGGCTTCACGAGCTCGACCCGCTTGTTGGTGAACGTCCGCTGCATCGCGCGTCGCTGCCCCGTGTGCGCCGGGGGATCCATGTTGATCGCCTGACCGCCCTGGATCACCTGGCCGACCCGCTCCCACTCCTCTGGGATGCGGTCGCGGAGGTCGGCGCGCACGGGCGTGCCCTTGTACGCGTGGGACGAATACGTCTCGAAGTCGTCGAGGACGCGCTTCACGTCGTCGTATCGCAGGACGAAGTACGCGTCGAGCGGCTCGTGGTAGAAGACCGGCGCCTCGTCATAGATGTCCTGGACGAACGCCTGCGGGTCGATCAGGTACTCGTACGACAGCGGGTCGAAGTCGGCGAGCGACGGCGCAGCGGCGGTCATGCGTCGATCTTCTCGCGCACGGGGCCGTACTGGGCACGGCGGACGACCTCGAGCGCGAGCCAGTCGTGCGGGAACCCGAGCTCGATCGAGCTCACCGCGTCCAGCCGCTGGACGTGCTCGGGAGCGAGGTCGACGTCGAGCGCGGCGAGGTTCTCCGCGAACTGCTGCTCGCCGGTCGCGCCGATGATCGGCATGACGGGAGCCGGGCGTGACAGGAGCCACGCGAGGGCGACTTGCGAGGCGGTGACTCCGAGCTCCTCTGCGACGTCAACGGTCTCGCGAACGACCGCCTCGGTGCGCGGATCCATCTCCGCGCTGCCGCCGGTGACCGTGATCCGGCCCGTCGCGGCGCGGTCGAGGTACTTGCCGGTCAGGACTCCTCTTGCGAGTGGCGACCAGGCGACCACGGACAGGTCGAGGCTCGTGCACATCGGGATCAGGTCGCGCTCGGACGTGCGCTCGAGCAGGCTGTACTGGGTCTGCAGCGCCGCGAACGGCGACCAGCCGCGCAGCTCCGCGAGCGTCTGGGCGCGGGCGATCTCCCAGGCGGGCCAGTCCGAGACGGCGACGTAGAGCACCTTGCCGAGGCGGACCTGGTCGTCGAGCGCGCGCATCGTCTCCTCGACCGGCGTCAGGTAGTCGCGGAAGTGCACCCAGTACACGTCGATGTGGTCCGTGCGCAGGCGGCGAAGCGAGGCCTCCAGGGACTCGACCAGGTGGCGGCGGTGGCTTCCGCCGCCGTTCGGGTCATCGGGCCGCACCGTCAGCGAGTACTTCGTCGAGAGCACGACGCGCTCCCGGCGCGGACCGAGCAGCCGCCCGATCATCTCCTCGCTGGTGCCGTTCGTGTAGACGTCGGCCGTGTCGACGACGTTGCCGCCGGCGTCCAGGTACAGGTCGACCATCCGCGCGGAGGTCGCCTCTGGCGCGCCCCAGCCCCACTCCTCGCCAAACGTCATCGTCCCGAGCCACAGCTCCGAGACGCGAAGCCCGGTCCGCCCCAGCAGCCTGTAACGCATCGCCATCCTCCGTTCGGAACGGACGTTTGGTAGAGGTAATATACGACGATGGCGATCACGGTGCCGCCGATGCAGCCGGGCGTCTACGTCGACAACGCGAGAGGCTCGGGATCGGGCGAGCTGCTCGACGTCTTCGATCCCTCGACGGGCGAGCTGCTCACGTCGGTCGAGGCGGGCTCGCCGGCCGACGTCGACCGCGCCGCCACGGCGGCCGCCGGCGCGGCCGAGGCCTGGGCCGCGTTGCCGCCGGTCGAACGGGGCAGGGCGCTCGCGCGCTGCGCCGAGGCCGTGCTCGCGAGCGCCGACGAGCTGGTCGAGCTCGACGTCCGCGACGCCGGCCTGCCGCGCTCGCTCGCGCGCCGCGACGTCGAGGCGGCCGCGCGCTACTTCGAGTACTACGCCGGCCTTGCCGACAAGCTGCACGGCGAGACCATCCCCCTCGGCGCGAACGCCCTCGACTACACGCTCCGGGAGCCCTGGGGCGTCTGCGGGATCGTGCTCCCGTTCAACTTCCCGCTGCAGGTGACCGCACGGGACGTCGCCCCTGCGCTCGCCGTCGGGAACACCGTCGTCGCGAAGCCGGCCGAGCAGGCGCCGCTCGCGGTACTCGCCCTCGTCGAGCGCTGCTGGAGCGCCGGTCTGCCGCCCGGCGTCCTCGACGTCGTCGTCGGGGACGGCGCCGTCGGCGAGGCGCTCGTGCGGCACCCGCTCGTCGACCACGTCACCTTCACCGGTTCGCAGCCGACCGGGCGGCGAGTGATGGCGGCGTGTGCCGAGCTGCTCAAGGCGTCGACGATCGAGCTCGGCGGGAAGTCGCCGCACCTCGTCTTCGAGGACGGCTCGATCGAGGGCGCGGTCGCGGCGATCCTCGGCACGACGTTTCGCACCGCCGGCCAGGCTTGCTCGGCCGGGACCCGGCTGCTCGTCCACCGCGCCGCCCACGACGCGGCGGTGAAGGCGCTCGCGCACGCCGTCGGCGGGCTGACCGTCGGCCTCGCGGACGCCGATCCGGATGTCGGTCCCCTCGTCTCCGCGCGGCAGCGCGACGCGGTCGTGTCGGCGATCGCGGCGAGCCTCGACGAGGGCGCCCGGGCGACGGTCGGCGGCGGTCCGCCTGCGTCGCCCGAGCTGCGGGGCGGCTTCTTCGTCGAGCCGACGGTCCTGGACGAGGTGGCGCCGACGGCGGCTGCCGCCCGCGAGGAGCTCTTCGGCCCCGTGCTCACCGTCCTCACCTTCGAGGACGACGAGGAGGCGGTTGCCCTCGCGAACGACACGGACTACGGCCTCGTCGCCGGCGTCTGGACGCGCGACGTCTCGCGCGCGCACCGCGTCGCGCGAAGCCTGAAGGCGGGCCAGGTCTTCGTCAACAACTACGGCGTCGGCGGCGGCGTGGAGCTCCCGTTCGGCGGCTACAAGCGCAGCGGCGTCGGGCGGGTCAAGGGCATCGCCGGGGCGCTCGAGTACACGCAGGTCAAGAACGTCTGCGTCGCCCTCACGTGAACGCACGGCTCGGGTCGGCCGTCGCCTAGTACGACCGCGGCATCCCGAGCACGTTCTGCCCCAGGAAGGCGAGCACGAGGTTGTTCGAGACGGGCGCGACCGAGTAGAGCCGTGTCTCGCGGAACTTGCGCTCGACGTCGTACTCGGCGGCGAAGCCGTAGCCGCCGTGCGCGTCGAGGCAGGCGTTCGCGGCCGCCCACGAGGCCTCCGACGCGAGCAGCTTGGCCGTGTTCGCCTCGGCGCCGCACGGCTGCCCCTGGTCGTAGAGCCAGGCGGCCTTGAACCGGACGAGGTCGGCCGCCTCGATC
>Ga0137373_10005755_pt1 | contig 13338 bp, 5 predicted proteins | sample SagtaG_5_FD_104912 | JGI IMG/M metagenome (GOLD analysis project Ga0137373, IMG submission 104912) | Vadose zone soil microbial communities from Sagehorn Ranch, Mendocino, California, USA - Sage1_R_80_16 metaG | ecosystem: Environmental > Terrestrial > Soil > Vadose zone | place: USA: California...
CCGGGCGAGCTCCATGTTCCGGGTCCAGGCCCGCGCGGCGACGCCGGCGGCATCCCCGGCTGCGCCGCCCGCCCCCGCAGCGGCGCCGCCGACGGCTTCGGCTCCTGCCGCACCGCCGGCGACAGGCGGCGATGCACCGGCTCAGTTCAAGCTCTGGACCGACAAGACGAAGCACAAGGTCGGTGAGCCGGTGAAGGTGTTCTTCCAGGCGAATCGCAACGGCTACGTCACCCTCGTGAACGTCGGGACGAGCGGCAAGATCACGATCCTGTACCCGAACGCCTATACACCGAACCATGCGGTGAAGGCCGGACAGACCTATTCGGTGCCGAGCCAGGAGGACCCGTACGAGCTGACGCTCGGAGGGCCCGAGGGCGTCGAGCTCGTCTACGCGCTGTTCACCACGGGCCCGACGCGGTTCATCGAGGAAAACCTGACGAAGGACACCGCGTTCGCCCCCGTCAACGAAAAGGCGGAGGCCATCACCCGCGACATCAACCTCACCGTGAAGAAGATTCCGCTGAAGGAGCAGGCCAGCGCCGTGCTCGAGATCGAGGTCGTCAAGTAGGGCGGTCCGGGACCGCCCCTCACTCGAACTGGAACCGTACTCCCGCGGTGAACGAGTGGTTGGTCACGTGCTCTCGTCCCAGGACCGTCTCGTAGTGCGCGAAGGCCGACATCCCGCGCGGGAGCGTCGCCGTGAGGCCCGCCGCGAGATTGACATAGTTCCGATCCGGGTTGTTGGTCGGCGCGCCGAACGTGGTGCCCAGCGGATCCGCCAGCAAGCTGCCCGAGATGAGCCGGCTGCCGCCCTTGAACTCGTGCTCCCACTCCGCGCGCGCCAGCGGCGTCAGGACGCCCCACGGCGTGCTGATGGCGTAGGAGATCTGGCCGCCTAGGTCCGTCGCCAGCGACTCCACCTTCTGACGGCCCACCCGCAAGTTGAAGAGGTCGGCGCCGCGCTCCTGGAAGCCGTCGATGCGGATGTTGATGTAGGTCGCCTTGGCCGTCGGGCCCACGGTCAGCGGCCCGAAGTTGAAGTTGTATCCCCCCGATACGCTGACGGAGAACTGGTTGGCGTCGGGATCCGCTTTCGCGGTCGCGCCGGTGTCGCCGAACGTCACGTTGCGGCTGACCCCGTAGCCGTTCCACCCGTAGGTGGCGATCGTGTCGACATAGAACTTGTCGGCGACGTAATAGCTGCCGAAGACGGACAGGCTGTAGCCGCTCATCCGCACCTGGCCACCGGCATCGTCGAGGTTGGCGACGGTGTGCAGATAGCCGAACGCGGCGCCCACCACCACGTTCTCGCTCACCCGATAGTCGCTGCCCAGCGTGAGCCCCTGGGTATTGAACTTGAAGCCGGTCTCCTTGCTGGTGGTGTCCTGGTCACCGAAGCTTCCCTGCCCGTTCAGGAAGATCCCGAGCCCGCCCAGGACCTTGAACGGATCGGCGCTCGCTCCCCCTCCAGGGCTGGACGGCATGAGGGTCGCGAGCGCTTCCAGCGGTATCGATTGACCGGCCACGTTGAGCGACAAGCCGCTGACACTCACGCCGCCGGTGCTCCCGCGGCGCAGGGCGGCGAGGCGAATACCGATGTTGGTGGTCTGGACGGTCGTCGTCGTCAGGGCGAGGTTGCCGAGCACGCTATATGTCTTCAGTCCCGTGATCGCGGTCGACGTGACGTCGTTGACGACGAACGTGACCGACGTGGCTGCTCCGCCGCCGGCGATCGACGCCGTGACCGTGACGGGGCCTGGCGTCGGGCCCAGCGTCAGCGTGATCTGCGCCAGCCCGTTGACGGTCGGCGTCGAGGTGGCCGACGGGCGCGCGCCGCCGGTCACTTCCCAGATCACGATCACCGAGGGCGTCGCCGGGGTGACCCTGACGACGAGCGGTTGCGGCAGCGTGCTGTTGATCACGCCGTTCTGATTGTTGCCGGAGACGATGGTGATGCTGACGGCCGGAGCCGTCGCGGTCTCGGTGAACGTCACGGAGGCCCCCGGGACCGAAGCCGTCACCCCGGTGGTCGGTCCCGCCGGCGTGAGGGTGTTGCTCGCCTGACCGCTGGCGTTGGTCACCGATGTGGCAGCACCGAGCGTGCCGCTGCCGGACGAGACGTTCCAGGTCACGATCTGGCCGGAGACCGGGATGCCGTTCTGCGTCACGCTCACCACCAGAGACGCCGGCAGCGGCACGCCGATCGTTCCGGCCTGGTTGTTGCCGGAGACGATCGCGATGGCGAGCTGCGCTGCACTCGCGCTCTCCGTGAAGGTCACCGACGCGCCGCCCGGAACCGAAGCCGTCACGGAGGTGGTGGGCCCGGTCGGCGTGAGCCCGTTGCTCGCCTGACCGCTCGCGTTCGTCACCGAGGTGGCGACGGCCAGCGCACCGCTCCCGGCGGTGACGGCCCAGGTGACCGTGACCCCGGAGACCGGGACGCCGTTCTGCGTCACACCGACCACCAGGAAGGCCGGCAGCGGCGTACCGATCGTTCCGGACTGATTGTTGCCGGCGACGATCGCGATGACCAGCGGTGCTCCTGTCGCGCTCTCGGTGAAGGCCACGGATGCGCCGCCGGGGACGGAAGCGGTCACGGTGGTGGTCGGCCCCGTCGGCGTGAGCACGTCGCTCGCCTGGCCGCCCGCGTTGGTGACCGAGGTGGCGACCGCGAGGACACCGCTACCGGCGGTGACGGCCCAGGTGACGGTCACTCCGACGACCGGGGCGCCATTCTGCGTCACCGTGACGACCAGGGGAGTCGGCAGCGGCGTGCCGATCGTTCCGGTCTGGTTGTTACCGGCGGCGATCGCGATGGCGAGCGGAGTCACCGTCACGACGAGGTTGAAGGCCGTCGTCCGGCCGAGGGGGCTGCCCGTGACCGTGATGGGGAAGGTGCCGGCGGCGGTCGCGGCCGTGGTGGTGATGGTCAGGACGGTCGAGCACGTCGGGTTACAGGATGCGATCGAGAACGCCGCGGTGGCGCCGCTCGGCAGCCCGGACGCGGCGAAGGACACGGCCTGGGTCGCGCCGGAGGTCAACGTCGCCGTGATGGTCGTCGTCCCCGAGGCGCCGGCGGTCACGGTGACGCCGCCCGAATTGCTCAGCGAGTAGTCGAACGGCCCGCCGACCGCGAGATTGAGGGTCGTGGTCCGGCCCAGCGGGCTGCCCGTGACCGTGATGGGGAACGTACCGGTCGCGGTCGCTGCCGTGGTCGTGATCGTCAACGTGGTCGAGCACGTCGGGTTACAGGACCCGACGGAAAACGTCGCGGTGGCGCCGCTCGGCAGCCCCGACGCGGCGAAGGACACGGCCTGGGTCTGGCCGCTCGTCAACGTCGCCGTGATGGTCGACGTTCCCGAGGCGCCCGCGATCACGACGATGCCGCCCGAGTTGCTCAGCGAGTAGTCGAAGGATGCGCCGACGACGAGATTGAAAGACGTGGTCCGGCCCAGCGGGCTGCCCGTGACCGTGATGGGGAAGGTGCCGGCCGGGGTGGCCGCCGTGGTCGCGATCGTCAGGATGGTTGCGCACGTCGGGTTACAGGACCCGTTCGAGAACGTCGCCGTGGCGCCGCTCGGCAACCCGGACGCGGCGAAGGACACGGTCTGGGTCGCCCCTGAGACCAAGGTCGCCGTGATGGTCGAGGTGCCCGAGGCGCCGGCGGTCACGCTGATGCCGCCCGAGTTGCTCAGCGAGTAGTCGAAGGGGGCGGTGACGACGAGATTGAGGGTCGTGGTCCGGCCCAGCGGGCTGCCGGTGACCGTGATGGGGAAGGTGCCGGCCGGCGTCGCCGCCGTGGTCGCGATGGTCAGGATGGTCGCGCACGTCGGATTACAGGCGCCGACGGAAAACGCCGCGGTGGCGCCGCTCGGCAGTCCGGACGCGACGAAGGACACGGCCTGGGTCGCGCCCGAGATCAACGTGGCCGTGATGGTCGATGTTCCCGAGGCCCCGGCGATCACGGAGACCCCGCCCGAGTTGCGCAGCGAATAGTCGAAGGGGGCGGTGACGACGAGATTGAGGGTCGTGGTCCGGCCCAGCGGGTTGCCGGTGATCGTGATGGGGAAGGTGCCGGCTGGCGTCGCCGCGGTGGTCGTGATGGTCAGGAAGGTCGAGAACGTCGGGCTACAGGATCCGACGGAAAACCCCGCGGTGGCGCCGCTCGGCAGCCCGGAGGCCGAGAAGGATACGGCCTGGGTCGCCCCCGAGGTCAACGTGGCCGTGATGGTCGAGGCGCCCGAGGCGCCGGCGATCACGGTGATGCCGCCGGAGTTCGTCAGCGAATAGTTGAACGGAGCGTTCACCACGAGATTGAACGTCGTGGTGCGGGTGACCGGGACGGCGGACGGGGTGCTACCCGCGACGGTAATCGAGAAGGTGCCCGTGGGGGTCGTGGCCGCGGTGCTGATGGTCAAGGTAGTCGAGCACGTGGGGTTGCAGGAGGTGAGCGAGAAGCTCGCCGAAGCGCCGCTCGGCAATCCCGACGCGGAGAAGGACACGCTCTGCGTTGTGCCCGCCGTCAGCGTGGCCGTGATGGTGTTGGCTCCTGAGCCGCCTTGGGTCACCGTGACCCCGCCGGAATTGCTCAGCGAGTAGTTGAAGGGCGCGTTCACGACGAGGTTGAAGGACGTGCTCCTGAAGACGGGGCTGGCGAAACCCGAAACGGTGATCGGGAACGTACCCGTGGGGGTCGAGGCCGAGGTCGTGATGGTCAGGGTGGTCGAGCAGGTCGGGTTGCAGGACGTGGAGGAGAAGTTCGACGTGGCCCCACTTGGGAGCCCGGATGCCGAGAAAAATACGGTCTGCGTTTGGCCCGATGTCAGCGTGGCCGTGATGGTCGTGGCCCCGAAGCCCCCCTGGGCCACCGTGATGCCGCCGGAATTCGACATCGTGAAGTCGAACGGGAATTGCGCGTGGGCGGGCGCGGCCCCTGCCAGCCCGGCGAGGAGCGCGAGGCACAAGGCCCACCGCGCCCCGGTGGAGAGGTAACACCCGGAGAGTGTCCGGCGAATACCTGTCACGTCGACATTCCGCAACGGCTCCTGTCGAAGCTGGTCTCAACAAACGCCTTGCTTCACGTCGAGCAACTGCCTCCATCCCCGAACCTCAATGGGGATGGTCCTGGCGCCGGAGACGGGTAGTCCTCCGGCGTCGGCACGAACCTACTTGGAGAGGTCCTCGTTTGTCAAACCGAGAGGTGGCTCGCGACGGGTCAGGGCTTGCGGACGAACAGGAAGTCGCCGGCCTCGTGACCGGCGAACCGGATGGGGGCGTACTCGGGGACCTGCCGGACGTCCAGCCGCTCCACGGCGGTCATGACGTCGACCTGGAGCCGGCGGAACAGCTCCTGCGTCGGCAGCACGCCCTGGTTGCGGCGAAGGAGCTCGAGGAAGGACTGGGCGAACGGCGAGTGGGCGCCCCCCGTGGTGTCCACGACCGGCTCGACCCCCCCGGAAGTCAGCAGCAGGCGCGATCGCTTGCGCGCCATGCTCTGCATGGCCTGCGCGCGCCCCTCGTCGCTCAGTCCCGGCTCGAGCCGCGCGACGGCCGAGCGCGTCATCGCCCCCGAGTAGCACGAGTCGGCGACGACGAGGAGCTGCTGCACGGCCATGGCGTTCAGGATGTCGGTGACCGAGATATTGGAGATCCAGTTCGCCGGGCTGTCCGGCTCGGCATCGACCGGCAGCCAGTGCCCCCGTTGATTGACCCGGTCGAGCTGACCGTGACCGGCGTAGTAGACGAGCAGGTTGTCGTCCTCGGTGAGCCGCGCGCGCAGGGCGTTGAGCGCGGAGAGCATCTCGTAGCGGTTCGCGTTCAGCAGCAGGGTGACGGTGAAGCCGTATTGGTCGCGCAGCACGCCGGCGACCTCGCGGGCGTCGTTGACGGCGGTCCGGAGCGGGCGGATCAGGCGGTAATCGTCGTTGCCGATCACGAGGGCATGATAGGCACCGAACGTGGCGCCGGGCCGCAGGATGCGACCCGGCTCGGCCGGGGCCACCGACGGGCTCGGCGGCCGATTCAGGACGAGGAACTCGAGGGTCGACGTCAGCCCGAGGCGGTCAGTGGCCACGATGCGGACGCGTTCTTCGCTCTGGCGGACGCGTATGTGCGTCTGGAAGACCGCGCGACCGTCCGGCGCCTCCTCCCTGCCGTTGACCGTGACGGACCTCAACGGATTCTGCGCGATCACGCGGCCGACGAGTCGCAGGTCATCCGTCGGCGCCGTGTGGATCGCGACCGCGCTCGCGCCGCCGGACGGCACGATCCGGATGTCTCGGGTCTGCGCCGCGAGCATGAGCTCGGGCTCGACGACCTCGATCCGCGGCGCGCCGGCGCTCGCCGGCGCCGCGGCCTTGCCCGCTTCTCCGGCGTAGACGATCTCGACGGCCGCGGCCCCGCCTCCGGCACCCTTGCGGTACCAGTTCAGCGCCTGGACCGGATCGCGCGGGACGCCGAGCCCGTTCTCGTACAGATGGCCCAGGTTGATCGCCGCGCGGCGAAAGCCCGCATCGGCCGCGCGCCGGTACCATCGCGCCGCGGCCTCGTAATCGGGCGGGACGCCCAGGCCCTTCTCGTAGATCTCACCCACGTAGGTCTGCGCGGCCAGATCGCCCTGCTCGGCCTGCGTCATCCACACCTTGAGGGCCGTCCGGTAGTCGGCGCGATCGTAGGCGATGTACTCACCCCCGCGAATCTCGCAGTCGCGGGCCGAGGTCTTGATGGGGCGCCGGGGACCCTGGTACACGAGCTGCGCCCCCAGCTTGCGGACTGGCGCGGGAAGGAGGCAGTCGACGATCAGGAACTCGTCGGCCTTCGATGGCGCTCCGACTTCCGGTCTCGCGCTCCCGGCCTGGCTCGGGGCGCTCGGCGGGGCACTGCCGCACCCGGCGGCAAGCAGGATCGCGATCACCGCCGCGAGTCTGCCGCTCATCCCCGCCATTCTATCCCGTTCACGGATGCCAAACCCGTGTCTCCGGGCGCCACGGCGGCGCCTGGAAGCCCCGAGCATTGGGGAAGCTTGGGGGGCGCCCGGAGCCCCCCATCTAATCAACCCCTCGAGTCAGGTCCGCGATGATGGAGGGCCAGAGGTTCTGCCAGCAACACACGTGGTCGAAATCGGGGATGAGCACGATCGTCGCCGACTCGAACCGGCCGCCGGAGACGATTTCGGGCGGGACGACGCGGTCACGGCCCCCGAGATAGTGTCGCTGGTAGAGATGGGACGGCAGCGGCGGTTGCGACGCGGGATTGAGAGAGCCCGCGAGGCGGAGATAGCCGTGGCGGGCCGTCCAGGCATCGATGTCGAGATTCGCCGCCACGGTGATGACGCCGGCGGTCTGAGCGAAGCGGGCGGCGAGGAGCACGGCGAGGACGCCGCCGCCGCTGTATCCGATGAAGGCGAGACGATCGAAGGCGCGCGTCATCGGGTGTCGCGCGAGCGCCGCCGTCATGCTGGCGACCACGCGATCCGAGTAGCGCTCGCTCGTCCAGAGGGCGGGCGTACAGCCCGGGTCGTCGCGCAGGCCGTGGTAGCAGGGACGGCCGAGATAGAGGGTCGGGCTGTCGTCGAGGCGCATCAGGTTCAGGACGAGCGGGTTTCGCGGCGTCGGATCGGCGGCCGGGCTCCACGCGTCCCACGGCGTCCCATCACCATCGAGGTACACGTGGAGCACGCGCGACCGGCGCCCCGGGCGCTCGAGCACGACGTGCCGAAACGGATCGCCGGCGACGATGGTGCCCTGCAAGCCGGCGTTCGCGACCTGGTCCCACCATCGCCGCGCGGGTGAGGCACAGCCCGTCAGGGTCACGAGGAGGAGGAGGACCGCTGTCAGGCCGCGGGCCGCCGATGGCATGGTGCGGCTATTGAGTCACCCAGCCCTTCTGCACGGTGACGCGGCGCACGTCGACCGCGGTGACGCCCGCGACGGTTCGAACGAGGTCAGCCGCCGCTTGTCGCGCGGCCGCATCCCGAAGGACACCGACCAGCTTGACGCTGCCGTCGACGCCCACGTCCTCGACCGCCACGCCCGGCTCGTCGGAACTGGGAATCCGGAGGAGCCTGGCTCCCCGCAGCTTTTGCTCGACCGACTCCCGGATCCTCGTCGGCTCGGGCCGCTCGGCAAGGGGCGGCCGGGTCTTGACCGACGGCGTCCGCCCGCTGCCCGTTGCGCCGGGCGCGGGCGTCGTCGGCGACGGGGCTTTCGCGACGACCCGGTCCGGCTTCTCAGCACTCGGGCGCGTTGCCGGCGTCGAGGACGGTGGCTCGGCAGGCTTGGTTGCCTCATCGCGCGGGACAGTGACCTGGCTCGGTGGCCGCGGCGCTTCGTCACGAGCGGCAGGCGGCTCGACGGGACGAGCGACCGGTGGCGTGGCGGCGGGCGCGGCCGCGCGCGGCTGCGTCGCGGCTGGAGGAGAAACCGGCGGCGGCTCTGATCGCCACCAGAAAACAGCCAGGCCGGCGGCCGCGAGAACGCCGAGGCCGACCACCGCGGCACCCGCCCTGAGCCGCCAGGACGGACCGGGCTTTGCCGGATCGTCCGACACCGGCCGCGGCCCGCCTGGCGTCACCCGCTCACCGAGGGCCGTCTCCACCGGACGGCGCGTGGCGCCGACGGGTGCCGCCGTCTGAGCGGGGACCGCCGGCATCTTTCGACCGGCGTCCGGCGGAGACGGCCGCACTTCCGTCGGGCGGATGAGGACGGTCGGAGCGTCGTCGAACGTCGCCTGGCGGCGCGCCTCCTGCGTCTGGCGCAGGGTCGTTTCCGCTCGCGTCTCCGGCGCTTGCGCCGGGGGGGCCGCGGCTTCGACCTTCAGCTCCGCAATCGCCGCGATGCCGGCCGCGCGGGCGGCCGCGTAGAGCCGGCCTGCCTCGTCGAAGAGCGGTCGGGCGGCGCCGAACTGTTGCTGGCTGAGCGCCGCCACCGCGCGGGCCTCGGCACGCTCGGCTTCTTTCCACAGCTCGGGCGCGTGCTTCGCCGCGTGCGCGTCGACGGCCGCGCGGCGCGCCGCGTCGACCGTCTCCACCGCCTTCTCGGCATCGGCCCGCGCGCGCGCGGCTTCACGCGCACGTTCCTCGGCGCGCCCGTAGAGGGTCGACGCCTGATCGAACGCGCGGCCCGAGTCTTCCCAGGCCTCGCTGGCAAGGGCGGCGTCGCCCGCCGCTGCGCTCGTCTCGGCTTCGTTCCAGTCCGAGACCGCGTAGGCGGCCGCTTCCACCGCCATCGCTCCGCGACGGCGCTCGGCCGTCTCCTGTTGCTTCTTCCGCGCCTCTTCACGCTGCCGGCGCACGAGCTCGCGGACCTGGGTCTGGGCCTGATGGTAGAGGGTGAGGGCGGCCTCGAACGCCTCGGCGGCCCTGCCGTATTGCTTCCGGAGCAGCGCGGCTTCGCCTTCGGTGGACTTGCGGACGGCCTCCTGCCAGACCTCCGGCGATCGATGCTCGGCGTCCATCGACTCGGCACTTCGCCGGCCCTCCGCGGCTCGCTCGCGCGCGGCATCCGCGCGCCGGTGCTCGCGCTCGCGGGTCTCGAGCGCGGCTTCCTCGGCGCGGCGGTAGAGAACCGACGCTTCGTTGAACGCGCCGCCGGCCGGGGCCGAGGGCTTCTTGGCGAAGATCGCCTGCGCCTCGGCGAACCGGGTCTCGGCGGCGTCCCAGAGCTCTCGCGCATATTGCGTCGCGCCCGCGGCCTGCGCCTGGCGCTGGCCCTGCGTGGCCGTCTCGCGCGCCCGTCCCGCCGTGCGACGCTCTTCGCCCTGTCCCTGCCGGGCGGCGTCCAGCGAGCGGCGGTAGGCGGCGGCGGCCTTGTCGAAGCCCTGCTGGGCTTCGGTGTACGCCTCGCGCCTGAGGTCCGCTTCGGCCGCGGCCGCGGCCGCCTCGGCTTCGCTCCAGACAGCCGGCGCATGCTGCGCGGGATCCTCGACCTGAGCCTCGCCCCGCGCCTTCGTCATCTGCTCACGGGCCTCGTCGGCCTGCTGGCGGGCGTGGCGAAGCCGTTCCTGCCGGGCCAGCGTCGTCTGCCGCAGCGCCACGATCTCTTCGCTCGAGGCGTCGGCCGGCGAGACCTCGGCGACTTGCTTGAGGATCTCGAGGCAGAGCGCGTACTGCTGGTCGTCCAGCGCGGCTCGGGCCTTGGCGAGCAGGTCGGTGGCGAGCTGGCGCTGGCGCTGCGCGTCGGCCTGCGCGCGGGCCCGGTCGAGATGCTCCCGCGCGCGCTGGTGGTCCGGCATCTCCGCGACGATGCTTTCGAATTGCTCCGCCGCGTCGGCGAAGCCGCCGACGTCCAGCAGCTCGTTGGCGCGCTGGAAGGCGGGAGCGAGCGCGTCGGCCTGGGCGATCTTCGCCTCCAGCGCGTCGATCCTGGCACCCAGCGCGCGTTCGACCGCCTGCACCGCCACCAGGCCGTTGCGCTCGGAGATCGGCGGGATGGGGGCCTCGTCCTCTGGCGGACCCACGCGCTCGGCCAGGGCGGCCTGCAGCTGGACGAGCCGATCGCGCTGGCGACGGACACGGGCCAGCGCGCCCTGCCGCTCCTCGATCAGGCGTCCATGCACGATCTCGAGCTCGGCGCGCATCTCTTCCAGGTCGCGGAAGCGCTCGGTCGGATTCTTGCGCATCGCCCGCTGCACGACGGCGGTCAGCTCGGCCGGGATGGTGGGATCGATCTCGCTCGGCGAGGGCGGGTCCTCCGTCCGCAGCTGCTCGAGCAGCTGCATCGCGTCCTCGCCGAGAAAGGGAGGCCGCAGGGTCAGGAGCTCGTAGAAGACCGAGCCGATGGAGAACATGTCCGAGCGGTGGTCCACGCGGCCGCGGACCTGCTCGGGCGAGATGTAGCGCAGGGTGCCCATGATCAGCCCGGTCCGCGTCAGCCCCGCCTCGGTCGTGGCGATGTGCGCGATGCCGAAATCGAGGATCTTCACGTGGCCGTTGCGCTGCATGAAGATGTTCCCGGGCTTCATGTCCCGATGCACGATGCCCTTCTGATGCGCATAGTGGAGCCCGCTGCAGACCTGGAGCATCACGGACACCTTGTCCTCCAGGGGCAGGGGCGGCGTGGACTTGATGAGCTGCCGGAGCTCCTCGCCCTCGAGCAGCTCCATGACGATGAAGAGTCGGCCCTCGTCCTCGCCCATGTCGTAGACGGTGACGATGTTGGGATGGTTCAGCTTCGCGCACGCCTTCGCTTCGCGGAAGAACCGGGCGCGGAGCTCGTCCGTGACCTCGACCTCGGGTGAGATGACCTTGAGCGCCACCTGACGGTCGAGGATGGGGTCGTGGGCCTTGAAGATCATGCCCATGCCCCCGCGGCCGACCCGATCGATGACGCGGTACTTGCCGATCGTCTCGGGCATCAGGCGCCGCATGGCTTCGCGGGAATTGCCGGGATACCTATGCTTTCCTCCGCCGGACTAACGCACCGCGGCACCAGCCATCCGGACGTCCGCAGCTCCACGACTCGCGTGGGCCGGCAGGAGGAATTGTAATCAGCCGCCTGCGGGAGGGCAACGTGAACCCAGAATGCGCGGCAGATGGGGTACGATTTCGTGGAGGAACGCGTCCATGGCTCTGCTCAAGATCACCGAGGCCGGCGGGCGAGAGTGGGAACACTCGCTGTCGCCGAACAGCGCGTGCACCATCGGGCGCGCGGCGGACAACACGTGCGTGCTGGACGATTCACAGGCCTCGCGCCACCACGCCCACATCGTCCACCGGGACGGCGGCTTCGTGCTCGTCGACGGCAGCGTCGTGGGCGGACAGGTCAAGCGCAGTACCAATCACGTCTACGTCAACGGCGAGCCGCGCCTCGAGCATCGTCTGGAAGACGGCGACCGCATCACGATCGGCGCCAGCACGCTGCAGTTCGAGATGGCCGCGGCCGCCCCGCCGCCCGCCGTGGATTACGACGACGACCCTCTCGGCCACACCCAGCTCCTCGTCTCCACCGGGGACGTCATCCGTGCCGCGCTCGAGGCGGAGTCGGCCTCGGGCTCGGCGCCCGAGGAGCTCGCCGCCCTCCGTCGCAAGAGCGAGATCCTGTCCCTGCTCTACGAGATGAGCACCGCCCTCAGCTCCGTCTTCACCCTCGACGTCATCTTCGAGAAGGCGGCGGACATCCTCTTGCGGGTCACCCCGGCGGATCGCGTGCTCGTGCTGCTCGCCGAGCCGGGCGCCACGCCCTCGGACGGCGAGCCGCAGTTCAAGGTGGCCAAGATGAGGGTCCGTGACCCGGCCCTCGACGCGAAGGCGACCCAGACGACCATCGGGCGGACCATCACGCGCAAGGTGATGCGCGAGCGGGCGGCGCTGCTGTCGCAGGACGCCGCCGCCGACCCCGAGCTCGGCGCCGTCGAGTCCATCCTGTCGCAGGGCATCCGGTCCACGATCTGCGCTCCGCTCATCGCCGACTCGACCGTGCACGGCGCTCTCTATGCCGACCGCCTCGACCCGCTGGCCTGGTTCACCCGTGACGATCTCCAGCTGGTGACGGCCGTGGCCTCCCAGACCGCGGTGGCCGTCGAGAGCGCGCGCTCGCACGAACGGCTCGCGCGCGAAGAGGTGGTCCGCGCGACCTACGGCCGGTTCCTGCCCGATTACGTCGTCAAGCAGATCCTCGAGAACCCGGAAGCCATCAAGCTCGGCGGCGTGAGCCAGACGATCACCGTGCTCTTCGCCGATATCCGCGGCTTCACGCGCCTGTCGGAGCACGCCTCTCCCGAGAAGGTCGTCCACCTCCTGAACCGGTACTTTTCCGTGATGTCGGAGATCATCTTCACGCGCGGCGGCACGCTCGACAAGTTCATCGGCGACGGGTTGATGGCCCTGTTCGGCGCGCCCTACACCTCGCCGCACGACGCCAGCGACGCCATCACGGCGGCCATCGAGATGCAGCGCGCGGTCAAGCAGATCGAGATCGAGCTCCACGCCGCCGGGCTCGGGGAGATCAGCATCGGGATCGGGCTGCACACGGGCGAGGCGACGGTCGGCTACATCGGCTCCGACCGCCGCTCGGAGTACACGGCCATCGGCGACACTGTCAACGTGTCGTCACGGCTGGAATCGCACGCGAAAGCCGGAGAGATCCTCGTCAGCGAGGAGACGATGAAAGCGGCCGGAGAGATGCCGTGCCTGTTCGTCCCCCGCGATCCGATCCGCGTCAAGAACCGTCAGCGACCGGTCCGTATCTTCGAGGTCGACTGGACGCTGATGAAAACGTAGGGCGGGGGCTCGTAGTGTCTCAGTTCGAAACTGTGGCGACCTAATCGCCGCCGATCCACCGGGCGGGTGGGGCGGGTGGGGCCTTGGGAAACCCGATCGGACTGTCTGGCCCACCGCCCGCC
>Ga0137373_10005759_pt1 | contig 13335 bp, 10 predicted proteins | sample SagtaG_5_FD_104912 | JGI IMG/M metagenome (GOLD analysis project Ga0137373, IMG submission 104912) | Vadose zone soil microbial communities from Sagehorn Ranch, Mendocino, California, USA - Sage1_R_80_16 metaG | ecosystem: Environmental > Terrestrial > Soil > Vadose zone | place: USA...
CTCGCCCGCATGCAGCGGAAGCACGCCCTGCTCCGCGCCGGCGGCGATCGGGACCTGCGCGAGCCCTTCGATCGCACCCGACGCGCGCGCCAGGGCGCGCTCGGTCTCATCGAACTTCTTCATCGCGTTCTCGAGGTGGCGCCCGAGCTGATCGTGCAGGCCGACGAAGTTCTCGAACTCGCGGCGGACCTGCGCGATCCCCTGCTGCAGCTCGCGCGTGCGCTCCTGCATGGCGAGCCCGCGGATGCCGAGCGCGACGACCTGAAGGTACGCGAGCAGCGTGTTCGGCGATGCGGGTATGACGTTCCGCTCCGCGCAGTACGCCACCAGATCCGGCTCGTCGTCGTGCTGTCGCGTGGTGAGCTCGTAGTAGATCGCCTCGGACGGCATGTACATCAGCGCGTAATCGATGGTCGAGTCCTGCGGCGACACGTATCGGGCGACCGCGTCGACATGACGGCGCGTCTGCTGGAGGAAGGCGCGCCGTCTGGTCCGACGGTCGGCCTCGTCCCTCGCGGCCGCGATCGCGGTGAACGACTCACTGGGAAACTTCGAATCGATGGGCACGATCCGACTCCCGTAGCGAACGATCGCGTCGACGCGCGACCCATCCCGGTACGTGTACTGGATCTCGTATGCGCTCGCGGGAAGGCAGTCCTGCAGGAGACGCTCGAGCATCAGCTCGCCGAAGCCGCCGCGCGCCTTCGGAGCGCGCAGCAGATCCTGGAGCGACCCGATGTCCTTCGCGAGCTCGCCCACGCGAGCGCTCTGCTCGCTCAGCGTGCCGAGCTGCCGCGAAAGATCGCTGAGCGCCCGCTGCGTCGCTCCGGTCTGCGTCGTGAGCTGCTGCTCCGTGGCGCCGAGCGTTCGCTGCATCTCCGCGCGCAGGTCGTTCATCGCGCTCGCGTTCGCCGCGCGCATGTCCTCGATGCTCCCGCGCAGGAGCTCCATCGCGGTCGGGAGCGCCACGTCGGCGACGGCGCGGGGTCGACGCGACAACGCGACGGCAATGACCACGGTCGCGAGCGCGAGCGCGACGGCCGCCACGGCAAGCGCTGTATTCAGGTCCATGAACAGATGTTCGAGTCTACCGCTCAGTCTCCCAGTCGGCTACAACGCGCGAGCAGATGAGCGCCTCGCCCCGGCGACCTCTCTCGTTCTCGGAATCCACCATCTACGGCTTCGGCAACTTCGGCGCGAACGTCGTGTACGGCTTCTTGAATCTCGCGGCCGGCCTCTACCTCGAGCGTTACCCGCAGGTCCCGACCTGGGCTGTCGGGCTCCTTTCGCAGGAGCGATCGCTCGCAGGTGCGGCTGTGCAACCAATTGTGGGTGCACTCTCGGACCGCACGCGCACGCGTATCGGACGGCGCCGACCGTTCTTCATCGCGGGCGTGAGCCTGACCGCGGCCTCGCTCCTCTATCTCGCCGGATTCCCACCACTCGTGCCGATGCTGATCGTGCTCTCGGTCAACGCGTTCTTCCTGAACGTCGCCGTCGATCCGTACGTGGCGCTGATGGCGGACCTCGTGCCGCTCGAGCAGCGCGGTCGCGTCGGAGCGCTGCTGGCGGTGATGAACATGCTCGGGCAGATCTGCGCCACGCTCGCCGGCCTGCTTCTGTGGAACCGGTCGCCCGAGCTTGTGTTCGTCATCGTCGCGTCACTCCTGGTCGTGTCCTTCGGGATCACGACCCTGTTCGTCCACGAGCCCGAATCACCGCCGGCGCCGACGGAGCCGCTGCGCATCGACGTGGGCGGCTATCTGCGCGACATCCTGGGCCGCCGCGAGCTCACGAAGTACGTAGTGGCCGCATCGCTCTTTTGGCTGGGCACCGGAGGTGTGCTCCCCTATCTGACGCGCTTCGGCGTCCACGTGCTGTCGCTCACCGAGGGCGACTCCTTCCAGCTGTTCCTTCCCGCGCTGCTCGGCACGATCGTCGGCGCGGTGCCCGCCGGGTACCTCGCCGACCGCCGCGGAAAGAAACCGGTGCTGGCCGTCGGGATCCTGGCGTTCTCGCTCGTCGCGTTCGTCGGGTCGCAGGTGCAGACGGTGCAGCAGGCGCTGATCGTCATGGGCATGGTCGGGCTTGCGAACGGTGTGTGGACCGCGCTCGCGGTCCCGCTCCTCGTCGACCTCATTCCACCCGAGCGCGCCGCGGAGATGACCGGCCTGGGATCGGCGGTGTGGTCATTGAGTCAGCCGATCGGCGCCGTGTTCGCCGGCGTGCTGATCGATCAGTTCGACAGCTACCGCGCCTCGTTCATCGGCGCCGCCGTTTTCGTCCTCTTGTCGTTCCTGATGCTGCTGACCGTCCGCGCGCCTCGACCGCAGGCGTCAGTCGCCTGAGGGTGGGCGGCGGCCCCTTCAGTTATCCGCTGTCCGTGTACAGATACAGAGGCCTGGGCAGACTTGAACGGTACGTCCGGGCGAGGGCACAGCAGCGAAGGGAACCATTGTCGAGTGCGGTTGTAGAGACGAGTGAAGTGGCGCGGGGCCGAGCAGCCACGACATGGAGGGTTCGGCATGACCCGTCGACTCGTCATCGCGCTCGTCACGGCACTGGCTCTCGTCGCGCTCGCCGCACCTGCGGCCGCGAAGGAGGGTGCGGTCACCAAGCTCGATTCCCAGCCGAAAGATTGGATAAGCGGCATGACCTACGCGGTCGGCTACACCATCCGCATGGATGGCGTCGAGCCGTACAAGGCAGACACCACCGAGATCGTCGCGACGTCACCCCAGGGCAAGGAGCTCCGCTTCCGCGGGGTTCCAGAAGGCGCTGCCGGTCACTACGTCGCGCAGGTCAACTTCCCCACCTCGGGCACCTGGACCTGGAAGGTGACACAGGGCTCGTTCTTCGCGCCGTATGAACTGGGCACGGTCACGATCCTGTCCGCTGCCGCAGGGGTGAATGACAACGCCACGACCACGGCCGCGGCGTCCGCTCCGGACGCGCTGCCATTCGCCGCAGCCGGCGCGATGCTCGCGCTGCTCGTCGGCGCACTCGCGCTGCAGCGACGCAAGGTCGTCGCGATCCACACTGCCTAGCGCTCTCCGCTCAAGTAAAGAGGGGCCCCATCTCGGACGACGTTCTCGAGATGGGGCTCCTTTCGTCTTGGATGGGCGCGTCAGCTGCCGTTGCGATACCTATGCTGCCCGCTGCGATACCTATTTCGATAGCGCGTCTTTGCGCAGATTCAGTTAGCCGTTCCGGCTCCTCGTACGGTGAGCGAGCTCGGGCAGATCTGGTGATAAGCGCACTGCTGGCAGGTCTTGATCCCCTTCGCCGGCGCCGCCGCGAACTCACGTGCGCGGATCTTCGCGGCGGTCGTCGTCACGAGCGTCCGCACGACGCTCATGTCCGTATCGCTCGGCTCGATCACTCCGCGTTCGCCGGTCTCCAGGAAGTGCAGGGCCGCGCGTGCCGGCCGCGACCCGTACATGCGCTCGTGGGCGAGCGCGTACAGCCGCAGCTGAAGATCCTGATTCGCCGCTTGCTGCGGCTTCTCGCTCCCCTCATCGATCGCGGTCGACTTGTAGTCGATGACCGTGGAGCCCTGCGCGCCTTGGTCGACGCGATCCCACCGGCCGACGACCCGGTCACGACCGAGCATGAACGAGAAGCGCTGCTCGACGAGATCTGGCGCGGGTTGTCCCTGCTCCTGCTCGTGAAAACGTCGCAGCGCCTCGAGCCCCGCCTGGAACCGCTCACTCTCATGCTCCGGACTGATGAACCCTTCCGCCAGCCACGCCGCGCGAAACACGCTCTGCAAATCCGAGAGGCTCGGACGCTCCCCCTCCCGCTTGCGGCGGAGGTAGTCCTTGACCGCCTCGTGCAACGCGAGCCCGTAGATCATCGGCGGCGTCGGCAGTACCGGGATCCGCAGCACGTGCTTGAACCGGTAGAGCAATGGGCAGCGGCGGTAGTCGTCGATATCGCTGTACGACACCGTGAGCACGTCGTCCGGACCCAGTGCCGGGAGCGGTGCATCGGCTTCCTCGGCCGGCACCTGGAAACGCTGCAGCTCCTCGTATGCGGCGAGTCGCGCCGAGATGCGCTCGGGCTGGCGGCCCAGCGCCTCGCCGATGAACCGGCTCGGACGGAAGGTGCGCGTGCCGCCGTAGTCCACGGCGTTGGTGAAATAGAAGATCTCCTTCGCACGCGTCATCGCGACGTAGGCCAGCCGGCGCTCCTCGGCGATGTGGTTCTCGCGCGAGAGCGGCGGCGACTTCGCCAGAGCCTCGGGGAGCGGGAGCTGCTCCGCGCGCATCGAGCCCGGCATCCGCTCGTCGGTGCAGTGCGCAAGGAACACGACCGGGAACTCGAGGCCCTTCGCCTTGTGGATCGAGAGGACGTTGACGCGCTCGGTGGACGCCTCGAAGTCCGCGGCGACCGGATCGTCCCCGGCTTCGCGCAGCAGCTCGAGGTACGGGACGAAGAACGACGCGCGGTCGGTCGGTAGCGTCCGCGCGGCGGAGTGCACGAGACGGAAGAACTTCGCGACGTTCTGCCCCTGCTCCTCGGCCAGCGCCGAGTCCGGGTCGAGGTATCGGGCGAGGAGCTTCGAGCGCTCGAGGAACTCGTAGAGGAGCTCCGCCGTCGTCAGCTCGGCCGCGCGCTCCGCGTAGTGGGCGAGATCCTCGCAGAGGTGCTTCGCCGCGGCGATGGCCTCGGGCGCGAAGCCAGTCTCGGCCTGCGCGATCTCGTCGAAGACCTCGCGCAGCGGCCGCTGGCGGCGCCCGCTCGCCTCGGTCGCCCGCGCGAGCTCGACCGACGGGAAGGCGTAGAGCGGCGACACGGCGAGGTGGTAGATGTGCCGGGAGTCGGAGGGCAGGGCGACGGCCGAGAGGAACGAGATGAGGAGCCGGATCTCCGGCCGCTCGTACAGCTGTCCCCCACCCGAGAAGTGCGCTGGGATCTGCCGGCGCGCCAGCGCGTTCAGGAAGGCGGTCGCGTCCGAGTTGTTGCGCACCAGGATGGCGAAGTCCCCGTAGCGGCGCTGGTGGCGCAGCGCCTCGCGCGCGATGACCTCCGCGACCTGCTCCGCCTCGTCCGCCCCGCTCACGTACTGGAGGTGGTCGACCTCGAGGTCAGCCCCGGCCGGTCGTCCCTGAAGATGCTTGTCGATGCCCAGGCGCGTCTCCAGACGCTCGGGGTTGTGCTGGATCAGCCGGTATGCCGCGTCGAGCAGGCTCTGCCCCGATCGGCGGTTCTCCACCAGCGTGACGATGGCCGCGTCGGGGTAGGTCTCGCGAAAGGCGTCGAAGTTGCCAAGCGTCGCCCCGCGCCAGGCGAAGATCGACTGATCGTCGTCGCCAACGACGGTGAGATTGCGATGCGGTTCCGCCAGCAGACGAAGCAGCTTGAACTGCGCGTCGTTGGTGTCCTGGAACTCGTCCACCAGCACGTAGCGGAAGCGGTTCTCGAGCCGCCGCGCGGAGCCGGGGTGATCGCGCAGGAGCTGCAGGCAGAGCGCGATCTGATCGCCGAAGTCGATGACGCCGGCCTGCTCCTTCAGCGCCGTGTAGGCGGCATAGACGACCGCGAGCTCCTCCTGCGCGTCGGCCTGGTCGACGCGCACGTCCGCGTCGATGCCGTCCCCGGCACCGTCGCGCAGTCGCCCCGCGTATGCGACGTATTCCTCGGGCGAGACGTCCTCGTCGCGCGCGCGGCCGAAGAGATCGAGGAGCGCGCGGACGTAGTCGAGCGGATCGCCGGCCGGCCGATAGCGCCGGAGCGGAAGGTCGTACAGGTGCTCGCGGACGAAGATGACCTGCTCGGCGCTCGACAGCACGCGCAGCTCGCCGGAGCGGCCGAGCTCGAGCGCGAACTCGCGGAACACCTCGTCGCCGAAGCCGTGGAAGGTCTTGATCGCCGCGTCGTTGAGGCCGATCGGCGTGTTGAGGTCGACGCGCTCCTGCATCGCGGCCGCGGCCTTCTCGGTGAAGGTCACCGCGAGGATCTCGTGCGGCTTCGCGGCGCCGGACGAGATGAGGTGGACGATGCGCGCGGTGAGGACGTGGGTCTTCCCCGTACCGGCGCCCGCGACGATCAGGAGCGGTCCGGTGCCGTGCTCGACGGCGCGGCGCTGCTCGGCCGTGAGCGTCCGGAGGATGTCGGGCTGCGGTTCGCCGAGCCGGAAGGCGAGCTGCTCGCTCACGCGCCGCCTCGCGCGCGCCGGATCAAGGTGAGTGCAGCGGAAGCGTTTCGACCATACGTTCTATTTTGCCCCAGGGCGCAAGCCCCCATCGATCCCCGGTCATGCGTTGGCCACCAGCCCGTCGGCGAGAGCGAGCGCGATGAGCGTGCGCACCGCCGGCCCCTGCGGGCCCTTCGGGGCGTAGGCGCGGTCCTTGTCCGACCAATCGACCCCGGCGATGTCGAGGTGCGCCCACTCGGTGCCCTCCTCCACCGCGGCCCACAGGAACGCGGCGGCCTTGATCGCGCCGCCCTCGCGCCCGGCGCTGTTGCGGATGTCGGCGACCTCGCCCTTGATCTCGTCGCGGTATTCGTCGGTGAGCGGCATCGGCCACACGCGATCCCCCGCCGCGCCGGCCGTCGCGCGGACCACGTCGACGAACGACTCCGGCTTTCCGAAGAGGCCGGTGAAGTACGGACCGAGGGCCACCGAGATGGCGCCGGTGAGTGTTGCGATGTCGACGACGCGGCGCGCGCCCTGGCGCTGCGCGTAGGTGATGCCGTCGATGAGCACGAGGCGGCCCTCGGCGTCGGTGTTGATGACCTCGACCGTCTTGCCGCTCATGCTGGTGAAGACGTCGCCCGGCTTGGTGGCGTGGCCGCCCGGGAGGTTCTCGGTGCAGGGCGCGACACCCAGGACGTTCACCGCCGGCTTCAGCTTCCCGATCGCGGTCATCGCCGCGATCACGCTCGCGGCCCCGGTCATGTCCGCCTTCATGTGGTGCATGTTGTCGGCGGGCTTGATCGAGATGCCGCCCGAGTCGAAGGTGATGCCCTTCCCGACGAACGCGAGGTCGTATCCCTTTCCGCGACCGCCGTGGTGGCGCAGCACGATGAAGCGGGGCGGCTCGTGGCTTCCCTGCGCCACCGACAGGTAGCTGCCCATCCCCAGCTGGCGGCAGCGCGCCTCGTCGAGGATCTCGCACTCGATCCCCGCGTCGCGCGCGAGCGCCTTCGCCTCGTTGGCGAGGATCGTCGGCGTCATCTTGTTCGCCGGCTCGTTCGCCAGGCGCCGCTGGAGGTTGACCGCGTCGCCGATGGCCTGACCGCGCGCGATCGCCTTCGTCGCCGGCTTGTCGGTGACCAGGAGGACGGTGTCGAGCGGAGGCAGCCGCCGGTCCTCCTCGCGCGTGCGGTGCGCCTCCGGGCGCCACATCGCGTAGATCGCACCCTCCACCGCGGCCTGCACCGCGCGGTCGATGCCGAGCCCGTCCACTGGAACCACGAGCGCGACCTTCTTCGCCTCGGAGTTCCAGAGCGACTTGATGCCCGCCGCCGCGAGGTTGCGCGCGCGCTCGACGTCGTGGTCGGCGGACCTCCCCGCCCCGACGACCAGGACGCGGGGCTCGCCGTAGTGCGTCGTCACGTGATACCGGCGCGTCGCACCGACCTCGGTCTTCTTCAGGCGATCGACGATGGTCCGCACGCCACGCGGCAGACCGGCTGGGACATCGCCATCGCTGGTGAGCGGAACGATGATCGCGTCGACGTCGCCGATGCTCGCCGCGCGCACCGCACGGAACTTCATGAGTCGCCCTCCCCCTGTCGTAGGAACGCCGCGATCTTCTCTACTGCCGCTGCCGGAGTGACCACGAGGATGCGGTCGTCGCCGCGGCGACGCGTCAGTCCGTGATCGTCGAGGAATTGTAGGAGCGGCAGCACGTGCTTGCGGCTCGAGCCGGAGAGGTCCCGCGCGCGGGCCACCGTGATCGTGCCCTTCGCCGCGAGCTCGTCGACGACCGCGCGCGCGAAGCGCGCGACCGCCTCCGGGAGGAACACCGCTTCGGTCCCGATGCGCACGACATCCCCGCGCTCCGCGAGTGCCGCGATCAGCTCGCGATCCAGCCCGTAGTCGGCTTCGAGCTGCGCGGGGCTGGGCGGCTGCAGCGGATCCTTCGCCAGCGCGGCGCGCGCTCTCGTCCAGCCGGCCTCCTGCTCGGGCGACAGGCTGGGCCGGTGATCCGGCAGCGCCAGGGCGCTGCCACGCACCGCGATCCGCCGATCCGCGACCAGCCGGTCGACGAGCGCGGTGAAGCGCTTCGCCGGCAGACCGAGCGCGGACCGCGCTTCTTCGCGCGATACGCCCGCGCGCAGCGGCATGCGGCGGTGCGTTTGGGCGCAGATGCGCTCGACGTGCGTCGCAAGCGCCTCGAAGCCGTCGCGTGCGACGAGCGCGTCCGCCAGCGGGATCGCGCGGCCATCCGCGACGATCACCGCGATCGCCGCCTCGCGCTCCGCGGGATCGACGCCGCTGCGCTCCGCGGCCTCCACGGCGGTGCGCGGCATGTCGAGCGAAGCGAGCAGGCGCGACGCGGGCGACAGCGCGGCACGGCGCTCGAGCGCGGCGACGGTCTCGGCGCGGCGGCGCAGGCGCGCCGGCGCGGTGTCCGCGACCTGGCCGCCGCCGATCGTCTCAGACGGCGACGGCCGACGCACGACGAGGCGGTCGCCGACGGCGACGGCGACCGGTGACGCGAGGCGCAGCTGCGTCCACGCCGTCGCGCCGGGCGCGACACGGTCTCCTTCGAGCACCGAGACGCGTGCCATCGTCTCCGCGGTCCCGACGTGCACCTTCACCGACTCGTCGTGCTCGAGGGGCGCGCTCGCGGCCGTCAGGACCTCGAGGTGGACCGCGAGCACCGATGCCGGTGCGAGCGATCCCGGACGGACGAGCACCATGCCGCGCTCCACCGCGTCTTTGTCGACGCCCGAGAGGTTCGCAGCGACGCGGCTGCCGGGACGCGCCTCCTCCAGCGCCCGACGGTGCGTCTGCAGGCCGCGGATCCGTCCGTGTGCGTCGCCGGGAACGACCGCGATCTCGTCGCCGACGCGCAGCGCGCCGTCGAGCAGCGTGCCGGTGACGACGGTGCCGAAGCCCGACATGGTGAAGGCGCGATCGATCGGAAGGCGCGGGCGGCCGGTGTCGCGGCGCGGCGGCGCTTCCCCGAGCACGCGCTCGAGCGTCGCGAGCAGCTCGTCGAGGCCGGTGCGCGCCGTCGCCGAGACCTCCACGAGCGGCGCGTCCGCGAGCGGCGTGCCACGCAGCGCCTCGCGCGCGTCGCTCTTCGCGAGCGCGGCCCACTCGTCATCGACGAGATCGCGCTTGGTGAGCGCGATCACGCCGCGCTCGATGCCGAGCAGCCCGAGGATCGCGAGGTGCTCGCGCGTCTGCGGCATGACGCCTTCATCCGCGGCGATGACGAGGATGACCGCGTCGATGCTGCCGATGCCGGCGAGCATGTTGCGGATGAAATCCTGATGACCGGGCACGTCGACGATGCCGACATCCGCGCCGCCGGGGAGACGCACCCACGCGAAGCCCAGATCGATCGTCATGCCGCGCTCACGTTCCTCACGCAGACGGTCGGGATCGATGCCGGTGAGCCCGGTGATCAGCGTCGACTTGCCGTGATCGACGTGCCCGGCCGTGCCGACGACGCGGATCGTCATGGCCCGGTCTGCGGGTAGCAGGTCGCGAACAGCATCGGCACGATCACGAGCGCGAGCACGAGCATCGCGGCCAGCCAGATCCCGAGCGCGATCCCCGTTGCGACCGGCGGGAGCGGAGATCGATTGTGGCTCAACGGCGGACGGCGATCGCCTCGATCTCGATGCGGCCGCCGCGCGGAAGGTTGCCCACCGGCACGGTCGAGCGTGCGGGGCGATGCGCGCCGAACTTCTGCGCGTACACCTCGTTCATCGCGGGGAAGTCGGCCATGTCGGACAGGAAAACCGTCGTCTTCGTGACCCGATCGAGTCCCGACCCGGCGGCCTCGAGGACCGCGGCGAGGTTGTCGAGGATTCGCGCGGTCTGCAGCTTGATGTCGCCGCCGACGATCTCGCCCGTCGCCGGGTCGAGCCCGAGCTGCCCGGCGCAGAAGACGAGATCTCCCGCGGCGATCGCCTGGCTGTACGGTCCGATGGCCTTGGGCGCGCGGTCGGTCGAGATTGCGCGAACGTCCATTGCTACTCCCCCTCTGCGAGCGCGGCGGTGACCGTCCGCGCCAAGAGCTCATCATCCTCCGCCTGCACGCTGCGCAGATCGAGCGCGACGCGATCCTCGATCACGCGGGCGATGACCGGCGGCGTCGTGGCGCGCAGCCTGGCGGCGAGCTCGTTCGCGTGGCCGTGCCGCGCGCCCAGCGCGACCGCGCGTGAGGGCTGCGTCTCTTCAGGCAGCGAGCCGCCGCCGATCGTCGACTCGGTCTCGATGACCTCGGCCTCGGCGCCCTGCCGCGCGAGCGCGGCCGCGAGGGCCCGGGCGCGTTTGGTGAGGGTGGACTGCGTCGCGGCGATCATCCGCCAGACCGGGATGTCCGACTCGGCCCGGCCGTCGCGGTACAGCTCGAGCGTGGCAACGAGCGCGGCGAGCGTGATCTTGTCGGGACGGACCGCGCGCATGAGCGGATGCGCGCGTAGGGCGGCGATCGCGCTGGCGCGTCCCACCGCGAGGCCCGCCTGCGGCCCGCCGAGGAGCTTGTCCCCGCTGAAGGTCACCACGTCGGCGCCGGCCGCGACGGCCTCGCGCACGGTCTCCTCCCGGGCCAGGCCGTAGCGCGACGTGTCGATGAAGGTGCCGCTGCCGAGATCGTGGATGAACGCGACGCCGCGCTCCCGCGCCAGCGCGCCGAGCGAGCGATCCTCGGGGCTCGCGACGAATCCGCTGACCTTGAAGTTGCTCGCGTGCACGCGGAGGATCGCGCCGGTCCGCTCGGTGATGGCGGCGCCGTAGTCGCGCACATAGGTGCGATTCGTCGTTCCGACCTCGACCAGCTTCGCTCCCGAGCGGCGCAGCACGTCGGGGATGCGGAAGCCGCCGCCGATCTCCACGAGCTCCCCGCGCGCAACGATCACCTCCCTGCGCGACGCGATCGCCGAGAGCGCGAGCAGCACCGCGGCGGCGTTGTTGTTCGCGACGACACCGTCCTCCGCACCGGACAGCTCGGCCAGGAGCCGCGCCGCGTGCCCGTGACGCTCGCCGCGCCGTCCCGCATCGAGGTCGTACTCGACGCTCACCGCGCCCGTCGCGTCCGCGATCGCGTCGATCGCGGCGGGCGCGAGCGGCGCGCGCCCGAGATTGGTCTGCAGGACGACGCCGGTCGCGTTGATGACGCGGCGCAGCGAACGTCGGTCGCGCGTGGCGAGGCGGGCGCGCGCGACGGTGGCGGCACTCGCCTCGTCGAGCGCGGCACCCGACGTCCGCGCTTCCGCGAGCACCTCACGCACCGCGCGCACGAAGCGATCGCGCTGCGCGCCCACGTCGCCCGCGGCACGCACGACCGCGTCGACCGACGGCAGCCGCCGGCGCGCGTCCGTCTTCATTTCGCAAGCACGGTGAGCGCGCGCGGCCGCACGCGCACCGCGAGCGAGGTCACGCGGCTGGCCTCTCCGTCGGCCTCCATCGGCAGCGCGCGCTCGAGCTCGACGTCGAGCGAGCGCGCGGTGAACGCAAGGACGGTCCGCCCGTCGACGTGCGTTCCTCGGTAGAGCTTCGCGAGCGCGACGAGCGAGGCCCACTTGCCGAGATCGCCGGCGACGACGATGTCCAGGAGACCGTCGTCGGTTTGCGCCTTGGGGGCGATGTGCATGCCGCTGCCGAAATGCGTCCCGTTCGCGGCGACCACGAGGAGATGCTTTCCCTCACGCGCTTCGCCGTCGATGCGGATCTTCATCGGCTGCGGGCTGTACTCGACGATGGACACGAGCGCCCCGACGAAGTACCCGAGCGTCTGGCCGACGATCCGCGCGCTCGCGATGACGCGCTCCGCAACGTGACCGTCGATGCCGACGCCCGCCGCGTTCACGAAGATGCGGCCGTTCACCTCGCCGACGTCGATGACGCGGCGCTGCGCGGACGCGAGGAAGGGCGCGATGTTACGACGGTTGCGCGGATAACCGAGAGCCCGTGCGAAATCGTTCCCCGAGCCGATCGGGTAGAGCGCCAGCGCGGTCTCCGTCCCGACCAGGCCGTTCGCGATCTCGTTCGAGGTGCCGTCGCCCCCGACCGCGATCACCGTTCGGCAACCGTCTTCCGCCGCCTGACGCGCGATGCGGGCGGCTTCCCCCGGCGCCGGCGTGCGGACGATCTCGATCGAGAGGCCGGACGGCGCGAGCTCCTTCGCGAGCCTCGCGGCGATGCGGTCGCCGGCGCCCTTGCCGGCGACCGGATTGACGATCGCCACCGCGTGCCCGGCGACGCTGGTGGTCACGAGGTCGGCGCGAGCGCCTTCCGGATCGCGTCCTGCTCCTCATCGGAGAGCGGGTACCGCGAGCGGCCGCCCTGCACGGGCTTCGCGAAGACGCGCGTATCGGTGCGGCTGTGGAGGCTGGAGAGCACCACGCCGTTCCCCAGCGAGTCGAGGAGCGCGATCGCGAAGGATTGGTCACCGCCGGTGTCGGCGAACGGGTTGTAGCGGATGACGCCGACCTTCTGAAGCGTTCGCTGCGAAAGCTCCTCGAGCTCACGATGGAGCTTGTTCAGCGCGTCGTGCCGCTCGCTCAGCGCGTCCATACGGTTGAGCTGACGGTCGAGGATCTCGTCGATGCCGCTCGCCTCGCCCTCGGGCAGGATGCGCCGCAGGCGGCGACGGAGCAGCGCGTCGGAACGTTGGAGCCATGCGACCCAGAGCGCAAGCGCGACGAGCGCGATCGCGAGGACGACGACGGCCAACGAGAGCGTCCGTTCGTCGAGGGTCATCGCGGCGGACGATAGCCGTTCCGATATGCTGGGCGCTCCGATGTCGAGAAGGAACCGCACGCGTTCGCGCTCGCGACGCGGCACGGAGGCGGCGCGGCGGTCGACGCCGCCCCGCCAGGCGAGCGAGCGCGAGGCGGCGCCGCGGCCCACGGGCTACCGCGCGCGCGGCAGCGTCTCGCGCAGCGGATACGCGCGAGCGGCGGGCGCGCCGTCGGCCACGCTGGAGCGAGCGTCGGTGCTCGAGCGCGGCTTCATCGTTAAGGACTTCCGACGCCTCGGCGTGACAGTCGCTGTCGCGATCGTGCTGCTCATCGCCGCCGGCCTGCTCGAGAGCGCGCTGCTCCCGCGTTAGACTTTCTCTACGCGGGCGATTGGCTCAGCCGGTTAGAGCGCTGCGTTCACATCGCAGAGGTCGCTGGTTCGAATCCAGCATCGCCCAC
>Ga0137373_10005779_pt1 | contig 13308 bp, 12 predicted proteins | sample SagtaG_5_FD_104912 | JGI IMG/M metagenome (GOLD analysis project Ga0137373, IMG submission 104912) | Vadose zone soil microbial communities from Sagehorn Ranch, Mendocino, California, USA - Sage1_R_80_16 metaG | ecosystem: Environmental > Terrestrial > Soil > Vadose zone | place: USA...
TACCATCGGGCAGAATGACAAAGTGCAGATGTTCTGTAATATACAGTGTGCCACCGGGATACGAATCGGGTGCTGCCTGTGCAACCAACCTTGAGTTTACGTTGTACGTGTCGAGCACATATCCCTGCTCTGTGGCATCCCATGTAGCGGTAAACTTAGTTGTTGCTATAAATGCTACTACAAAGTATTGTGTTCCGTAGATTGCGTCCGTAATCGTGAGGGTATCATCACGTTCTTCCGCTGTCCCTGTGATTGTGGCAACATTGTTCTTGTCTGTCCGGGCAATGATATGAAACATAAAGTGTTCATAACCCTCGATTAGTACATCATGTCCGTCTTCTTCTCCTGAACACGGATTATATGCCGATGCTGCGATGTAGATAGTAGCACGGTAAAAGTCCTTGATGACAGTGCCATCTGTGGTGGATGCCTTCACTGCGTCGGTTTTTGAAGTTAATTCCTTGTTGCAGGAAAGTAGCGCTGCTACTCCCAGCACGATAAGCGTTAGAGCTTTCATTTTGTTTTGTTTTGTGGTTTATGAACATCTGTTTATTGGCCGCTGCTTAATGCCGTGGGGGTAATACTGTTACTATTTGCTTCGACCATATAAATAATCTTACCGCTTGATGATTAGGTCTTGTGTATTGTAATAGCTATAGCGCCCTTCAGCTGTATATCCTCACCCGTACATCCGTTATAGTCAATGTAATCAACCGGGACCGAGTAGCGATAAGTACTTGTTATCGCTTCATGCGCTTGTCGTGATTACTTCTTTATTGCATGATGATACCATCAGCAGCAAGAGGATTGCATTCTTTCTCATTGTTTGGTTTGTTTATTTATATGTTAGTTAATAGTATTTATTTTACTTTATTACTTGCAGGCTGTTACCCGTAACTTTCACATAATCGCTCTCACAGCATTTTATAAAATGTGGTACTTCATAGGAACATTATTACGTGTTTGTGTAATAGTGCGTTACTTGTATTGGAGCTATAGGATAATTGATTAATCTTTCCAGGATAAATGTTTAAGGGATACGGGTAAATGAGTTTTCAAGGTACAACAATAATATGAAAGAATGTTAACGATTGCTTCAGTGTCTACAGTGGAGCGAAGGATAAATTGGTGAATAGAATGGAAGATGGAAATAACGAACGGTGAAATGGCTCGGAATGAAAACGTACAATGTGTTCATACTCTTCAACCCTTTAGCATAAATCAATCATTTTGTAAAAGAGTATCAGCCAAAGCAAGCATCATACATGTTGTAATAGAGTAAACAGCTAATACTTACTCGGTACCGCATAACTTATCCACCAAGTATTCCCATGTGATCATTTCTTTATAGGGGCGTTTAAGGAGCCACAATATGGCAATATGAAAAATATAACCTATTGTTCCTATTACAGTAGCATAAAGAACGATGAAGATTGAAAGGGTCATAGAGGTTAGTTTTTTGAAAAAAACGTTACAAAGTTAAGAATTAGTGTGTACATATTCTGTATTCTCCCTCCCTCATTAAAACCAGGATAAGGCATAACACGTAATTTTAATAGAGAGAAATTGGTAACCTGGTGCGAACAATGGTATAAGATTCCTGTGAGGTAAACTGTTTATAAATGCGGGTCAAGGAGGAGGAATTCCATTATAGCACATTTGTCATTAAATAAATTCCTTTTGCGGTGATGAAGATTTAATAGAGCTTATTTTGAGGAGCTAATTTACCCCCTCCCCCCATCGAACCTCATAAAAGGCATAAGTTTATCAGGGCAATTTTTAAGCAATCAGGTTTATCGAGAATGTCACTAAGGAAAACTGTCAATGCTTTAAATGAATGCGTGACAAGGGAGGGAGGGGTGTTTTATGCAGGTTAAATTTGCACGTAAAATAATTCCTTATGCAATGAAAATTAAAGAGGGCTTTTGAGGAACTGATCTGCCTTATTGAATGAATAAGCTCATTGGATCATTTTTAGGCAATCGGCGTTCATGCGATAAGCATGGAGGCTATCATCTTTTCCGATAGCCTCCGTGCGTTAAATTTTAAACCCTTATTTTTTGTGTGCGAATGTTTTATGCTTCCTGCGGCTCAAGGCTTGCCCGGTAGTTTACATGCTTCTCCGCAATCTGCGTTAATAAAAGATCCGCCTGCTTTTCTTCCTCTAAAGTTTTATACAGCACATTTGCAGCGTCATTATAATCTAATGTTTTCGCCAGTTGTACTAAACCGCCATAAGTAGCAATTTCGTAATGTTCGGCTTTTTGGCCGGCGAAGATAAGACCCACATCTCTTTGTGCAGAACCTTCATCTGTATCATCAATAATATCCGATCCTTCGTCAACTATTCCCGCCATTGCATGACATTTTGTTGCATCTGCTTCTTCTCCTATCATACTGAAAACCCTTTCAAGCGTTACTACATGCTGTTGTGTTTGTCCCCAATGATTGCGAAAAGCATCTTTCAATTGTTGGGAAGTGGCTGCCTCTTCAAGCTTCGGAAGTGTCTTCACTAATTTTTTTTCTGCCCAATAAATGTCTTGTAATTGGTGAAGAAAAAATTCGTGGAGCTTGGAATTTGTCGCTGTACTATTACCTGTTGTTGGTGCCATAGCTTATCATTTTAGGTGTTAGAAAATATTTTAAATGCGTAAAGCAAAAAATTTTTACATATATTTTTTTGAGTTACAATTGATTTTTTAAAGTTTTTTCCGGGGCTTCATAACAGTATCAAAACAGATACATTAATAGCCACAAACATTATGCATCAATAATGTTACTTACAATTTTTAACGGTATAATAAAATCCGTGACCTTATAAGAAGGACTTGTTTTTCAACTGGTTTTTTTCCCTTCCGGAGGACTGTGAATTTTATTTCATGCATCATTATCTGTGAGGTTTTATATCTACAAAAAATATAGAAAATTGTAGCAAACTATTCGATTGAAAGATACCAAGCTTCCATGCGTTTAAAATTCAAACTTTATTTACTTTATCCCCTCCCCAGTTAAACTAATAAACATCCATGTGTCTGCTTCATTGAACGCCATCATAAAACTGGGTTTTAGAGTATATATGCGGGAAAGGGGCACTTTACGAATTCATCCAGACAAGCAAATGATAAAGCGTCCTACAAAAGACCGTCAACGGAAACATATCGGTTGCACCGGAAACAACTGTAATTGATAACCAACCGTAGATGTGTTCATTCCCTCATATGAAAAGCATGATTCGGCGATGTCGGCACTCAAGCCTATCGTTAAAGCATAAATCACAGGCGAGATACTGAATCTATACTCTTCTTATAAAGCATAAGCTTGGGGAGGAGGCTTATTTAAATGAAAGATTGAATGGGTCCTTAGAGGGTTAATTTTGTGGCATGTGTCCCCCTCCCTCTCATTAAACTACAGAATGAGCAACGGCCTCCACCGGAAATGTTTTCAGTAGTAAGCTTAATCCCATAATTCAATGTTGAAGCGGCAATGGTATTACCGCGCTTTATCACTGTTTATGGTCGTGTTCCCTTTCTTTATTATGTGCTTCATTTTTTCCTTATTCATTTAGTCTCCACCATTTTCTTCTTTGCAAGAGGTCATTCAGCAGCAGAGGGAATACATCATGGTGTGGAAATTCCGAATTTTATTGTGCCCGGTGAAGGTGTTTCACTTGAATATATTTATTTAATTTGGGTATGTATTGTTCTTGCTTTGTATCCGGTTTGTAAATGGTTTAGTGAATACAAGCGTATCCATAAGGATTGGTGGTTGAGTTATTTATAGATCGGCATATGTTTTCTTAACTCAAAAGTTTAAGCTTTTAGAAGGAAATGTAATATAAGATTACTCTTACATAACCCGCTGCCTGTGTGGGTGGTACTTCCTATTACAATAAAACAGAATATACTGTAGTTATTTCAGTTTTTGTATTTTATTAAATGATGCACAATAGAACCCTGAATAAAAGCTGAGCAGCATAAAAGAATATTTAACCTCGGGGGGATTAGAATCGCAATCGTACAATGAATGTCTTGTAAATTTTCTATTCTGTTCGCAAACTCTTCACAGGATTTGCAACCGCAGCCTTGATAGCCTGGAAACTAATGGTGATAATAGTAATTATTATAGCAATGATCGCTGAAACAACAAACACACCTGCTCCAATGCTGATGCGATAATCATATTTTAATAGCCAATGCTGTAAAAAATAAAATGCTATAGGTGATGCTATGACACAACTGATAATAACGAGTACAATAAAATCTTTTGAGAGCAGCAACCACACCTGTGATATAGATGCACCAAGGACCTTCCGGATACCTATCTCCTTTGTGCGTTGCTCTGCCATATATGCTGCAAGGCCAAATAAACCAAGACATGAGATGAAAATGGCAAGCGCCGCAAATAAACCCGCAAGCTTGCCAATGAGTACTTCAAGATCGAACTTCGTAGCATAAGTTTCATCAACAAAATGATAGAGATAAGGAAATGATGGATTGTATTTATTGAATATGGCTGTAAGCTTCGTAATGGCATCGTGTGTGTTTACACTGGGTGATAAACGATACATAATCGTGTTCTCCCATGTGGGCTGATACACAAAAAAAGTTGGCTCTGCAGGAGCAAAGGGAGACATCATCAAAGCATCTTTTACTACACCTATCACACGCTGTTTACCAGATGTCCACGTAATATTCTGATTCAAGGCTTCTTTAAAGCGTAAGCGCTTTACTGCAGCTTCGTTGAGTATAACAGTTAAGGAGTCTGCTTTTATATCACCTACAAAATTTCTCCCTTCTTTTAACTTCATTCCGAGTGTTTTAAAATAATCAGTATCTGACACTGCGATCGTTGCCATGCCGCCCAATGTTTCGCTCGGTAGTTTTCCTTGCCAGTCGTCCACATGATTGAATGACCATATTTCAGTCACCGGGTTTGATGCCTTTGTAACGCTTGTAACAATGCGACTTTGTAACAATTCATTTTTCAGAGCATCATAGTTACGACTTAGATCTACGCTTACATCTGTCATCATTAAGCGATTGACATCATAACCTGTTGGTCTTTCTTTCGCATATTGTATTTGTCGGTAAACAATAATGGTGCTTATGATTAAGGCAATGGAACAGGTGAACTGCATCACGACTAAAATTTTTCTTGGCAATGCAGCAGATTTACCGATCTGAATGGAGCCTTTTAAAACTTTGACAGGCTTGAATGAAGAAAGATAAAATGCTGGTCGGCTGCCTGCAAGCAATCCCGTAAGCAGAACATAACTTATCATGATAATCCAAAAAACAGTATTGTTGTAAGGGATGCTGATGGTGGTTTTGTTGAGAGCATTGAAAGCGGGTAATGCAAGTTGAACAAACAACAGTGAGAGAACAAATGCAAGAATAGTAATGACAATTGATTCGATTAAAAATTGAAAGATTAAATCTTTTCTTTGCGAACCTACTGCTTTTCTTATACCCACTTCTCTGGCTCTTTTTTCTGAACGTGCGGTAGAAAGATTCATGAAGTTGATGCAGGCAATTAATAAAACAAGAAAACCAATAATGCTGAACATTTTTACGTAATCAATAAATCCGCCAACAGCAAAACCATTTTTAAAATCAGAATACAAATGCCAGTCTTTCATAGGCTGCATAAACACCTCTGCTTTTGTTGGCTTGTATATATCAGAAGAATATTTAAGCAACAAAGGTTTAATTTTCGGTTCTACCTGAGCATAAGAAACATTGGGCTGCAGTGTCACAAATGTTTGAAAAGAATTATTGCCCCAGTCTATAGCAGAATTTTTTACCCATTCTGAAGTTGCGCTGTAATAACTAAAAGGAATCAGGTAATTAAACTGAAAAGTTGAATTGCGCGGAATGTCTTTCAATACAGCAGTTACTTTCAAATCATTTATATTATCGAGGCGTACCGTTTTATTGATAGGATCTTCTTTGCCGAATAAAGATATTGCTGTTGACTCTGTAAGCACAATAGAGTAAGGCTCTTTCAAAGCTGCATTTACATTGCCTTTCAGTAATGGGTATTGAAACATTTTTAAGAAATCTTTGCCCGCCATTGCACCGTTCAGGTATAATTTTTTTTCTCCTGCCTTGAGTCCATGATGACCCATCCAGTCTGTTTGAACAACATATTTAACTCCGGGCACATCCTTTTTTAGCACATCGGCCAAAGGCAAGCAGGTAGAGTTCTGCGTAAATATTTCTCCGTTATTGTTGGTCCTGTATCTTACCTGATACACATGGTTATAACCTGGAAGAAAACGGTCATAAGAGAATTGGTAATTCACCCAAAGACCAATCAATAATGCAACAGCCATTCCTGTGGCAAGACCGAAAATATTGAGCACACTGTAAACTTTATTGTTTACAAGATTGCGCCATGCCGTTTTGAAATAATTGCGGAACATAGAAGGATTTTTAAGTTTAAATACTGCAAATTTTTAGGCACACCTATACCTTACCAAAAAGTGGTTTCAACGGTTATGCCAATGATAAAAGCCTTTACTAATAAGGGTTCCAGAAACAAGAGGTATTCAGTAGTGTGCGAAAGCGGACGGTTTACTGTACGGAATCGGATAATATTTAAAGGACTCGTGTGCAAAAACAAACAAATAACTTCATAGAAGGTTTCTGCAATACTAATTTTACCGTGAACAAATTTTGCAAGCCACTCTACCATACTTATTGGTAGCATCTTGTAACGATACTTTGTAAATACCATGAGTACATCTGTTTAATCCCCAGCAATCCCGTTGTATATGATAAGCATACGCAGAAGGACTTTTACAGACATATACGCTGTCGCTTGTTTGATGTACGGGTGAAATAATTTTGTTTAACGAGGAGGTAGGTAAGAATGCTCTGGTAGAAAGAAGCAGCAAAAATAAAATAATAGCCCTCATATAATAGGTTCGGTTGATTGCATAAACCTACTTACAATTTTTAGAATGTGCAGGCGTTTTGGAATTAAATTTAAACACTTTAAGCAAAAGGGCAAGAATTATCGTATCTTAATCGTGCTTGCCGCAATTGACTTACCAATCACCTGCACAAAAGTCTGTTATGGAATTACTTTACGGAGGTGTGCGCGATTTAAACATTGGAAACCGGATATACAAGATCCAGTGCGTTGGCGGCGAGTTCAACGTGTTCGTAATAAAAACGTCTGACCAGCAGGTGTGTAAATTATTTCTCAACGAGGAAAATGAATGGCGAACGAATTGCCATCTGCCCAGTGGGGATTTGGGTGAAATACTGCAGGTGATAAAAAGGTGTTACGAATAATAAGCGGTCAGCTATTGCCTAAATCAATGTCCCGCGTTGCCCTTGGGTTGTTTTTGGCATACAGCGAAATTACGGCGCAGACATCTGGATTAATTTAATCGTTCCAATCTTGCTTTTGTTTGTTAAGTAGGGGTTTGGCTTTAGTGAATGAGACTGTTTCCTTTTCTCTCCGCAACAATAGCATAGCAAACACAATCAGCCAGAGCATGGTCGCGCAGATGTTGATACGCTCCCACACACCCATCCAGGATGTAGGCAGGTTGGCTTCAAGTTGAGGAGCGTACAATCCTGTCAAAGCGCCAAATACGAGAAGGATCAGGATCGTTGTAATGAAATACCGGCTGAACCACTTTCCAAATGCCGCTGCTCCAAAAGCCATAGCCAGCATCATAAGGAGACCGGTTACTGCCGTAAAAACGATATGCATGGTATCGGTCATTGTTTTTCCTCCCGCTGCCAGCACCTCACGTTGGTGCATCGGGGGCCAGAGGCTGCAAACAAGTCCATAGGCAATCAACAGCCCTCCAGCGATACGCAAGGGATGACTTCGACGTGCTGATAGTAAAATACCGCATCCAAAGGCAATCTCAAGCACGATGAAAAGTATGCCCAGTATATTCCATAATAGTCTTGTTGGAGCACCTATTGCAGATAGCTCGCTCACGGTTTTAGAGAAAGAGTTATAGCCCGGGTAATACATCGGCACTATAGTATTCATGACAATATAGACGAGCGAAGCGAGAATACCACAAGCCAGCAGTGCTTTCCTGATTAAGGGCCGGGAAGTAACCAGCGAAAGGCCCGCAAGGCCGCCTGCGATAACTGGGAGGCCCCACATGGCATGTAACCAATGGACTTGCTACAGAATGGCAATCTCGACCCAGAACCAGATGGCCAGCCCTCCCAAAGCATGCCATAACGCCCTCGAAACGGGTGTTGCGAAGAACTGCGAAAAAGGCGGCTGTGTTCACGATTCCCAACCAAAAAGAATGATGCCGGGAATCAGGAAGTCACGGAAGGTACCATGCATAATATCTACCGGCATGTCCATGAACCTACCGTTTAGAAGTATAAGTAACGGGGCAATGCAAATTCTAATGACATAACATAACGAAGATCATTCCTATAACTGACGAACGTCATTCAGTACCCGTGCGAACTGCGCCTAAGCTTATAAACCGGCAGTGTGGGTTGGCACATGTTTTTTGTAGCTTAAGAAAACAATTAACTTATAGTAAGACGGGCAAGTTTTCAACCTGCCTATCAGCAAAAAAATTCCAGTACCAAATAAAATCTATAATAGCAATGGAAACACAAAACAAAATGCAAGACCCAGTGGAGCAATATGAGAAACCACCGTACGAAGAACAAAGTCAACAGCCTGTCCCCGGAACAGAGAAGCAAATGGTACCGAAAGCGGACCACGGTGAAACATCTTACAAGGGTTCAGGTAAATTGGTAGGTCGTAAGGCAGTAATAACTGGCGGTGACTCGGGTATTGGACGTGCTGTAGCAATCGCATTTGCCCGTGAAGGGGCTGATGTGCTGATATCATACCTGAATGAACATGACGATGCAAAAGAGACAGGTAAATACGTGAAGGAAGCCGGAAGAAAAGCTGTTTTGGTGGCTGGGGACATTAGCCATGAAGAACAGTGTAATGAAATAATAAACCGGGCAGTAAAAGAACTTGGGGGAATAGATATCCTCGTAAATAATGCTGCTTATCAGATGAGTCATGAATCCTTGCAGGAATTATCCGGTGAAGAATTAGATAAAACTTTCAAAACAAATGTTTATGCCATGTTCTATTTGTGTAAGGCAGCAGAACCTCACATGAAGCCGGGAAGCACAGTTATTAATACCACATCGGTAAATGCATATAAACCATCTCCTCAGTTGCTTGCGTATGCGGCCACCAAAGGAGCTATCCAGAACTTTACTGCAAGTTTAGGGCAATTATGGGCAGAGAAAGGAACACGTGTTAATTGTGTAGCTCCTGGTCCCATTTGGACACCACTTATTCCGTCCACAATGCCACCGGAAAAAGTAAAATCATTTGGTGAAAACGTTCCACTTAAAAGAGCGGGGCAGCCTGTAGAGCTTTCAGCAGTCTATGTATTACTTGCATCGCAAGATTCAAGTTATATGACTGGATCAACTGTACAGGTTACAGGTGGCACTCCAACGATTTGATGTTATGTTTTATCGACCATGACATAAGATTCGGAAAAGAGCTTTTAATAGATATGAAAGAACAAGCTATAAGACAGACAAAAAGCAAAAATAGAACAGTAAGAGAGCCTGGCGAATATGCGCTTGAAAACGCAGATGAAGGTAAGGTTAGTTTATACGCCAATCAGTTCACCGTCGAGGGCGAAGCAATTAAGAACTATCACATCGTAGCCTGGGACTACATCACTAATCAACAAATAAAAATTAGAAAAAAATATAGGCAACGCCCAATGGAATTGGATATTGTATCCATCATAAAGAAGGTTTGCCCCGATCTAATTCAACAATGTAGAAACATCGCTGGACTAATGTCGTCATTGTCGGAAAACTAAACCCTGTGAGGCGGCAGGAGGAATATGTTCTAAACATATATCAGAGATATTGTTTCCATCACATGTTTCTAACTCAAACACTCCGCTGTCCCGCCCCCCAAGTGTGAACGATACCTCATATTCATCTCCGAAGACAACTTATTAAAATGCGAGCAGTATCCCCGGCTCTTGCTCATTGCCTCTGATAAATAATGCTGCGCGTAATGAGGTGGAATACTGGGGGTGGGATTAGAATACAAGTCAACTGTCTTCCTCCTCATATAACAATATCCCTGAGTAATGAGAGAAAACATGAGGGTGTTATCTGTTATGTTTATAACGCGTTACTCTTCCCCCTGGAGTAACTTCTTTTGTTTGCATAGCATAGGAGAAACAAGTTGTACTAATCTGAACACCAATTTAATTTCTCAGAAAACAAGATGCAGGATATGACATGAGCATTTCCCTTGCCAATTCAGTTGTTGATAAACAAGACTGCGTGTGATAGTAAAAACCGGGAGGGGCCTAATTTGGGCTGGTGTGTGTGATGGTGTAACAGGATGTGCAGGTGTTATTGGATACAACGAATTCGATGTTAGGACAGAAGTGTTTCAAGTATTGCACGAATATTTCATTCATATGCAGTTACCATCCTGAATCAGTTTATCAGTTTAAACCAATGAGTGTCTATTATTTTCATGAGTGTATACAATAATCTGTTGATAATGGATGATGCCCTCCTTGCTGACATACTATTGACTGTAGTCCGTGTTTTGTTTCAGAGTCTCAGAGTTAATAAAAATTATCTTTATACCACCAAAACCAACTGAAAAGAATGATAAAGTTTTTAATATTCGCAGGGAGTCTCTTTATAAGCTGCAGGACGACAGTAGACCTCAATCGCAAATACCACATCGATACGAAGAAGCCTGTAATTGACTATTCTATGGAAAAGACGACAAGGAAAATGAGGAAGGCAAATCCGCTAATGTTATATTTCGATCTTCTGGACTCAACTCAAAAAAAGCTTTTCCTTGATTCGCTGAAAACGAGAATAGACTCGATAGAATATAGAAGGTTGCATATTCAAATTTGATAAGACTAATGCAGGAGAACGATAATCAGGGAAACATTTCTTACGTGAGCGCAAAAACCGGGGGGATAAATGAGGCACTGATAACAAGAATAATGCAAATCACAAGGCATTATATTCTGCTCATGATGTAAACCGGGGCAGGGGGGATTAGAAGTTGATAACACCACCTATAATGAACATTAGGACAATTGAAACAACAATATAACGAGCAGATAGATTATATCAGGAAGCAACATTCAGCAGGCTAATGAAACAACGAATATTGAAATCGTATTAGCAACCAAAGCTTCAAAACCGGGAGGGGAAAACGTTATTACACGTTATTCTCTTCTATATTGCTTCAGTTACGTAAACCGGGAGGGGGAATTATCATATACAGTTGTTATAACCCGATATTCGCGGATGCAGGAATTCTTAACTGCCTTGCATTTCTGAATCATTATTGATCTTTCGGTATTCAAGATAAGAATACACAACAGGTATAATAACCATAAGGAACACTCGTCAAGACATTACAATACCAGCACCTTGCGGCGCATCACTCAAAAGGAGTATTTTAAAATGGTTTACAGAAAAATAACTTTGCGCGGTTATTTTCCCCTTAAATAACTGCAATCATTTATGCTGGGAGAAATCATCATATTCGAAGACAATGAGCAATTGAGAAATTCACTCGCAATACTACTTAATAACGGTAACAGTTATAAAGTTATTGGTGACTATGCAACAGCAGGTGAAGCAGCATCTATTATTCGCCGTTACAAACCCGATTTAGTGATTATGGATATTGATTTACCTGGTAAGAGCGGCATACAAGGCGTTGCAGAAATAAAAGAAGCAAGACCCGAAACACTTGTGGTTATGTACACCATGTTTGAAGATGATGAAAAAATATTTTCAAGTCTTTGCGCCCGGTGCCAATGGGTATATTTTGAAAACAACCGCACCGTATAAATTATTCGAAGCTATAAATGAGGTAATTGAAGGCGGTGCACCTATGTCGCCATCAATTGCCAGACGTGTTTTGCAAAGCTTTGTGACGAAATCTGCAGGGTAACAATATTTTCTTACTGATCGTGAAAAAAAGATACTCCGATTGCTTATAAAAGGCCGGAGCGTAAAAATGATTGCTGCCGAATTAAAAATTGCTTTCGATACGTCTCGAACACATTTGAGAAATATCTACCATAAACTACATGTAAACTGCGGTAAAGAAGCTATTGCCAAAGTGCTGCGTGAAAGAATTATTTAATAGAATCAGACCCTTAACACGAAAACCACACAGGCACATAATAACATAGGTTTTCATATAGAACTATGTGTATTTCCTGTCCGGCTTTTTGCACCTTCCTTAGCATTATCACGTTATTGCCCTTTGCGTTAGTGCTTGCCATAGCCTTCTCTTTCGGAGGGCATCACTCAAAAGGAGTATTGCCTTTGTTAAAAGCATATTCAATATTTGTATCGGAAAATTTTTATCAAAAGGAGACGAAAAAATCAGCCGCGCTTAAGCGTTCAGGGATGTTTTAAAACAATCTTAAAAATAGTTGCTACTCCAAAAGATTGCTTCTCGATTTGCCATCCGTCAGAGCATGTATGATCCTTCGGAAAACAAGATTGGCGAACGCATATTAAATAATAAAGCAAAGACAAATGCGGGATGTTTTTTCACAAACATAGACTGCTTTCAATTTTCAAATTCTGCAAATATTATTTCTTCATCCTAAAAAAATTTCAAACATGAAAACGAAATACTACTTGTGCTTTGCTCTCTCTTTACTTGCTGGCATATTTTTACAACGAGCAAATGCACAGGCAAATACCCGACTTTCGAATCTTGTTTTCCCGACTGAAGTAAATCAAAGCCTGATCCCCTACCTACACAATTCAAAAGATCTTGGTACAACCAACAATTCATGGAGGACAATTTATCTCGCTGGTTCATTATACCTGAACGGAAAGCGCTTTCTTAGCAGCTACGGGAGTGGTTCAACCAATGTTTTTATTGGCACTAATGCCGGAAATAAACCATTAATTGCTCGAAAAACAGGAGAATTTAACACCGCCTCTGGCTATTATGCCCTTTATTCTTACACTACCGGAGAGCGCAACACCGCTAATGGAAATTATGCACTTCGTGACAACACCACCGGAAGTCGCAACACCGCTAATGGAAATTATGCACTTAGTGGCAACACCACCGGAAGTTACAACACCGCTAATGGAAGTTATGCTCTTTTTTCCCAAAGCACCGGATATTACAACACCTCTAATGGATATCAGGCGCTTTATCGCAACACCACCGGATATAAGAACACCGCTAATGGATCTAATGCACTTTATGAAAACACCATCGGAAATTACA
>Ga0137373_10005781_pt1 | contig 13304 bp, 16 predicted proteins | sample SagtaG_5_FD_104912 | JGI IMG/M metagenome (GOLD analysis project Ga0137373, IMG submission 104912) | Vadose zone soil microbial communities from Sagehorn Ranch, Mendocino, California, USA - Sage1_R_80_16 metaG | ecosystem: Environmental > Terrestrial > Soil > Vadose zone | place: USA...
GATGTCCAACCAGGCCGACCCCGCCGATCCCGCGACCCCCAAGACGTTCGGCGATGCCGACGCGATCGCGCTCGGCGTCCGCTACTATCCCTTCATGTTCAGCCGTGACGGGATGGCCCTGCACGGTGAATTCGCGATGACGAGGACGACCGGAATGGCGCCCCTCAGTGGGGACGGTTCCGGCGTCGATGCCCTGGACCCTGCGACGAAGGTGTGGAGCCGCAGCCTGCTGCTCGCCTTCGACTTCGCCTTCTGAGAGGAGGCCGCCGATGAGATCGCACACGCGCTGGATGGCAGTCGCCTCGGGCTGCAGTGTGGCGCTATTCGCAGCCGGGGCGACCGCGGCAGGAGCGCAGGAAGCGCATATCGGCAAGCTCACCGGGCATGCGGCCGCGGGCGAGAAGTTGTACCAACGCTACTGTGCGGGCTGTCACGGCGCGGCCGGTGACGGCGCCGGCGAAAATGCGCCGTGGATCGATCCCAAGCCCCGCGATTTCACGCTCGCTGTGTTCAAGTGCCGCTCGACCCCCACTGGCACGCTGCCGACGGACGAGGATCTCTTCACCTCGATGACACGGGGGTTCGTGACCACGAACATGCCACCGTGGCTGCCGCTCACGAGCCAGAACCGGGCCGACCTGGTAGCGTACGTCAAGACGTTCTCGCCCAAGTGGAAGACCCTCAAGCCGGGGACGCCGATCACGATTCCGCCCGAACCGCGTCTCACGATTGAGAGCATTCTGCACGGCCGGCAACTCTACCAGAGGATGGAATGCTGGAAGTGCCACGGTCCTCAGGGTCACGCCGATGGTCCGTCGTCCGCGACGCTCACCGACAACAAGGAGCTACCGATCCGGGCCTACGATTTCGCAACCGGTTCGCGCTTCATGTGCGGCGTTACCAACGTGGACCTGTACCGCATTTTCATGACGGGGATGGACGGCTCGCCCATGCCCTCCTTCGTCGACGATATCCAACCGGCGGAGGCCTGGGATCTGGTCCACTTCCTCCGGACGATGCAGCCACTGAAGACCCCAGAGGCCGCGCTCTGGAAGGCGTGGCTGGCGTCGCACGCCGGAGAGCTTAAGCCTATCGGCCCGGGAGGGAGTGCGCCGTGAGTCTCCGGAACCGTCCCTTCTAGAAGGGGTCTTCCGATGCGAACGCGCTCCATGTTGATCCCGGCCACGGCGGTGCTGGTGCTGGGTGCGCTCGCGAGGTCAGGCGTGGTGCGTGCGGCGGCCGCCGCCGGCGCCATCAGCGGCACGGTGACGTACACGGGTACGCCGCCGAAGGCGAAGCCCATCGACATGGCGAAAGAGCCGGCGTGCGCGCAGCAGCACGCGACGCCCGTCACGACCGAGGCCGTCGTGACCGGCCCCGGGAACGCGCTGCGCTGGGTGGTGGTGTACATCTCGGCCGGCGATCAAGGCGCCGCGGCGTCCGCCGCGGGGGTGCGGTACGATCAGAAGGGATGCCAGTACATCCCCCACGTCGTCGCGCTGCAGGTGAACCAGCCGCTCGACATTTACAACAGCGATTCCAACTCGCACAACATCCACCCCCTCGCGAAGGTGAATCCCGAGTGGAACAAGTCGCAGCCGAAGGGGGCCCCGCCGATCCACACAAAGTTCGAGCAGCCGGAGTTCATCCCGGTCAAGTGCAACATTCATCCGTGGATGCACGGCTACTTCGTGGTCCTCACGACGGCTCACTCCACGGTCACGGACGAGAATGGTGGGTTCACCCTGACGGGGCTCCCCCCGGGCAAGTACACCGTGACGGCGTGGCACGAGCAATTCGGCACCCAGAGCCAGGAGGTGACGATCAGCGGTACGGAGACCAAGACGATACACCTCGTCTTTAAGGCTACGCCGTACTGATGGGCAAGCTGTTCGCCATCGTCCTGACGATCATCACGGTCGTGTCGACCGCCATCTTCGTCATGCGCGTGTGGTGGCTCCCCGCCGATGTCTCCGCCCACGGGCCGTGGATCGATCATCAGCTGGTCGAGACGATGGTGGCCGCGGGGGTCCTGTTCGTGCTGTCGCAACTGGCGCTGGCCTTGTTCGTGTGGAAGTCCGGCGACCGGCGGGAGGGGCGGAAGATCACGGTATTCCCCGGGGGGGCCGTCCCCATCGTGGTCCTGGCCATCGTGCTGGTGGGCGCCGAAATCCTGGCCCTCACGTTCGTCGGCTCGAAGGTGTGGGCTAGCATCTACCAGACGCCGCCCGATCCGAACTCGCTCCAGATCGACGTCCAGGCCGAGCAGTTCGCCTTCTATTTCCGGTATCCGGGCCCGGACGGCAGGTTTGGCTCGAGCCATCCGGAGCTGATCAATGAAGCAACCGAGAACTACTTCGGGCTGGATCCGGCGAACGATACCACGGCGCGGGACGATATCGTCGTCCCCACGCTGACGATCCCGGTCAACCGGCCCATCCTACTGACCCTGCATGCCAAAGACGTCAATCACGCGTTCTATGTGCCCGAGCTGCGCATCCAACAGGACTTTGTTCCGGGTCTCGTCATCCCGCTCCATTTCACGGCCACCGAGACGGGCAAGCACGAGATCGTGTGCACGCAGCTCTGCGGATTGGGACATTACAACATGCGAGCGTATGTCGAGGTCATGCGGCAAGACCAATTCGACCAGTGGCTGAAGGGCAAGGCGGCACAACAATGAGGCCGGCAAATGCATGACACTGCGGCGCCAGCAGTCGTTCATCACCACGCCCCCCCTCAAGGCTTTCTCCGCAAGCACGTCTTCAGTCTCGATCACAAAGTGATTGGGAAGCAGTACCTGGATCTGGCGTTGGTGGCCGTCTGCACCGGCATGGTCCTGTCTTGGCTGATGCGCCTGCATCTCGCGTGGCCCACGCAACCCATTCCGGGGCTCGAGAAGCTGTCTCCAAACGGGGCCGCCGGCGGACTGATCACGCCGGAGTATTACCTCTCCCTGATGACGATGCACGGCACGATCATGGTGTTTTTCGTGCTGACGACCGCCCCGTTTGCGGGCTTCGGCAACTACTTCCTGCCGATCCAGGTTGGCGCGCAAGACATGGCGTTCCCACGGATCAACATGACGTCCTTCTGGCTGACGTTCGTCGCGTTTCTGGTGCTGATCGCGTCGTTCTTCATCCACGATGGACCGGCCTTGTCCGGGTGGACGGCCTACGCCCCGCTCAGCGCCGTCGGCAAGGACGCCGGTCCCGGCCAGGGGCTGGGCCAAACGCTGTGGGCGGTCTCCATCGCCATCTTCTGCATCGCGCAGCTGCTCGGGTCGTTGAACTTCATTGCCACGACGCTGGACCTGCGGACGAAGGGCATGTCCCTGGCCCGCATGCCCTTCTCCACCTGGTCGTGGTTCATCACCGCGGTCATCGGGCTGATCGCGTTCGCGGTCTTGATGCCCGCCTGCATCCTGCTGATCCTCGACCGGGTGGCCGGCACGAGTTTCTTTATTCCCGCAGGGCTGGTGATCAGCGATCGCCTGCAGCCGCATGCCGGTGGGTCGCCGCTCCTGTGGCAACATCTCTTCTGGTTCTTCGGGCATCCCGAGGTGTACATCGCGATCCTGCCGGGCTTCGGCATCGTCTCCCACATTCTCCCGGTCTTCGCCCGGAAGCCGTTGCTCGGGCCGCGCGTCCTGATCGGCTGTCTGATCGGGATCGCCTTCCTGAGCTACACGGTGTGGGGGCACCACATGTTCGTGAGCGGGATGAACCCGTTCTCCGCGGTGCTGTTTTCCGTCCCCACGCTGGTCATCACCATCCCCGCCGCGATCGTGACCATGCTCTGGATCGGCACGATCTACGGTGCCAAGCTGCGGTTCACGACCCCGGCGCTGTTCTGTCTGGGGTTCGTATCCGTGTTCGTGAGCGGCGGGATCAGCGGCTTCCTCCTGGCGCAGCCCTCGATCGACACCTACCTGCACGCTACCTACTTCGTGGTCGGCCACTTCCATTTCGTGATGGGGGTCGCCGCCATGTTCGGTATCTTTGCCGCGACGTATTTCTGGTTGCCGAAGATGTTCGGCCGCATGATGAACGAGACGCTGGGCAAGTGGCACTTTTGGCTGACGTTCATCGGCGTGTACTGCGTCTTCATGCCGATGCATTATCTCGGGCTCGCCGGCAACGTGCGCCGCTACGCGGAGTTCACGGACGACTACCTGAAGCCGCTGATCCCGCTGCACCGGTTCATCACGATCGCCGCCCTGTTCACCGGCGCCGCCCAGCTGATCTTCCTTTTCAACCTGATCCGGAGCCGATTCCGGGGGCCAAAGGCGCCGGACAATCCCTGGGAGGCCACCTCGCTCGAGTGGTCGACGACCTCGCCGCCCCCGCTCGACAATTTCGGCGGCCGGCCTCCGGTCGTGCATCGCGGCCCGAACGAGTACGGCGTCCAGGGTCCGGCGGGCGATTACGTAATGCAGGCCGCGCCCGAACCGGCCGCACGCTGATCGGCCATGCTGACGGTCACATCGCCCCCCAGCTCACCGCCGAGGGTCTCACCGCCGACGGCCACCCAGCCGCCCGAGTCGAAGGCGGCCGAGACCGGCGTGTGGATGGGGATCGCGACGATTTCCATGTCGTTCGCGGCGCTCACCAGCGCCATGGTGGTGCGGCAGAGCGGCGCACCGGATTGGCAGCACTTTCAGCTGCCGCCGATTCTCTACTTCAACACGCTGATCTTGCTGATGAGCAGCTTGACCCTCGAGTCGGCGCGTCGGCGGATCACCGCCGCCGCCGGTCAAGTGGGGAGTCTCGTCCCGCCGGTGCAACGCCTGGCCGAGCTCTATCTCACGCTGACCCTCGGACTGCTGTTCGTGATGGGGCAAGTCGTGGCGTGGCGCCAGCTCGCCGCGCAGGGACTGTTCCTGGCGACGAGCCCCAGCAGCGCGTTCTTCTATCTCTTCACCGCGCTGCATGGCCTGCACCTGCTGGGCGGCCTCGTGGGGTTGCTGTACGTGCTGCACCGCCTGCGGCAGGCCACGGGCCCCGTGCCGAGGACGGCGCTCGGCGCGGCCACGCTGTACTGGCACTTCATGGATGTGCTGTGGGTGTATTTGTTAGCGCTGCTGACCATTCGGGTGTAGGCTGTCCAGGGAGGAGGAGCGCGACGTGGGCGAATCCGCGATGACCATGGGCGCACGGCGGGGAGCCTTGATCGAGGGATCTCCCTACGGCATTCCGTCCCCGAAGCTGGCGATGTGGCTGTTCATCATCGCCGACGCCGTCACCTTCGGCGCGATCCTGTTCGCCTACGGCTATCTTCGCGTTGCCAATCCGGCCTGGACGAGGCCGTTTGCGTTTTGGCCGACCATCGCGAACGGCATCACGATGACGGTCGTCCTGCTGACGAGCAGCCTGACCATGGTGGGTGCGGTCACCGCCGCCCAGTCGGGCCGCAAGTCCGCGAGCCTGCGCTGGCTGGGCGTGACTATGCTGCTCGGGACCATGTTCGCCGCGTTGCACCTGCGCGAGTGGACCGCCATGATCGGGCAAGGGTGGCGACTGTTCCGCAATCCCATGGGCGGCCCGGTCCTCTTCGGCGCCACGTTCTTCGGCATCACCGGCCTACACCTGCTGCACGTGATCACCGGTGTCGTCGTGATCGGGGTCATTACCCTCGGATTCCGGCGGGAACGGCTCGACGCTGGCCATGTCGAGACGACCGGGCTCTATTGGCATTTCGTCGATCTGGTTTGGATGTTCGTCTTCCCGCTGGTCTACCTGATGAATGTCCGCTGAGGCTGCCATGGAATCGCGGCAAAGTCCGGGGATGCAGCTGTACGTGGTCGTCTGGATCGGGTTGCTGCTCATCGTGGGCGCCGAAGTGGCCCTCACGCTGGCGCATCTTCGGGCCAGCACCCTGCTGGGGCTACTGCTCGTCCTCGCGGTCATCGAGGCCGGGCTGGGGCTGATGTACTTCATGCACTTGAGGTATGAGCGCCCGAGCCTGTTCTGGAGCCTGATCCCCGCCCTGATCATCGTCCTGGTCCTGATGGATCATTTTTGGCCGGACGCGCTCCGGCTGATGCACCAGCGGCTTCCGGCGCCCTAAGCTCGCCGGCATACTCCAATGAGCATGGGCGCGCTGATGAGCGGCATGGTCATCCTCATGGTGCCGGCCTTCTGCATCGTCACCGGCATCGCCGTCCTGGCGTACCGCAGGCGTAACCACGGGGAGGAGCGCCCGAAGCGCTAGCGCGAGGTCGTGCGGCGCCGCTTGAGGAACTCCACCTCGCGCTCGTGCCGCTCGGCCGCCGCCCGCGTCGGGAACGTGCCGAGATTGCGCCGCTTCCCGGTCTTGGGGTTCTTCGACTCCGAGTACAGCCGATATTTGCCCGACGGCAGTTTGCGGATCACGGTGGCGTCAGCTGCGCACCGTGAGCACGACTTCCACCGCCGCGACGCCGGGCACGGCCCACACCGCGCGCTCCACTTCGATCCGATCCGCAAGGGACCGCACCCAACACCGGTCACACAGCGACGGAACACTATCGCGCGCGTAGAACGCGGGTCACGCAGCTAGGGAACGCTATCGCGCGCGCGTAGAACGCTCTGGGGCGGCGACGCCGTAATGTGTTGCCGGCCCCATCCGATACCGGGTCCGGTTTTCGAGGCGGGGGGGTCAATCGAAGAATGTCAGACTGATGGGAGCGCCCTTCGGCGCGTGACGCGCGAACAGCAGCGACTCCAGCTTCTCGACCGCGCTGCCGCACACGCCCTCCATCCCCGCGCCGCCGACGAGCTGGACGGACAAAGCAGCGGCAAAGTCGCTCGCGAGGCAGCGTTAGCGCAGGGTTAGAACGGACTAGGAAGCCTGTGCGCCGAGCGAACGTTTGCGTACCCACCGTATTCGCACACCTCCGTCACCGGCGGTTGCGTCGCGTGCCACCCTGAGCGTTCTTCGCGCGAGCGCGATGGCCCTGCGAAGCTGCTCGGGGCGCGCCTGCGGGTGATGCACGGGTGGAGCCGACGAAGTTCCCGACCGTCGTGCCGGTCACGCTGGACAGGGAGGAGTTCTACCGGCGCTCGGTAACCGCGTTCCGGCGGCTGGCGGTGCGCCTCGCGAACGTCGCGGAGAGCGACCTGATGACGCCGCGCGGCACCGCGGTTGAGATGATCGAGGCCGAGGCGGCCGGCTGGCCGGCGGACGTCGTCGTCGTGGGCTCGCATGGGAAGGGATGGGTGGACCGGCTGATCGTGGGCAGCGTCACGGAACGGCTGCTGAACCGGCTACCGGCGTCGCTGCTCGTGATCCCCGCGCCACGCGGCGCCACGACGCCGGCGCGGCCGAGGGCACGGAAACGCACCGGGCGGACGAAAAGAAAGGCTCGCCATGAACGTCTCTGAACTGATGCGCACGGACCTGAAGACGATCAGCGCCGACGCCACATCGTCGGCGCGGTCGCGACGGCCAGGGTCTAGTGCCGTTCCAACTTGTCGCGGCGCGGTGTACGGGCGCAGCACGCTGCGCCCCTACTCGCACTGCGCGCTGCATGCTGCATCGAAACCCTGGGGACAAATAGTTGGAACGGCACTAGTGTGAAGTCCCAGAAATTTTTTTCGTAAGTCGGTCCAGTTTTGCGAGGATGCTATCGGCGGTGGCAGTCCAGCGGAAGGGGTGAGCCGTTTCATTGTAGCTCTTGATGAACCGTTCGATCCGCTCGACCAACTCGCGCACCGTGCGGAAGGAGCCGCGGCGGATGGCGCGTTGCGTAATGAGGGCGAACCAGCGCCCGACCTGGTTGAGCCAGGAGGCATAGGTCGGCGTGAAGTGCAGGTGGAAGCGGGGATGCCGGGCGAGCCACGCCCGCACCTTCCGGTGCTTGTGCGTGCCGTAGTTGTAGAGAATGAGATGGAGATCGAGCTGGGCCGGCACCTGCGCGTCCAAGTCGATGAGAAACGCGAGGAGCTCCCGATGGCGGTGGCGGCGCTTACACTGACCGAACACGGCGCCGGTCTTGATGTCCAGGGCGGCGAAGAGCGTCGTGGTCCCGTGCCGCGTGTAGTCGTGCGTCACCCCTTCGACGTACCCCAAGCCCAGCGGCAAATTCGGTTGCGTCCGCTCGAGGGCTTGGATCTGGCTCTTCTCGTCGACGCAGAGGACCAGCGCTTGGTCGGGCGGGTTGAGATAGAGCCCGACGATTCTCGACGAAGAAGGGATCGGGCGAGAGTTTGAAGCTCTTGGTGCGGTGGGGCTGCACGCCAAAGAGCGCGAAATAGCGGTGCACCGTGCTCTTGCTGATGGCGGTCTGGGCCGCGACGCTGCGCACCGTCCAATGGGTCGCGTCCTTGGGGCGGGACTGGAGCACCGTCCGGAGCATCCGGGCGACCTGGTCGTCGTCATGGGTGCGCGGGCGGCCGCTGCGGGGCGCGTCGTACAACCCCGCCAGGCCGTCGTCGCGGTAGCGGCGGCGCCAATACCCGACGAGGGGCACACTCACGCCGAGCCGTCGCGCGATCGTGGTGTTGGGTCCCTGGCCACGGAGCGCAGGATGATGTGCGCCCGCCGCTACGAGGCCATGCGCCAACGCCCGAGAATTGGCGAGGGCGGCGAGCTGGGCGCGTTCGGTGTCACTGAGCGCAAGGGCGAACTGCCGAGGGCGACCACGCGGCATGGGGGGCTCCGAGTAGGGACCCCCCATGATAATGCATAGAACTTTTGGGACAATTACACTAGCATCGCTCAGATCGGGACCGTGAGGACGGTGCAGGGAGCGCGCTCGAGCAGGCGGGCCGCGATACTTCCCGTCTCGTGACCGTTCCTGGGCCCGCCCCGGTGGTGCCCGTGGACCAGGAGGTCGACGCCCTCCTCGCGCACCGCGCGGAGGATCTGCGCCACGGGGTCCCCGTGCCGGACGACGACCTCGCAGCACGCAGGTGCCGGCAGGACGGCGACGGCGCCGCGGTCATCGCCGAACAGGCTGCGCGGCTCGCCGGTCCAGGGAGGCTTGCCCCCGGCCTGGGGGGGGCGCTCCACCTGCAGCGCGACGAGCCCGCTCTGCACGAGCCCGGCGATCGCGGCGGCGGCCCGCAGGATGTCGGGCGAGTCCGGGCCGCCGTCAATAGCGGCCAGGATCCGACGGAACGCGTGCTCGCTCGAGGGCACGACCAAGCACGGCACCCGAGCACGGCGCACGGTCCCTGCGACCACGCAATCGCCGTCCACCTGCGGCGGGCACGGCCCCGGCTCGCGGCCCAGCACGATGAGGTCGGCGCACTGGCTATCGGACCAGCGGGCGATCTCCACGGCGGGAAGCCCGACGGCGACATGGTAGCTCACTTGTCCCGCGTCGAGTAACCCGTCCAGCTCAGACTCGACCTGCCGGGCTGCTGCTTCGGGCTGGCTCAGCCTCCCGAGGGAGTCGGTTACGCTCAGCACTACCAGGTGCGCCTGGGCGGCCGCAGCCAGCCGGGCGGCCGTCCGCACCGCGCTCCTGTCGGACGATGCCGGCTTGACGCCCACGAGGATCTTGCGGAACTGCATGGATGCATCTTACAGCGGCTGAATTGAAGAAAACCTGAACGCCTCGTGAGGACCCCCTGTCGGAGCGGCGCGACAGGCCGCTAGCTTCCGCGACGGCGCGTCTTCATACTGACTTCAGAGTTCGCCAGCGGTCCGCATCTCAGCGAGGTGTGATTGCCGAAGAAGCCATCCCTCCGACCTTCCCCGCGAGGCGACGCGGAAGCATCGCGCGTGCGGCGGCGCTTCGAGCAGCTCCTGTCAGCGGGCGTTGCGATCTTCTCGGAACGCTCGCTCGAGCGGGTGCTCCAGCAAGTCGTGGACTCCGCGCGAGAGGTGGTCGGGGCCCGCTACGCCGCCCTCGGGGTCCTCGCCCCGGACCGCGGATCTCTGAGCCAGTTCGTCACCTCCGGGCTGTCGCGGGCGGAGCGCGAGCGCATCGGTGACCCGCCGCGCGGGCGCGGCCTGTTGGGGTTCGTCATCCGGGAGGGGAAACCGATCCGCACGCCCGACATCGCCGTCCACCCGAAGCGACACGGTTTCCCGCCCCACCATCCTCCGATGAAATCGTTCCTGGGCGTCCCGATCGCGAGCCACGGCGAAGTGTTTGGAAACCTGTACCTCACGGACAAGGTGGGCGCGAAGGAGTTCAGCCGCGAAGACGAAGCGATCACCATACTGCTCGCGACGCAGGCCGCCGTCGCCGTGGGAAACGCGCGGCTGCACGAGGAGAGCCAACGGCTCGTCGGCCAGATCCGGGCGATGCAGCGCCAGCGCGACCTGTCCTTCGCGATGATCAACCACGAGCTCCGGAACGCCCTCACCGGCGTGTACGGCTGGGCGGAGCGGTTGGTGCGCGGCAAGACGCCGGAGGGCGCCGCCCAGGCGGCACGGGAGGTGTACGAGGGTGCCGAGCACGCTATCGCGCTGCTAAACAATTTTCTCGACCTCACCCGGCTCGACGCCGGCAAGGTGCGACCGGTGTGGCGCGAGGTGGAAATCGAGGCCGCGGTGCAACGCGCCATGGCCGGGGTCCGGCCCGCGGCCGAGGCCAAGCGCGTCGTCCTCACGGGCCAGACTCGCAACGGCGCCGCGACGCTGCGCACGGACCCCGTGCGGCTGGAGCAGATCCTCGTCAACTTGCTCTCCAATGCGGTCCGGCACAGCCCGGAGGGGGACACGGTGGCCGTCCAGGCGGAGGCCGTGGGTTCCGGCGTGTCCTTCAGCGTGGTGGACCACGGCCCGGGCGTCCCGCCGGAGCTGCAGTCGCGCATCTTCGAGCCGTTCGAGCGCTTTGACCCGCATTCGGGGCTGGGAACGGGGCTCGGGTTACCGGTGTCCCGCCGCCTGGCCGACGTGTTGGGCGGCCGGCTCTCGGTTCAGAGTGCGCCGGGCCGGGGGGCGACCTTCACGCTGACGCTGCCGCTGCGGCCGGCCGAGGCGCCATGAAGGTTCCTTCACCCATTCTTTAGAGTCAGTTCAACGGCCGCGTCGTACTCTCCGAGCCATGAAGATCCTTGTCGTGGAAGACGATCGCAAAGTCGCCGGCTTCATCGAGCAGGGCCTGCGCGAGGAGGGCTACGCCGTGGACGTCGCGCCCGACGGCGAAGAGGGCACGACCCTGGCGCACGTCTACGACTACGACCTGCTGGTCCTCGACGTGATGCTCCCCAAGAAGAACGGCCTCCAGGTTGCGGCGGAGCTGCGGCGCGAAGGCCGGACGACGCCGATCCTCATGCTGACCGCCCGCGACACCACGGAGGACCTGGTGCGCGGGCTCGACGCCGGGGCCGACGATTACCTCACCAAGCCGTTCAAGTTCGACGAGCTGCTCGCGCGGGTGCGGGCGCTGGTGCGCCGGGGCGGCTCCAGCCGCACGGAACTCCTCGCCTACGGGCCGGTCGAGCTCGACCGGTTGAAGCACAAGGTCAAGGTGAAGGGGAAGAAGCTCGAGCTCACGCCGAAAGAGTTCCAGCTGCTCGAGCACTTCCTGTTGCGGCCCGAGGAGGTCATCCGGCGCACCGAGCTGCTCGAAAAGGTGTGGGATCTCCACTTCGATCCCGAGAGCAACGTCGTGGACGTGCACGTGGGCAACCTGCGGCGCAAGCTCCAAGGCGCCGCCGAGCTCGAGCTGATCCACACCGTGCGCGGGGTCGGGTTCCGCCTCCAGTCGCCGGACCGAGAAGAAGAGTGAGCCGGTCGCTGCGGCGGACGCTCGCCGTCCGCTTCGCGGCGACGATGGGCGTCGGTCTGCTCGCGGCGGGCGCCGCGGCGTACTTTGGGACGCATCTGATCCTCGAGCACGGTCTCGATCCTTCGCTCACACGCCGGGCCATGGTCGTCGCGTTCCTGGGGGTCGGGCTGCTCGGCACGGGGGCGACGTTCGTCGGGGCGTGGTGGCTCGCCGGCTCGGCCGTCCGGCCGGTGTACGAGATCACGGAGCAAGCCACCAGGATCGCGCCGGGCAGGCTCGGCCAGCGGATCGCGGCGCACGCCCGGACCGACGAGTACCGCGGGCTTGTCGCGGTGCTCAACCGCATGCTGGAGCGCCTGGACGTGGCGTTCCGCAATCAGCGCCGCCTCACCGCGGACGTGAGTCACGAGCTGCGTTCGCCGCTCACCGCCCTGCGGGGGGAGATCGAGGTGGCGCTCCGCGCCGAGCGCAGCGCCCGCGACTACCAGCGGGTGCTGCGCAGCGCGCTGGAGGAGATCGATCGGCTCACCACGATGAGCGATGCCTTGCTGCTCATCACGCGCGCGGATGCCGGGCTCCTGCAGGTGCGGCGCGCCCCCACGGACCTGAGCGCGATCGTGGAGGGCATGCTCGACGCGCTGCAACCGCTGATCGACGAGCGGGGGCTCTCGGTCGAGCGGAGCCTTGCCGCGGACGCCGGGCACGCCCTCGTCGACCCCGACCTCGTGGCCCGGCTCATCCAACAGCTGCTCGACAATGCGGTGAAGTTCACGCCCGCCGGGGGCCACATCCGGGTCGCCACCGCCCTCTGGGAGGGGGACGGGGGTGGCGTGCGGCTGGTCGTCGAGGACTCGGGGCCGGGAATCGCGCCCGAGGACCTGCCGCACCTGTTCGAGCCCTTCTACCGCGCCGACGAGGCGCGCAGCCGCGGCACCGGCATCGGCCTCGGGCTCGCGACGGCGGCCGCCATCGTGCGCCTCCACGGGGGTACTATTCAGGCGTCCAAGCTCCCCGGAGACGGGACCGGAGCGCGCTTCGCCGTCGATTTCCCGACATTCACCACTTCTCAACCGCAAGCCTGACATGCCTGAGCAGACGCCGCTGCACACGGAGCACCCGAAGGGGACGCTTTTCCTCATGGCCCTGTACGGACTGCTGTTTGCCGCCGGCTGGTTCGCCGTGTACCTGCTGGTCTACTTGCGGCGCGGAGGCGTGACCCCATGAACGTCCCACTCTACGAGAAGATCTGGATGTGGATGGCGGGCGGGCTGATCGTGGGCTTCGTCGCCACCGTGCTGATCACGAGCATCGGCGGCGCCTTGCAGCCGCCGAGCCACGTCGAGACCATCGACCCGACACAGGTCTGGAGGGACCCCCGCTTCGCGCATCCCGGCGTCACGGTGGACCATCAGGGCGCGACGGTGGTCGCGGTCGGGATGATGTTCGCCTTCAACCCCGCCGTGATCCGGGTTCCCGCGGGAAAGCCCGTGACCTTCCGGATGACGAGCGCGGACGTGACGCACGGCTTCCTGATCGTCGGCACGAACGCGAACACGATGCTGGTCCCGGGCTACGTCAGCCAGTTCACCACCAGGTTCCGGCAGCCCGGCGAGTACTTGATCGTGTGCCACGA
>Ga0137373_10005785_pt1 | contig 13300 bp, 12 predicted proteins | sample SagtaG_5_FD_104912 | JGI IMG/M metagenome (GOLD analysis project Ga0137373, IMG submission 104912) | Vadose zone soil microbial communities from Sagehorn Ranch, Mendocino, California, USA - Sage1_R_80_16 metaG | ecosystem: Environmental > Terrestrial > Soil > Vadose zone | place: USA...
CGCTGGTGGCGCGTGGCCGTGTAGCCGAGCTCCTCGAGCTCGAACTCGCGCTCCTGAAGCCGAACGTAAGCCGTCATCTGCTCCTGCGCGTAGCCGTGCGCCAGCTCGAACATGCCGGCGTTGAGGGCGTGGAAGCCGGCGAGGGTGATGAACTGGAACCGGTACCCCCATTCCGCGAGCTGGTCCTGGAAGCCCGCGATCTGCTCGTCGTCGAGGTGCCTGCGCCAGTTGAACGACGGCGAGCAGTTGTACGCGAGCAGCTTGCCGGGGAAGCGCTCGTGGATCGCCTCCGCGAACGCACGCGCCTCGCCGAGGTCGGGCGTCGAGGTCTCGAACCAGAGGAGATCCGCGTACGGCGCATACGCGAGCGAGCGGGCGATCGCGGCGTCGATCCCGTCGCGGACGCGGAAGAAGCCCTCCGCCGTGCGCTCGCCCGTGAGGAACTCGCCGTCGTACTCGTCGACGTCGCTCGTCAGAAGCGCGGCAGAGAGCGCGTCCGTCCGCGCGACGAGCACCGTCGGTACGTCGAGCACGTCGGCCGCGAGCCGCGCCGCGTTCAGCGTGCGCACGAACTGCGTCGTCGGGACGAGCACCTTGCCCCCGAGGTGGCCGCACTTCTTCTCCGAGGAGAGCTGGTCCTCGTAGTGGACGCCGGCGGCGCCCGCCTCGATCAGCGAGCGCATCAGCTCGTAGGCGTTCAGCGGCCCGCCGAAGCCGGCCTCCGCGTCGGCGAGGATCGGCGCGAGCCAGTGCGTGCCGTTCCGGCCCTCCGACCAGTCGATCTGGTCGGCCCGCAGGAGCGCGTTGGTGATCCGCTTCACGAGCGCGGGCGCACTCGACACCGGGTAGAGGCTCTGGTCCGGGTAGGTGTGACCGGCGACGTTGCCGTCCGCCGCGACCTGCCAGCCGGAGAGGTAGATCGCCTCGAGCCCGGCCTTGACCATCTGCACCGCCTGGCCGCCCGTGAGCGCGCCGAGCGCGCGGACCGGCTCCTCACGCCGGAGCAGCTCCCAGAGCCGCTCGGCACCGAGGCGCGCTACCGTCTGCTCGGGAACGACCGAGCCGCGCAAGCGCACGACGTCGGCAGCGGCGTACGTCCGCTGGATGCCCTGCCAGCGGGGGTCGTCGCGCCAGCGGGCGTCGAGCTGGTCTGCCTCTGCCTGGATCCGAGTTTCCGGTGTCATGCACGCTCCCTTGCTTGGGTGAACGGTCATCTCGGATCCTAAATCACCGATATGGTGCCATGCAAACACTAATCAGCGCAAAGTGGGATCCAAACCGAACAACCGCCGGATCCTACACTGTCTAGGCCGGTCAGTGCGCCGAAGCGGAAATGGCACCGGCGACCAGCGCGTTGCGGCTCACGTCACAGCCTTGTAAACGACCGCCGCAGAACGTATGACTACGGGACTGCGGTGAGGAGGGCGACCCTGTGTATGGCTTTGCTGCTGCTCTGCGGCGCCCTCGCGCCCGGGGCGAACGGCGCACACCTCCTGGCTCCCGCAGCCGTCCCGAAACGGGCACACCACCCAAACGCCATCCGGGCCGAGAACGCCCGGCCGGGGACGACCTCATGGCAGGCGAGCAGCGGCGGCGATATCTCGCTCTACGCGTCCCAGATCGGCGTAGCTCCGGGAACGGCAGTCGACCTGCACGTCAGCACGGCCAACCGATACCGGCTCGTCGTGTATCGGCTCGGGTGGTACGGAGGCGCCGGCGCGCGCAAGGTCGCCTGCCTGCCCGCCTGCACCGCGGACGAGCAGGGGCGTCCCCAGCCGACACCCGATCCCTCGGAGCTCCCGGCCTCGGTCGCACCGCCGATCCGTGCCGGATGGCCGGTGACCGACGTGCTGCACACCGGAGCGGACTGGACGAGCGGCTACTACCTCGTGGAGGGCGTCCTCACGAGCGGCCCCGACGCCGGCCGCGTCGCGACGACCTTCTTCGTGGTGCGCGAGCCGCGATCGGCGCACGGCTCGCGGATCCTCGTCCAGGTTCCGGTCAACACGTGGGAGGCGTACAACAGCTGGGGCGGCAGGAGCCTGTACGACTTCTACGGGCCGCGCGCGTACCGCGTCTCGTTCGAGCGACCCTTCGGTGACTTCGCGCAATCGCCGATGTGGTGGGAGATCCAGCTCGTCCGCTTCCTCGAGCGCGAAGGCGCCGACGTCTCCTACCAGACGGACGTCGACACCGACCGGGATGCGGCGAGCCTGCTGCGGCACCGGCTCGTCATGGTGGCCGGGCACGACGAGTACTGGACGATGGGGATCCGCAACGCCTTCGACGCCGCACTCGCAACGGGCACGAACCTCGCGTTCATGGGCTCGAACGATGCGTACTGGCGCATCAAGTACGAGGACGGCGGAGAGACGATCTTCAGCTACAAGTCGCTGTACGACCCGAACCCCAACCTGGCCGAGAAGACCGCGCTCTTCCGCGAGATCGGCCGTCCCGAGTGCATGCTGATGGCCGTCCAGCACTCGTGGCTGAAGGCGCTCGACCACTTGCTCGACTACACCGTCGCCGCTGTCGCGGGCGACGCCTGGCTCGCCCGAACCGGCTTCCACCCGGGCGACACGATCGTCGGCGTCGTAGGGCGCGAGCACGACGCGCTCAATCCTTATCCGGAGTCGTGCATCCATCCAGGCCTCGAGGTGCTCTTCCACTACGACGGTGGCGGGATCGACCAGGACGGCGACGCCGTGCGCTTCACCGCGCCGAGCGGGGCACGCGTGTTCGCCTCCGGCGCGCAACGCTTCGCGTGGGCCCTCGACGACTGGCGCAGCGACGGAACGCTGTTTCCGGAGCCTCCGATCCGGCCATGGCTGGGCGTGCCTGTCGATCCGCGGTTGCAGCAGTTCATGCGCAACGCGCTCGACGATCTCACGCGGCCGGCTGCGCCGGCGGGGCTGAAGGCCCGCCTCCACCACGGCACGCTGCAGGTCTCGGTCACGCCGGCCTCCGATCCGCGCGTGCGCGGGTTCCTCGCAATCGTGCGCGTCCGCCGGCACTGGCGGCGGCTGTGCCGCGGTGTCTCGACATGTACTACGCAACTGCCGCCACAGACCAGCCGGATCTCGATCGGCGCCGTGAACGTCGACGTGTGGCATCGATACTCAGCGGCTTCGTTCGCCCTCGCGGAGAATCACGCGTAGTAGCGGAAGACGAGCTCGGCCACGCAGACGGGCTTCTCGCCGCCCTCCCGCTCGACGGTCGCCGTCATCGTCGCCTGGAAGCCGCCCTCGAACTCGTCGACGGAGTCGACGCGGAACGTGCCGCGCACACGCGAGCCCGACGGCACCGGGGCCGGGAAGCGCACCCGGTTGAGCCCGTAGTTGACGGCCATGCCGCCGCCTTGCCGCGGTACGACCTCGTAGGACATCGCCGGTAGCAACGACAGCGTCAGGTACCCGTGGGCGATGGTCGTTCCGAACGGCCCGCCGGCGGCGCGCTCAGGGTCGACGTGGATCCACTGGTGGTCGCCCGTCGCCTCCGCGAAGGCCTCGATCTTCTCCTGCGGCACCTCGATCCACGAGGAGGGGCCGAGCTCTGCTCCGAGCGTCAGCTCAGTCATCCCCCCACCGTACGACACTCGCGGCCCACGTGTACCCGGTTCCCGCGGCGAGGAGCAACACGAGCTCGCCGTCGCGCAGCTCGCCGGCGCGGGCGGCCCGGTCGAGCGCGAACAGCGGGTCGACGCCGCTCATGTGGCCCGTGTCGTCGAGATAGGCCGCGCGGCTCGGGTCGATGCCGAGCTCAGCGGTGAGGAGCCGGTGCATCGACGGCTTCATGTGGATGCCGCACAGGTAGCCCACGTCGGCGAGCGTCGCGCCGCTCCGCTCCACCGCGCCGCGGGCCGCCGCCACGAAGTTGCCGAGGCTGATCCTGTCGAGACCGTCCTTCATCGTCGCCGGGTCGGCGACGTCGAGGAAGTGGTAGCCGCCGTTGGGCGAGATGCTGCCGCCCGCGGGCACCTTGACCTGGAGCGAGAACGAGCCGTCGGTGACGCCGTAGCAGCCGAGCACCTCGTTGTGACCGCCGTCCTTGACCAGCAGGCCCGCCACGGCGCCGTCGCCGAAGTTGAACATGAAGCGCGAGCGCTCGTTCCCGTAGTCCAGCAGGTACGACTCCCGGCACGCGGCGACGATCAGCATCGTGCGCAGCTCGTCCTCCGCGAGCAGCATGTCGCGAGCCATGCGCAGGGCGACGGGCGTGCCGCACGAGACGTTGTCGTATTCGACCGCGTACGCGCGCGAGGCGCCGATCCGGTGCGCGATCCACGGCGCGGCCTGCCAGACGGCGTAGTCCTTCCACATCGAGCCGTAGTAGAGGACGACGTCCAGCTCGGCCGGATCGAACCCGGTCTCTGCGAGCAGTGCCTCGGCGGCCCGCACCGAGAGGTCGCTGACGTGCTCGTCCACCGCGGCGATGTGCTTGCCGCGCAGGCCGAACTTCTCGACGATCACCTGCTCCGGGATGCCGCTGCGCGCGGCAACCTCGGCCGCGGGCATCCAGTGCTCGGGCAGGTACGCGGCCGTCGCCGCGAGGGAAATACGGCTCACGGCGTCTCCAGGACGCAGCGGATGATCCGCGCGAGCTCGGCGGCGACGTGCTCCGGCACGTGGCCGTCGCCCCAGAGGATCCAGCGCATCCCGAGCATCTCGCCTGCGGCCATGAGAGCCCAGGCTGTGACCTCGCAGTCGATCTGTCCGGTCTCGCCGCGCGCCATCGCGTCGCGGAGCCCCTGCACGTAGCCGTCGGACAGCTTGTCGTAGTGGTAGCGGAGCATCTCGGGCGAGACGAACTCCGCCTGGCGGATGATCCGGTACAGCGCGGGGTGCTCGGACGTGAAGCGGAAGTAGGCGCCGAAGCCCAGCAGCTCGGCCTCGAGCCGGGTCGTACCCTGCGACGAGGCCTCCTTCATCGTGTGACGCACCCGGCGGTTGAGGTCGCGCACGAGCTCGTCGAAGATCTCCTTCTTCGAGGCGAAGTAGAGGTAGAACGTCCCCTGCCCGACGCCGGCGGCCTCGGTGACCTTGACGATCGACGCATCGTGGTAGCCGACCTCGCCGAAGACGTGCTCGGCCGCGTCGAGGAGCTTCTGCCGCGTTTCGACTCCCTTGCGCGAGAGCGCACGCCCCGACGCGCCGGTGACGACGACGTCGTTCACGAGGCCACCTCCGTCGTGCGCAGCTCCTGCTTCTGCACCTTGCCCATGGCGTTGCGCGGGATCTCGCCCACGAAGCGGAACGACTTCGGCACCTTGAAGCGCGCGAGCCGCGCCCGGCACCAGTCGAGCAGGTCCTCCTCGACGACGCCGTCGGCGACGACGAACGCGACGCCGACCTCGCCCCAGCGCTCGTCCGGGACACCGACCACGGCCGCGTCGGCGACCTGCGGATGCTCGTGCAGGACGCCCTCCACCTCGGCCGGATAGACGTTCTCGCCGCCCGAGATGTACATGTCCTTCAGCCGGCCCTTGATCCGGTAGAAGCCCTCGTCGTCGCACTCGGCGACGTCGCCCGTGCGCAGCCAGCCGTCGGGAGTGAACGCCTGCGCGGTCGCCTCGGGGTTGCGCCAGTAGCCGGGGAAGACGTTGGGGCCGCGCACCTGCAGCTCCTCCTCGGCCGAGAGGCGCACGTCCACATGGAGGTACGGCTTGCCGGCGCAGCCGAGCTTGCGCACGGCATCCTCGGGCGGCAGGCAGAGGACGTTCGGCGCGGCCTCGGTGAGGCCGTAGCCCTGGACGATGGCGGTGCCGCGGGCCGCCCACGTCTCGAGCAGCGCGTCCGGCATCGGCGCGCCGCCGACGACGGCGCAGCGCAGGCTGGAGAGGTCGGCGTCCGCGAAGCCCGGCTGCTGGGCCAGGAAGAGGTAGATCGCGGGCACGCCCATCATCGTCGTGACGCGCTTCTCCTCGATCAGCCGCAGCGCGCGCTCGGGCTCGAACTGACGCTCGAGGACCACGGTCGCGCCCTTCCACCACGCGAGGAGGGCCTGCACGTTCCAGCCGCCGACGTGGAACTGCGGCAGCAGCTGGAGCACGACGTCCTCCTGCTGGACACCGGTCGTGAGGTCGAAGGCGAGGTTCGTCCAGAAGCAGTTCGCGTGCGTGAGCAGCGCGCCCTTCGGCTTTCCGGTCGTGCCGGAGGTGTAGATCAGGAGCAGCCCGTCCTCGTCGGCCACCTCCGCCCCAGCCAGGTCCCGGGACCTGGTCGCGGGCCATGGCTCGGCGAGGCACTGGAAGCGGTGGCCGGTGGCGGCCGCGAGCTCCTCGTACTCGTCCTCGACGAGGAGCAGCGCCGGCTCGGCGTCGTCGAGCTGGTAGCGCAGCTCGGCCGGCGACAGCCGCCAGGAGAGCGGCAGCAGGATCAGCCCTGCCTTCGCGCAGGCGAACAGCACCTGCACGTGCTCGGGCGAGTTGCCCGTCAGGGTCGCCAGCCGGTCGCCGCGCTGCAGACCGGCCTCCACGAGCGCGGCAGCGAGCCGCTCGGATCCCTCGTCGAGCTCGCGGTAGGTGACGAGCCGGCCGTCGTAGTCGATCGCGACGCGCCCGGGGGTCGTCCGCGCACGGTCCCTGATCCACCGTCCGATCGTGTGCCTGCCGCCGCCCGTCATGACTTCAGGAACTCCCGCACGACCGGCGCGAGCGCCTCGGCCTCCTCCCAGACGACCAGATGGCCGCGCTCGGGAATCACGTGCAGGAGCGAGTTCCGGATCAGGCGGGCGAGCAGCTCGGCGTTGCGCGGATCCACGACGTTGTCGGCGCCTCCCTGGAAGACGAGCGTCTGCGCCGCGATCGACGACGCGCGATCGTATGCGTCGAACGTCGCGCCGGCGAAGGCCTGCGCATACCAGCCGGCCAGCGTCGGCGCGTGCTCGAGCCGGTAGGCGTAGATCTCCTCGAGCAGCTCCGGGCGCTCGCGCACACCGTGCTCCCCGAGCGAGTTCTCGACCATCAGCCGTAGGCCGGCCTCGCGCTCCATCGCCGGATAGCGCTCCATCGCCTCGGCGCCCTTCGCGGGCATCGAGTAGGAGCCCGTGCCGCCGGGCGCCGTCGAGCCCAGCACGAGCTTGCGCACGCGCCTGGGATACGTCAGCGCGACCTCCTGGGCGACGTAGCCGCCGAGGCTGACGCCGAGCACGTGTGCGCGGTCAATCCCCGCGGCGTCGAGCACGGCGACCGCGTCCGCTGCCAGCTCGGCGACGGTATACGGCCCCTCGGGCACGTCGCTCTCGCCGACGCCGCGGTTGTCGAAGACGACGACCTGGAAGTCGTCGGAGAGGAGCTGCGGCAGCGGCCCCCAGCCGTGGCGGTCGTACGCGAGCCCGTGGACGAAGAGCAGCGGCTCGCCCGAGCCGAGCACCTCGTAGGCAATGCGCACGTCGCCCGACTGCGCGTGCTTCGCCGGCGCGCTCATGCGCTCTCCCCCGCGCCGACCTCCGGTGTCCGCCGCATCGCCGCCTCGAGCCGCCGCAGCCCGCGCTTCCCGGCCCGGCCGCGTGCGCCGAGACCGACGATGCCGCCGGGCAGGAAGAAGACGACGAGGATGAAGAGCACGCCGAGCACGAACAGCGGCTGGGAGAGCGGCGTGCGCAGCACGCCCGGCAGCCCCTGGATCGCGTGAGAGCCGCCCACCGCGACGAGCCGCTGGTCTGCGTACCAGTAGAGCGCCCCGCCGAGGATCGGCCCCCAGAGCGTGCCGGTCCCGCCGAGCACGACCATCACGAGCAGCATGAGCGTGAAGTCTGGCGTCGTGATCCCTGGATTGGCGCCGTTGAAGGCGAGCATGTAGATCACGCCGCCGGCGGTGGCGAGGAACGAGCCGAGCACGAACGCGAGGAGCTTGTAGCGGCGCGTCCGCAGCCCGAGCACCTCGACGCGCCGCTCGTTCTCCCGGATCGCCTGCAGGACGTGCCCCGGCGACGAGCGGACCGCCCACGCGACGATCGCGAACACCGCGACCGCATACGCGAGCGCGAGCCAGTACAGGTTCTTCGTGTTGAAGACGCCGACGAAGGCAGCGGGAACATGGTGGTAGTCGTAGCTCAGCGAGTCGCTGCCGCCGGTCCAGCCGCGCGGGTCCTTCTGCACGACGATCCCGCCGGCCTGGGCGAACGCGAGCGTCACCATCGCGAAAGCGATACCAGAGGTGCGCAGGCTGATCCATCCCACGACGGCGGGAAGCGCGAGGCCGACAGCGGCCGTGATCAGGCACGCCTCCCAGAAGCTCCACTGCCACTTCGTCACCGCGATCGCGGAGACGGATGCACCGGCTGCGAAGTAAAGCGCGTGGCCGAACGAGAGGAGGCCGGTGAAGCCGAAGAGGAGGTCGTACGACAGCGCGACCCCCGAGAAGACGAGACAGACGGCGAGCAGCTGGAGCGTGCCCGGCGTCGACAGGCCGCCGGGGAAGAGCTTGCCCAGCCCGAAGTGGAACGTGGGCACGAACGCGAGCAGCCCGACGAGCCCGACGGCGGGGACGATTTGCAGTGCGCGCTTCACGCGGTCCTCCCCGCCAGGGTCGCGGGACGTGCGAGCAGCACGAGGGCGAGCAGCAGGACGATGGAGAGGTCGCCGATGCCGGACGAGTAGTAGTTGACGTACTGCTGCGAGAGGCCGACGACGACGGAGGCGACGGCCGAGCCCGTGATCGAGCCGAGGCCGCCGATCACGACGACGATGAACGCGAAGATGAGCAGGCTGGTGCCGCGCGCCGGGTCGACCTCGCTGAAGTGGATGCCGGCAAGCACGCCGGCGAGCGCAGCGGCGAGGCCGCCGATCGCGAATACGAGGGTGAAAGCCCTGCGGACGTCGATCCCGAGCGCCGTGACCATCGCCCGGTTTTCGACTCCGGCACGGATGATCAGGCCGTAGCGCGTATAGCGCAGAAACGTCTTCAGCCCGCCGAGGACGCCTACGGCCAGCACGATCTCGATCCAGGTGACGTTCGGAATGCTCGTGCCGCCGAGATGCGTCGTGCTCCGGACCCAGCCCGGCACCGTGTAGGCGCGCGCGTCGTTGCCCCAGATCCCCTCGACGAGCGCGACCGTCGCAAGCGACACGCCGACGGTGACGAGCACCTGCTCGATGTGCCGCAGGTAGAGCGGACGGATGAGCACGAGCTCGATGAGCGCGGCGAACGCGGCGCCGGCGGCGAGGCCGATCAGGGCCGAGACGAGGAACCGCACTGTCACGGACGAGATGCCGTCGAGCTTCGACTCCGCGAACCACGTCGTGTAAGCGCCGACGGTGAGGAAGGCGCCGTGCGCGAAGTTGAGGACGCCCATCAGCCCGTAGATGAGCGAGAGCCCGGAGGCGACGAGGAAGTACATCGCACCGAGCCCGAGGCCCGTGATCGTCAGGAGCAGGAAGGTACTCATGCGGCGTGCCCCACTCCGAGCAGCTGGTGGACGAGCGCCTCGTCCTCCAGGTCGGCGGCCGCGCCGGTGTGCACGACGCGACCCTGGTCGAGCACGACGATCGAGCGCGCCAGCCGTCGTACGACGGCGAGATTCTGCTCGACGAGCAGCGCCGTCTCCGTCTCCGCGATCCGCTCGAGCAGGCGCGCGACGTCCGCGACGAGCGCCGGCGCGAGACCTTTCGTCGGCTCGTCGATGAGCAGCAGCCGGTTCCGGTTGAGGAGCGCCCGGGCGATGGCGACCATCTGCTGCTGGCCGCCGGACAGCGTGCCGGCGCGTTGGCGCGCGCGCTCCTGCAGCTCCGGAAACAGCTCGTAGACGAGGTCGTAGCGGGCCGAGCCGTTGTTCGCCGAGCCGTTGCGGACCGAGAGCTTCAGGTTCTCCTCCACCGTCAGCCCCGCGAACACGTCGCGGTCCTCCGGCACGTAGCCGAGCCCGCGCCGGACGATGCGATGCGTCGACTCACGCTCGATCGAGTCGCCGTCGAAGCGGACAGAACCGCGCCGCGGCACGAGGCCGAGCAGGGCCCGCAGCGTCGTCGTCTTGCCGACGCCGTTGCGCCCGAGCAGGGCCGTGATGCCTCCCTGGGGAACGTCGAACGCGACGCCCTGGAGGATGTGCGACTCGCCGAGATGCACGTGCAGGTCGCGAACCTCGAGCAGCGACGCCATCAGAGCTTCTCCCCCACGTACGCCTGCTGGACGTCGGCGTTGCGCATCACGTTCTCCGGCGTGTCGCACGCAAGGAGCGAGCCGTGGTGCATCACCGCGATGCGCTCCGCGAGCCCCGTCACGACCTCGATGTGATGCTCGACCATCAGCACCGTCTTGTCGCCGTCGCGGTGCACGCCGCGGATCACCTCGACGAGCTCCGGCACGTCCTCGGCGCTGACGCCGGCCATCGGCTCGTCGAGCAGGAAGACGGCTGGATCGGACGCGAGGAGCATCGCGACCTCGAGCTTGCGCTTGTCGCCGCCCGAGAGCAGGGTGGCGAGAACGGGCCCGTGGTCGACGAGCCGGACGCGCTCGAGAGCGGCATGCGCCTGCTCGACCGCGCCGCGCACGCGCGAGGCCCTGCGCCAGACGCGGAGCGTCCCGCCGAGCGAGGCCTCTGCGGCGAGCCGGACGTTCTCGAACGCGGACAGGCGCGGGAAGACGCTCGAGAGCTGGAACGTCCTGCCGAGCCCCGCCCGTGCACGGACGTAGGGCGCCGCATGCGTGACGTCGCGACCGCCGAGCGTCACGGTGCCCGACGTCGGCCGGAGCAGCCCCGACAGCAGGTTGAACAGCGAGGTCTTCCCCGCGCCGTTCGGCCCGATGATCCCCAGAAACTCGCCCGCGGCCACCTCGAGGCTGACACCGGCGACGATGGTCGCGCCGCCGATGTCGAGCCCGAGGTTCTGGGTCGTGAGGATCGGAGCGTTCATGGCGAACGTGCCGATCCCGGCTCTACTTGAAGGGTGTGATCGGCGGCTGGACGAGCCCCGGCGAGATCCTCTTCAGCACCCTGTCGGTGTACTTGCCGTTCTTCCCCTTGACGAGCTTCACCTGGAACATCGGCTGCACCATCGCGTGGTCCTGCGGCCGGATGAACATCGCGCCCTTCGGGCCGGCGAACTTCCAGCCCTCGAGGGCGCTGACCATCTTGTCCGGATCGCCGCTTCCCTTCTGCAGCGCGTGGGCCAGCATCAGGCCGGCGTTGAAGCCGTCGGGCGTGAACAGGTCGGGCAGCTGGCTCCGCTGCCGCATCTGCTTGACCAGCCAGTCGTTGACCGGGTTCTTCGGCCCGTTCCAGACGTAGTGCGAGAGGAACTTGATGCTGGACGAAGCAGGCCCGTACGACTGCCAGGTCGCCCGCTCGGCGAGACCCGTCGTGACCGTGGTCGAGGCGAAGACGCCCTGCTGAATGAGAGCGTTCCACATCGCGTCTGTCGTCGCGCCGGCCCAGGCGACGAAGAGAAGATCGGGCTTGGCGTCCTTCGCCTGCTGCGCGAACGGCGTGAAGTCGTTCGCGGACAGCGGCACGAGGATCGACGAGACGTTGTGGCCCTTGCCGCCGAGTACCGCCTTGACCGCGGCCACGTTGCCCTGCCCGAACGAGTAGTCCTGCGCGAAGACGACGATCTTGCGACCGACGCCGCCGCTGAGGAACGAGTTGGCTGCGAGCACGTCCTGGTACGACTGCCGGCCCGAGCGGAACGTGTAGCGGTTGATGCCGGTGAGCGCGTCGCTCGCCGCCGGCCCCGAGATGAAGAGCACGTGGTTCTGGTCGGCGAGCGGCGCGATCTGGGCCGCGACGCCCGAGGACTCCGACCCCATCAGGATCTTGTAGCCCTGTCCGATCAGGTCCTTGGCAGCCGAGACCCCGGTTGCGGGGGTCGTGGCGTCGTCGGCCATCGTGAGCTGGATCGGATGACCGGCGACCTTGTTCGTTCCCTTCGTCGCGTACTTGAGGCCGAGCTTCAGCCCCTCGATGTACTCGGCGCCGTACGCAGCGAAGAGTCCTGTGCGCGAGTAGACGACGCCGACCTTGTAGGCCGAAGCCGCAGATGTGCCGCGGGCGTCGACGCGTGCCTGCGCCGTTCCTGCGAGCATGGCGAGCGCCGCCGCAGCGATGCTGAGTGCGACGACCCGCTTCCAGCCGAAACCCTTCATGAGAATCCTCCCGAACGGAGCTGAGATCTGACTCAGGCGGTTAAAACCTGAGAGGTGATTCAGGTCTTATATGATCGCGCCTCGCGCGTCAAGACCCCGACCCCAGGAGACTGTCGGAGGACGTCCTCGCGGCCGGGCGCTACCTCGCCGCGAAGCACGGCGTCCTCGACATCGGCCTCGTCGGCTTCAGCGAGGGCGGCCAGAACACGGTGCTCGCGCTCGCGCTCGACCGCGGCCATGTCTTCGCCGCCGGGCTCCAGTTCAGCGGGCCTGCCGACCAGGACACCCAGATCTACTCGACCGCCGTGCCGGCCGGCTGCCAGACGCCGGCCGCTGGTGGCAGCAGCGGGCGATCCTCCTCTACTTCAAGACGGTCCTCCCGCCTAGTGGCGAGCCGGAAGCCGCAGCCGCAAGCCGCGTCGCCGAAGCGAGAGGCTCGCCACAATGAGGGGCAGCGAAGACGTAGACGCTATGCGGAGCGCTCGACGGGCTCGTCGTCGGCGTAGCTGGCGCCGCTCGTGACGAGGGTCGGGCGAATGCCCTGCGCGATGCACTCCTTCGTGATCACGCACTTGGTCACGTCGCGGCGCGAGGGGAGCTCGAACATCACGTCGAGCAGCGCGCCCTCGATGATCGAGCGGAGGCCGCGGGCGCCGGTCTCGCGGGCGAGCGCCTTGTCGGCGATCTCCCAGAGCGCGTCGTCGGTGAACACGAGCTCGATGCTGTCGTAGCCGAAGAAGCGCTGGTACTGCTTCACGAGCGCGTTCTTCGGCTCGGTCAGGATCTGCACCAGGTCCTCGCGCCGGAGCTGGTGCACCGCCGAGACCACCGGCAGGCGGCCGATGAACTCGGGGATGAGGCCGAAGTTGAGCAGGTCCTCGGGCATCACCTCGGTCAGCAGCTCGGACGCTTCGACCGAGTGCTTCGAGCGGACCTCGGCGCCGAAGCCGACGGCGTTCTTGCCGATCCGCCGGGCGATGATCTTGTCGAGCCCGGCGAATGCGCCGCCGCAGATGAAGAGGATGTTCGTCGTGTCGATCGAGAGGAACTCCTGGTGCGGGTGCTTGCGCCCGCCCTGAGGCGGCACCGAGGCGACGGTTCCCTCGAGGATCTTCAGCAGCGCCTGCTGCACGCCCTCGCCCGACACGTCGCGCGTGATCGACGGGTTGTCCGCCTTGCGCGCGATCTTGTCGACCTCGTCGATGTAGATGATCCCGGTC
>Ga0137373_10005793_pt1 | contig 13293 bp, 10 predicted proteins | sample SagtaG_5_FD_104912 | JGI IMG/M metagenome (GOLD analysis project Ga0137373, IMG submission 104912) | Vadose zone soil microbial communities from Sagehorn Ranch, Mendocino, California, USA - Sage1_R_80_16 metaG | ecosystem: Environmental > Terrestrial > Soil > Vadose zone | place: USA...
AGCCAGACAGATCTCGCGCGCTCCGTCGACGGCGGCCTGCTGTGCCTCGGACAATCGCACGGCCCCAAGGGCGCGGGACGCCGTTTCGACCTCCGACAACCGAAGCTTGAGACCCTGGGCGCTCCGGGCGACTGCCGAAGCGGGGTTATTCAACTCGTGTGCGAGCCCTGCGGCCAGCTTGCCGAGGGAGGACATCTTTTCTTCCTGAAGGTCGCTCGACGTGAAATGGCGGGCGCGATCGATCATAACGTGCACGAAAATCGAGGTGAGCTCGTAGCAGTCGCGGATCAGCGCCGGTATCTTCTCGCGGGGGATCAGCAGAAGCTCGGACGGCACCTCGGCCTTCACGTCGCCCGGCGGCGCGACGAGGCGCGAGTACGGCAGGAGCCCCGTTACGTCGCCCCCGCGCCACTCCATGACCTTGTGTGGTCCGGCGCCCCGATCGATGTGGATCGACAGGTGGCCGGAGAGGACGATGTAGAGACCCAGCACCGGTCCTGCCTTCGGCGTGAGTACGTGTCCTGCCTCTAATTGGACGAGGCGACCGCGGGCGGCGAGCCATGCGAGCTGCTCGGGAGGCGCACCGGCGAGCAGCCGGTGCGCGGACAAGCGATCTTGAATGGATGTTTCCAATTTGGTCATCGTCGATCGCACGTTATACATCGAGGGCTCTTCGGCTGGGTCCGGTCAGGCGCGGCCTCTTCCCTTCCTTTCCTCCAGCTCCTCGAGCGTCTTCGGCCAGTCGCCGCGCAGAAGCTGCGAGAGGGCGCGGTCGGCCAGGAGCTTGCCGCCGGTCTGGCACGTCGCGCAGTAGTTCGCCTCGTTCTCGGCATAGACGATCCGCTGAACGGCCGAGCCGCAGACCGGGCAGGGTTGCCCGTACCGGCCGTGCACCGCCATCCCCTCGCGAAATGCCGTGACCTTCTCGGGAAAGGCCTTCTCCGCTTCCGCCACGAAACGAGCGGCCCAGCTCTCGAGCGTCTGCCGCGCCGCTCGCCACAGGCGCTCCGACTCCTCCTCGGTCAGCCTCGACGTCAGCTTCACGGGCGACAGGCGGGCCGCGTGGAGGATCTCGTCCGAATAGGCGTTGCCGATGCCCGAGAAGAGACGGGGATCGGTCAGGGCTCGCTTCAAGGTTCGGTTCTCGCACGCGATAGCCGCACGGAAGGCGGGCAGATCCGCCTCGAGAACCTCCAGCCCGCCCCGGTCGAACTCTGTCAGCGCCGCCTCCCCGCGCACGAGATGGAGCGACGCGCGCTTTTTCTGGCTCCCCTCGGTCAGAAGCAGGGTCCCCTCCGGAAAGTCGAAGGCCGCGAGGTTGACCTTCCCGCCGAGCTTCGCCCCGCGCTTCTTCCAGTGGAGCCGCCCGGCGATCATCAGGTGAAGGACCAGGAAGAGATCTCCTTCGAGCGCGAGCGCGATCCGCTTTCCGATCCGCCGCACCGACAGGACCTTCCTGCCCCCGGCTTGCCGAAGCGGCGGATCGACTGACCGCAGAAGAAAAGGGCTCTGGAGACGAACGCCCTCGAGCCGGCGTCCGACGACGCGCGGCTTGAGAGCAGCCACATACGCAACGATGTCCGGCAGCTCCGGCACGCGGGGAGCTTAGCCCGCGGCCGCAACGCCGCCAATCGGAACGGCCCTCCGCCGCGTAGAATGACCGGCGTTCGCCGGCCGAAGGGGGCAAGGATGATCGGGCTCCTCCGCCGCTACATGCAATGGCTGCACACGGGCTGGCCTGCCGGGACCGTCGAGAAGCTGCCCGACGCGCGCGAGGACGGCACGACGGCCTTGCCGGGGGTTCGGATCGTCGGCGACCTGACAGGCATTCCCCTGTTGAAGTTCTCGTCTGATACCGGCGCCCGCGCCGTGCAGGCGATCCTCCGAGAGCCCGACTTCGCCGGCAAGCGCGGCGGCGAGCCCGACGTCCTCGACATCGGGATCGTCGGGGCGGGCGTCTCGGGCGTCGCCGCGGCGATCGAGGCGAAGAAGGCGGGCCTCCAGTTTGCGGTTTTCGAAGCCACCGAGATCTTCTCGACCGTCGCTAACTTCCCGAAGCGCAAGCCCATCTACACGTACCCCGTCGACATGACGCCGGCCGGCGACCTCCAGTTCAAGTCCGAGGTGCACCCGAAGGAGGAGCTGCTCGAGACGCTCGAATCGAAACGCCGGGAATTCGGCATCGAAGTGATCTCCGCTCGGATCGAGCGGATCGAGCGCAAGGGCGGCATCCTGCTCCTGCATCACGGCGACGGCAAGACGGTCACCAGGGCGCGGCGCGCCATCGTCGCGATCGGCCGCAGCGGCAACCACCGGAGGCTCGGCGTCCCCGGCGAGGAGCTCGAGAAGGTCTTCAACCGCCTCTACGACCCGAAGGAGTTCGTCGGACAGCAGGCCCTCGTCGTGGGAGGCGGCGACTCGGCGCTCGAGACTGCCATCGCGCTCGGCACTGCCGGGGCGCACGTGACACTCTCCTACCGCAAGAAGGAGTTCTCGAGGCCCAAGCCCGAGAACGTCGAGAAAATCCGGCTGCTCGAGAAGAACCCGACCGCTCCTGTCGCCGTCGAGAACCCGAGCTCCGAGCGGGTGACGACGTCCACCGGCTCCTTCATGAAGGCGGCGGGCGAGCATCCTCCCGGCTCTGTACGGCTGGCGATGGCCACCCAGGTCGTCCGGGTCGAGCCGAAGCAGGTCGTCCTGAAGGACGAGAGCGGCCAACAGGCGACCATCCCGAACGACGTCGTCTTCACGATGCTCGGCCGCGAAGCGCCGCTCGAGTTCTTCCGCCGCTCCGGCATCCCCATCCGCGGGGAGTGGAAGGCGGCGACTTGGATTTCCTTCGTGGCGTTCCTCGTCTTCTGTGTCTTCCTCTACAACTGGAAGGCGGGAGGCACGGTCAACCAGGCCTTCCAGAAGCACGGCCTCTTCCCCTACAACGTGCCGGGCTGGCTGGAGCGCCTCGGCGGCTCGGTCGCCGAGGCGTCGAAGAACCCGAAGACGTTGCTCGGCACCATGACGATCTCGTGGAAGGACCCCGGCTTCTATTACTCGCTCGCCTACTGCACGGCCGTCCTGCTCTTCGGCATCCGCCGCATTCGCCGCCGCAAGACCCCCTACGTGAAGCTCCAGACGATCGTGCTGACGCTCATCCAGTGGATCCCGCTCTTCCTGCTGCCGTTTGTCCTGCTGCCCTACCTCGGCCACAACGGAGCCTTCGACTCCGGCTTCGGCAAGACGGTCGGCGACAATCTCTTCCCCACCGCGGATTACGGCCAGGGCCGCGAGTACTGGCGCGCGTTCGGCCTGATCCTGGCGTGGCCCCTCTTCGTCTGGAACATCTTCTCCTCCAAGCCGATGACCTGGTGGCTCGTCATCTGTGTCCTCCAGACGTTCGTGATCATTCCCCTCTTGATTCACCGCTGGGGAAAGGGCGTCTACTGCGGCTGGATCTGCTCCTGCGGGGCGCTTGCCGAGACGATGGGCGACGCGCACCGGCAGAAGATGCCGCACGGGCCGCTCTGGAACCGGATGAACATGGTGGGCCAGGCGGCGCTGGCCGCCGCCATGCTGCTCTTCGTCGGGCGGGTGGTGTCCTGGAGCTGGCCGGCGACGAAGGTCGGCCGCGTGGCCGAGAAGTTCTACAGCGGCTTGCTCTCCGGCTGGTCGCCATTCGGGATCGAGCTCAACTACTACCACGTCGTAGACATGTTTCTGGCGGGCATCGTCGGCGTCGGGATGTACTTCTGGTTCTCGGGGCGGGTGTGGTGCCGCTTCGCCTGTCCGCTCGCGGCCCTGATGCACATCTACGCGCGGTTCTCGACCTTCCGGATCTTTCCCGAGAAGTCGAAGTGCATCTCCTGCAACGTCTGCACGTCGGTCTGCCACCAGGGCATCGACATCATGAACTTCGCCAACAAGGGTCTCCCGATGGAGGACCCCGAATGCGTGCGTTGCTCCGCCTGCGTGCAGATGTGTCCGACCGGGACGCTCCAGTTCGGCCGCACGGTCGGCGGGCTCCCCGTCTACGACAAGCTCGCCGCGTCGCCCGTTCTGATGCGCGAAGCGAAGCGGGCCTGACCGACTCTTAACCACTGGCCGGCCGATAGCGGAAGTCCGCGGAAAGGCGCGGGCGATCGGAGATGTTCACACAGGCCCGGTGGAGCGTGAAGCCGCCAAAGAAGAGGGCGTCGCCGCAGGCGTAGCCGGCCGTCGCCCAGACTCGCGACGGCGAGACGCTCGCGCCCTGCCGTCCGCTGCCCTCCCCGCAGTGGACGCGCAGGCCCCGTCGATGCGAGCCTGGCAGAACGGCGAGGCCACCCTTCTCGACGGCACAGTCGTCCAGCGGCAGCCACACCGTCCAGAGCTCCTTGTGTCCGCCGACGTAGAAGGCGTCCTGATGAGGGCGCGTGGTCAGATCCGCGGCGCCGGCCGAGAAAATGCGGCAGGTGTCACCCAGGCCTGTGATCGCCGGCTCTCCGAACAGCCGCTCCAGCACCCCGAGGACGGCCGGGTGCCTTCGCACCGCATCGAAGGCCGGATGCGGCAGGATGTCGCCCTGCAGCTTCACCCAGGTCTCGTCGTACGCGCCGAGCGCGAGGCCCGGCCGGAAGGTGCCGGCTTTCGGATCCGTGCCAGGCACGAGCCAATCGCGCCGAGCGCACGCTTCGAGCACCGCGTGGCGCAACGCGAGCAACGTCCCGGGCTCGATGCACCGGCGAAAGAAGAGATAGCCCTCGCGCCGAGCGAAGGCGCGCAGCCTCGAAGAATCCTCGGCGAAAGGGGTGGCGTCGAAAAGTGGCCGTGTGCTCAGGCCGTCTTCCACGCCGTCCAGCCGCTCCAGCGCTCCCAGCGCCACGACTTGGGGTCAACCTCGCGGAAGGTCGCCTCGACGCGACGCGCCCGCTCGCCAGCGTCCGCGCTCGCGAGCAGACCATTGGTCAGGACCGGAATCTTGTACCAGTCGGCCAGGGCGCGCTGCGTCAGGCGCAAACGGAACGTCCAACGCTCGGCCTGAAAGCCCGCGACTTCGAGCAGCGCCTCCATGGCCTCGGCTGTCGGCGGCGGCAGCGCCGAAGCCGGCGGCAAGTCCTCGGACAGCCGCGCCGCGAGCTCGAGAAGCAGCGGGTCTCTGCCGCCGCCCGGCTCCTCAGCCTCGCCGAGGTAGAGCGACGGAATGTCGAAGCAGAGGGCGCCGCCGGGCCGAAGCAGGCGGCGACAGCGCGCGAACGTTGTTTCGAGCGGCATCAGAAGCCAGATCGCCGCCCCGCAGAGAATCCGGTCGAAGGCCCCGGCTTTCTTTGGCCAGGCCCTCCACCATGTGACCCGCGGATCGTCGAGCTCCCGCCGTCCCGCCGCGCGCATCGCGGCCGCCGGCTCGACACAACAGACCTCGGAATTTGGTCCGAGCGACAGCAGGGCGGCCCTCGCCGTGCCGCCGGTTCCCGCTCCCAGATCGCAGACGCGCCGTACTCCGACCAGGGCTGCATGGCGAATGAGGTTTGCGTTCGCGATGCGGTAACGCGCGTGGAGCGCCGAGAAGCGCTCGTAGAAGTCGGCGGTGAGCGGGTCGTCCCAGCCAATCGTTGCGGGCTCGGAGGCCGGCTGCGTTAACACGTCGCCTCCACCGGCTCGAGCGCGGTGTGGAAGAGCTCGGTGGGCCCGGACCGGAAGATCGGGTCCTTCAGAAGACCCATCCGCGCGAGATTGTGCTCGGCCTTAAATCTCAGGCACTCGCGCATCAGCCGGCGCATCTCGTCGTCGTAGCGGAAGAAGTCGAGCTCCAGATTCGTGTCGTCGATGTAGTGGCGGTAGAAGCGGTCGAAGTCTGTCAAGGGCGGCGGGGCGCTGTAGCGGCTAGAGTCCTCGCGCAGCCACCAGTCGGTAAACCCACACTTCTCGTGGTAATCCTCGTAAAGCGGCGTACCTGGGAATGGCACCAGGACGCCGAGGGTCGAGAAGCTGTCCGTCAGCGGCGCGATGCGCTCCATGAAACGCAACGTGCGCTCGAGGGCCTGCGGCGTCTCTTGAGGGAAACCGAGCATGAAGTTGCAGGCCGTCGAAAGACCCTCGGCTTTTGCCCATTCGAGCGCCCGGACGACGTGCGCCGTCGTCTGCCCCTTCTTGATCGCCCGCAGCACCTCATCGTCGCCGCTCTCCACACCGAAGTTGATCGAGACGAGCCCCGCGCGCTTCATCGCCCGGAGCAAGTCCGGTGTCACCATCGTCGCCCGCGTGATGCAGCTCCAGCGAAGCGGGAATCGGATCTCGCGCTCGATCGCTTCGCACAGGAGACGCAAGCGGGCCAGATTCGCTGTCAGGGCATCGTCCCAGCACGGAAAGAACATCGCGCCGCAACGCGCGTGATAGGCGTTCAGCTCTGCGACGACGCTCTCCGCCGACCGGTAGCGAAAGCCGCGCCCCGTGACGTAGTTCGCGCAGAAGGTGCAACGCGCCGGACAGCCGCGCGAGGTCAGGACCCCGCCGGGGATGACCTCGCGGCCTGACGGCTCATACCATAGCCGGTCGTAGAGCTCCTGCGCCTCCTGAGGGAACGCCAACGCGTCGAGGTCTTCGAGGAAGGCGGCCGGCGGACCGCAGTGGATCGCGCCATCCTCGCCACGAAAGCGGACGCCGCGAACAGACTCGAGTGCGCGCCGGCCTTCGAGCCAGTCCACGATCTCCACGAGGGCGCCCTCGGCCTCTCCGATGACGGCCGCGTCGAAGCCGCGCTGCAGAGTCTCGTCCGGCCGCACGGTCGCGTGCGCGCCGCCGGCCACGAGCACCGGACGGCGCACACCGTTGTGCCGCCGCCGCGACAGATCCCCGAAACGCTCAACCAGGCGGTAGGCGTGCCAGACCCAGCGCGTGAACAGGCCGAAACCGATCAAGTCGGGCTCGAAGGCCTCGGCCTCGTGAACGATCCACGCAGTGTCGCGCGCGAAGTAGCGCGCCGCGGCGTCGATGACGCGCACGTCGCACCCGCGGGCCAGAAGCGCGGCGCCGACGTACTGCTGGCCGAGCAGGGGCGAGCCGAGCTGTTCCGGCGACGGTGGATTGACGAGCAGGACGCGCGTCATCGGTGCCGCCGCAAAAGGGGCAGCAGGCCAAAGGGCCCGCTGTGAATGCAGCCGGGCATCGACATCACGGATCCCCCGACTACCTGACCGATGGGCACGTACGGCGGCGCATAGCTTGGGACCGGACCGTAGCCGAACAGGTTCACGAAGGTCGCTGCGGGGTGCCAGAGCTGGAACGAATTCCAGAACCAGACGGCGAATTCGTGGACCGCCTCAGCTGCCCCTGGCTCTTTGGCGGCGCCTCCGATCTTCTCCTTGATGCGCGCCTCGAGGTTGCTGTCCCGGACCGAGCCTTCGAACGGGGACCTGCCTGTCGCGACGGAGAAGGGCACGTTCGGCGTCAGCGGCGCGACCGACGACGGAAAAGCGGCAAAGGAGGGATAGGCGAGTACCCCGACGAGTGTCCAGCCCGAGTACCAGTCCCTCCACGCACCCCAGACCGCCGCGCTCCAGCCTTGAGCGACGGCCGGACTCGCGCCGGCGCCGAGGAGCGCCGCGAGCAAGGTCCCCTCGAATTGAACGGCGCTCGTCAGCCCACCCCGAGGAATCGTGAGGATCGGCCCTCGAATGCTGGCTTTCTGGACGTGCGCCATGGCGATCCATGAGCGCACCCCCTTGCGCGTCGCGCTCACGGCGGCTTCGAGCAGGGCTGGCCAGTGATTCGGCATGACGCCCCCCTCTTGTCAAAAACCCCGGCGGCCTACTTGCCGGGTGTCAACTCCTTCAGCCGCCATTCGGCCTGCTGGCGGCCGTAGGCCGAGACCCACGGGAGACCGACGTACCGCTTCAGCGCCGCGACGGCGCGGTCTTTGCGGCTGAGCTTGAGCTGGCAGTCCACGATGGCCTTGGTGATCGGATAGTAGTTGGGCGTCAGTCCGTACGCCTTTTCGTAGTGGATCAGGGCTTCGCGGCAATCGCTGAGCAGGTACTCGTGGCCGAGACCGGTGTAGAAATACCCATCCCGGTCGTCGGGAAAATCGCGGATGTACTTCTCTCCTTCCGCGCAGTAGAGATCGCCTTTGCCCGAGCCGATCCAGATCGCGCTCCACTGGATCCACCGCTTCTCTTTCTTGTTGGCATGATCGAGGAGTTGCTCGGCCTTCTTCTGGGCCGCTTCGGCATCGGCGTCGTCCCCGAAGAACGAATACGAACAGCCAAGCTCGGTCCAGGCCACCGCCATCTGCGGGTCGATCTGGATGGCCTTCTGCAGCTCGGGGATCGCCTCTTTCCATTTGCCCTCGGAGCTCAAGTCCCGGCCACGGACGAAGTGGGCGTAGGCGTCGACGGACCCGGTGGCGACTTTCTCCAAGTCCGGCTTCTCACCCGCGGCCGCCGGTTGCCCGAGCTGCGTGCGAAGGGCATCGCTGATCTTCTCGGTCAGGTCCTGCAGCAGGTGCTCCGAGCCTTCCGCCTGGGCGCGGAAGGATCCACGCAGCCGGTCCGACGAGAGCTCGGTCAGGTTCGCCGAGAGCACATACGTCTTGCCCAGCCGAGAAAGGCTGCCCGTCAGCATCGCCGTCGCCCCGGCCTTCACACTGACCCGGCGCGCGAGGGACAGGTCCTTCGCGGTTTCCGCTATCGGACGCCCCAGGGATTGCGCCACGCCGTCCAGCCGGATCGGTGAGACCACGTAGACCTTGGGCACATCGGCCAGGATCTGGACGAAAGCGTCGGCCAGGATCTTGCCGATGCCCGAGCGCGACAGCTCCTCATCCCCCGACTCGTCGCGGACCGGCAGAACCGCCACGGCCAGCTGTCCGGCAGGCATCGCCACGGCCTGCGGGCCTCCCAGCGACGGCCGCCAGAAGAGAAGCAGCGCCACAGCGGCCGCCGCGGCCGCACCGGCAACGAGCCACAGGGTCCGGGACTGCGGCAGCTTGCGAACGGCGGCGGCCGCCGAGATGCGCGCGACCGAATCGGACGACGCCAAGACCTGCCGGATGCGCCTCAATTCGGCGGCGAAGTGGCGGGCGCTCGTCCAACGCTCCTCCGGCTTCTTGGCGAGGGCCTTGCCGACGGCTTCCGAGAGCCCGGGAAGAATGCCCGGCTTCACCTGATCGAGCGGCTTGGGCTCTTCCTTCAGGATCGCGATGAACATGTCGGCGGCGGTCTCACGGCCGAAGGGATTCGACCCCGCGATGAGCTCGTAGAGGACGGTCCCCAGCGCGAAGACGTCCGACCTCCCATCGACCGGCACGCCCCGCAGCTGCTCGGGCGAAAGGTAGCCCGCCGTCCCGACGATGATGCCGGTCTCGGTCGAGGCGAAGGCCGGCGCCCCGCCCGCGATCTCTGAGTCCGGCCGCACGAGCTTGGCAAGGCCGAAGTCGAGGATCTTCACGAAGCCGTCGCGCGTGAGCATGAGGTTTTCCGGCTTCAAATCCCGATGCACGATCCCCGCCTCGTGCGCCTTGGCGATGCCGTCGGCGGCCTGAATCGCGATGTCCAGGGCCCGCTCGACGGAAAGGGGCTCGCGCTCGAGCAGCGCGCGCACGGTCTCGCCGTCCACGAGCTCGGTGACGATGTAAGGGCCCGCTTCCGTCTCGCCGATCTCGTGGACCGTCAGGATGTTCGGATGGTTCAACGCGGAGGCCGCCTTGGCTTCCGAGATGAAGCGCTTCAGACCCTCTCGGTTGCTCGCCGCGTCCTCGCGCAGCAGCTTGACGGCAACGTCTCGTCCGAGGCGCGGGTCTCTGGCACGGTAGACCTCGCCCATGCCGCCCGCGCCGATCCGCAGGACGATCTCGTAGGGCCCGACCCGGGATCCGCGTTCCAGAGGCATCTCGCGGCGACCGATTGTAGCCCGCCGATGGGAACCGAGACGCCCCGGTCGGTTTCTCCTTCCACGAGATGAACGACCGATGATCCAAAGATTCCTGCCGCGGTGCCTCGCCCGACTCGACCCGCGGCTCTTTCAGATCGCAGCCGTGTCGGGCCTGCTCGTCTACGGGATGGCCTTCCTCGGCTTCGACGTCTCCCCTGGCCGCGCGCTCCTCGTCCTCGTGACCACGCTCGGGACGCAGTACGCCTGCACTCGGATCTTCCGCCTTCCGGCTTTCGAGCCCAAGAGCGCGGCGATCTCCGGCCTTTCGCTCTGCCTCCTCGTGCGAACCGACGACGCGCGGCTCGCCGCGCTGGCGGCGGTCCTCGCCGTCGCAAGCAAGTTCCTGCTGCGCTGGAACGGCAAGCACGTCTTCAACCCCACGAATTTCGCGATCGTCGCGCTGCTCGTCCTGGCCAACGGCGTCTGGGTCTCCCCCGGCCAGTGGGGCAGCGCCGCGTTCTTCGCGTTTCTGATGGCCTGCGTCGGGGCGCTCGTCGTCGCGCACGCCGCGCGCAGCGACGTGACGTTCGCGTTTCTGGGCGCGTGGCTGGCGCTCGTCTTCGGACGCTCGCTGTGGCTGGGAGAGCCGCTCGCGATCCCGCTCCACCGGCTGGAGAGCGGGGCGCTCCTCCTTTTCGCCTTCTTCATGATCTCGGACCCGAAGACCACTCCCGATTCTCGCGCCGGCCGGATTCTCTTCGGCGCGTTCGTGGCCTCGGGCGCCTGGTACGTGCAGTTCCGCCTCTTCCGGACCAACGGCCTGCTCTGGTCTCTCGCCGCCTGCTCGCTCTTCGTGCCCGTCATCGACGTGGTCCTGCCCGGACCGCTCTATTCGTGGAAAGGAGCCTCCCATGCGACTCCGCCTGAGTTCCCTCGTCTCTTTCCTCTTCCTGTTCGCTCTGTCGCGCCCCGCCCTGCCGTTCTGCGGCTTCTACGTCGCGAAGGCGGACGCGAAACTCTTTAACCGGGCCTCCCAGGTCGCGATCGTTCGAAGCGAGGATCGGACGGTCCTGACGATGGCCAACGATTTCCAGGGAGACCCTAAAGAGTTCGCGATCGTGGTCCCCGTGCCGACGTTTCTCTCCCGCGAACAGATCCACGTCGGCGAGCGGGCATTGCTCGATCACCTGGACTCCTATTCCTCGCCGCGCCTGGTCGAGTACTTCGACCCCGACCCCTGCCGCCGCATGGAGGTCGAGGCGTCAGCCGACATGGCGGTCGCCCGCCAGGCCGGTCATGCGCAGAGCCTCGGCGTCACCGTCGAGGCGCGCTACACGGTGGGCGAGTACGACATCCTGATCCTTTCGGCTCGCGAGTCGAACGGCCTCGAGACGTGGCTCCGCCAGAACGGCTACAGGATTCCCGAAGGCGCCACCGACGTGCTCGCGAGCTACATCAAACAGAACATGCGCTTCTTCGTCGCGAAAGTGAACCTGACCGAGCAGGCCCGTCTCGGCTTCACGTACCTGCGCCCGCTCCAGGTCGCCTACGAGTCGCCCAAGTTCATGCTGCCCGTACGGCTCGGCACGGTCAACGCCAAGGGGCCGCAGGAGCTCTTTCTTTACACCTTGACGCGCAAGGGCCGCGTCGAGACCACGAACTACCGGACCGTCAAGCTCCCCTCCGACGTCGAGGTCCCCGTCTACGTCAAGAGCGAGTTCCCCTCTTTTTACCGGGCGCTCTTCGCCGAGCAGGCGAAAAGGGAGCGCATGCACAGCGTGTTCCTCGAGTACGCATGGGACATGAACTGGTGCGATCCGTGCGCCGCGGCGCCCCTCTCGCGCGACGAGCTCAAGCGGCTCGGCGTCTTCTGGCTGGACGAGCCTTCGGCCGGCCAGGCGCAGAACGTTTTCTTGACGCGCCTGCACGTGCGCTACGACCGCGCCCACTTCCCCGAAGATCTCGTCTTCCAGGAGACCGCCGACCGGACGAACTTCCAGGGTCGGTACGTGCTGCGCCACGCCTTCACGGGAGAGCTCACCTGCTCCGCCGCGCAGTACCGGGAGGAGGTCCGCCAGCGCCACGAGCGCGAGGCCCGCACGCTCGCCGAGCTGACCGGTTGGGACACAGCCCAGATCCGCAAGAAGATGAACCTCGACGCCGAGACGGTCGACTCTCGAAAGTGGTGGGAGAAGCTCTGGGGAAAGCCATGAGGGAACGGAGGCCGATCTTGCCCCGGTCCGGTTCTTGACAGATGTACGATTGTACGAGCCCGAGATCAACGCGTTCCTTTCCCATCTTGCAACCTGGCTTTCGCAGGTCAAGCGGATTCACGAGCGGGACCTCGCCGAAGGCTTCGGATCGGTCTATCTACCCTATGCCCTCGAGCGCAAATATCCGGGGGCGGGCCGAGAGTAGGGCTGGCAGTGGCTGTTTCCCGGCGAGAGCCGGAGCAAGGATCCTCGCTCCGATCTCGAGCGGCGTCATCACACCGAGGATTGGGGTATCCAGCGCGCCGTGGCCCAAGCCGTCCGCGATGTCGGAATCAAGAAGCCCGTGAGCTGTCATACGTTTAGGCATTCCTTCGCTACCCACCTGCTCGAGGAGGGATACGATATTCGTACGATCCAGGAGCTGCTCGGCCACAAGGATCTGAAGATCACGATGATCTACACGCACGTCTTGAACCGAGCCGGAGGACGAGGTGTCCGCAGTCCTGCCGATACCCTCTGAAGGCGCGACGCGGCTGCTCGCCGGGGAGTTAGGTTGCGGTTTCTGTTCCCTAACTCCCCCGCCCGTTGGAGCCTTGTTCCACTCGCAAGGTTCGCGCTCTCACAAGATTGGACATGCTTTGGCCGTCGACTTGTCCGGGGAGTTAGGTTGCGACTTTCGTCACCTTTGCTCCCCCCCTTCGGTGCCCTAATACATGTTCGGCGAAGGAAGAGGAGAACCCATGTGGCGGACCAGGTCTGTTCTCTTGAGTCTACTAGCCGCGGTGGTCCTTGCCGGTTGTACGTCTGCGGGGTCGACGGCCGGCCGTCGAGATACTGCCGGTGAAGTTGGCCGAGGGTTGGTCGGCGCGTGGCTCGTGTCAGCCACTCGCCCTGGGGGTCAGGGCGTAGTACTCCTCACGTTTATGTCTGATGGAACATTCTTCCGAAGCGGAGATACGCATCCGGTACTCAGCGTAGCGCATGGTGCATGGAAGCGGATCAGCGACCGCGAATTCGACGCGACATACATCGCGTTGCGGTTCGACGAAAACAGGAAGTTCGTTGGAACCCAGAAGACTCGGATACGAATCACTCAAGGTCCCGGCGAGGACGAGTTCACGGGCAAAGCCAAGGTAAGCGTCCTCGATCTCAACGGAAAGGAGGAGCGTGCGTCCGAAACGCGGCTTGAGGGAAAACGTATCCAAATCGAGCCTTTCTGACCGGGCGCCGAACACGCGGCTGC
>Ga0137373_10005796_pt1 | contig 13292 bp, 10 predicted proteins | sample SagtaG_5_FD_104912 | JGI IMG/M metagenome (GOLD analysis project Ga0137373, IMG submission 104912) | Vadose zone soil microbial communities from Sagehorn Ranch, Mendocino, California, USA - Sage1_R_80_16 metaG | ecosystem: Environmental > Terrestrial > Soil > Vadose zone | place: USA...
GCCGCGCTCGCCGCGCTCGCCGCGCCGGCCCTCGCCGCCCCTCACCTGACCGGCGCGAAGCCGGAGCCGCCTTCCCACGTGCGGACGCACGATCGCGCAGCGACCGCCCCGGCGCAGGGAGCGCGGGCGGCGCTCGCGCTCGCCGAGGTGCCGACGGCCGTCCGGGTGCTGCTCCTCAGGGTGGACTTCCCCGCGGACGACGATCAGACCACCACCGGCACCGGTGAGTGGACGGACGCGAGCGACCCGGAGTACTGGCTGTCCATCGACACGAGCAGGTTCGCCTCGTATTACGCGGAGGTGTCGTACGGGCGCCTGTCGCTCGAGGTCGTCGCGATGCCGCCCGCACCGAGCGTGTACCGGCTGCCGCAGACGATGAGGCACTACGGGAGCGAGACGGATTCCGCCCTCGAGGACCTGATCTACGACAGCGTCACCGCCGCCTCGATCGACCCGACGAATCCCGTGACGGACTTCGCTGCGTACGACGCCGTGCTCATCGTGCACGCCGGGGTCGGAGAGGAGTCCGACGTCGCCCTGGATTCGAGCGACGACATTTGGTCACTCTTCTACGCGAGCTCGGGCGGGATCCGCTCGAGCGCGACCGGGCTCGCCTTGACGCAGACGCTGAGGGACGGCCAGCCCATCGGCGAGGCGATCATCATGCCGCAGTCGAGCTCGCAGGACGGAATCGTCGTCGATCCGCTCGGCGTGTACGTGCACGAGTTCGGTCACTGGCTCGGGCTGCCGGACCTCTACTGCACGGCCGGCCTGTTCTGCTTTCCCGACGGGGTCGGCAGGTGGAGCATCATGGGCGACGGGATCTACAACCGCGTCGGCGACGCGCCGTACGGGAGCTCTCCGGCCCACCTCGACGCCTGGAGCAAGATGCGCCTCGGGTGGCTGGTGCCGCTGGAGGCGTCGCCTGCCGATCCGGGCTCCGTCCTGCTGCCGCCCGTGGAGACCGAGCCTGCCGCGTACCGGCTGCCCGTCTCGAGCGATCCGGCGGCGAGCGCGCAGTACTTCCTCGTCGAGAACCGCCAGCAGATCGGCACCGACGCCGGCCTGCCCGGCCACGGCCTCCTCGTCTGGCTCGTCGACGAGGCGGTCATCGGAAGCTCCGACTGCTCGAGCTATCCGACGAGCCGCTTCTGCCAGAACACCGTGAACAACAGCCCGCTGCGTCCCGGCGTCAAGCTCGTCGAGGCGGACGACGACGACGCGCTCCAGAAGCGGGGGTGCAGCGGCGCCGGGATCGACTGCGGCAGCCCGTCGGACCCGTTTCCGGGAACCGGCGGCGTCGTACGCTTCACGCCGACGACCACCCCGTCGTCGCGCGGCTACTCGGGTTCGGCATGGATGAGCCTCTGCGACGTCGGCGAGAATTCCGAGACGCGGGCCGTCGCGCTCACGATCGGTTTCGGGCCGAACCCGCCGCAGGGGGTCACCGCCGACGCGCAGGGGAACGTCTCCTGGACCGCGGCGGACGGCGACCTGCAGGGTGGCCCGTCGGTCGGGTTCAACGTGTACCGGAGCGGCGTGCTCGCGACTTCGACGCCGCTGGCCGCGCCGACCTACCTGGACCCGTCGCCGACCTCCGGCGCCACCTACCAGGTGACGGCGATCGACGCGGCGGGGAACGAGTCCGATCTCTCGGCCCCGGGAATCGTCGCCGGTGGGGGCGCAGATTCGCGGTGCTTCATCGCGACCGCGGCGTACGGCTCGTCGCTCGATCCGAGCGTGGACACGCTGCGGGCCTTCCGCGACCGGTATCTGCTCACGAATCCGGCCGGACGAGCGTTCGTGGCCGCCTACTACCGCTGGTCCCCGCCTGCGGCCGAGTTCATCCGCGAGCACGAAGCGGCGCGGCGCGTGGCGAGGTGTACGTTGACCCCGCTCGTCGCGGCGATCGAGCACCCGCTCCTCCTGTGGGTGTCCGCTGCGGCCGCCGCGCTCGCGGCGGCGGCGCGGCGTCGCCGCGTGCGAACCGTCAGGATCACGTTGCCGGCGCGATAGAGCTTCGTCCGGATCGCGGGGCCTGACTCGATCCGCGCGCCGGCGCGCGGCAGCAGCCACGCAACTGTCGGTCTCGGCGTCCTGATCCTCGTGGTGGCGCTGGAGACCTACTCGACCGAGATGATGAGGCGTGGGTGCTCGTTGACGAGTCGAAGGAGCGGGTGGTGGACGTCGCGTACCGACCCGACCGGTGAACCGCCCGCACCTCCTCGACCGACCGGCTGAGCGGGCGGCCGCCACCGCGCGCAAGGCCTCGCTCTCGGCGTTCTTTGCTACCATCTCGCGTCGATCCGTCGTGAACTCGGAGGAAGTCATGGCACGGGCGCTCGCCATCCAGCATGTCGGGGCCGAGCCGCCGAACCTGATCGCAGCTGCGCTCGAAGCCGCAGGCATCCACCTCGACGTCGCGCGCGTCGATAGGGGCGATGCGGTGCCGGTGGACGCGGCGGAGCTCTCCGCGCTCGTCATCATGGGCGGGCCCATGTCCGTCTCGGACGCGGGGCGGCTCGCGCACCTTCGCGACGAGATGAGGCTCGTCGAGTCCGCTCTCGAGCACGGGACCCCCGTGCTCGGAGTCTGTCTCGGCAGCCAGATCCTCGCGCACGTGCTCGGCGCTCGCGTCGCGCCGGCGGGGTTCCTCGAGCTCGGATGGCTGCCGGTCTCGCTCATGCCCGGCGCCGCCGGCGACCCGCTCCTCGGCGCGTGCCCGCCCCGCTTCAACGCGCTGCACTGGCACGGGGACGCCCTGGAGCTTCCTCGCGGGGCGGTTCACCTCGCCCGCAGCGACCGCACGGAGGTGCAGGCCTTCCGCAGCGGGAGTGCCTGGGGACTCCTCTTCCACCTCGAGGTTGACGCCGCGCAGGTGGAGGAGATGGCACGTGCGTTCGCCGACGAGGTCGGGCGCGGCGGCTCGTCCACGGCGGTGCTCGCTGAGGGCGCACGGCGGGAGACGCCCGCGTCGCGTCGAATCGGGGACGAGGTGTTCGGGAGTTTCGCCCGGCTCGCCGCCCCGCGACGGCCGAACACCGGGGGCTCTCCGTGAGCGTACGCGCGCGTCCCGACACGACGCAGCGCTGGCGGCGCGCGTTCCAGATCGCCTTCCTCCTGCTGAACGTCGCGATCGGGATCCAGTTCTGGCTGTTCGTCCGGTTCTTCGAGTCCGGCGGCGAGGGCGTCCAGCTGCCCCGCCCGCCTGGCATCGAGGGCTGGCTTCCCATCGCCGCGCTCATGAACCTGAAGGCCACGCTCCTGACCGGCGAGCTGCCGCTCTGGTTTCCGGCGGGGCTCTTCCTGCTCGTCGCGTTTCTCGCGATCACGTTCGTGTTCCGGAAGGCGTTCTGCAGCTGGGTGTGCCCGGTGGGCACGATCTCCGAGGGCCTGTGGAAGCTCGGGCGGCGACTGTTCCGGCGCACGTTCGCGTTGCCGCGCTGGGCCGACTGGCCCCTCCGCGCGCTCAAGTACCTTCTGCTCGCGTTCTTCCTGTGGGCGGTCGCTGGCATGTCGGTGGAAGCGATCCACGCGTTCCTCGCGAGCCCCTACGGAATCGTGGCCGACGTGAAGATGCTGAACTTCTTCCGGACCATGGGGACGACTGCCGCCGCCGTGCTCGGGTTCCTCGTCGTGGCGTCGGTGCTCGTCCAGAACTTCTGGTGCCGCTATCTCTGCCCCTACGGCGCGCTCCACGGCCTCGTCGCCTGGCTTTCGCCCGTGCGCATCCGGCGTGACCTGGAGACGTGCATCGACTGCGCGAGGTGCTCCAAGGCCTGTCCGTCGCGACTCGCGGTGGACGTGAGGCTCTCGATCACCTCGCCGGAGTGCACCGGCTGCCTGGAGTGCGTTGCGGCCTGTCCGGTGAAGGGCGCGCTCGCGATGTCAGCCGCGCGCCGGAGACCGCTGCCCGCGTGGGCGCTCGCGGCGGGGATCGCAGCGCTGTTCCTCGGGTTCGTCGGATTTGCGCAGCTCACCGGCCACTGGCACACCGACGTCGACCCGCAGCGCTACCGCGAGATCATCCCGCGCGTGGCCGGATGAGCGTGATTCCCACGCCCGCCCCGCAGCCCGGGGTAGAGCCGCGTGGGGCGCATCCGTACGACGCGTCTGCTCTCGCCTTTGGGGGGAGCGGATGCCCAGGGTAAGTGCGTGGCGGAGATCATCCTCGTCATCGACGACAACCCGCTGATGCTCGCGACCCTCGGCGAGGCATTGACGACGGATCACACGATCCCGGTTCTGGCGGTCAGCGGCGCGGACGCGTTGCAGAAGGTGCAGCGCGGGATCGCGCCGGACGCCGTGGTCATCGACCTCGACATGCGAGAGGGGTTCGCCGTGCTGGCCGACCTCGAGTGCGCGATGGAGGAGGTCCCGGTCATTGCCCTCAGCTCGAGTCCGGGGCGCCTCCTCGAGGCGGGGATTGCCGATGCGGTCGTGATGAAGCCGTTCGAGGTGGGCCAGCTCCGCAGCTGCGTGGACCGCACGTGTGAGCAACCGCGAGGCGCCCTGTGAGGCAGCGCAGCGGGACGGGACGGTCGGATCCTCCAGGCCCCCGCTCGACTCGCGGACGCTCGCTCGGTCGCGGGGGAAGTAGCTCCGCCGCCGGCCGCGACGTGGCCGAGGGGGCGGGCCCTGCGGCGGCGAGATGCGCAGCATGCCCACATGATCCGGAAGCTCGAATCGGGGGAGTTCCGCCTCTACTCGCGCAAGAAGGACCCGCGCACGGGCAAGCGGAAGAATCTCGGCACCTTCAAGTCGCTCGCCGCTGCGAAGCGCCACGAGCGCGCCGTGCAGTTCTTCAAACAGCACTGAGCGGAGTTTGGGCCCCCCGCGCCCAAGGAAAGGGAATCAGTACCGCGTGAGCGCCAGCACCGCGAACACGATCCCGCCCGCGCCGATCGCCATCGACGCGAGCCAGACGAGCCGGATCCGCGTGAGCGCCGCGACCGCGCCGAGCGCGATCGACACCTGGAAGAACGCGACCGCGGCGGCGTAGCGGTGATGGAGGTGGAGGAGATGATCGGCCTCGCGCTCCGTCGCATCGCGCTCCCGCTCCTTCTCCTTCGCCTTCTCCTGGATCGCGTCCTGCTCCTCGGCGTAGCGCCGGCGCCGGTCCTCGTACGCGGGCGGCGCCTCCTTGCCGGCGGCCGCGAACGCGGCGGCGGCTGCCTCCGCGACCGACGCCTTCACGCCCTTCGCCTGGTAGTAGGCCCACTGGTCGCTCGCCTCCGCCTGGAGGCGCGTCGCCTCCGTCTTGAGGACGAGCGCCTCGTTCACGGTGGCGCCAGCCTCGAGGCTCGCGAGGGCGGCGAGCGCCGCGAGCAGCGCCGTGGTGAGAGCGATGCTGCGGATGAACCTGTTGCCCTCCTTCTCCAGCTCCTCGTGGATCGTCTCGTGCAGCTTCTCGGTCTCGATCTCGGGTCCTTCGGGCATGCATTTCTCCGGAAGACGGGGTCTGCCAAGGAGCGCTGCGCGCGCGTCGGTTCGCCCGACGCGGGCCTCAGGGGACGAGGACCTCGAACGGCCGCATCATGTCGTGCTCCTCGTGCGCGAGGATGTGGCAGTGCCACACGTAGCGGCCGGCCCGATCGAACAGGCTGCGGATGACGACGTAACCGCCCGGCGGGACCTGTACCGTGTCCTTGAGCCCCTGCTCGCTCGGCCCCACGGTGTACGCAGCGTCGAAGTCCGGATCCCCGGGTATGCGTCCTTCGAGGTCGGTGTCCGGGCGGAGCGCGCCCGGGGCCAGCACCGGCATGTCGCCGGCCGCCCCCGGCGTGTAGCGCTCCTGCACGTAGCTTCCCTTCTCGAGGACCTGGAACGAGACGAGGTGCAGGTGCATCGGGTGCGTGTCGCCCGTGGAGTTCACGATCGTCCAGTCCTCGACCGTGCCGAGGGCCGGCGTCTCGGTGACCGGCGCGGCGAACTCGAGGCCATTGAGACGGAGCTCGAGCCGGCGCGCGAGGAGGCCGGTGTCGGGATCGAGCAGCTCATAGACGTCCACGAGCTCCTGCAGATCGACGACGCGGGCCGCGTCCGGCGCGGGCAGCACGACCTGCGACGCCGGCGTGGTCGGGACTGCGCTCGTGTCCGCGATCACGGGCGCCGCGGTCGCGACCCGGAACTGCATGATCCGCCCGGTCGTGAGCGGGTCCACGTCGTCGCCCGACGGGAACGGTGAAGGGCCGTCGTTCCGGAGCGTCACGACCTTGCCCGCGAGGGCCGCGTCGGAGAAGTCGATGATGACGTCCGCGCGCTCGCCCGGCGCGAGCTGGAGCCCGCTCGTGAGGTCGGTTCCGAGCGCGACCGTCGAGGGGAGCAGGCCGCCCTCGTTCCCGATCTGGAGCATCGCGGGGGCGGCGGCCGCTCCGCCCGTAACCTCCGTCCACAACGAGTAGAAGCGCGAATCGGAGCCGTTCAGGAGCCGCAACCGGTACCGGCGGCGCTCCACGTCGAGGGTGGGCCACACGACGCCGTTCACGAGGATCGTGTTGCCGAAGAACTCGGGGCGCGACGAGTACATCGGCTCGCCGCTGGCGTCGAGCAGCGGGGCCTGCGTGTAGGGGTTGATGAGCGGGACGGTGTAGTAGGCGAGCGACCCGTCGTCGTTGAACGACTTGTCCTGGATGACGAGCGGCACCTCGAACGCGCCGCTCGGCAGCCCGAGCGCGTCCTCCGCGTCGTCGCGGAGCAGGTAGACCGCGGCCAGCCCTGCGTAGACGTTGAGGCGCGTGACGCCGAGCGCGTGATCGTGGAACCAGAGCGTCGCGGCGCGCTGGTCGTTCTCGTAGGTATACGTGGCAGTGTTCCCCGCCGGTCCGCCCATCCCGTTCGCGGGCGCGGCGGGGTCGGCCGTGAACCAGAACTCCGGGTTCCCGTCGTACGCCGCCGCGACATGACCGCCGTGCAGGTGCGGGACGATCCGCACCTCCGGCTCGCCGTCTCGTGCGCCGTGGAGCGTGTGGTCCACCGTGAGCAGGTGCTTCGGGAGCGGCCTCCCGTCGAGCCCAACGATCCCGTTCACGTACTTCACGATCACGGGCCGGGTCGAGCGGGCCTCGATGGTCGCCCCGAGGTAGCTCGCGTCGTAGCCCCACGCGAGCGTCGCGATGGGTGCACCCGTCGCGGGGTCGATGAACGGCGAGCCGTCCATTCTCCGGAGCCCGAAGTCGTGCACGCCCTGGCGCGCCGTCACGGTGTATCGATCGACGCCCCCAGCCGTCGAGTCGGGAACGCGCACCGGGATGATCGGGAGCGCGTTCTCGAACTGACGGATCGCGCTCGGGTCGAGCGGCCGCGGCGCGACGCGCGCCTTCGTGCCGGGCGCGGTCGTGTCGGACGTGCTCGAGGACGAGCAGGCCGCGAGGAGGAGCATCGCTGCAAGCGGCGCGCGAAGGAGGCGCATGAAGGTCTGCTCCTGGAGAGGGCGGGCGCGGAGGCGCCAGCGTCGCGCGACACATACCTGTCGCCGCGAGCTAGGTCCACTTCCAACTGCCCGCGAGCCGAACAGCGCCCCGCTCACGGCGCGCTGATCTTCGCGCTCGCGGCAGGCGATCCGCGTGCGGCGAGCAGCTCCTGCAGGGCCTGGACACTCGGTGGCTTCGCGAGATGTCGCTGAAAGCCGGAATCGGTGGCCCGCTGGACGTCGTCAGGCGCTCCGCTGAGGTACCAGTCGGTGTACGGGAACACCTCGATCTGCTTCCTCGCGAGGTAGTCCGAGAAGTCGGGTACACCGCTCTTCAGAGCCTCGAGGGCTTCGTCGGTGGTGAGGAAGTCGGGCGTGACCCAGATGCAGAGCTCGCCGCTCTCCAGTCCGGCACGAAAGCAGGGCACGACGATGTCGGTCATGTCCTTCTTCTCAGCTCCAGAGATCGTGCAACCGCTTCCGGATCAGCGCGCTCGCGCCGGACTCCACCGTGGGCGGCACGTCGGGCCGAACCGCCTCGGGAGCGGCCGCGCGCTCCTCGAACGCGGCGCGCACCGCCGGCGGGAGGAAGCGCGTGAGCTGCGCGTAGCTGTGCTTGCCGCCCGCCCCGGCCGGCCGGTCGTACCAGCGGAGCGGAAAGAGCACCGTGAGGTGATCGCGTGCGCGGGAAAGCGCGACGTAGAAGAGGCGCAACTCCTCGTCTATCTCCTCGGGCCTGCCGGTGGCGAGGTCGGAAGGGATGTTGCCGTCGGCGGCATGGATGACGTACGTCGCATCGAACTCGAGGCCCTTCGCCGAGTGGATGGTGCTGAGGACGAGATAGTCGTCGTCGAGCGAAGGTGGTCCGGCGAGCTCCTGGGTGGAGTGCGGCGGGTCGAGCGTGAGCTCCGCGAGCATGGTCGTGCGATCCGCGAAGGCGGCCGCCGCCTGCTCGATCTGGTCGAGGTCGCGCAGGCGCGCCTCGGAGTGGTCGTAGCGCGCCTCGCACAGCGGCGCGTAGAAGTCTCGGACGCGGTGCACCTGCACCGGCAGCGCCGGGCCCTGCGGGGCGGAGAGCTCCTCGCACATCGCCACCAGTGCGGGCCAGCGCGGCGCCGCGGCCGCCGGAGGGCGCGCGACACGCCAGGGCGCGAAGCCGCCGTGGGCCACGACGGGATCGAGCAGCGCGCGGGCGAGGTGCGGGCCGATCCCCGGGAGGAGCGAGAGGACGCGCGTCCCGGCGACGAGGTCGCGCGGGTTCTCCAGGAGTCGCAGGAACGCGAGGAGATCCCGGACATGGGCCGCTTCGAGGAAGCGCAGGCCGCCGTACTTGCGGAAGGGGATCCCGCGGCGTCCGAGCTCGATCTCGAGCTGCGCGCTGTGGTGCGACGCACGGAAGAGCACGGCCTGGCGCCGGAGGTCCATTCCTTGCTCGCGCCGCTCGAGCACGCGCGCGATGACGAGCTCGCTCTGCTGCTCCTCGTCACGGCAGGTGACGAGCTCGGGCCGCTCCCCACCCGGACGCGCGGACCACAGCTCCTTGGCGTGCCGCTCGCCCACCTGCGCGATGACCCTGTTCGTCGCCTCGAGCAGCGTCGGCGTGCTGCGGAAGCTCTGCGTGAGGACGACCGACCGCGCGCCGGGATAGCGCAGCGGGAAGTCGAGAATGTTGCGCACCGTCGCGGCGCGGAACGAGTAGATGGCCTGCGCGTCGTCGCCCACGACCGTCAGCCCGCGGCCGCTCGGCCGCAGGCGCTCGAGCAGATCGGCCTGGAGGGCGTTCGTGTCCTGGTACTCGTCCACGAGCACCGCGTCGAAGCGGCCGCGCACGATCGGGCCCGCGGCCGGGTCGGCGAGCAGGCCGTCGAGGAAGACGAGCAGGTCGTCGAAGTCGAGCACACGCTGCTCGGCCTTGCGGTCGGTGTAGGTCCGGAACAGGAGCTTCAGCGCGTCCTCGTGCTCCTTGCACCAGGGGAAGCCGCGATCGAGCAGGTCCTCGAGCGGCTCACGGGCGTTCACGCAGCGGCTGTAGATGTTCGCGCACGTCGCCTTGCGAGGGAAGCGCCGGTCGCCTCGGGCGAGGTGGAGCTCGGCGCGCAGGACGTCCAGCAGGTCCTCCGAATCGGCGCGGTCGTGGATGGTGAAGCCGGGGTGGAGCCCGATCTGCTCGCCGTGGAGGCGCAGGAGCCGCGTCGCGACCGCGTGGAACGTGCCGCCCCACACGCGCCCCGACGCCGCCCGCTCCTTGGCCCCGCCGCCCAGGAGCCCGTCCACCCGGCGCAGCATCTCGGCGGCGGCGCGCCGGGCGAAGGTGACCAGGAGGATGCGCTCCGGCCGGACCCCGCGCTCGATGAGGTGGGCCACGCGGTGCGCGAGCGTCGTGGTCTTGCCGGTCCCGGCGCCCGCCACGATGAGCAGCGGCTCGTCGCCGTGCGCCGCGGCCTCGCGCTGCCGATCGTCGAGCGCATCGAGCTTCACCGCGGCCCACGATAGTCCGGCGAGCGGCTCTGCTCAAGTGTTCAGTGGGCGCGCGCGCACAGATCGTTCCCCGTCGCCGCGCGTTCACGTCGGCGGCGCCTTTCGGGCAGGGCCGCGTCCTGCGAAGCTGTTCGTGGGCCGCACGCCATCTCCTGCGGCCGGGTGCCGTCACGTCGATCACGGCCGGCGGCATGCCGTGCGAGGAGAGCGAATGCGCGTGCTGCTCGTTGGCCCGGATCAGGAGTCGAACCTGTCGCTCCTCTACCTCGCCGCGTCCCTGCGCGCGGCGGGGCATGCGCCGGAGATCGCGGCTTTCAACGAATGGGGGGACGCGCCGTCCGTCCTGCGCGCCGCGCAGGGCGCCGATCTCGTCGGGCTCTCGATGTGCTTCCAGGTCCGTGCGGGCGAGTTCCTCGCCCTCGCCGACGAGCTCAAGCGCGAGCGGCGGGGCCGGCCGATCGTCGCGGGCGGCCATCACGCCTCCTGCGCCGCGACGGAGCTCCTCGACGCGTATCCCGCCCTCGACGTCATCGTCATCCACGAGGGTGAAGCGACCCTCGTCGCCCTCGCGGATCTGGGCGAGGCGTTGGTCGCGCGCGCCGGCGAGGTGCCGGGCGTCTGCTACCGCAGCGGAGCGCGGGCGGCCCTCTCGCGGCCGCGCCCGACCGCCGCGGACCTCGACCGCGTTCCGAGACCCGATCGAACGGGGCCGGCGCGCCTGCTCTGCGGCGTCCCCAGCGCCTACCTGATGGGCAGCCGCGGTTGCGTGTCCGACTGCGACTACTGCTGCATCACGACGCTCCACCGCCTCGCCCCTGGGCCGCGCTTCCGGCAGCGGACGCCCGAGGACGTCGCCGACGAGATGGCGGACCTCTACCATCGTCGCGGCGTCCGCCAGTTCGTGTTCCACGACGACAACTTCCTCGTCCCGAGCGTCGCCCGTAACCGCGAGCGGATCGGTCGGCTCGACGCCGCGCTCGCCGACCGCGAGGTGCGCGACATAGGCCTCGTCCTGAAGTGCAGCCCGCGCGACGCGGAGCGCGAGGCGCTCGAGGCGCTCCGACGGATGGGGCTCCTGCGCCTGTTCATGGGCGTGGAGTCGGGGAGCGCCTGCGGCCTCGCGTCGATCGGCCGCCGCCAGAAGGTCGAGGAGTCCGAGCGGGCGCTCTCGCTGTGCGAGTCGCTCGGGATCTCCACCCAGTACACGCTCATCGTCTTCCACCCCGAGGCGACCGTCGAGAGCATGCTCGCCGACCTCGCCTTCGCAGCGCGCCACCCTGCCCACCCGATGAACTACTGCCGCGCCGAGATCTACGCGGGCACACCGCTCGAGGCGCGGATGCGCGAGGCGGGGCGGCTCGAAGGCACGCCGCTCGCGCCGACGTACCGGTACACGGACCCGAAGGTCACCCTCGTCTGGGCTCGCGGAAGCGAGCTGTTCGCAGGGCGCTGCTGGGGGGAGGACGACCTCCTCGGCTCCGTGATCCGCCTCGATCACCAGGTCGCGGTGCTGGATCGGTTCTACGACGGCGGCCGCGTGCGCGAGCTCGCCGAGTCGTTCCGCGCCTGGCAGATCGACCTGAACCTCGAGACCGCCGGGCTCTTCCGCGAGCTCGTCGTCGCCTGCGGCGAGGCGACGGACGACCGCGATCTCGCCCTCTCGCGAGCGCTCGCGGACATTCGCCGCCGTGAGGCGTTTGCGCGCGCCGCCCGCGTTCGTGAGGTATGCGAGTACCGCCGCGCGCTGGAGCGGTACGCAGAGGTCTCGGTCGCCCTCGGGAAGCGCCACGCCGCGGCGAGCGCCGCCGGCCGCCGGCGGCGGGGACCCCGCCACATCGCCGCGGTCGCGGCGGCGATCGGGGTCCTCGGCTGCGCGGTGGCGCACGACCGCGGCGTCGCGGAGGCGGCGCCGCCCCCGCTCGACCGGACTCCGTCGGGCCCCCCGCCGCCGCCGCGCGACGCGGCCGCCTGCGCCGTCTTGCCCGCGCCGAAACCCGTGCCGCCTCCGGAAAAGGCGGTCGAACCGCCGTTCCGGCATGACCAGGGCGTCGCCGAGGCCGCGCCGCCGCCGTACCGGCACGACCAAGGCGTCGCCGAGGCGGCGCCGCCGCCGTACCTGCGGCCGGTCCGCCCCCCCTCATTCGAGATCCGGACCGTTCCGGCGGTGCCGCTCCGGTTCCGGAGGGCCCCGGTCGTGCAGCCGTTCGCGTATGTCGCCGGCAACAACGAGCCGCTCGTCATCGGCGACGGCGAGGGCCCGGTGCCGATCCGCGCGCGGATCACGGTGAGCTCTTCGGGACCGGGCGGGACGCGGGTATTCGTCGAGTCCGACGAGCCGCTCACGATCCGGTGCGGCGACACGTCTTCCGTCGCGCCCGCCCACGTCGTCCTGCGCGACGACGCGGGCGGCGCGCGCTCGTTCGTGCTGGAGGACGCCCGTTCGGGAGCGCGCGTGGAGATCCACGTCGCGCCTCCGAGGTGAGAGGTCCGTTCATGTCTCGTGTCGCCTCGATCGCCGACGCTTGGGCTCACCGTCGCTGCTAGAATGCCAGCCTGATGCCCGCGCGTCCCCCCGCCCTGTCGGAAGAGCGTGAGCGCCTCGCCCGCGAGATCCGCGCACTCCTCGCGCCTTATGCACACCACCGCACGATCGAGGCGGGGAGCCTTCTCTGGCGCGAGGGCGACGACTCGGGAATCCTCGTGGCGCTCGAGTCCGGACGCGTGAAGATCTTCCGGGACCTGCCGACCGGAGGCACCGTCACGCTCTACCTGTTCGGCCCCGGCGACGTCTTCGGATTCATGCCATTTCTCGACGGCCAGCCTTATCCTGCGAGCGCTCAGGCGCTCGACGAGGCGACCGCGCTCATCGTTTCCCGGACCGATCTCCGGGCGGCGTTCGAGCGCGACCCGCAGGTCGCGCTCGCCATCGTGAAGCTCCTCGCAACTCGACTCCGCGAGGCGTTCGCCCGGATCGAGCAGTCGTCAGTGCCCGAGGTCCTGCCTCGCGTCGCGGCAGCGCTCGCCTCCCTGCTCCCGGAGGGCCAGGACGCGAGCCCGCTCATCGCGATCGAGCTGCCGGTTCGGGCGCGGGAGTTCGCGGCCGCCATCGGGGTCGCACCGGAGAGCCTCTCCCGTGCGCTCACGAAGCTCGTGCAAGCCCGAGTCCTCCACCGGCTCGGTCCGCGCAAACTCCAGGTTCTGGACGCGGGCGCGCTCCGTCAAGCGGCGGGCTCGCCCGGCTGAGCCTTGGCTCATCCCTCCTGCTCGGCCTCCTTCGGCAGCGCGGGCGCGGCATCGAGGGCGAACCGCCTCCGCAGGTTCTCGAACAGGTCGTAGATGAGCGGAACGTACACGAGCGTGAGGAACGTCGAGACGACGAGCCCGCCGATCGCGACCACCGCGA
>Ga0137373_10005798_pt1 | contig 13291 bp, 9 predicted proteins | sample SagtaG_5_FD_104912 | JGI IMG/M metagenome (GOLD analysis project Ga0137373, IMG submission 104912) | Vadose zone soil microbial communities from Sagehorn Ranch, Mendocino, California, USA - Sage1_R_80_16 metaG | ecosystem: Environmental > Terrestrial > Soil > Vadose zone | place: USA: California...
CAGTACGGCCAGCCTCCGCAGGTCGGCCAGCCCTCGCAGTACGGCCAGCCTCCGCAGGTCGGCCAGCCTCCGCAGGTCGGCCAGCCTCCGCAGGTCGGCCAGCCTCCGCCGTACGGGCCGGAGCACACCCAGCAGCTCCCGCAGCCGCCGTACGGGCCGGAGCACACCCAGCAGCTCCCGCAGCCGCCGTACGGGCCGCCGCAGCCGCCTTACCCGGGCGGGCCGCCGAGCTACCTCGGGCCGCCGATGCCGCCGCCGCGCCGCGGGAACAAGGCGCCACTGCTGATCGGCCTGGCCGTGCTCCTGGTGGGCGCGCTGGTCGCGGGCATCGTGTTCTTCGCCACCAGGAACGACGACACCACCAACACCTCGTCCACCACCACCCCGACGGCCACCGTCACCCCGTCGCCGTCGGCGTCACCGACCGACACGCCGACCGAGACCGAGTCGCCCACCCCCAGCTCGAGCGGCGGCGACAGCGAGGCGCCCAGCGACTCCGCCGCGCAGGGCGCCGCCGAGGAGTTCATGGGCGACCTGAAGGACAAGCTGTTCAACCTGGCCTGGATCCAGCTCTGCGACGCCGGCCAGAAGCGGTTCGTCAACGGCGCCGCGCTGCAGAAGGAGCTCGGCCTGGACAAGAAGTCGGTCGGCGACTACCAGATCAGCAAGGTCGAGCCGGGAGTCTTCAACGGCGACCCCCGCAAGGAGGTCAGCGTCAAGGTGACGTACACGCCGAAGGGCGGCGAAACCCTGACGTTGAGCGTCACCCAGGAGCACGACGAGGCAAAGATCTGCGGCTTCTAGGCGCCTTGCGTAGCACCGGTATCGGGTCGGCCGCCGGCGGCCGCGTTGGGTAACCTTGGCGCTTCGCGCTGAACCCCTCGCCGACCGCCAGCCGGATGGAGTGACCGTGCCCGCAGACCGCCTCGAAACCATTGTCAGCCTCGCCAAGCGCCGGGGGTTCGTCTTCGCCAGCGGCGAGATCTACGGCGGAACGCGGTCTGCCTGGGACTACGGCCCGCTCGGCGTGGAGTTGAAGGAGAACATCCGGCGGCAGTGGTGGCGGGCGATGGTCACCTCCCGCGACGACGTGGTCGGGCTGGACTCCGCGGTGGTCCTGCCGCGCGAGGTGTGGGTCGCCTCCGGGCACGTGGACACGTTCGCCGACCCGTTGACCGAGTGCCTGTCCTGCCACAAGCGGTTCCGGGTGGACCACCTGGAGGAGGCGTACGAGGCGAAGAAGGGGCGCCCGCCCGAGCACGGCCTGGCCGACATCAACTGCCCGAACTGCGGCAACAAGGGCTCGTTCACCCCGCCGCGGATGTTCAACGGGCTGCTCAAGACCTACCTCGGCCCGGTGGAGGACGAGTCGGGGCTGCACTACCTGCGGCCGGAGACCGCCCAGGGCATCTTCGTCAACTACAAGAACGTGGAGCAGGCCGCCCGCAAGAAGCCGCCCTTCGGCATCGCCCAGGTCGGCAAGAGCTTCCGCAACGAGATCACCCCGGGGAACTTCATCTTCCGGACCCGCGAGTTCGAGCAGATGGAGATGGAGTACTTCGTCCAGCCGGGCACCGAGGACGGGTGGCACGACTACTGGCTGGCCGAGCGGAAGCAGTGGTACACCGACCTCGGCATCGCCGAGCAGCACCTGCGGCTGTACGAGCATCCCAAGGACAAGCTCTCGCACTACTCCAAGCGGACCGTCGACATCGAGTACAGGTTCGACTTCGCCGGCACCGAGTGGGGTGAGCTCGAGGGCATCGCCAACCGCACCGACTTCGACCTGTCCACGCACAGCCAGCACTCCGGCGTGGACCTGTCCTACTTCGACCAGGACAAGGGTGAGCGGTGGGTGCCGTACGTCGTCGAGCCGGCCGCCGGGCTGACCCGGTGCGTGCTGGTCTTCCTGCTGGAGGCGTACGCCGAGGACACCGCCCCGAACGCGAAGGGCGTACCGGAGAAGCGCACCGTGCTGCGGCTGGACCACCGGCTGGCCCCGGTGAAGGTCGCGGTGCTGCCGCTGTCCCGCAACGCCGACCTCTCGCCCAAGGCCCGCGACCTGGCGGCCGACCTGCGGCGCGCGTGGAACGTGGACTTCGACGACGCCGGCGCGATCGGCCGGCGGTACCGGCGGCAGGACGAGATCGGCACCCCGTACTGCGTCACTGTGGACTTCGACACCCTCACCGACAACGCGGTGACCGTCCGGGAGCGCGACTCGATGAAGCAGGAGCGGATCGGGCTGGACCAGGTCCGCGGCTTCCTCGCCGAACGGCTCCTGGAGTGTTGAGAAGCCCGGCCGTAACCCGCCGATCGGGGCCTCGTTGGGACAGGTGCCGGCGCCGGAGCGATCCGGGTCGGTGACCTGACCCACCCTGACCCACCCTGGTCCGCGCCGACGTACCGCCACCTGATGGTGGTACGCCGGCGCGGTCCTCTTTCTGCGCTCGGTGAAGGCGCCCGGTAGGGTCCGGACGAGGGATCCGCACAGGAGTCCGGGGCCCCCGGCGGCAGCGCTCGCCAGCGTGTCGGCCGGGGTGGAAACCGAGGGAGTGCCGCTGCCGTGTCCACGAAATTCGTCTACGACTTCGCCGAAGGCAACAGGGACATGAAGGACCTGCTCGGCGGCAAGGGCGCGAACCTGGCCGAGATGACCAACCTCGGGCTGCCCGTCCCGCCCGGGTTCACCATCACCACCGAGGCGTGCCGCGCGTACCTGACCGAGGGCGCCGAGCCGGCCAGCCTGCGGGACGAGGTCAGCCAGCACCTTGCGGCGCTCGAGCGGCGGATGGGCCGCAGGCTCGGCGACGCCGCGGACCCGCTGCTGGTCAGCGTGCGGTCCGGGGCGAAGTTCTCCATGCCCGGGATGATGGAGACGGTGCTCAACATCGGGCTGAACGACGAGTCGGTGCACGGCCTCGCCGCGCGGGCCGACGGCAACGAGCGCTTCGCCCAGGACTCCTACCGGCGGCTGATCCAGATGTTCGGCAGGACCGTGCTGGGCATTGAGGGCGAGCTTTTCGAACACGCCCTCGACGACGCCAAGAAGGCCCGGGGCACCACGAACGACCTCGACCTGGACGCGGAGGACCTGCGCGGCGTGGTGGAGACGTTCAAGGGCATCGTGCGCGAGCACGCCGGGCGGGAGTTCCCGCAGGACCCGCGCGAGCAGATGGACCTCGCGGTGAAGGCCGTCTTCGACTCCTGGAACGCCCCCCGCGCGATCCTGTACCGGCGCCAGGAGCGGATCCCGGCCGACCTCGGCACCGCGGTGAACGTGGTGACCATGGTCTTCGGCAACCTCGGCATGGACTCCGGCACCGGCGTGGCGTTCACCCGCGACCCGGCGACCGGCGCGCAAGGTGTCTACGGCGACTACCTGCAGAACGCGCAGGGCGAGGATGTGGTGGCCGGCATCCGGAACACCCTACCGCTGGCCGAGTTGGAGCGGATCGACAAGAAGTCCTACGACCGGCTGCTCGAGATCATGGAGACACTGGAGCGGCACTACAGGGACCTGTGCGACATCGAGTTCACCATCGAGCGCGGCAACCTGTGGATGCTGCAGACCCGGGTGGGCAAGCGGACCGCGGCGGCCGCGTTCGTGATCGCCACGCACTTCGTCGACGACGGGCTGATCGACACCGACGAGGCGCTGACCCGGGTGACCGGCGGGCAACTCGCCCAGCTCATGTTCCCCACCTTCGACGAGAAGGCCGAGACCGAGCAGATCGCCAAGGGCATCGGGGCCAGCCCGGGCGCCGCGGTGGGCAAGGCGGTCTTCGACAGCGCCCGCGCCGAGGAGATGGCCGCCGGCGGCGACCGGGTCATCCTGGTCCGCCGGGAGACCAACCCGGACGACCTGCCCGGCATGATCGCCGCGCAGGGGATCGTCACCTCCCGCGGCGGCAAGACCTCGCATGCCGCCGTGGTGGCCCGCGGGATGGGCAAGACCTGCGTGTGCGGCGCCGAGGAACTCGACGTCGAGGTGAAGGCGCGCCGGTTCACCGCGCCCGGCGGGGTGGTCGTCAACGAGGGCGACCTGATCTCCATCGACGGCACCACGGGGGCGGTGTACGTCGGTGAGGTGCCGGTGCAGCCGAGCCCGGTGGTGCAGTACTTCGAGGGCACCCTGACCGCCGACGCGGACCCGCTGGTGGCGGCCGTGCACCGGCTCGTCACGCACGCCGACGAGGCCCGGCGGCTCGGCGTCCGGGCGAACTCCGACAACCCGGAGGACTCCGAGCGGGCCCGCCGCTTCGGCGCCGCCGGCATCGGGCTGTGCCGTACCGAGCACATGTTCCTCGGCGACCGCCGGCAGCTCGTGGAGAAGCTGATCCTGGCCGAGTCCGACCAGGAGCGGGCGGAGGCGCTGGACGGGCTGGAGCCGCTGCAGAAGGAGGACTTCGTCGGCATCTTCGCGGCGATGGACGGCCTGCCGGTGACCGTGCGGCTGCTGGACCCGCCGCTGCACGAGTTCCTGCCGGACCTGACCGAGCTGTCGGTGCGCGTCGCGGTCGCGGAGGCCCGCGGCGAGCAGGACGAGGACGCCGAACGGCTGCTGACCGCGGTGCAGCGGCTGCACGAGCAGAACCCCATGCTGGGCCTGCGCGGGGTGCGCCTCGGGCTGGTCATCCCGGGCCTGTTCGGCATGCAGGTACGGGCCATCGCCGAGGCGGCCGCCGAGCGGAAGGCGGCCGGCGGCGACCCGCGCCCGGAGATCATGATCCCGCTCGTCGGTGCGGTGCAGGAACTGGAGATCATCCGCGAGGAGGCCGAGGGCATCCTGGCCGCGGTGGCGGAGGAGACCGGGCAGCAGGTGCACACCCTGATCGGCACCATGATCGAGGTGCCGCGGGCGGCGCTGACCGCCGGGCAGATCGCCGAGGCGGCCGAGTTCTTCAGCTTCGGCACCAACGACCTGACCCAGATGGGCTGGGGCTTCTCCCGGGACGACGTGGAGGCGGCGTTCTTCTCGCAGTACCTGGACAAGGGCATCTTCGGGGTGTCGCCGTTCGAGTCGCTGGACACCGACGGCATCGGCCGGCTGGTGCGGATTGCCGTGGAGGAGGGCCGGGCCGTGCGGCCGGACCTGAAGATCGGCGTCTGCGGCGAGCACGGCGGCGACCCCGACTCGGTGCACTTCTTCCACGATGCCGGCCTGGACTACGTCTCCTGCTCGCCGTTCCGGGTGCCGGTGGCGCGGCTGGAGGCGGGCCGCGCGACGATCACCTCCGGCGGCAGCGACAGCCGGTAGCTGGCTCGCCCAGGCTGGTTAATCCGGGCCGGATTCCTGCCTGTCCATCGTTGTCCGGGCAAAGCTCCACCGGACTGTCGGCACCGCCGGGTACGGTGCGGGGGACGGGTGAGGCATCGGGTCCGCGTCGGGGCGGCTCCGGTTGGCAGCAAGGAGGATATGGCGGTGTTCTCCCGGAAACCAAGGGAGCCCGCCCGGGTGCGGCCGTCCCTCGAGTTGTTGCAGAACATCCTGCGCGAGCTCGATATCCGCTCCTTCGTTGACGACGAAGGCGATCTGGGCTGCATCTGGGAAGGGTGTCGGATCTACTTCTTCTTCGCCGGCCCGGACCAGGAGATCCTGCGCGTGCAGGCCATCCTGGACCGGCGCTTCGACATCGACCAGAAGCCGTGGCTGCTCGACGTCGCCGACGACTGGAACCGGACCCGGATGTTCGGCAAGGCGTACACCTCCGTCGGCGACGACGGCCGGGTGGGGCTGTGCGCCGAGCACGTCTTCGACTTCGCGGTGCCGGTCGAACGGTCGGTGCTGGTCTATATGGTGCGCTGGTGGATCTCCTCGCTGCTGAAGTTCTCCTCGTGGGCGGGGGGAGCGGGTGTGACGTCGTGACGGCGACATCCCCGGAACGCCCGCGGCCGGGTCCGCCCGCCGGGCGGGCAGCACCTGCCACGGGCCGCTGACCGGGGTCGGCGACCGGGGTCGGTGACCGGCAGGGCGTCGCAATGCGGCTCCAACGGACCACCGAACTGGATGTTTGTGACGTCGCGAGAGACGGCGTCGTACCTCGCGGATAGGCTCCAGGCAATGACATACAGCGGGCACGACCGGGCGCGCCGGGTGGCCGAGCCGGCGAAGCGGGCCAGCCCGGGCGGCGGAGTGCCGCGCGGGGAGTTCGAGCGGGACCGGGCCCGGGTGCTGCACTCCTCCGCGCTGCGCCGGCTCGCGGCCAAGACGCAGGTCGTTGCGCCCGGGGAGGACGACTTTCCGCGCAACCGGCTGACGCACTCCCTCGAGGTGGCGCAGATCGGCCGTGAGATCGGCGCGGCGCTCGGCTGCGACCCGGACGTCGTGGATGCGGCGGGGCTGGCGCACGACCTCGGCCACCCGCCGTTCGGGCACAACGGCGAGGACGCGCTGGACGCGGTGGCCCGGCCCTGCGGCGGGTTCGAGAGCAACGCGCAGACGCTGCGGGTGCTCACCCGGCTCGAGGCCAAGGTCGTCGACGCCGACGGCACGCCGGCCGGCCTCAACCTGACCCGGGCCACCCTGGACGCCTGCTGCAAGTACCCGTGGCCACGCGGCGGCCCGGGGATGCGCAAGTTCGGCGTGTACGCCGACGACCTGCCAGCGTTCGACTGGATCCGGGACGGGGCGCCCGAGCCCCGCCGGCGCTGCCTCGAGGCGCAGGTGATGGACTGGGCCGACGACGTGGCGTACTCGGTGCACGACCTGGAGGACGGGATGTACGCCGGGCACATCCGGCTGGCCGTGCTGGCCGACCCGGACGAGCGCGACGCGCTGGCCGACCTGGTCGCGGCGACGTACTCCGCGGAGACTCCTGCCGACCTGCGCGCGGTGCTGGACGACCTGCTCGCGCTGCCGCCGCTGGCCGAGATCGCCCGCTACGACGGCAGCTTCGGCGCGCAGGTGGCGCTGAAGCGGGCCACCAGCGAGATCGTCGAGCGGTTCTCCGCAGCCGCGGTGGGAGCGACCAGGGCGGCCACCGGGGAGGTCGCCGGGGACGGGCCAGCCGGGGACGGGCCAGCCGCGGACGGGCCAGCCGGGGACGGGCCAGCCGGGGACGGGCCACTGGCGCGGTACGCCGCCGATCTGGTGGTGCCCCGGCGGGCCGCCGCCGAGTGCGCGGTGCTCAAGGGGGTGGCGCTGCGGTACGTGATGCAGCGGCAGGCCGCCGAGCCGCTGCACGCCCGGCAGCGCGAGCTGCTCACCGAGCTGGTGGCCGAGCTGGTGTACCGCGCACCGGACACACTGGAACCGGCGCTCCGCCCCGACTGGGCCGCCGCGCCCGACGACGCCGCCCGGCTGCGTGTGGCGATCGACCAGGCGGCGCGCCTGACCGACACCTCGGCCCAGGCCTGGCACACAAGGCTGACCGGCCGGGACCGCCGGCTGATCTCGTGACGGGACGCGCAAGGAGGCGTAGATGGATCGTACGTTCGTGATCGTCGGGGCGAGCCTTGCCGGGGGGAAGGCCGCCGAGACCCTGCGGAACGAGGGCTTCGACGGGCGGGTGGTGCTGATCGGCGCCGAACCGGAGCGGCCGTACGAGCGGCCACCGCTGTCCAAGGACCTGCTGCTGGGCAAGGGCAGCCGGGAGCAGGTGTTCCTGCACCCGGCGGAGTGGTACGCCGAGCACGACATCGAGCTGCTGACCTCCACCCGGGTGGCCGCGATCGACCGGACGGCCCGCGAGGTGGAGCTGGCCAGCGGCGAGCGGGTCGGGTACGACGCACTGCTGCTGTCCACCGGGTCGCAGGTGCGGCGACTGGACGCGCCGGGCGCGGACGCCAACGGGGTGCTGTACCTGCGCACGCTCGCCGACTCCGAGCGGATCGGCGCGGCGCTGCGCGAGGGCGCCCGGCTGGTGGTGGTCGGCGCCGGCTGGATCGGGCTCGAGGTGGCCGCCGCGGCGCGTACCCACGGCGCTGAGGTGGTCGTGGTGGAGCTGGCCGCGCTGCCGCTGCGGCAGGTGCTCGGCGACGAGCTGGCCAGGGTGTTCCGCGACCTGCACGTCCAGCACGGGGTGGACTTCCGGTTCGGCACCTCGGTGGCCGGGATCCGCAGCGCCGGCGGCCGGGTCGAGGCGGTGGCGCTCACCGACGGCGCCGAGCTGCCGGCCGACACGGTCGTGGTAGGCGTCGGGATCCGGCCGGCCACCGAGCTGGCCGAGGCGGCGGGGCTGGAGGTGGACAACGGCGTGTTGGTGGATGCCGCGATGCGCACCTCCGACCCGGCGGTCTACGCCGCGGGTGACGTGGCGAACCGGCTGCACCCCCTGCTGGGCACCCGGATCCGGGTCGAGCACTGGGCGAACGCGCTCGACGGCGGCCCGGCCGCGGCGCGGGCCATGCTGGGGCTGGACGCGGGCTTCCAGAACCTGCCGTACTTCTACACCGACCAGTACGACCTTGGCATGGAGTACGCCGGGCACGTCGGGCCGGGCGGCTACGACCGGGTGGTGTACCGCGGCACGCCCGGCCCGGACCGGGAGTTCATCGCGTTCTGGACCTCCGGCGGGCGGGTGCTGGCCGGGATGAACGTCAATGTCTGGGACGTCTCCGACGCCATCCAGGCGCTGGTCCGCTCAGGCAAGTCGATCGACCCGGCCCGGCTGGCCGATCCCGAGATCCCCCTGGACGAGCTGGTATAGCGCCACGTGCAGGTGCCGGTATTGGCGGCCGGCTGAGCGCGCTCAGGCGGGGGGCGCCCATTGCGGGTCGCGGCCGAACGCGGCCAGCAGCCGGTCCTGGGCGCTCGCGCCGTCCGGCACCGTGGACCGGGGCCCGACGATGCCGGCCCCGCGGTACAGCTCCTCCCGTTCGGCGAACCACCCGGCGACCGCGTCCACCACGTCGGCCGGCAGCGCGGTGTCGCCGCCGGTGGCCACCGCGACGTCCCAGCCGTGGATCAGGTGGTCCGCGGCGAGCTGCGAGGCGTACTCGGCGGCCGTCTCGTCGCCGTACGACAGGTGCACCGTGACCGCGTCACGCACCCCGACCGGCACCACCTCGGCCGCCTCCGCCCAGGCCGTCTCGGCCGCCGCGACGGGGTCCGAACCCAGCAGGTCACCGGACAGCGCGTCCCCCACCTCGGCGATGGTGCGGCCGGACATCAGCGGCGGTGTCCACCGGTCCTCACCGACCACGTGGTTGACCAGCTCCCGGGTGTTCCACTCGGCGCACGGCGTCGGCCGGTCCCAGGCACCGGCCGGCACTGCCCGCACCGCGTCCCGGAAGTACTCCCCGGCAAGGCGGTGTGTCTCGATGATGTCCATGTTGATCCCTCCGGTGTCCAGTTCGCGCGTGCCGTAGCTCACCAGAGTCTCCCCCGATCCCCCGAGTTGACCATGTTCCGCCGCGCGCGGGCGGACGGCTGGGAGTGCGCGGCTGCTGACCTGCCGGCAGCGCCTAGACTCGGGCGCTGTGGCAGGGCGGATCCGCGATGAGGACATCACCGTGGTCCGCGAGCGTTCGCCGATCGCAGACGTCATCGGGGAGTACGTCCAGCTACGCAACGCCGGCGGGGGGTCGCTGAAGGGGCTCTGCCCGTTCCACGACGAGCGTTCCCCGTCGTTCAACGTGACCCCGGCGCGCAACCTGTTCTACTGCCTGGCCGGTGAGACCAGGGTGCTGACCGCGGAGGGTGTGCGTCCGATCCGCGAACTCGCCGGCGGCACCCACCGGGTGCTGGCCCGCGACGCCCAGTGGGTGGACGCTCCGTTCTCCTCCTTCGGCGTGCAGCCCCTGATGCGCCTGGTACTGACCCGCAACGGGCAGACGAAGGAGATCCACGCGACGCCCGAGCACCGGTGGTTCGTGCGGTCCGGCGCGGACCGGCGGTCAACCCGCGAGGTCGTGACGAAGGACCTGCTCCCGGGCCACCGGCTCGCCTGGACGTTCCCGGTCTGCCGGATCAAGAACACCACGCCGTCCCCGTTCGGGATCGCCCATGGGATCACCTTCGGCGACGGCACCCTCAACGGCACGGGCAGCATGGCGCGGCTCGACCCGGTGAAGGACCAGCCGTTGCTGAAGTGGTTCCCGCTGAGCACGACCGCGGAGACCGGCCGCCAGATCCTCGTGCACCACCTGCCGCGGTTCTTCAAGGAGGTGCCGCCGCTCACCGAGTCCGTTCCATACCTGTACGGCTGGCTTGCCGGCTACCTGGCCGCGGACGGGCACGTCGCCAAGGACGGCACGGTCATGCTCAACTGCGCCAGCGCCGAAGCCCTCGAGCACGTGCGTGCCGTCTGCACCCGCCTCGGGATCGGCACCTACGGCGTGACCAGGCAGTGGCGGGCCGGCTTTCCCGGTCGCGGGCCCAGCCTGCTGTGCCGCGTGCACCTGGTGAACGAGGACCTGACGGAGGACTTCTTCCTGAACGACGAGCACCGGATCCGGTTTGCCGGCACGGACAAGAAGTGTGCCCGGCGGGGCTGGGTGGTGCGTTCGGTCGAGCCGACCGAACGGGTGGAGGAGGTCTATTGCGCCACCGTCGAACGGGGGCACGCCTTCGTCCTCGAGGACAACATCCTCACCGGGAACTGCTTCGGCTGCGGGCAGGGCGGGGACGTCATCCGGTTCGTGGAGAAGATCGACCACCTGTCGTTCAACGAGGCGGTGGAGCGGCTGGCCGCCCGGGCCGGGTTGCAGCTGCGTTACGAGCAGGGCGGCTCCGCGCCGGTGCGGCAGCAGGGGCAGCGCGCCCGGCTGGTCGAGGCGCACGGCCTGGCCGCCGAGTTCTACGCCGGGCTGCTGGCCGAGTCGGCGGAGGCGCGGCCGGCGCGGGACTTCCTGGCCGAACGCGGCTTCGACGTGGGTGCCCCCGAGGTGGCCCGGTACGGCTGCGGGTACGCGCCGTCCGGCTGGGAGGCGCTGTCCAGGCACCTGGCAGGCAAGGGCTTCACCGCGCAGGAGCTGATCACCGCCGGGTTGTCCCGGCAGTCGCAGCGCGGCGGGCTGATCGACCGTTTCCACCGGCGGCTGCTGTGGCCGATCCGGGACGTGACCGGCGACGTGGTCGGATTCGGCGCCCGCCGGCTCTTCGAGGACGACCCGGTCGAGGCCAAGTACCTGAACACCCCGGAGACGCCGCTGTACAAGAAGTCGCACGTGCTGTACGGGCTGGATCTGGCCAGGCGCGAGATCGGCCGGCAACTGCGCGCGGTGGTGGTGGAGGGCTACACCGACGTGATGGCCTGCCACCTGGCCGGCGTACCCACCGCGGTGGCCACCTGCGGCACCGCGTTCGGCACCGAGCACATCGGCGTGCTGCGCCGGCTGCTGATGGACTCCGACGCCTTCCGCGGCGAGGTCATCTTCACCTTCGACGGCGACGCGGCCGGGCAACGGGCCGCGCTGCGGGCCTTCGAGCAGGACCAGCGGTTCATGACGCAGCTGTTCGTCGCGGTCGAGCCTGGCGGCATGGACCCGTGCGAGCTGCGGCAGGCCAGGGGCGACGCCGCGGTGCGGGACCTGGTGGCGCGGCGCCGGCCGCTGGTGGACTTCGCGCTGCGCAGCGCGGTGGGGCGGTACGACCTGGACACCGCCGAGGGGAAGGTCGGCGCGCTCGGCGAGGCCGTCCCGATCGTGGCGCGGATCAAGGACGAGGCGCTGCGGGACGAGTACGCGCGGCGGCTGGCCGGGATGGTCGGGCCGGACGACCCGGACGAGGTGGTGCGGCGGGTGCGGGCGCGGACCGGAACGGCGGCGCCGCCACCGCGGCGGGCGGCCGCGCCGCGCCGCGACGACCCGGCGCTGCAGGTGGAACGGGAGGCGCTGAAGCTGGCGGTGCAGGCACCGGTACTGGCCGGTCCGCTGTTCGACGCCGTAGAGGAGGCCGCCTTCACCGACCCGACGTACCGGTCCGTCCGGGCCGCGGTGGCCGCTGCCGGCGGTACCGCCGCCGGCCGGGCCGGGCCGGAGTGGGTGGGCCGGGTGGCCGACGGGTGCCCGGACCTGTTGGCCCGCTCGCTGGTCACCGAGCTTGCGGTGGAGCCGCTGCGGACCACCGGCGAACCGGACGCGCGGTACGTGGCCGGCACCGTGTCCCGGCTGCAGGAGCTGAAGGTGAGCCGCGACATCGCCCGGCTGAAGTCCCGGCTGCAGCGGCTCAACCCGGTCGAGCAGCCGGAGGAGTACACCGCGCGGTTCGGCCAGCTCGTGGGGCTGGAGCAGTTGCGCCGCGGGCTGCGGGAGCAGGCCCTGGGCGGGATGTGATGCGCCTGCCGCTGCGTCTGCCCCTGCCCCGGCCGCGTCGCGAGCGGCCGCCCGCGGACGTGGTCCGCCTGCTGGACCCGGACGAGCGGGTCACGGCGTGGGCTGACCTGGCCGGCGGCGGGGTGGCGGTGGCGACGCCGCTCGGGCTCTGGCTGCCGTCCTCGGGCGATCATGTGCGCGTTCGGTGGCACCTGATCGACAAGGCAACCTGGAACCCACCGCGGCTGGCGCTCACCGTGGCCACCGAGGGGGAGCCGGTGGGCGGCGCCGCCGTGCTGGTCGAGCAGCCGACGCGGCCGCTGACGCTGACGGCCGCCCGGAACCTGCCCAAGGAGGTACGGGACCGGGTCACCCGCTCGGTGCGGCACTCCGCGCACCATCCGCTGGCGCCGCGCGGCGGCGTGTGGGTGGTGGCGCGGCGGGTGGCCGGACGGGACGGGCTGGTGTGGCAGGTACGGTTCGACCCGGGCACCGACGCCGGGGACCCGCTGCTGCGCGAGCAGGTCACCCGGCTGGTGGCCGCCGCCCGGCAGGCGCTGACCCCGGTAATCTAGGGGCCCGGTCCGGCGGCTGCCGCCCTACGGCATCGACCCGTTCACGGTGGCCCTCGGCGGCTGGTGCGGCGCATGCTCGTGGTCGTGCCCGAAGTGCAGCGCGCCGGCCGCCTTGCCGCGGGCCCGGTTGGCCAGGTCGGTAGCCTGAGCGCCCAGGATCCCGGCGGTGCTCTGCACCGTGGGATGGTCCTTCAGCCTGCGGGCCGCCCGGGCGATCTGCTCGTACCGTTGCCGCCCAGCGCGGGTACCCAGCACGTACCCCACCGCGAGCCCCACCACCAGTATCAGCTTGCGCATGTCAGCCTCCCGGACCATCGTGGTTCCATACTGGCCTACCCACTCCCGGCGGTCAGCACCCCGCACAGGCGAGCCCCGGGCACAATGATGTACTGTTGCCGCTCGTCACGGTCTGCGCCGTCGGCCGGTCCCCCGTAGCTCAATTGGCAGAGCATGCGACTGTTAATCGCAGGGTTGTTGGTTCAAGTCCAACCGGGGGAGCTTCCCTTGCAGGTCAGCGC
>Ga0137373_10005802_pt1 | contig 13288 bp, 8 predicted proteins | sample SagtaG_5_FD_104912 | JGI IMG/M metagenome (GOLD analysis project Ga0137373, IMG submission 104912) | Vadose zone soil microbial communities from Sagehorn Ranch, Mendocino, California, USA - Sage1_R_80_16 metaG | ecosystem: Environmental > Terrestrial > Soil > Vadose zone | place: USA: California...
GATGCACTCGCGTCGAGCGAGGAGACGGTGACGATCTACCGAGGACTCGCGGAGACCCGGCCCGACGTCTTCCGGCTGGACCTGGCCAGGGCTCTCCACGCCGTCTCGGATCAGCTGACGGATCTCGGCCGGCCAGTAGAAGCACTCACGGCCAAGGAAGAGGCGGTCGAGATCCTTCCTTGACGACAAACATGACTGAGGGTAATTGAGGTGGCAGAGCAGGACATCGGCTGACGATGGCCACCCGGACCCCACACTAGCCCCTGGGACTCAGCGTAGCCGTCCTCTGACCGGCCTGGCAGCGTAGATCGCCGCCGTCACGTGAGCCTGACGGCCACCCGGAGCTCGCGGTCCAGGATCCCGGCGAGCCGCGCGACCTCGTCGTCCAGGGCCGTCCGCGGCGGCTTGCCGGCTTCCCGGAACCAGGCGACCAGGACCCGGTCGCCGTCCAGCTCCCAGGTTCCCGAGACCGCGCCACCCGCCACCACGACCGGCGCGATCCAGCCGCTCTGCTTGCTCACCGCCGACCGCCGTGCGGCCGCGATGACGTGGCCGTCACCGGTGCCGGGACCCAGCACGTACTGGTCGAAGCCCGGCAGCAGGCGGATCGCCTGGCTGGGTCTCGGCGCGGCCAGCCCGTCGACGTCCTCGGCCAGGACGAACGCGCGATCGCCATCCACATCCACCTCGGCCAGCCGGTCGCCGAGCGCCTCGAACCAGGCTCGAAGGTGCCGCTTCTTGGACCAGCCGGCCGCCAGCCAGTTGCCGAACGATTCGGCCGTCGTGGGCCCGTAGGCGCCGACGTAGGCCACGATCGCGGACGGTGCCGCCACCTCCGGATCGGGCACACCCGCCCAGCGCGAGCTGGCGGCCTCCGGGCGCGTGAAGGTCACCCGGCCGCCCTGGCTCGGACCGAAGCACAGCTCGCCCTGCCAGGCCAGCGGCTTCAGGAGCGTGCCCCAGCCGGATCTGAGCCCTTCGCCCACGTGCCCCAATCCGGGCCGGGCGATGACCGCGGAGATGAGCTCTTCGCGCGTGAGGTACCCGCGATCGAGGGCATCGCGCAGCGCCTCGCGAAGGCGCTCCATCATGTCCGGCGTCAGCCCGAAATAGCGCTGCCAGCTGGGCCGCTCCCAGGATCGCCCGGACGCCATCACCGAAAGGAACGCTCCGCCTTCCTCGGGCGTCAGGAGGTGGAGCGTGCCGCGCATCGCCCAGGTCTTGATGAGCCGACCCTCGGACAGGGCGCGACCGACCTCGCCCGGCTGCGACGCCTCGCGCCGGACGCGGATCGCGAGCTCGGCCGATGACGCCACCTGCGCCTGCACGCCGCACAGGCGCCGGACCACCCCCTCGACAGGCAGCCTGCCGACGGGCTCGAGCAGCTGCCGACGCATCCGCCAGGCGAGCGCCTGTTGCCAGGTGACCTTCAGCACCATGGTGGAAGGTTACGGCCCCATTGCCGAACCGGCCGAGGCTCGGGAGGCGGGCGCGTCAGGCGGCAGGCAAGCGTGTTGGTGCGGGTGGCGCACCAAGCGACCGGCGTGCGCACAGGACGCGCCAGATCGGGTGCCAATCAGGCCCTTCACCGGTCAGATGGTGCCGCGGCCGCACCAAACGACCGACGTCGCCCGGTTCGCCGGGTCGCTTGGGGACGCAGCCGCACCAGGGCCGGACGACCCGAGAGGGCCGGAAGCAGGCGGCCTCAGACCAGGCTTACTGGCCCGCTCCTGGCGGCAGTGGCAGGAACGGCGTGAGGACCCGAGTGACGACCTGTGTCAGCTGGCCGGTCACCAGTGACCCCGCGGTGACAACGACGGCCGTGATCAGCGTCAGCGCGCCTGCCGCCACATCTCGAATGTCGGACATGGCGCCGAGGTTCTGGATGAGCTCGCGCGGTCGGCTCCAGCGAAGCTTGCCCGCCTCTCGGAGCAGGGCCAGATCGAACGTCGCGCCGAGCACCACGGTGAAGGCCACGACCTGTAGGACTCGGACGGTGACGGTCGCGGGTGCCAGGTTCCCGGCAACCACGGTAACGACCTGGAACGGCACCGTGAATACCAGGATCGCGAGTCCCAGGCGAACGCCCTTCTGGACGCCGGAAGTTCCGCGAAGGTGGTCGTAAAGCAACCCGAAAAGAAATGCGAGGATCAGCCAGGATGCCGCGAACGATGCCAGGTCGAGCGCGGGTCGCTGAAAGAAATACGGATCGACCCGCGTGATCGTCGTCAGGTCGTACTGGGCGAAATAGACGAGCGTCAGCGCGATTGTGGGCCACGTCCCCGCCCACAACGCGGATCGGATCGTGTCCCAGATCGTGCTTTCGGGTCCGATCTCCGCCGGACCGGGCTTCTCATCGGGCTCTTCCGGCACGGGGCTGGCATCCCCGGCGGGCGGGGTCGGTGGCGCGATGGCCTCTGTCACGAGCTCACTGCGCTGTCGGCGGAGTTCGGGCGACTCGTCGGCCAGGCGCTGCAGGTCCGCGTCACGACGCAGCAGGACGCGCTCGAAGAACGCAAAGGCGAGCACGAACGGGATCGGGAGGGAGGCGAAGACGCCAGCCGTGCCCACCCCGAACCCGGCGAAGACGAACCGCCCGATCCGCCGAAGAAGGCTGACGGGTGGTTCGGGCGCGCCTTCCGGGGCCCTCTCGCGAAACAGTCGTTCCCACGTCCAGTTGCCCCACGTGCGCCGCACGAGCAGCACGATCGTCGCGAAGCCGAAAATCCCATACGCGTAGGCGAGCAGCGATGCGAACGATCTCAACGAGCTCTCGATGAAGCTCGTCGATCCGCCGAATTCACTTGGCGTCCGGTCAACGCCTGCGGGCACTGCGACCATCATGGCGACGAGGAGGATCCAGCCTGTCGTGGCCGCCCACAGGCGATAGGGGTGGCCGTTCCAGAGCCGCCCGATCTGTCGCGCTCCGTACAGAGCCGCGAGGAAGCAGGCGATCGTTGCTGTGATCCATACGGACAACCTGGGCCCGAAGACCTCGCCCATCGGCTCCGTCAACCGCGTGGCAACAGTGGCGACCACGGCGGTGCCTGCGACGAAGATTGCCGCCAATGCGACGGACGCCAGCGTCCGCGCCAGCAGCTCATTTCCTCGCCGTCTGAAGAGAAACGCGAGCACCCCGGCGAGGAGGAGCGAAACTACGATGAGCGTGCCTCGCGCAGCGTCGACCGGCGCCAACGCGACCGTCCTGTTGTTCTCCATGATGGTCTCCGCGATCGACCCAAACAGCCTCGTGCCGAGCACATCCGCGGCAGTGACAACAGCGGGCAGCAGGGCCAGGCCGGCGCCAACCGTCAGGACGTGTGCGGCCGTATTGCGAGGGTCGGGCGGCAGGAGCGCGCGCGCCGGCCGAGTCGCAATCAGCCACAGGAGCAGGAGGACCGCCAGCGCCTGGAGAATCGCGTAGTAGAACGTCGTGATGTCGTTGGCGGTCTTTGAGTTGGCGACCAGGTCTCCCACCCGTGCGCCGGGCAGGAGACCGAGCCACGCGGCGAAGTCGATGCCCAGGGTCAGCGTCACCGTGTCGGGCGGGGGGACCCGGTTCCAGACGTGGACGCGCCGCAGGACCTCGCCTTTGTCCGAGCGTTCTACGCGGATCGCATCGGCCCGGGGGACGGTACCCAGCAGCTCGAAGTCACGGACTTCGAGCTCCAGCCGGCCAGTCGACCCGAACTTCGGAAGCCCGTCCTGGAAGCAGAGGGTGATCTCTGGCCGATCTGTCAGCCCGTTCCATGCCTGGGTCAGGGCCGGGAGGGCATCGGTAACGGTGACCGTGGCCGTGTCGCCGGTGATTTCCTCCTCCACGCGCACGGATCCCAGCCGCTGCAGCCCGCACTTTGCCGATGTCGGTCCGAGACCGGAATGGCCGAGCGTTCGCTCGATGAATGACTCGCCACCGAGGGTCCCCTCCAGCAGGTCGGCGAGCTCGGGACGATTTGGATGGAGGGTGACGGTGCGCGTGCGGGTGACGGATTGACGACTGATGACGTATTCGACGAGAACGTCTGTGCGGTCCTCGGGAGAAGGCGCAGCGGCCGCGTCGGCGAGGGCGGCCAGATCCACGACAAGGGTTGGCTCGCTCGTCATTCCCAGGGCAGGAACCCTCGCCCTGAACTTGACCGCGCTGTCCGGACGGTCCATCCGGAAGTTCAGTTCCACGTGCCCCCAGTCCGGCGTCGGCGACTGACCGCCCTCGCTGAGGACGCCGCCGGCCGCCTCGACCAGCGCACCAGCCGGGCGGGCGATCTCCACGCGAAACGACAATGGATCCCGCGTGCGCTGAACGGCGATGATCCGGGGCGCAGGGAGCACCGCGGGGACGCGGGCGACGCGCGAGGTCAGCGTTTCGATTGGCCGCCCAAGGTCCGGACCGAGAGTCTGGATCCGCAGGATATGCGAGCCGAGCCCACCAATGTCCACGTCACGTGCGAACGTCCCGTTGATGATCGGGCTCAGGTCGCTGGGGGTGTCGTATCGGTCGACCGCGACCTGCACGAATGCAGCGCTGGTCGTGCCGGCGATCGTGACCGTTGGACCGTCGACGACGGTCGGAATGGGTTTGCTGAGCCTGACGGACGGCAGTGGGTGTCGGTCGTCGCGACCAACCAGGAAGCCGCTCGAGTCGATGATTCGAAGGTAGACGGACCCGACGATCACGAGCGCCAATGGCCAGGACCACAAGGCAACCCGTCGCCATCCTCGCGGGGCGCTGCCGCTCATGGCCTCAATGGCCGGCAATCCAGATCGTTGCGGTCTCACCGCCTACGAGCTTCGCGAACAGCTTGGCCCCATCTTCGGCATCGGTTGCTTCCACCGTCACTGGACGGAAACTCAGCTCACGGAGCTGGGCGACCCATCGGGCAACGAGATCGTCATCGCCGCGGGTGCGCTCCGCGATGACCGTGACGGGGAATCGATCTGGCGCCAGTTCGTGGATCAGGTCGGACGCGCGCTTGAAGTTCCTGGCCTGCACGCGCAGATCGCGGGGAGGAGCCTTGCCGTTGAGCGCGAAGATGGACCCGTCGCCCTCTGGGAAGGAGACCTTCACCTGTTCGTCCCAGGCCATCGTGAGGAGCAGGGCATCCCAGATCCTCGGCTCCGACAGCCGGCCACCGGCGGCACGGAGATTGATCACCGGCATCTCGGGCAGGCTCGTGACGCCATCGTTGGCGGCCATCGCGACGATGGTCGCGAACCAACTTTCAAGGCCAAGGCGCCTGGCAACCGCCGGCAGGCGGTCAATCGGCTGCGCCGTACGCGCCGGCACATCGTCAATCGGCGCCGGCCGGCCATCGGGAACGCTGAACCAGAACTCGCCGGTACCGATCTCCTGCGCCGGCAGCGTGCCGCCGCTCGCCGCGTTCGCGGTCGCCGTGCCGCTTCCCTCGAAGACCGCGAACAGGCTGACACTCGAGTCAGGGAGATAGGTGGTGGATGCCCACGTCCCCTCCAGGCGCAACGCCGCGTCCGGGGTCGTGATCTGCACCTGACCCGAGCAGGTGCTTTGCCAGGCGGAGCTATTCTCGAGCTGACAGTAGCCGTTCTGGACCGCAGTTGCCCGATTGCACAGCGAAGTCTGGAGTCGTCCGTCCTGGAACAGGTAGATTCGACCACAGCTCGTGTTGAGCCACGCCTCGCCGCAGGAGTCGGTTGCGAGCGTTCCGCCGGCACTCAAAGATTGCCAGCGAGAGACCGGCTGAGCGCAATCTGGAAGTCTGGGCAGCACCGTCACACCGGGCCCCGCTCCCCATGCAGTGTCGATCGCACAGCCGGCATCAACCGGCTGGCCGAATATTCCGATCTCCGGCGGAGCGGATTGCGGCGTGGCGGTGGCGGTCTGGGTGGCAGTGGGGGCCGGGCTCGTGGCTGTCGGCGCGGGCCCGGCGCAACCGAGAGCGAGGGCCATCGACGTGACAAGTCCGGCGATGCGACGAGCGACCCTTCGGGTCATGAGTGCCCGCCTCCCCTCGACGGCCCCGACCTTCCAGCGCCCTTTCGGGCGGCCAGTGGGCCGGATTGTCGCCCTGGCCCCGGTGTGTGTCAATGAATGCCGGACTCGATCGGACGTGGCAACTGCACAAGCGGGCGGATATTCATGAGACGGGCGCCCACGCCCGCTCCACGAGACGCGTGCGAGATGCGGCGGTGGTCAAGTACGGGTGGCCCCATTTCGGGCTGCACGCGTTGAGGGGGGAGGCGATTCATGTTCCCACTGCAACTCGCGCTCGTTTCGGAGACGAAGCGCGTGACGCACCGTGAGCTGACGAAGGTCTCGGCGGCACTGCAGAAACAGATCTCGCGAGACTTCGAGCCGATCTGGGAGGTGCCGGCAACCATCGACGCCTTCATCGTCCTCGAGGACATCCCGATCGGGTATTGGCCGATCGTGGTGGAGGCCGACATCAATCAACCGGGCGCGGCGGGCATCCACGAGGACCAGGACGGGCAGCCATTCGCCCTGGTGGAGTACACGAACTCATGGTCTCTGACCGCGAGTCACGAGTGCCTGGAAATGCTGGGCGACCCGTGGGGCAGCCGGTTCATGGCCGGGCCATCCATCAAGCCGGACCAGGGGCGGGTCGAGTACCTCGTGGAGGTCTGCGACCCGTGCGAGACGGCGCAGGTGGGCTACCGGGTGAACGGGATCCTGGTCTCGGACTTCTACACACCACACTACTTCGATCCGGTGACGTCGGCGGGGACGCGCTACAGCTTCACCGGCGCGATCACCGCGCCTCGGCAGGTCCTTCCCGGCGGCTATCTCAGCTGGCACGATCCCACGACGGGCCACTGGTGGCAGCAGATCTACTTCGGGCAGCAGCCCCAGTTCCGCGACCTGGGGGCGCCCGATCAAGCGGGAGAGAATCTCCGGCGATTCGTCGATCGCCAGACCGAGTTCCGGGAGCTCGCGCCCGAGCTCGCTGTGGGCCTCGCCGCGGACGATCCTTCCATGGTCGCGGTGACGGCGGCGCGGAGCTCGATCGAGCCCGCGACGACCTCCAAGGCGGCCATGTGGCGAAGGCAAATCACCGCACTCAAACGCGGCGAGGGCTAAGGTTCGGCCATGACCGATGATGGGCGGTCCGCCTCGGCCGAGCGCGCCAGGCGACTCCGCGAGCAGATCGACCGCCTGAAGTCCGGGACAGCCAAGCCCACGGATCCCAGGACGGAAGGGCCGGAGCGTCCGCGCGACTTCGTGGAGCGGCGGATGCGCGAGATCGCGATCCGGGGGCGCGACCGTCGCGGTCGGGATCGGTCCGGAGGCGAGACCGGTCAGTCTCCGCTCGAACCGAAGGACTCGACCGACTGACGCGAGGCGGCCCGGGTGGCCTTCGGCGGCCTCGGCGGCGGGCGTTGCGCGAGACTCTGGAGAGATGGGCCACGACTAGGGTCCGGTGATCGTCGACTGAGTGGGGGACACGTCCATGCCTGGCGCTCCGAAGCCATACGCCGTACAGGACCGGAACGCGCGGCACGTCGTCATCGAGCTGTTCGGGGGCGACAACAACCTCGCCGAGTGGGTCGAGGATGACCTGGCCGAGATGGCAAAGGGCATGAAGGGCTCGGTCGCGATGCTCGCCCTCATCGACACGTCGGACGGCAAGGGCCAGGTCGTGGAGGTCACGCCGAAGGGGCGGCGGGTCCTGGAGAAGCTTGGCGAGATCGACACCGGCGACCCGGAGACGCTCGCCCAGTTCATCGCCCGCGCGCTGGTCAGCTATGCGTCGCCGCATCAGGCCCTTGGATTCTGGGATCACGGTTCGGGCGTCTTCGACGAGAACGACCCGCATGAAGTCGTCCTGGACCGGGCGGCGCGCGAGCGCCTCCTCGCCGGCGTGAATGCCCGGGCCATTCGTCGCGGGACGAAACGCCGGTCGCGTCATCTCTTCACCGGGCCGATCGAACACGATGCCGATGCCGCGCGCGGTCCTCTGCTCCGAGCGATGCTTCAGGACGACACGAACGGCGGCATCCTCACCAACTACGAGGCGCATGGCGTGGTGAAGGCGGCCTTCAGCCGCGCCGGCCGAACGCGAAAGCTGGACCTCATCTTCTCCGACACGTGCCTGAACGGGATGATCGAGGTCGTGGACCAGTTCAAGGATTTCACGAGGGTCATCGTCGGCTCGGAGGCTCTCGAGCCCGGTGACGGATGGGACTACGAGCGGTTCTTCGGGTCCATGGCCGCCAAACCGCCGACCAGCTCGGCGGCCTGGGGGTCGATGGCCGTCTCGGCGTTCGAGGACGGATATCGCAACCGGCCGGAGGAGTATCCCTGCACGCTCGCGGCGTTCCGGACACGGAACACGCTGACGTCGAGCTTCAAGCGACTCGTCGACGCCGCCGCGCCGCTGGGGGACACGGGCTTCGGAGCGCTGAACCTGGCTCGGGGCAGGAGCCAGCGCTTCGCGGACGAGGACAGCTTCGATCTGCGGGATTTCGCGGAGCGCATCGCGGCAACGGGCCCGAACGAGCTCAAGCAGGCGGCGCAGTCGATCGTGGACGCCTTCGACAAGGCGTGCCTCCGATCGGCGGCGCTCGGCGCGAAGGTGGCCAGGGCGCGCGGTCTCGCGTTCTGGTTCCCCGGCGACGCGCAGTCGTACCTGGACGTCGGCGGCACGTACGGGAACCTCTCGTTCGCCAAGTCGACCGGATGGGCCGCGTACCTGGGAAGGCAGTACGCGGTGTAGGTGTCACCGCTTCATACAGACGGAGCGTCGCATGCCGAAGAGGGCCATCGTCGCAGGCACACGGGCCAACCGCAGGGCACCGGCGCCGAAGGCTGCACCCGAGAAGGACGGCCGCCTGTCGACCGCGTCGGGCGATGTCCGGATAGAGGCCCCCGGTGTGGATCCGGTCACGATTGCCCCCGGATCGCGGCTCCAGCAAGCGGCCCTGGAGTGGTCGTGGGTCGTCCGCAACCGTGCGCGGTGGGCGAGCGAGCCGGAGAGTGTGGCCAAGCAGTCTGCTCGCAGCCGAACCCAGCTCCAGGCCCTGGGAATGGACGCCGCCTCGCTCGACGCGCTGGCAGCGACCGAGATCATCCAGGTCAGCGTGCCGTTTTCCGACGAAGCCACGGGCTGGGAAGCGCGCGTGTTCCCGTGGGAGTTCGTTCTCAGCGCGGTCAATCGTGACCCGCTCGCCAAACGCCCGCTCATCGTCCGACGGCTCGTCGTCGACGGTGCGGACGCGACCGAGACCGACGATCCGGCCCCGGACCCTGCCCTGATCGTCGTGAGCGCGCCCGGCATCCTGCAGAGGCTGTTCAGCTTCAGCTCCGAGCGGCGGCTCGTGGAGGCCAACCTCGAGGGCGTCAGCATCGAGTCGATCGAAGAAGACTCGGACGCACGGGTCGGGGCGAGGATCGCCGCGCTCAAGCCGAAGGCGATTCATCTGGCCGGCGTGGACAGCTACCAGGGCGCCGCGCTCCTCAATCTGGACACGCCCCACCACGACGGGTTCCTCATGGCGGACGGGCGCGGCGTGCCCCGGCCCGTCGACTCCGAGCAGCTGGCCGGGATCCTGGCGGCAGGCGGCCCGGTCCGCCTGGTTGCCTGCAATTTCTGGAACTCTGCGGCACGGACCGCGGCGATGGCCGTGGCGCTCGGAGCCGAGGCGGCGATCGGGTTCCAGGACCAGGTCGACGACAGCACGGCCGAGCTCTTCCTCGCCACGTTCTATGCGAACTGGCGCCGCAGCAAATGGCGAATTGGGCCGGCATTCGAGCAGTCGCTGGGTGATGTGAAGCGGAGCGGCGTGTCGCTCAAGGGCGCCGGCGTGGTCCTGTGGTCCCGCCGCGACCTTCTCGCCGGGCGTTCCACGGCAGATGAGCGCCTCACGGAACCGCAGGCGAGCTGGGTGCGCCGCGCCGGCAAGGCTGCCACCTCAGCCCGGGCGGAGGTCCAGCGGCTGTCCATCCAGGAGGCCCTCACGGTCGAGGCACGGCCCCTGACCCGGGTCAACTACTCGCTGCTCCACAACGACCAGCGGATGTTCGACACGTTCCGGATCCGCAAACTGGTGCCCGACACGATCCGCGGCGTGGAAGTGGAGGTCGTGCTGTACGCGGGCGGGGATTCCTACCCGTACCGGACGGCGCTTGAAGTGAAGGAGGCCGTGACCGATCTCCGGGACCGTGTCCGCGTGCCGCTCACGTCGACGGTGCTCCGGGCGTTCCGCGAAAGCATCCGATCCGTGGTCTACGTCGGCGTCAGGGTCGGCGGCGAGGTCATCTTCCAAGACACGTGGCGCGTCACGCTCGTCCCGGTCGAGGAGTGGAGCGATGACAACGAGGGTGGCCGCTGGCTGCCGTCGTTCGTTCTTCCTCGGGACCCGGCCGTCAACACCGTCGTCGATGCCGCCTATCCGATCATCCGGGCGCTGCGGGAGGATGCCAAGAACGCGTTCGACGGGTACCAGTCGGTCAACCCGAATGCAGTGGGTGATGCCAAGTACCGGACAGTTGAGCAACAGGTCAAGGCGCTGTGGAGCGCCCTGACATACCAGTTCGACCTGCGCTACATCAACCCGCCGCCAACGTACTCACAGCAGTCGCAGCGCCTGCGGACTCCGAGCGAAGTCCTGCGATCACGCGCCGGCACCTGCATCGACCTGGCGCTCCTCCTGGCGGCGTGCCTGGAATACATCGACATCTATCCGGTCCTGTTCCTGCTGCCAGGGCACGCTCTGCCGGGGTTCTGGCGAACGAGCCAATTCCAGGATGCGTTCCGGCAGGTCCAGTCCAAGGCCGGTGAGGGCGCCGATCCGGGCAGTGCCGATACGGGTCGTGCGGGTGAGGGCGTGGCCGGTAAGGCAGCCGCGGATGCGGCCGAAGCGGCGGCAGCGTCGGCCGCGGCGGCGGCGTCGGCCGCGGCGGAGGCTCCACCCTCTCCGTGGCTTCATCGGACCAACGCGGACGCCAGCGGACCGGTCTATTCGGAGATCGCCGTCAGGCTCAGCATGCACCACCTGGTCCCGCTCGAGACCGTGATGATGACGACTGGGAACGCCTACCTGGATGCGATCGTCGGGGGCGGAGAAATGCTCGGCGTGACGGCGGCCGGGAGCATGCTCCAATCCATGGTGGACATCAGGGCGGCGCGATTGAGCAACATCACGCCGCTGCCGTCAGACGAGGCCTAGCGGCCGAAGACGAGTCCTGGGGAGGGCGCACGCCATGCCGAGCCGAACGCTGGAGAACGACGGGGCAGTCGAGCTCGAGGGATTGAGCATCGTCGTGCCGGACGTTCGCGGCAGCGTCACCATTGAGCGTGGGGCGCCGCCGACTTCCCCACGCGCCGATCGCAGGCGCACCGGGGCAGGAGGCGCCCGTCGGGCGGATCCGCTCGAGACCGCGCTGCGGCGCCAGGGGATGCGAACGTATCGGTCTGCGGTGATCGACGGGACGCGTACCCCGCCGCGGCCCACCCGCCGCGGCGGACCCCCGCCCAAGTCGGAACCGATCGAGCTGAGCGTCCGCCCGCCGCGCAAGGATCGCGGCCAGGTCGTCCTGACGATCGAGAACAATGTCGCCACCTGGCATGTGGCGATGGAGTCCGCAGCAGAGGCCGGCCGAGGCGAACGCCGGGGCGAAGGTCGTGCCTCTGCCCCAGGCGTCAGCCGAGGTCCAACTGGAGGCCCGCGACGCTTGACCTACCTGATTCCGCAGGTCCGGCCGGCGCCGGAACGCGCCACTCGAGGTGGTTTCCCCATCTCCATGATCGTCCGGATCATCACGTTCCCGATCGGCAAGGTCATTGGCCAGGCGGCGCGCCTCATCGCCCGCAAATGGGACGCGGATCGGCACCCGCCGCGCATCCGCGCCTACGGACCGGACGGTCGCCTTACGGACCTGACCGCGGCGGACTGGGAACGGCTGGCCAAGGGCCGCGTGCTGTTGTTCGTGCACGGCACGTTCAGCACGACCGAGGGTGCATTCAGCGGCCTGCCGCAGGCCACGCGGCAGACGCTGCACGACCGCTACGGTGGGCGCGTCATTGCCTATGACCACCCCACGATCGCGGACGATCCGTTCACGAATGCGCGACGGTTCTTCGAGCTCGTGAACGGCCGGGCCCTGGAGCTCGACATCGTCTGCCACTCGCGAGGGGGCCTCGTGTCGCGCTCGATCGCGGAACGCCCCGGCGATCTGGCGAACCTGGGGTCCAAGGTTCAGGTGCGCCAGGTGGTCCTCGTCGGCGTCCTGAGCAATGGGACGATCCTCGCCGACGCGACACACTGGGGCGAGCTCGCCGACCGGTTCACCATTCTTCTCCGCCTCATTCCGGCGCCTGGCGTCGTGGATGCGCTCGAGACGGTGCTGACGGTCGTCAAGGCGATCGCCATGCCGATCGCGCAGGACCTGGAGGGCCTGGATGCGATGGCCCCCACGAGCGAGTACCTGCAGCATCTGAATACTGGCCCGAAGAGAGCCGGTGATCCGACCTACCGGGTCATCGGATCGAACTTCGAGCCCAGCGATCCAGATCTCAGGGCCTGGCTCAACGACGAGATCCGCGACGGCCTGTTCGAGCAACTGCCGAACGACATGATGGTGACGATCCAGAGCATGAGCGCGGCAAACGGCTCCGGTCGGTTCCCCATCGCCGCCGCCGACTGTAGATCGTTCGAACCGCAGGACGCCGTGGAGCACGCGAACTACTTCGGGCAACCGCGCACGTCGGAGTGGCTCCTGGACTGGCTGCGCGGCGCAGCCTGAGTCTGTCGGAGGGCCGGATCACCCTGGCCAAGGTGGTGACGCGGACCTGAGGCCAGGTCGTGGACGCGTTCGCCCTCCTCGTCATCGCCGCCGAGGGTCCACCGGCCTACGCGGGCATCCCGGCGACGAGCCCGATCTGGCGGCCGCCCGCAGGACGCCGACGCCATCGATGGAGCGCTCCGTGAGGTCGTCAAGCTCGTGTCGTCGTACGGGACGTATGTCTCCGAGAGCGATTTCGTCGAGCGTGACTGGCAGCGGGCGTTCTGGGGATCGACTACCCACGACTCGCCGAGCTGAAGCGGACCTACGATCCCGGCGGCCTCTTCTTCGCCCATCCCGGCGCTGGCAGCGAAGAATGGACCGATGACGGCTTCAGGCGGCTGGAAGGCTGATCCTCCCGCGCAAGGCCGAAATGTCCGGTTGGGACTAGCCTGAGCCCATGACAGAGACGGCTTCCGAGACGCAGTTTCCCGCGGAGCTCAAGCACAAGCACGGCCTGTCCGAGTGGTGGCCGATGTTGCCGGAGCGGAGCGCGGAGACCATCACCCCCGA
>Ga0137373_10005803_pt1 | contig 13287 bp, 6 predicted proteins | sample SagtaG_5_FD_104912 | JGI IMG/M metagenome (GOLD analysis project Ga0137373, IMG submission 104912) | Vadose zone soil microbial communities from Sagehorn Ranch, Mendocino, California, USA - Sage1_R_80_16 metaG | ecosystem: Environmental > Terrestrial > Soil > Vadose zone | place: USA: California...
ACCCCGGACCAGCGGCCTGCCGCGCCACAGCCGCCACCGGGCACCCATGCCTGCCGGGCAGACTCGCCCTCAACCCGTCAGCACCGCAACATCACGCACACACGATCATGCCGGGACCCTGGGGGTAAGTGGCCCACCGGCGCCGAGCGCTCTGGCTGACCGAGGCCGTCGACGGTGCGCTGGTTCGGCTCGAAGGCGGCCGGACCCGCACCGAGCTCATCGAGTTGCTGAGCGCTGAGGCAGATCGCAACCCCACCTCATCGTCGGCTTCGACTTCGCGTTCTCGCTCCCCGCCTGGTACCTCTAGGAGCGGCAACTCGCACCCCGTCAGCTGTGGGCGCTACTTGCTGCTGAGGCGCTAACCTCGACTATGCGACAGCTTGGCCTGACCCGTTGGATAAGCAGCCCTGAGCTGCCGTTCTGGATCACAGGCGAGGCGCACGACCAGCTCACAACAGAGGGACTCACCGACCGCTCGAAGGAGGGGACCCTCGGCTTGCCATTGAGACCAAACGGCTGCTCTCGCTCGGCGCCCTCGACGGCACGAGAGCCGCACCTGATCGTCCACACACCGGAGAGGGCCTGGCGGCGTGAAGAAGCAGTTGACCGCCGAGAGGCCGGAGGGCTGTCTCCCTGTCGAGTGTTCGGCGGTCGGGGACGCGAGAATGACTCTTCGTCGTGTCTGGTCTGATTCTGCACGGGGGTGGCGCCGCCAAAGTTAGCGGCGCCTACGAGGAGGAGTGGAACCTGTTCTGCATGCTCGATGTGCTGGCGGGTCTTGCGAACTCGATGCTCATCGAAGTCCCTGGCCCTGCCGGGGTGGGATTCGAGTTCTGGATTCGGCGCCCGTCCGCTCGCGAGTGGCACCAGGTGAAGGCGCAGAACAGCAACCGGTCCCGCTGGACACTTACTGAGCTTCGGAAGGCAGAGGTCCTGCAGAACTTCGGCGACAAGCTGTCGGCCGATCACGACGACCTCTGCGTCTTCGTCTCGGCCCATTCGGCGGCTCCCTTTAGCAGGCTGTGTGCCCACGCCTCGCACGCGCCCGACTTGGCGGCAATGCTCGCGACCTACATGCCCACTGCGGAAATGCAACAGGCATTTGAGAAGCTGCGTGACACGTACTGGCAGCTCGGCGACGATGAGATGACATGGCGTTGGCTGCGCCGCATCCTCGTCCGGACGATCGACCACCAGCTGCTACGGCAGTTCGTCGATGAGCGGCTGGCTGCCCTGGTGGATGCTGAGCCGGCTACCGCGCGCGTGATCCTTGAGCGCGTGATGGAGGCGACGCTCCACAACCCGGTCACGACCGACGAGCTGCGGCGGCTGATGGAGGAACAGGCGTGCCCGCGGCGAGCCTTGAGCGTCCCCGGCGGTACGCTGTCAGGCGCTATCCGCGAGCGCGCGCTTGCTTTCCGCGACTCGCGCCGTCGGGGCCTGATCAATGGGAGCTTCATCGGGCGGCCGCAGGTCGCCGAGGCGCTCGGGATGCTGAATCGCGCCCGGCCGCCTCGGTCGGTGCTGTTGACCGGAGAAGGTGGCAGTGGAAAGAGCCAGGTGCTCGGGGAGATAGTCGACGAGCTCTTGGCCCTCGGCCTTCCTGTGCTGACGCTCGACGTGTCCGAGCTTGGCACCCAAGGCGACGCAGAGAGCGTCGGGCACCTTCTCGGGCTCCCCGCAGCGCCAGCGCGGTCGCTCGCCGCAGCCTTCGCAGACCGTCACGCCGTCCTCGTGGTTGACGCGCTGGACTCGGCAAGCTCGTTGAACGACCGCCCGATCATGTTGCTGCGCGCGGTCGGCGAGGTCATTCAACAGGCACGGGCACATCCGAATGTCGTACTGCTGCTCGCGTGCAGGTCATTCGACCTGGAGAACGACGATCGGCTCCGCGGCCTCGTGTACGGCGAAGAGCCGGGTGAGCGCTTGGAGGTGCCGCGGTTGACGGTCGAAGACGTCGAAGGTGCCATCGCGGCTGCAAGGATTACTGCGACGCGAACGGAGCCCCAGACCGAGCTCTTGCGCAACGCGTACAACTTGCGCCTTTACGTCGAACTTGGGGGCCGTGTGCCTGCGTCGTTCGTGTCTCGGCAGGATCTTGAAGCGGCGTACGCTGAGGAGCTAGTGAAGCAATGATGGCCGTGATGGAACCAGGCGCTCGCTGGGATGCGGCGAAAGCGCTCGCTCAACGGCTCGTTAAGTCGGGTTCGTTGGAGATGCCGGCAACTGAGCTGGATGACCTCCAGCCGCACATCAGCGAACTCGTCGAACGCGGCGTGCTGCTCGAAGAGCGCGGAAAGATAAGGTTCTTCCACCAAAACTTCCTTGACTACGTGGTCGCGCGCGACTTCGCTGAGCGCGGCTCATCGCTAGTTGAGTATGTGCGGCAGGGCCAGCAAGACCTGCGCCTGCGAGCGACTGTGCGCCGGGTCCTTGACTATCAGCGCGCCGAAGACCATGACGACTTCATCGCCTCCGCGGAGCAACTCCTCTCGGCTGACATCAGGTTCTTCATCAAGGATGTGGTCTTCAGCCTGTTGCAGCAGGATGACCAGCCAGCACCGAGCGTTTGGCCGATTCTTAGGAGGCTCGTGCTCGATCCGAGGGCTGTCGGCCACGAAGCCGCGTGGCAGGTCGTAGCCCAACCAGGCTGGAGCCGCTCACTTGACGCGTCCGGCGAGATCTTGCGATGGATGGCGAGTGAGGATGAGCGCGAGCGCGACGCGGCGGTCGGGCTGCTCAGGACGATGCAGTCTCACGACAGCGAACGCGCCGCCCGCCTCCTGACTCCCTTCATCGGGCTGCTTGATTGGGACGCCCGCCTGCGCTGGCTCATCCGTTTCAGTGACGCCAACTACGAGCGCGCGTACTTCGACCTGATCCTGCGTGCACTCCGCGAAGGGGCCTTTGACGAGGACGAGGATCACGCCCAGTCCCAACTTTGGCTGGCGGTCCATGAACTCCCTACTGCTAGGCCCCAATGGGCGGTCGAACTTCTCGACGTCTATCTTCAGCGCCACGGCCGACAGAGACTGTTTGCCGCAGCAGAGGGCCGCTTCCGTATCGGGGATCGCGACTACTGGAGCGCCGACTTCGCCCCGCAAGCAGCCAGGGGAGCGCCCCGCGCGTTCGCCAAGGTTGTCCTGCCGGTCGTTCTCGACGTCGTCACCGGGACCGCCAGCGAGCCAGATGCCGACCGCGTACGGCGCGATCCGCTATGGGCACACCAAACAGTGAACGAACGCGACGCGGGATTCGTCGACGGCATCTACTACGGGCTTGACTTGGCTCTTCAGTCGATCGCAAGAAGGAGCCCGCGATCGTTTGCGCGATTTGAGGCCACACTCGTCCCGCTTGCGAATTACCACAGCGCGACCTTCCTCCTGTTCCGAGCATGGTCCGCCAATCCACGAAGGTTCTGGCGACAGGCAATTTCCCTGCTGACAGAGAATGCGACGTCTCGGCGGTGCGGCTACATCGACAGTCCTTATTGGGTGACGCGGGAGCTGATCGTCGCAATCCAGCGATATGCGGACGCATCCTCCCTCACTCGGCTCGAAAGAGCCCTGCTCTCGTTCTACCCCGCCTGGGAGAAGTCGCACGATGGGCATGCCGCCTCTGGCCACGCCCAGTACGTGCTCCTATCCGCGTTCGACCCAGGTCGGCTCACCAATCGCGGCAAGAAGCGGCTGCGCGAACTCCAGGACAAGTTCCGAGAAGACATTGAAAAGCCACAGGGGATCACCGTCGGCTGGGTAGGGTCGCCGATCTCAGACGCGGCAGCGGCAAAGATGTCAGACAGGCAGTGGCTCAACGCGATCAACAAGTACGGCCGTGACGAGTCGCGGGAGTTTCTTACGGGTGGCGCGGTCGAGCTATCCAGGGTCCTAGAAGGCCGCACGCAGGAAGATCCACACCGCTTCGCAGCGCTGGCGCTCCAGTTCCCTGACGGCGCAAACGAGAACTACTTCGACGCCGTGCTGAGGGGGCTTGCGGACTCCGAGCGCGACGTCGCACCTCAAGACGTCTTCGAGGTCATTCGCCGAGTATTCTCCATTCCCGCCAAGCTGGGCGGGCGATGGATTGGCCGACCGCTCGCGCGCGTTGCCGAGGCCGTTGAGGTGCCGGGCGACGTTGTGGACATTGTCGTGTGGTACGCCACGGAGCACCCTGACCCGGAGCAGGAGCTCGCGAGAGTCGAGGCTGGCTCGTCGGGTCCCTACTACGGCGGCGACCTCCTCACGGCGGGCATCAACAGCGTTCGCGGCTCCGCTGCACAGGCACTTGCGTATGTCCTCTCGCGAAAGCCGGATTCCCTGCCGCGCTTGGAGTCCTCGCTGGAGACGCTTGTTCGAGATCCCGTCTTAGCTGTTCGCGCGTGTGCTGCGTGGACGGTGGCAGCCGTCACTCGTCACGATGTCGACCTCGGGCTCGCGCTCTTCAGCGCGCTGGTCGATGCAGATGACGAGATTCTTGCGGCACAACCAGTCGAAGAACTTCTTCGCGCGCTGGCACAAAGGCGACTCGACGCCGTGCGCCCAACCCTTGTGCGGATGTTGCGGTCGTCGGTTGGTGGGGTTCAGCAGGCGGGCGGGAGGCAGGCGGCTCTCGCGCACCTCGCAGCCAATGAGGCGGCAGATCTTGCCGAGCTTGCCCTTCACGGCCCGGCGAGTGCCCGGGTTGGAGTGGCGGAGGTTGCGGCGCACAACATCACGAACCCAGATGTCGGCAACCAGTGCGCACGCTGGCTTGAGGCGCTGTTCTCCGATCCTGATCCAAGCGTGCGCGAGATGACGACGGGTTGGTGCACGCAGCTCGAAGGCGGCGACCTCAACACGTTGCTGGACCTCGCGCGCGCCTACGTTGAGACGCCCGCGCACGCCGAGCACGAGCACGCCCTGCTGCGCGCGCTCGATGAGGCGGCCGGTGTACCGATCGCTGACCTTGCCTTGCGGGCCGCTGAGGTGTTTGTGGAGCAGCACGGCGGCGAGATCACCGACATCAGGCGCCCCGCCGCTTTCGACGCGTCGACGGTGAGCAAGCTGGCGTTCCGCGCTTATGCCTCCGCGGAGTCGACCGGGTTCCGAACTCGCTGTCTCGACGTCATCGATCGCCTACTGGCCGCTCGCGTCCGTGACGTTGAGCACCTGGTCACGCAGTTCGAGGTCGAACGCGCCTAGCGCGAAGCGCCAGGCGGCGGCTGATCTCGTACGCCTTGGGTTCGGGCGATACGTCCACCGCATCAGCGAGGCCGACCGGTAGGCCGCTCGGCACATGGGAGAGCCGTTTGACAGCAGGAGTCGGACGCGAGCCAGGGGAGTGAGGCCAATCAGGAAAGCGAGTGTAGGCACGACCAAAGATTGACAGACTGCTTGTTAAACGAGAATGCTTTAGACTCATCTAGCAACGATCTAATAGCATCGTATTGGGCTCTCTGAAACCTCGTCAGACTCGTTGCTCTATCAGCCTCCAGCTTCCCAGCCACAGTCGCTCAACTACCTACGTCAGCCTCTCTACCTGCATCGACAGTCTGATCGCTACTCACGGCAGCAGCCTCACAGCTCGACCTTGCGTGCACTGGCATTTTCCTTTCCGGTCATCCTCTCAGCGCTATACTTTTCAGCACGACAGATATGCATCGGGGATGCCGCCAGGCCCTCCGGTGCGCACCGGGAGGCGAAGCATCGTGGCCCTTGGAACCCGCGACCCGGAGACGCCGGCGCCGGCGATGCAGGCCGGCTCGGAGCTGGTGAGGATCAACCGCTGGCAGGCCCGCGCCTGGGAGCACGCGATCGCCACCGCCTACCAGCCCGACCAGCCGCCCGCGGTGCGCGGCTGGAACCCGGCCGGCGAGCACGGCGCCCCAGCAGGCTACGACCTGGTCTTGGCGACCCCGCGGACGCTGAGCGCGCTTGGCTGGTGCTTCTTTGACACCGACCGGGGCGTGGCGGACGAGATCATGCGCGCCGACCACCGGGCCGTGCAGGATGTCGCGGTTGAGTTCTCCGTCACGATCGGGTCAGAAGTGCCCGTGCTGGTGGCCCACCAGTTCGACTCGGCTGGGCAGCCCTGGCTACACACCATGTCATCGTGGGCGCGCTCGCCCGGCCCGAGCGGCCCGGCTGGACCGGCCCGCAGCGCCAGCGCGAGGTGTGGGCGCCGCTCAACGCCACCACGGTGGCGGGGATGGCCGAGCGGCTTGTCTTCGGCTACCACCTGCTGGTGCGCCGCACCGTCTCGCCGACGCTGCGGGAGCTGGGGTTGAACTGGCAGCAGATGGCACTGGACGGCTCCTGCGAGGTGTGGGGCCTGACGGCGCCGATGCTGGCCTGTGTCAGCCAACCGGTCCGCCCGCTTGGCGAGATCCACGCCTGCCAGGTCGAGTAGCGAGAGGCGCCTGTGGTCGCGGACCTGCACAAGCTGGCGGTGGGGCGAGAGGACTACTACACCCGCGAGATCGCCAAGAACCGCGAGGAGTACCTGTCCGGCAAGGGCGAGTCCCCCGGCATCTTCCACGGTGGCAGCGCCCGCGCGCTCGGCCTGGAGGGGAGTGTTCCCCGGAGGCGTTCAAGCGGCTGTTCGCCTGGCAGGACCCCAGGACCGGCGAGCAGCTTGGCCGCGCGCCCCGGCAGGACGCCATGCCCGCCTGGGACCTGGTGCTGCGGCCGCACAAGGACGTGTCGATCCTGTACGCCCTGGGCGATGAGGCAACCGGCCGACGGGTGGCCGCGGCGCATCAGGCCGGCGTACGCGCCGCTGTGGCCTATCTGGACGGGCAGGTTGGCACCCGCACCGGCCGGCATGGGGCCGGGCATGTGCAGGGGTCGGGCCTGCTGGCGGTGGGGTTCACCCACCGGACCAGCCGCGCGGGCGATCCGCTGCTGCACACGCACCTGATCGTCACCAACCGCACCCAGGGTCCGGACGGCGTGTGGCGGACGTTGGACTCCCGCGACCTGCTGGCCCATCGGGCGACCGCGGACGCGATGTACCAGGCGGCCTACCAGCAGGAGCTGACTCGGACCCTCGGAGTCCGCTGGGAGGCGCCGGATCGGTGGGGCAACCGCGCCGTCCAGGGGATGCCCGAGGAGCTGCGCCGGGTGTTCTCCAAGCGCCATGAGCAGATCAGCGCCGAGCTGGAGCGGCAGGAGGCGCAGGGCAAGCACCGCACGCCGAAGCTCGTGCAGAAGGTGGTGCATGAGACCCGGCCGGCCAAGTCCCACGAGACCCCCGAGACGCTGTACGGCCGCTGGCAGCAGGAGGCCCGCGACCTCGGCTTTGAGCCGGGGCGGCTGGTGCGCCAGGTGACTGGGCGAGAGCGGTCCCGCGAGCAGGACCCGGCCAAGACCGGAGAACACGACAGCACGCCGGGCGGGACGCCGGCAGGACTGGCCGGGACGCTGACCACCACGGCAGGACTGCCCGAGCGGACGGTTACGACGATGTTTGACCGGCTGGCCAGCCCGGAAGGGCTCACCGCGCAGGCATCCACCTTCACCCGCCCCCAAGTGCTGTGCGCGGTCGGCCGCGAGCTGCCCGTCGAGGCGGCCGGCACGGTCGGCCCCGCCGACCTGGAGGCGCTGGCCGATCGGTTCCTCGCCGAGCGTGCCGTCAGCGTGGTCAGTGAGCACGCCATCGGGGAGCGCCACTACGCCACCCCGGAGCTGCTCCAGGTCGAGCAACGGCTGATCGATGCCGCGGTGAGCCGGGGGGACGAGCAGACCGGGGTGTGCTCGCACGACACCCTGCGGGCGACCCTGGCGGCGCATCCGACCATCGGTGAGGACCAGGCGGCGATGGTGCGGGACATCACCCAGGGCGGCCAGGGCGTGAGTGTGGTGGTCGGCAAGGCCGGCGCCGGCAAGACCTACGCCCTCGGGGTCGCCCGGCACGCCTGGCAGCTCGACGGCTACGGGGTCCTCGGCGCGGCGCCGACCGGGATCGCCACGGTCTGCTTGGACGCCGAGGGGTTCGAGCGGTCCCGCACGGTGGACGCGCTGCTTGCCGAGCTGGACCAGGAGCGCGCCGCAAGCCTCAGAAGTGGTCGAAAAACCGGAAGACCCGGGGAGCGACAACCAAAGTTGTCGCTTAAGCGTCAACCACCACCGGGTCGGGACCGTGATACGACTCGTATCAACCGCGACGAGCACCAGGACGAGCGCGTGTTGGACGAGCGGACGGTCCTGGTGGTGGACGAGGCGGGGATGCTCGGTTCCCGCAAGCTCGCGCGCCTGCTGGACTACGCCGCCGAGGCGCGCTGCAAGATCGTGCTGGTGGGCGACGACAAGCAGCTCGCCGCGATCGAGGCCGGTGGCGGCTTTCGGGGACTGCGGCTGCGGCTTGGCGCCAGTGAGTTGACCGAGAACCGCCGGCAGGCCGAGCCGTGGGAGCGCGAGGCGGTCGAGCACCTGCGCGACGGCAACATCGACGCCGCGCTGCATGCGTATCGGGAGCATGAGCGGCTGGTGGCGACCGAGACGCCCGGGCAGCTCAAGGAGACGATGCTGTCGGACTGGTGGCAGTCGTTCCAGCAGGGCAACCGTGTGGTCATCCTGGCCTACCGGCGTGATGAGGTGGACCAGTTCAACACCGCCTGCCAGCAGCTCCGCGACGCCGAAGGCCACCTCGGCGCCGAGCGGCTCCAGGTCCGGGATCGCAGCTTCGCGGTGGGCGACCAGGTGGTGTGCGGTAAGAACGCCATCAAGCAGTTTGGGGTCGCCAACGCCACTCGCGGCCAGGTCGTCGCGCTCGACCCCGAGCAGCGCTCGATGACGCTCAAGCTGGACAACGGCCGCGAGGTGACCCTGCCCAGGGCGTACCTGGACAAGCGGCCGGCCCGCTGGCTTGGCAACAACCCCGACCGGCGCACCGTGGACCTTGCGTATGCGACCACCGGGCACAAGTCGCAAGGGATCACCCGCGACGAGGTGCTGGTCAGGGTGACCAGCGCCGAGGACCGCCAGTGGCTGCACGTCGCCGGGTCGCGGGCGATCGGGCGCACCCGCTACTACAGCGTCATCAGCCCCGAGCCCGCCATCCGCCAAGACCGGGAGCGGGAGCAGGTGGACGTGCCCGCCGCCGACCGCACCCCCAAGCAACAGGCCGACCAGTTCGCCGCGGTCGCCCGCCGCGACGGCAGCAAGCGCCTGGCCGCCGACACCTCGGCCCCGGTGGACGGGCGCCGGATGAGCAAGCACGACCTGCGCGCCGAGCTGCACCGGCTGGAGGAGGTCATCGACAAGGGACCACGCGACCAGTCCCGGTTGGTCGCCCTTGCGACCAGCCGGCGCGAACAGCACGACCAGCGGTTGGCCGAGGCGACCACCCGGCACCAGCAGGCCCGCGACCTGGTCGCGCTCATGGAGCATGGTCCGGCCCGGTGGCTGCGCCGAGGCGACCTCGCCCGCGCCAGAGAGCAAGCCGACCTGGCAGCGCAGGCCGAACTGGTCGCCCGGCAAGCTGCCGACCGTGCCGCCGACCGCGAACGCGACGCCCGCCAGCAACAGCAGCAGTACCAGGCCCACCGGGAGGCCAACCCCGACCTGGAGGAGCGTCGCCGCGAGTTGCTTCGGGTGCAGGCGTGGCGCAAGCGCGCCGACGCCCGCGCGGTCGAGCTGTTGCGGCCGGAGTGGTCGCGGGAGCTGGGCGAGCGACCCGTCAGCGTCAAGGGTGGCCGTACCTGGGATCGGGCGGTGGAGCAGACCATCGAGTACCGGCAGCGCTGGGGCGTGGAGGATGCTGAGCATCCGTTGGGGCGGGAGCCGCACGCCCTGAATGCTTCGCTTGAGCAGCGGCAGGCGTGGCAGCACGCGACCAGGGCGGTTGGTCGCCTGCGCGACCTCGCCGACGACCGGAGCGACCGTGTCGAGCGGGGCGACCATCGGGAAGCGACCGGTCGCAGCGACCAGAAAGGCGACCACGGGACGGCGACCGGTCGCAGCGACCATGAGGGGGCGACCAGCCGCAGCGACCGCCAAGGCGACCACCGTGGCGACCAATGGCGCGACCGTAGGCAGCGACTACTCGACCGCGAACGCGACCACGGCCACGGCCACGAGCGCGCCATGTAGCAGGCGGTCGCTGCGACCGGCCCACGGCCGCGTTGATGCGACCAGCGACCATCAGCACACTGCCGTGGCACAGGTGCTCTTGACTCGTACCAGGGTGTTGCCCAAAGCGCCTGTTCCGGCTGGGGCGCAGCGTCATGGCGAGGATCGCACGCTCACGGCAGCCGTGTTGTGGCGAGCTGGTGGGCATGGGCAGGCGAGCGGGCCGAGCAGCCGCAACCTCGGCCCACCTGCCAGGTCGGCCGCTCCTCAGCTGGCCGTGTGCACCGACGGGCGTCACCACGAGGGCAGATCCTGTGCGCATGAGCCGAGCGTACGGGTCTTGCACGATTGACGGGACTATCCAGCCTGCGTAGGGTCAGCGGGTTTATCGAGCTAGGGTTGCCCGAGAGAAGGGGCGGCCCACCAAAGGGGGAGCGTCATGCGGCGACTGATCGTCCTCGTGTCCCTGATCGCCACGATGGCCTTGGCGGCCGTCACCTGGACCGCCCTGCCTGCCGGCGCGTACGGCGGTGGCGCCAACCACGACATGTGGCAGGTCGGGCTGTCGTTCAACTGCAACAACCCGTCGATCTGCAACACCCCGGAATTCGGCGGCACCGGCGGCCTCTGGGGCTGGGCCGAGTTCGACCGCTCCGCCGACGGCACGCAAACCTGGGGCGATGCCGAGTTCGCGTTCTGCTTCCACACCGTCGGTGGTGGCGGCGCTGGTGCCGGGCACACCTCGTTCGAGATCGAGAGCTGGACGATCGAGCCCGGGTCGGCAGGGCCACAGACCTTCTTCGCCAGCGGGGAGGAGACCGACACCGGCCACGGCACCCCCACGACCACGGACTTCACCCACGAGGACACCGGGATTCCGGCAACGCCGGGCCACTACAGCAGCAGTGACATCTTCGGCTTCACTGCACCCGGTCTGGCTGCGCAGATCCAGGTCGCGTTCCGGCCCGCCAAGTAGCGCTGGCGCTCGATTCGCGCTCCTTTGGGCTGGTGGCCCATGCGCAGCGCGTGAGGATCGGACGTACGCCACACAGGTCAGCGGCTACCGGGAGGAGCTAACGTCTCCTCCCGGTAGCCGCTGTGGAGCAAGGTCCCGGGGAGAGGACCCTTCCTCTCCCGGATACTGGCCCACATGGACGCCCTGCTTCTCGACTCCGCCTGGTAACAGCCTGTTGCAGAAACGGGCCCGTGGCCTATGGGTCAAGGATGTGACCTGCGTCTTCTCTAGATCACTTCCGCACCTCTCGGGAATTACCACGTGGACTTGGGCGGCCGGCCCGGCGTGGTGTGGACGCCGAGGCCGGCGAGCTGCGCGGAGAGCGCCGGTCGGCAGGGCTGGCGCTTGCTGTCAGGACTGGGCGGGGACCAATCCGATGTCGATGACGGTGTGCTGGCCGTCGATCACGTTGACCACCGCGCTTTCGGCGGTCACACCGTCGTAGGCGCGAGCCGTGAGGACGACGTCGGAGTCGGTCGCCTCGTCGCCGACGTTGGGAGTCGTGAAGTCCAGCGTTGGGCTGACCTGGACCCGGACGAAGTACCGACCGGGCGCGAGCCGCTGGGTGTAGGTGCCGTCGCCGCCGACGAAGGCGCTGGGCGTATCCCAGGCGGGATCGGTCATGCCCTCCTTGAGGAACTGCAGCAGCCGGACCCCGTCCCAGCCGCTCTGGACCGCCGGCTCGTCGGCGTCGCGCTGCCCGTCGCGGTCCTGGTCCAGCCAGACCCGGCCGCTGATGAAGCCCTGCGCCAGGTAGCTGGTCGTGGCCTGCGCGGTGTTGTTGTCGGTGGACTGCTCGGGGCTGTCGGTGCTGACAGTGGCGGTGAAGGTCAGGGTGCCGTCAGGGGTGCCGGCCCCCACCGTGGCGACTAGCTGGATCGGGCTGACCAGCTCCAGCCCCGCTGGCTCGTACCGTGGCTGCACGCAGTCCCAGACCCGCTGCCCAGTCTGCGCGTCGTTGTCCACCGTGCAGGTCCAGTCGTCGCCGCCGTCGGCGGACACCGGCTGGACAGTGTCGGGCAGCGGCAGCCGCACGGTCACGTTGTCGGCTGGGCTGCCGCCGATGTTGTCCACGGCGATATACAGGTTGACCTGGTCGTCTGCCACCAGCTGCTGCGGATAGGCATCCATGCCCGTGATAGTGACGTCGGCCGGCGTGGGTGTGATGTAGCGGAAGGTCACCTCGGCGCTGTTGTTGGCCAGCGACTTCTCGGGGGTGGTGGTCGACGCGGTGGCGGTCATCGTCAAGGTGTCGCCGGTCGTGCCGCCAGGAAACATCACCGGGATGTCGATGACGCTGCTGAGGCCCGGAGCGAGCTGCGCGTGGTTGCAGACCCACGGCGCCCCGCTGACGTCGCACTGCCAGTCGTCGGGCGTGAAGTTCTCCAGCTGCACCCACGCGCCAGCGGGCGGGTCCATCGTCACGCGGACATCGGACACCGACACCGTGCCCACATTGGTCACCCGCACAACGGCGTACTCGCGGCCGCCCAGGTTCGACACGTCGGTGCCGTCCCCGGTCAGCTCCACGGCAAGGTCGGCGACCGCGGTATAGGCGATCTTGGCCTTGTCGGTGTTGTTGTCGGTGGCGGTCTCGAGGCTCGATGTCGACACGGTTGCGCTCACGGTCACCACGTCGCCAAGGCTCGCTGGCGGGAGCCGCAACGGCACGGTAAGGACCTCGGCCTCGTCCCCGGCGGCCAGCGTCCCGTATGCGCATTTCCACGTGCCGTAGTCGCACTGCCAGCTCGAGCTGGCGTCGCCGGCGAGGCTGCTCCCGGCCGGCGGGCGGACCTTCACCTTCACGTCGTTGGCGGCCCCGGAGCCGACGTTGCGCACCACGATCGCCACCTGGACGTCCCCGCCGGCCGCGGGGACCTCCACCGGGCTGACGGTTACGTCCACGACGAGGTCAGGCCGCGCGGGAGCGGCAAACGCCGAGCCCGCCCAGGCGAGGCCGGCGACCGCAACGGCGACAGTGGACACGATCACAGCCAGCAGGAGTGCAAGGCGACGCATGCAGGTTCCTTCCTCGTCGATGCACGGTCAGGCCGAGGTCGGGCTTGCCGTCATCGGGGGGCGTGCAGGGGGGCAGGATCATACCTGAACCGAAAATAGCTACCTGAGCCGGGCAGGCGGCAGCAGCCGGCGAAGCCGGCTCCTGTGTTGCGGGATGTGGTGGTGCGGGGCGGGTCAGGCTGCGGGGGCGAGGGTGACGGTGAA
>Ga0137373_10005808_pt1 | contig 13280 bp, 8 predicted proteins | sample SagtaG_5_FD_104912 | JGI IMG/M metagenome (GOLD analysis project Ga0137373, IMG submission 104912) | Vadose zone soil microbial communities from Sagehorn Ranch, Mendocino, California, USA - Sage1_R_80_16 metaG | ecosystem: Environmental > Terrestrial > Soil > Vadose zone | place: USA: California...
ATGCAATAAGAAAGAGCCAACTGCTTGGCCACACCGATGCGAGGCGGCTTCGCCAACAGAAAGGCGGCGATCACGGGCGTAAGCAGAGTTAGTACACCTGGCATCTTGCACAGTATTGCTCCTGCCATCGCCAGCCCTAATAGCAAAACATACAAGCCTCTCCCGTCTTGTATTACGGCGATAGACCAGAGCAAGGTCAGAGCAGCGAAGGCCGACAGGGGACCATCAGCTAGAGCCATTCTATCATAGAACAGCGTGAACGGGCACATCACATATAGGGCGGCACATAAAAATCCCGCTAGCCGGTCGTAAAGACGTGCGCCGATGCGAAAACATGCATATAAAGCAATCGCTCCTTCGAGCACGGCAAGGACGCGGGCGACCCATAACGGATCGGAGACCCACGGAAGGCCAAGGGCAATAAGCCAGACATGTAGCAGTTTTCCATCGTGTAAGGGCGCCAAGAGGTGTCCTCGTAAAATCTGCGCAGCCCATTGGATGTGAATTGCCTCATCGCAGAAAATTGGTAACGTCGTGAGACCTATAAGCCGGCTAACGGCATAAGTAACGACCAGGCCCCCCGCCACAACACTGGTTACATAAGAGTTTCGAATTTTCGCCATACCCTCGGTTTGTGGTCGGCTTTTCCGTCTGCCCGGCGGACTGCCAACACTGCCGGATGCGCTACGCAAACATAAAGGCTAAGGCAACCAATATCGCTCATCGAAGAACAGCAGAAAGTGAACAAACCAGGTAGTACGACGATGGGGCGTTTTCCGAATGACCTCGCCGCGCGCGAGGGCGGAACAGGCGTGCCATGTAGGGACTTTCTCGAAACTCTACCAGCGCGCGAAGCTGCCAAGCCCGCTTCTGGCTAATCGGGGCGAAAGCCGAGAGGCTTGCTACGCTGAGAATCACCGAATCTAGAGTTCCGACGTGACGTTCGCGCGATTTGGTCTACTGTCCGCGCTGGCCGCAGATGCCGCGTAATAACGACCTCAACAAAATCCTGCTGATCGGCTCCGGTCCAATCGTGATCGGACAGGGTTGCGAATTTGATTATTCCGGCGTGCAAGCATGCAAGGCACTGCGCGAAGAGCGTTATCAGGTCGTGCTGGTCAATTCCAATCCAGCCACAATTATGACCGATCCAGAATTCGCCGATCGCACCTACATCGAGCCGATCACTGCCGAAGTGATCGAGGCGATCATGGAGCGCGAAAAACCGGACGCGATTTTGCCGACGCTTGGAGGACAGACGGCGCTCAATGCGGCCATGGAACTGAACCGCAACGGCGCGCTGGCGCGGCATGGGGTGAAATTGATTGGCGCGAACGCGCAGGCCATTGCGAAGGGCGAGGATCGGCAACTGTTTAAGGAAGCCATGTTGCGTATTGGTCTTGAGGTCCCGCGCTCCGGGGTGGCGCGTTCGTTGGCAGAGCTCGATCGAATCGTTGCTGAAATCGGAACGTTCCCGCTGATCATTCGTCCCGCATTCACTTTGGGCGGGACTGGCGGTGGCATCGCGTACAATCGCGAAGAGCTCGATGTGATCGCTGCCCGCGGGCTCGATCTCTCGCCGGTCCGCGAAGTGTTAATCGAAGAATCGCTGGTTGGTTGGAAAGAATTCGAGATGGAAGTGATGCGCGACCGGATGGACAACTGCGTGGTCGTCTGTTCGATCGAAAATTTCGATCCCATGGGTGTGCATACGGGGGACTCCATCACGGTCGCCCCGGTGCAAACGCTGACTGATAAAGAATACCAAATGATGCGCGACGCTGCGTTCGCTGTGATTCGCGAGATCGGCGTCGAGACCGGCGGTTCGAATATTCAATTTGCTGTTCAACCGGAGAACGGCCGCATGGTAGTGATCGAGATGAATCCGCGCGTCTCGCGGTCCAGTGCGCTGGCATCGAAGGCAACTGGTTTTCCGATTGCGAAAATCGCAGCAAAACTGGCGGTCGGTTACACGCTGGATGAAATCAAAAACGACATCACACGCGAGACGCCGGCATGTTTCGAGCCGGCCATTGATTACTGCGTCGTCAAAGTGCCGCGCTTTACATTCGAAAAATTTCCGCAAGTCGACGCAACGCTGACGACACGGATGAAAAGCGTCGGCGAAGCAATGGCGATTGGGCGCACGTTCAAGGAAGCATTGCAAAAAGCGCTGCGTTCGCTCGAGATCAAACGTTTCGGTCTGATTGGCGATGGCGCAGATAAAGATGTCGACCTTGAAACGCTGCGACTGAAGCTAGCGACCCCGAACGCGGAACGGATTTTCTTCATTGCGCAGGCATTTCAAAAGGGCGCGTCGATTGATGAGGTTTACGATCTTACAAAAATTGACAAGTGGTTTTTGAGGAACCTGGCTGAGCTGGTTGCCGAAACGGGATGTTTGAAGACGAAAGCATTCTCGCGCGCAAAGAAGCTCGGCTTCTCGGACCGACAGCTGGCCGTGGCGCGCGGCGATTCGGAAGGAGTAGTTCGGTCGAAGCGAAAAACTGAACGTGTCGCACCCACGTACCGCCTCGTGGACACATGTGCGGCGGAGTTTGAAGCTTATACTCCTTATTACTACTCCACGTACGGCGACGAGAACGAGCGTCGCGAGAGCGGGAAGCGCAAGATCATGATTTTGGGCGGCGGACCGAACCGGATTGGTCAGGGAATTGAGTTCGATTATTGCTGTGTGCACGCGGCATTTGCCCTGCGCGAACTGGGATTCGAAACCATCATGGTCAACTCGAATCCGGAAACGGTTTCCACCGATTACGACACGAGCGACAAACTTTATTTTGAGCCGCTCACCTTGGAGGACGTGCTCAACATTTACGATCAGGAAAAACCGGACGGCGTGTTAGTCCAGTTTGGTGGCCAAACACCGCTGAATCTCGCAAGCGGTTTGAAGGCTGCGGGCGTCCCAATTCTTGGGACGCAGCCTGAAAGCATCGAGACGGCCGAGGACCGGCAACTATTCGCGGCGATGCTCGATAAGCTTAATCTGAGGCAGACTCCAAATGGATCGGCGATAAGCACCGACGACGCGACTGGAATTGCGAACAAGATCGGCTATCCCGTTTTGGTCAGACCCTCATTCGTCCTGGGTGGCCGCGCTATGGAACTTGTCTATAACGAGGGGGATCTTCGGCGCTATATGGGGAGCGCTATTGAAGTGACACCTGATCGCCCGGTGCTCATCGATCGCTTTCTTGAAGACGCCGTCGAAGTTGATGTTGATTGCATCTCGGACGGCGAAACAACCGTGATCGGCGCGATCATGGAGCACATCGAGGAGGCGGGCATCCACAGCGGTGACAGCGCCTGCGTAATCCCAACATTCTCGCTGTCGCAAAAAGTGCTCGACGAAATTTCCGCAGCAACGAAAGCGATGGCGCGCGAATTGAACGTGCGCGGGTTGATGAACGTGCAATTCGCCGTCAAAGGCGATGACGTTTACGTCCTGGAAGTGAATCCACGCGCGTCGCGCACTGTTCCCTTCGTCAGCAAGGCGATCGGTGTCCCGCTGGCGAAACTTGCCGCGAAGGTGATGGCGGGCGGATCATTGCGCGAACTCGGTTTCACCAGGGAAATCGTACCGAAACATTTCTCAGTGAAAGAAGCGGTCTTTCCGTTTCTACGCTATGAAGGACTCGATATTTCGCTGGGTCCGGAGATGAAATCGACGGGCGAAGTGATGGGCATGGATGTCGATCTCGGCCTTGCCTACGCAAAATCGCAGATGGCCGCGCCACCACCCCTGCCGAAAAAGGGAAAAGTCTTCGTCAGCGTCAAGGACACCGACAAGGAAGCGGTAATCCCGGTTGCGCGCGAGTTTGTGAAGCTCGGTTTTGAAATCATTTCCACCAGCGGAACTGCAAAGGCGCTTTCGAAAGGGAAAATCAAGGTAACCAAGGTCTTCAAAATTCACGAGGGACGCCCGAACGTTCTCGATCGCATCAAGAATGGCGATATCAATTTCATCATCAACACGCCAAGCGGGAAGGTTCCACGAGAGCATGAAGTAGTAATTCGGAATGCCGCGCTGGCCGCAAAAATTCCCATAATGACGACGGTGCGCGCGGCGCTGGCCAGTGCGAATGGGATTCGCTCGTTACAAAAACGGAAAGTTCAGGTGCGCAGTTTGCAGGAATACCACTGTAGCGGCGGTCTCTGACCGCCGGTCATGGCATGCAGATTTGCGACGGTCGGAGACCGCCGCTACAGAAAAGAATGAAGTTGTCGATCTTACTGGCGTTGTTGTTCGGCGCCGCCACATTTGCTGCCGAAGAAAAGAAAGAAACTCTTCCTATGACCACAGCCTCAAACGAAGTCGCAATAATTAAAACTAGCCAAGGCGACATGGTGGTACAGTTTTGGACTGACGCTGCGCCAAATACCGTCGAGAATTTCAAAAAGTTGGCGCGCCAAGGCTTCTACGACGGCACTATTTTCCATCGGATCGTCAAAGGATTCATGATTCAAGGCGGCGACCCGAATTCGAAAGACCCAGCGAAGGAAAATAGTTACGGACAAGGCGGGCCCGGTTACAACATCAAAGCCGAATTTAACGATCATCCTCACGACCCGGGCGTGATCTCCATGGCGCGCAGCGCTGATCCGGATTCGGCCGGATCACAATTTTTTATCTGTCTCGCGCCGATACATCGTCTCGATCATCAATACACCACGTTCGGCAAACTGATTAAAGGCGATGACGTGCTGGAGAAAATCGGCAACACGCCGGTCGAGCGAAACGCACAGGGCGAAATGAGTAAGCCGACAAAGCGCGTAACGATCAACAAGATCGACATCGTCCCAGCAGGTTCGGTGAAATAGTCGTCATCCTTGTCATTCCGAGCGAAGTCGAGGAATCTCTCCCTGTTTCAGAAATATTTAGAGATGTCTCGACTCCGCTCGACATGACAGAACGCAAATCAACAATAGCGCTCATCCAGATGCGCTGTGGCCCGGAGCCGGAGAAGAATTTCACTCGGGCGACCGAATTCATTCGCGAGGCGGCAGCGAAGGGCGCGAAGATTGTTTGCCTGCCGGAGCTTTTTCGGTCGCAATACTTCTGTCAGACAGAAGATCACAAGAATTTTGATCTGGCTGAGGAAGTGCCCGGTAAATCAACAGCGGCATTGGGAGATGTGGCGCGGAAAACTGGCGCCGTGATTATCGCGTCAGTTTTCGAGAAACGCAGCGCGGGAGTTTATCACAACAGCGCGGCAATAATCGACGCGGATGGAAGGTTGCTGGGCAAATATCGCAAGATGCACGTTCCGGATGATCCGCTGTATCGCGAAAAATTTTACTTCGCGCCCGGTGACCTCGGATTTCAGGCGTGGTCAACAGCGCATGGCAAAATTGGCGTCTGCGTTTGCTGGGACCAGTGGTACCCGGAAGCGGCACGACTGACGGCGCTACGCGGCGCAGAAATTATTTTCTATCCAACGGCAATCGGCTGGCACCCATCAGAAAAGAAAAACTTCGGCACAGCGCAACATTCCGCCTGGGAAACAATTCAGCGCAGTCACGCGATCGCGAACGGTTGCTACGTCGCCGCGGCGAATCGCGTTGGCCATGAAGCGCCTGCGGGCGGCGACGGCATCGAATTTTGGGGGCAAAGCTTTGTATGCGGCCCTGATGGGGAAATCATTGCAAAAGGTTCCGTTGATAAAGAAGAGATCGTGATGGCCGATGTAGAATGGGATCGAGTAAACGAGCATCGGACGCACTGGCCATTTCTCCGTGATCGCAGAATCGACGCTTACAGCGGGCTCAATCGGCGGGTGATCGATTAATCGACCTCTACGAGCCAAAGCAGAAGCGAGATGTCCGCTTCTTCCCTGGCGAGGTGCTAATGCAAGCCTGAAACGCAGGCTGTTTGGAGTCCGCTCGCTGTGTTAATGACGAGGGGGATGACCACGCGAGTTTCGCCAAAAATGCGCCGGCCGTGGTATCGGCCCTCTTTGACCACGCAAATTATGATCGGGCTGGTCGTCGGCGGTGCGATCGGCTGGCTCAGGCCCGATTGGGGAAATGCAGTTTATTTTTTGCGCGACATTTTTATTAACCTGATCAAATCGATCATCGCGCCGCTCGTTTTCTCAACGATTGTCGTGGGAATCGCCGGCGCAGGTGCGCTTCGTAAGGTCGGGCGCATGGGAATCAAAGCGCTGATTTATTTCGAGATTGTCACCACCGCAGCGCTGTTCATCGGATTAGCCGTTGTCAATTCCACTAAGCCCGGCGCGGGCGTAACTCTTGCTGTTGCCAACACCGACGTGATCAAGACAATCGGCCAAAGTCACCCGCAGACTTTTGTCGAAACCATCGTTCACATCTTTCCCTCTAGTGTGATCGAATCAATGGTGCGCGGCGATGTTTTGCAGATTGTCACATTCAGTGTGCTTTTCGCACTCGCGGTCTCAGCGGTTGGAGAAAAAGGGAAACCAATTATCCGCGCGATGGACAGCCTGTCGCAGATCATGTTCAAGTTTACAAATTACGTGATGATGTTTGCGCCAATTGGAGTCGGCGCAGCGATGGCGCACACGATCGGCACCCAGGGTCCAGGCGTGCTGGTGAATCTCGGCAAATTGATTGGCTCGCTTTACCTCGCTCTCGTGATTTTCATCTTGTTGATCTTCGGACTGGTGATTTGGATTGCGCGGATTCCATTGCGGCAATTCGTCAGGGCAGTGCGCGAGCCCGCGGCGCTCGCATTCGCGACCACGAGTAGCGAATCGGCATTGCCCAAAGCGATGGAATCGATGGAACGTTTCGGCGTGCCGCCGCACATTGTCGGCTTCGTGATGCCGACCGGCTATTCGTTCAACCTCACAGGATCAACGTTATACCTGGCAATGGCCTCGGTCTTCGTGGCGCAGGCGGCCGAGACGACAACAGGATGGCATATGTCATTAGGCCAACAGATCACCATGATGTTGACGTTGATGCTAAGTTCTAAGGGCGTTGCCGGCGTGCCGCGGTCATCACTTGTGATCTTGCTGGCAGTCTTAAGTTCGTTTGTGCCGTCGGGACTTGGACCGATCGGCGTGGCGATTATTTTCGGCGTGGATGAATTGATGGACATGGGCCGCACGTGCGTAAACGTCATCGGAAATTGCCTGGCGACGGTGGTCGTTGCGCGTTGGGAAAAAGAATTCGATGAAAGCCGGGCGCACCTGTTTGGAACGCCAGCCGAAGCTGAACTGGATTTGAAAACCGGCGAGGTCGCCTTCGCCGATGCCGTCGCGCAAGGCGATTGACAATTCTATACGAGTTGGCGGTGTGGCCGCTTTCAAGACGTGCCGACAATTTTCGGCTGATTTTTTTGCGACTGGCACGCGCAGCGCGCGCGAATAGGAAATGAATTGACAAGCAATTCACATTACAGAAGTGTCACAAACTCTAATCCATCCAAACCTATGAAGAAAATACTCGCAATAGCCCTGATATTCTCTGCTATCGGCTTGGGCGTTATTGCATTTGGCGTAGTCGGCTCGCCTCGACCGAATCCAAACGCTGACGCCTTCACCCGCGGCCCCGAGGTGGATAACACGAGTGCTGTCGTGCAACTCAAAGGTGATCCTCTGAGTACGAGTCCTCGTACCAAGCCGCCACACGGCAAGAAAATTGATTTCAACAGCAACGCGGTAAGATCGTACCGCGCCCAGTTGAACGCTGGACGGAACGAATTCAAACGGTGGCTGCGAGCAAATGCCCCCAGAGCAAAGGTTACGGGCGAATACGATGTCTCACTTAACGCAGTGGCGGTGCAACTCAACGGCACGCCGCTGGCGACAATCGCAGCCGCTCCAATGGTGCAGAGCGCCGAGTACAACGCGCTGTACCACCCTAATCTGAGCGAAAGCTACAAGATCATTAATGCGTCTGACGCCTGGATTGCCGCTGGCGGCAGGGCGACTGCCGGCGCGGGCATTAAAATCGGTGATATCGACACAGGAATCGACCACCTGCATCCCTTTTTCGATCCGACTGGCTTCACATATCCCGATGGTTTTCCAAAGTGCGATGCGGCTGATAGCGCTTCGCATCACGAGGATCAGGACTGCAACTACGTCTCGGAAAAAGTTATCGTTGCCAAAGTTTTCTACAATAAGGCCCAACAGCAGGGACTCGACGCGCAGGCCATCCAGGATCACGGTACACACACGGCTGGCATTGCGGCTGGAGTAACCGGCAAAACTGCTGTTGTAAATGGCGTGAGCATCGATGACATGTCGGGCATCGCTCCGGGCGCGTGGCTGGGCAATTACAATGTTTTCCCCGGTAGCGTGTTGAACGCTCGCAGTGAAGACATTCTGAACGCCGTTGATGCGGCAATCGAGGACGGCATGGATGTTCTCAACCTTTCGCTGGGCGGCGGCTATCATGGCAACAACGATCTGCTGGCGATGGGACTCGACAACGCCGTCGATGCAGGACTCGTAGTGGCTGTTGCTGCTGGTAACAGCGGTCCTGGGCAAGGCACGCTTGAGTCGCCGGGGCGTGCGCGCAAAATCATTACAGTCGGCGCGAGCACAAATAAGCACTTCGTCGGCCAGCCGTTTACCTACCCGGCGGGCGGCGGAACGACGATCGGTGCGGCCGTTGGAGACTTCCCTGCGCTTCCCACCGCGTCGTATACCCTTTTCGATACACACAGCACCAGCTGCACCAGCGTCGATCCGGGCGCTTCCGGCAACCTGGCAATCATCGATCGCGGAGGTTGCACGTTCAGCACGAAGGTACGCAATGCGATCGCGGCAGGTGCCATCGGTGTGCTCGTGATTAACAATGTCGCCGGTGACCCAACCGCCATGGCTAAGGACGGCGGCGGCGGCGATGACTTGCCGGCAGTGATGATCGGCAAGGATGAAGGGGCAGCGCTGCGCGTTGCCAACCCACCCGACGCGTCAGCGGACGCGACGCTGCAGGAGTTTGTCACTACTGGCAACCAGGATATCCTCGCTGGCTTCAGCAGCCAGGGCCCAACGGCGGTTGACTTTGCCGTCAAGCCTGACGTGACCTCAGTCGGTGTGAATGTCCTCAGCTCGATCACGTGCGTCGGCAAGCCGGAAACCTGTCCGGGCGACGGCACTGGGTGGGCTTTCTTCAGCGGCACGTCGATGTCAACGCCACACATTGCCGGGTCGGCGGCCGTGCTCCTACAACTGTATCCAGACTGGTCGCCAGCGCAGGTTAAGTCGGCGCTTGTCAACCGCGCTGATATGGTTGTGCAGGACGCCTTCACAGGCACGCACGACGTTGGCCCCACAGCACAGGGCGCAGGTCGCGAGAATCTCTCCGTTTCCGCAGACGCAACCACCTGGATGGATCCCGTTTCAGCGAGCTTCGGTCGTGTAACCGTTGGTCATCCAACGCCGGTTACGATCACACTGTACAATCCAACCGGCACTGACCAGACGTTCGCCGTCTCGAAGATGAAATTCACTCCAAGTACCTTCGGGAACACGGTGCCTCTGATCTGGAATGCCGGAACTATCACTCCGGGCGATGATCGGATCACTGTCGATGCTAGCGTGATGGTGCCGGCCAACGGTTCGACCACGCTCACTGCGACGGTCAATGCGGGATTAGGAGAGACGGTCCAGGGCTGGATCAGTCTCGATGGCCCGGTCGACAACGATCTGCATTTCGCGTACTACGCCATAGTCGGCCCGTAACAATCGAATCGCGAAGTGATCCTATAAAGCAGGGACGCGGATAAAACCGCGTCCCTGTTTTTTTGTTGAGCATGGCACACGGGCTCGCAGTCGCGACAACCCCCGCCGCATCACAGTTTGATGACTGCTATGCAAGCATCGACAAAGCTGCACGATTCCAGCTAGGATGCGTTAGTCATGTCTGCTTTCCACAGATCGGCCGAAGCAACTTACCTGATGCAGATTTTCACCGCTGCCTTTCTCGCGATTCTTTTTCTTCAATCAGGCATTGATAAAGTTGTTGATCGCCGCGGAAACCTGGACTGGCTGAAAGCACATTTCGCGAAAAGCCCATTAGCCGGGGTCGTACCCGCTCTCTTAACCGTAATCACCATTCTCGAACTTACAGCGGGACTATTGAGCGCCATCGGCTGTTTCGCAGTGATGTTTTTGCGCGATTCAAGCATCGCGTTCTATGGTGCAGTGATCTCTGCGGTTGCCATTACCGCGCTATTCTTTGGCCAGCGGATGGCCAAAGATTATGCCGGAGCGGCGGTGCTTGTTCCGTACTTCCTGCTTGCGCTGGTCGCAATTTATCTGCTCGCGCAACAGTAAATTTGTAATACGTGCGAACCAACAGGTTTCGAAGTCGCGCGGCCACTTCCAAACCTTAAAAGTGCGTTTCTTTTGCCGGATTTTCCGCTGGAGAAAAAGACGTCCTATGCTTAGCTGAACCGCAGCACAATTTGCCGATTGCGGCCTTAGAATTATTTTAGCCAATGTCTGGAGCACTCCTTAACGAAGTAACCGTTTCCGGCCCACCGAACAATCGCCCGCCGTTGAGCGCATCGCCTTACGTCTCGACCGCGACTGAAGCGATGAAGAATTATGCGGCAAACGGCGCAAGAACCTGGTATAAGGACGGCGTTGACTCAAATGATCCGACTGGCAAATATGCCTTTCAACGACTGGGCCAGACGTGGTTCACCCCTCAAGTCGATCCTAAATTCAAGCTTCGCCGGGAGGATAAATTTTATGCCATCGGCTCATGTTTTGCGCGCGGTCTGGAAAACTTCCTGGCAGGGCACAAGATAGCCGTTGAGAGCGCAGCACCGGAATTTGCCAAGTTCCAGCCGGCCAAGAAGGGAGTATCAGCACTCGGATTTACAAACAAGTACAACACCTATTCAATACTAAACGAACTTCGCTGGGCGCTCGATTCAGACGCAGAATTTCCTCGAAACTCTGTTGTTCAATTGACAAACACAACCTGGTACGACCCACACACAACCCCCACCTTAAACTTCGTAGGGCGGGAAGAGACTTTGGAGCGCCGCGCGCTGATTCAAGCGGTCACGAAACGCATACAGAGCTGCCGCGCGGTCATCGTGACTCTTGGTCTTGCAGAGGTATGGCGCGATGTTCACGCAGACGTGTTTGTCAATTGCACTCCCATTCCATCTTTGTTCAAGACTCAACCGGACCGATACGAATTTCATCTAACTAATTTCGCTGAAAACTGGGCTAATCTGGAAGCCATATACAGATTATTGTCTCACTGCGGGCATGCTGACTTTCACATTGTGGTCACAGTTTCTCCCGTGCCTTTGATGAACACGTTTTCAACTATGGATATTGTGGTAGCCAACACTTGGGCCAAGTCGCTTTTGAGAGCAGTCGCCCAAGAGTGGGCCAGTGCGCATCCCAACGTGGATTACTTTCCAAGCTATGAGATTGTGCAAAACTCCGATCGCGCAGCGGTATGGGAGAATGATCTTAGACACGTAAGAGGGGCCGGTGTGCAGCAGATCATGGACTTGTTTCTGAAGAACTATCTCGAATAGGTCGTCAGATTTGAGTAGTGGAGAACGCGCGGAGTCGCGCTCTGTATGCTGGTGCAAGGGACATGAACAAATGAGGCCATATAATGCCTGAAGCGGAGGTTTAATTTATTCGTGAGCGCCGACAAAGCTGCCGAGATCGTTAGACGGGCGATGGCGGACCGGACCGTATACGACGCGATGGCCGCACGCGAAAATGAAGTGTGGGGGAAGATTCTGCCGCATCGGGAGCGTTCCGAAGCAGCAATCGAGGACACAAAAGCCGGTATGGAACTCCGTGTTGGTCGTTATTCTTCCTGGCTATCAAACGTTGCGGAGGAAAGAAACCTAAAGTTTGAACACGGCCTGACCCTCGGGTGCGGCGCCGGGAGATGCGAACGCGAACTCCTCCGGAATGGAGTCTGCCGGACTTTTCATGGAATCGATATCTCAGAGGATGCAATAGCCACGGCGCGCGAAATTGCGAAAGAGCAGAACTTGCCGCTGACTTATGAAGTGGCCGATCTGAATTTCTTGCAGTTGCCGGAAAACACATTCGATTTGGTTGTAGCTCAGACGTGCCTCCATCATATCCTTTTTCTCGAGCGAGTTGCGCAACAAGTATGGCGTTCACTGAAAGCCGATGGTTATCTGTGGATTCATGACTTCATTGGCGAAGCGCAGGGGCAATATGACCCCCAACGCATCTCCATCATGAACCAAATTCTGGCTATTCTTCCTGAAAAATTTCGCAAAAACAAAATTACCGGCCGATTGGTGACAGAAATTAAACGTCCCGAGCCAGGTCATCTTGGCTCACCGTTTGAGTCGATTCGATCCAGCGAGATCGTCGCGGTCTTTCAACGCTGGTTTGCTATCGAATGGAAACTGGAATTTGACGCTTTCCTGCGGCTTGTTGTGCCAGAGGGAACTCGCGCGGCCTATCTGGAAAATGAGGATACCAGGGCGCTGTTCGAAACTTTGATGTTACTCGATGATTTGTGTATCAAAGAAGAGATTGTGCGACCAAGTGGCGGCCAATACCTCCTGTGTCCGAAGTCTCCTAATGAGATTCAGGAGAAGACCACTGGAGGGGGGTAATCAGGACGGCCACGGCGAACCTTATAAGTATATCGACCGAATCGATGTCGCCATCCTAAGCCTAACGCCATCGGACCGATCGTGCCTTTTCCTAATCAGGGCGGGCCTTCGATGCGCTGCCATTATCGAGCAAATTTCCAGTAGCAAATACTGTAACGCGCTATGGTCCTGAGCACGCAAATGCCGAATGAGCCAGGTTTGACCGTCGTTAGAATTCTATGAGAGAAGTTATCAAGGCGAACTTCGCTACCGTGCCGTTCGTAGGTGGTGCCTTGTTGTTTCTCTGCGCGTTGACGTTCTATTACTTCGCGGTTCTTAGAATCGATTATAGCAAGACAATGCTGCTCGATCTTGGCCCGCACCCGGACGCGACAGAATATTTTGCACAGGCTAAAGCGCTCGGGAGGAATGCATGGCCTTACATTCAGATCGGATACGATAAGCTGCCGTCGAGGTATCCGCCTGGATATCCAGTGCTGATGCTTCCCTGGCTGAAGCTGCTGCCGGGAGGAGATGTTGTGCTGGCACCGTTTCGGACAAATCAAACGCTGGGTCTGCTACTCCTTTTGGCAGTGTTTGCCTTTTATGCGTACCTCGCAATGCCGTTAACCGGCGGTTTTGCAGCCCTTCTACTCGCGACACTGCCTGGCTTCTTCACTTTCTGTCGTTCGTCACTGAG
>Ga0137373_10005822_pt1 | contig 13254 bp, 14 predicted proteins | sample SagtaG_5_FD_104912 | JGI IMG/M metagenome (GOLD analysis project Ga0137373, IMG submission 104912) | Vadose zone soil microbial communities from Sagehorn Ranch, Mendocino, California, USA - Sage1_R_80_16 metaG | ecosystem: Environmental > Terrestrial > Soil > Vadose zone | place: USA...
AAGTCCCATCGTGGCGAGCTGTGCAACGTCCTTGTCTCCGCGCCCGCTGACACAGACGAGAATCGCGTCGTCCTTCGACCAGCGCTTTTTCTCCTGGGAGATCCACGCGATCGCGTGCGCCGTCTCAAGGGCCGGAATGATTCCCTCGAGCCGGCTCAGCAGCTGAAGACCGCGAATCGCATCCTCGTCGCCGACGGAGACGTATTCCGCGCGCCCCGAGTCTTTCAGGAACGAATGCTCGGGCCCGACGCCGGGATAATCGAGTCCCGCGGAAATGGAGTGCGCGGGATGGACCTGGCCGTCTTCATCCTGCAGCAGATAGCTGAGAGCACCGTGCAGAACACCGGGCTCGCCGCGCTGCAGCGAGGCCGCGTGCTCTCCGGAATCGAGGCCTTTCCCGGCCGCCTCGACACCGATGAGCTCAACCCCCGCGTCCCCTACAAAAGCGTGAAAGATACCCATCGCATTGGAGCCGCCTCCGACACAAGCCACGACGGATGTCGGCAGACGTCCCGCGCTCTCGAGCATCTGGGCCCGCGCTTCGCGTCCGATCACCGCCTGGAAATCACGGACCATTCTCGGATATGGAGCAGGTCCGACAACCGAGCCGATGATATAGTAGCTGTCGGTGACGTTCGTCACCCAGTCGCGAATGGCCTCGCTCGTCGCGTCCTTCAGCGTGCGTGTTCCCGAATTCACCGGTATTACCTCGGCGCCGAGCAGCTTCATGCGGTAGACATTCAGCTCCTGCCGGCGAATGTCTTCCTCGCCCATGTAGACGATGCACTGCAATCCGAAGCGCGCACAGATGGTCGCCGTCGCCACTCCATGCTGGCCGGCGCCGGTCTCGGCGATGATCCTCTGCTTGCCCATTCGCCGCGCGAGGAGCGCCTGGCCGACAGTGTTGTTGATCTTGTGCGCACCGGTGTGGTTGAGGTCCTCCCTTTTCAGGAAGATTTCCGCTCCGACGTGCGCAGAGAATCTCGGCGCCGGACTGAGCGGTGACGGACGTCCGACAAAATCCCGCAGGAGCGTGTCGAGCTCAGCGCGGAATGCGTCATCGGCCATCGCTTCATCGAATGCGGCTTCGAGCTCATCGAGTGCCGGGATCAACGTCTCCGGAACGTATCGGCCGCCGAAGGCGCCGAATCGGTCTGATGCGACCGTCTTCATGCGACGTTCTCCCAGCCGCCGGCCGCATGCGCGAAATCGCACATCAGCTGGCGATTCTTCACGCCCGGCGATTCTTCGACACCGCTCGCCACGTCTACCACGTCGGGGGCGAGAACGCGAATCGCCTCGCCGACATTCTCCGCGCGGAGGCCGCCGGCGATGATGACGAGACTTCCCGTGCGCAAGCGCGCCAGCTCCGCGGCAATGTCGTTCCAGGGAAGCTGAGTGCCAGTTCCGCCGAGGCGGGCAGGATTCCGCGCGTCGAGGAGAATTCCCTCTGCCGCATCGATCAGCTCCGCCGTCTGTGCTGGCAAAATGCCATTCTCGATTCGCACAGCCGCCCAGATGTCGCCGCCGAATCCGCTTCGGAGCGCATGTACGTCATCCGCCATCGGGTCAGCGTGAAGCTGCACGACATCGAGCTCGACCTGCTCTGCGACTTTCGCGATCTCGGCGAGGTCGTTCGTTCCGAATACGCCGACGTGCGCGAGGCCGGGAGCCGATTCGAAAACGCGCCGCGCCTCGTCAGGCGTCACGCGCCGAGGACTGTCCGCGAAGATGGCGCCGACATACGACGCACCGAGCTCGGCGGCGAGGGATGCGTCGGCGGGACGTGTCATACCGCAGAATTTAATTCTTGCGAGCATTCCCAGAGCGATGAATGCCGTGCAGCGTCTGCATCAGCTCGAGCGGATTGGCAGCGGCGGACAGCTCCGAGCCGATGAGAACTGCGTCCGCTCCGACGGCGGCAGCTCGTTCAACGTCATTCACGGTTCGATATCCGCTCTCCGCAACGGCGATGCAGCCGCGTGGAATGCGGGGAATGATCCGGAGCGCCGCGTCGTCGACTTCAAGCGTCTCGAGATTCCGGTTGTTAACACCGATGATTGACGCGCCGATCGCGAGGGCACGTTCGAGCTCCTGCTCGTCCCTCACCTCCACGAGAGCGGACAGGCCGTGTTTGCGCGCGGCGCGATGGAGGTCGCGCAGCCGGGCCGGCTCGAGAGCTCTGACGATGAGGAGCACCGCCGATGCCCCGGCGAGGCGGGCTTCGAGGATCTGAACCTCGTCCACGATGAAGTCCTTGCGCAGCAGCGGCAGTCCGCAGCTCCGGCGTGCCAGCGAGAGGTCCTCGAGGCTGCCTCCGAATCTGTTCGGCTCGGTCAGAACGCTGATCGCAGCCGCACCGCCGATCTCATAGTTCCTGCATTGCCGGCCTACGTCGAGCGACGGATTGATCGCACCCTTCGATGGCGAAGAGCGTTTTACCTCTGCGATGACCGCCACGTCGTCTGTCCTGAGCGCGGAATCGAATGCCGGCGCCGCATCAAGGGAGGCGCAGTCGGCTTCGAGGGCCGGCTTATCCTCGGCGCGAGCCCGAGCCCTTTCACTCGCTGCCGAGACCAATTCGCCGAGAACGCCCGCCGGCAGGGCCCATTTTCTTCCCGCTTGCGTTTCGGTAGCTCTTCGGCTTATCTTGGAATTCGGCAAATGTTCGGTTCCGGTGACTTCACCGGTTCGCCCTCAACCGGCCCAAGAGGTTTTTTTTATGTCGCTAACGAAGCGCCAACGCGAGATCCTGACCTACCTCGGCGAGTATTCCGAGGGAAATGGCTATGCTCCGAGTTTCGAGGAGATCGCAGCGAAGTTTAACTATAACTCACTGGCGACTGTTCACGAGCACTTAACCAACCTCGAACGCAAGGGATACATCAAGCGCGCCTATAATGAAAGCCGGGGAATCGAAGTTCTCCCCTCTGACATTATGCCGCGCGCGACGTCGCTTCCGCTACTCGGTGTCGTCGCAGCCGGCATGCCGATCGAAGCGATCCAGACGCCGGAACAGATCGGCGTCCCACAGGATTTCGTCAGACGGAGCGGCAATCACTTTGTCCTTCGCGTGCGCGGTAATTCGATGATCGACGAACAGATTCGCGACGGCGATTTCGTCATCGTGAATGAGCGCCGCAACGCCGACAACGGAGAAACAGTCATTGCTCTCGTCGATGGAACGTCGGCGACGGTCAAGAAGTTCTACCGCGAGCGCGACGGGCGAATCCGCCTCCAGCCGGCCAATGAGCAGATGGCACCGATCTACGTCCACGAGAACGATATTTCCATTCAGGGCGTCGTCGTAGGCGTCCTGAGAAAGTGCTAGAGGCTCACTAGTTCAAGATAGTTGAGCATCACGCCTTAGCATAAGCCGACCGCAGCCGGTTAAGCGCCTTCAGCGCTGCGCTGGACTCGATAGCCTCGCTCGCCCGGGCAACGGCGGTACCAAAGCTTTCAGCGACTCCGCCGACGTAGATCGCCCCCGCGGCATTGAGGATGACAGCGGCCCTCGCAACGTCGGGCCCGCCATTCCGAAGGATCTCTTCGATGATCCGAGCATTCTCGTCTGGCTCGGCGCCGCGCAGATCCGCCTCGCTGCCCTTTCCGAAGCCATGGTCTTTCGGATCGATCATCCATTCCTTCGTTTTTCCACCTCTAATCTCTATGACATAAGTCGGACCCAAGGGCGATATCTCATCGAGTCCGGGCTCGCCGTGAACGACGAGCGCGTGTCGTGAGCCCAGGGCAGCGAGCGCCGCCGCCAGAATCGGCGCGCGCTCCCGATCGGCGACGCCGACGACCTGACAGCCGGCATTTGCCGGATTCGCCAGCGGACCGACGATGTTCATTACGGTCGGAATTCCGAGCTCACGCCGCACCGGACCGACGTGCTTCATCGCCGGATGCATCGACGGCGCGAACATGAACACGATTCCCTCATCCTCCAGCGCGCGCGTCATCACGTCGAGCGGAACGTCTATCTGGATGCCGAGCGCCTCGAGGACGTCAGCGCTCCCGCATCGCGTCGTGAATGAGCGGTTGCCATGCTTCGCGATGCGCACGCCTGCACCCGCGGCGACGATGGCCGCGGCAGTGGAAATATTGAACGTCGGGACAGTCCCGCCGCCCGTTCCGCAGGTATCGACGAGCGAGCCGGGGTCGGACGCGGGAAGAACGATCATCGCGCGGCGCATCGCGCGCACGACGCCCGCGACGATGCCGGCGGTTTCACCGACTGCGCGCATCGCGCTGAGAAGGGCGGCGACCTGAACCTCGGTCGCCTTCCCCGCCATCACGACGTCGAAGGCGCCCTCAGCGTCCGCTTCGGTGAGCGGCTGATGAAAAGCGAGCTTGTGAATGGCGCCCTGGAGCGCATTCTCGATTGGCGCCGCCACGAGCTACTGATTCTCTGTCGGTGACGCGCTCGAGCTGACGACGGCGAGCAGGTCTTCAACGAGCTTCTCCGACGCGGTGCCCCCCGCATCACGGAGCATCCTTTCGATCCGGTAGATGAGGTTGCGCTGCTGGCGGATCGCCTCGCTCTGCTCGTGCAGCTGGAGATGCGCGTGCTCGAGTCGCCCGACGGCGGACGCGACCTGCTGCTCGACGGCAGTGAGCCGCTGCGCCATGACGCGCGCGTCAAGCCGGGCGGTCTCGGCCGCCTTCTGTAGCTCGGCGACACGTGCGTCCGCTTCGTTCCCGCCGGGGATCTCTGCTTTCGCCTGCTGGAGTCTCGTCTCGAGATCGGATATTGCGCGGGCATGCTCCTCGTGGAGATGCCGCGTCAACTCTTCAAGACGGCTTGCCGCCTCGATCCGCGCCGCCCTTTCCGTGAGCCGCTCGAACGCGAGCACAAAGAGGTCGAGCGCCGGGCCGAGGCGCTCGGAGACTTTCGGCCCGAACATTCGCCTCGGCTCGTAGAGAGCGATGATCGCGGCGAGCTCGCCGTCCATCGTGCACCCGCGGAGGAGAAGCGTTCCTGCGTCGGGTCCGACCGGAAACTCGAGCAGCTTGGCATAGTCGTCCGACTGCGGTCCCAGATCGGTGAACTGTTTTCCTTCCTGGACCGTGCGACGCGTCGGGCGCGGGAGATGGTCGAGCGAAACCTCCATCCAGCTCGACTTGGCAGCTCCGTCCGTCACAACAGTGCGCCGGCGCAGGACACAGCTCCGCTGGTCGTAATCGTAGATCGCGACGCTAGCTGCCCTGTCCGCCTCACTCGCTTCCTCAGCGAGCGCTACGAGCGCTTCGGAGACAGAGCGGGCGGCGGAAAGTACTGCCGACAATCCGGCGAGTGTGCGTGTCGCCATTCGGTGAGGTTGTATCGATGTTGGAAGGCGCTCGCATCTTCACTGTTTGGGCCGTGAAAGTCAATCATCGGCAACGCCTTACGTTCCTTGACACGCCTCTGGCAGGGGATAATTTCACGCGATGCCGTCACGCAGCATTCAGCTCGTGTTGCATTACGACGGTGCGCAGTTCTCCGGCTGGCAGCGGCAGCCCGTCGACCGAACCGTGCAGGGGGTTCTCGAGTCGGCGGCAAGCAGGATCTGTGACGAGCCAATTACGGTCATCGGAGCTGGAAGAACGGACGCCGGAGTTCACGCTCGCGGGCAGGCGGCGGGCGTGAAAGTTCCCGCAAAATGGCGGGCGGAAGAGCTGCGGCGCGCGATCAACGCGATTTTACCGGACGATGTATGGGTATGCTCGGCTTTCGAGATGCGTGAGGATTTTCATCCGCGCTACAGCGCGACCTCCCGCACATACCGGTACTTCGTCGGCACCGATCCGCTCGCACTCTCCCCCTTCAGGCACCGAACCGAGCTCGCGTGGCAAAAACCGCTCGACCAGCCGGCTCTCGCGGAAGCAGCCGGCTTTGTCCTGGGCGAGCATTCCTTTCGCGGCTTCGCCGTCAAGGGCACGGCGCCCGAGCATGACGCACACCGCTGCACCGTGAAGACGTCGCGCTGGATGAATCGTGAAGGCGGTCTCACTTACGAAATCGAGGCGGATCGCTTTCTTCATCACATGGTGCGACTCCTCGTCGGCACGATGCTCGACATCGGAAGCGGCAAACGCCCTGCGTCGGACATGACGATGATTCTCGAGAAGGAAGACAACAGCTCGGCATCTGCGCCCGCTGCGGCGCGCGGCCTGTTCCTCGAGCGTGTCGAGTATCCGCCCGAACTCTACCTCACCGCACAATGAACATTTACGTCGAGACAGTAAATCTCGAGGAGATCCGGTCGGCGATGACCTTCGGATTGGCGGACGGCATCGCCTTCTCGCGGATCGCGCTCGGCGACCACTCGCCGGAGACGGAAAGCAAGGCGCGGCTCGAGGAGATCGCCCGGGAGTTCGCCCTTCCCGTATGCGCGTCCGTCGCTGCGATCAGCTCCGACGACATGTACCGCGAAGGTCGGGAGCTCGCAAGGATCTCGGATCACATCGTCGTCGAGCTTCCGCTCGTCGAAGACGCTCTGTCGCCGATGCACCGGCTGAACTCGGAAGGGATCACCGTGTGCGCGGCGTTCGTCTTCAATGCGGCGCAGGCAGTTCTCGCGGCGAAAGCCGGCGCATCGATCGTGCGAGTCATGCTCGACGAGCTCGATGCGCACGGACAGTCCGGCACCGCCACTCTTTCGGAGATCAAGGCGACTCTCGAGTCGTCCGGCGAGGAGTGCGACGTGATGGTCGGCTCGCCATCGACCGCCGCTCAGTTTTCCGATTCAATCATGAGCGGGGCGGACATCGTCTGCATCGAGCCTCGGATGCTGCGCTCGCTCATCACCCATCCGCTGAGCGACCGCGGCGTCGACAAGTTCCTGAGCGATCTCTCACGCCGGCCCAAAGGCAGGTCGTCATCCTGATGCGCATCGGACTCTGCGCTCTCACGGCGATCACCCTCGCCGCGTGTGAAAGCACGCCGTCGGCTTCCTCCGCCCAGATCGCGACTGACAAATCAGCGGGCATCTCGGCGTCGCGGCGAACAGCTATTACCGAGGCGGTCGCGAAGGTCGCGCCGGCGGTCGTGACCGTTCAGACGGAAGTAATCGAGCGCGTCGCAGCCGATGTATTCGAGCAGTTCTTCGGCGGACGATCCGCGCAGCGGGCGGCGGCGGGTCTTGGATCGGGATTCATCGTCCGACCCGACGGTATCATCGTCACCAACGCGCACGTGGTCGCCGGAGCGACGAAGATCTCCGTCGCCCTACGCGACGGAGCTACCTACCCGGCGAAACTCCTCGGGATGGACGACGCGAACGATCTCGCCGTGATCAAGATCGATGCACGCGGACTTCCCGTCGCGCCACTCGGCTCCTCATCGAATCTGATCGTGGGTGAATGGGCGATCGCCATCGGAAATCCCTACGGGTTTTTGTTTGCGAATACGGAGCCGAGCGTAACGGCCGGCGTCGTCAGTGGAACAGGACGCAATCTCGCGACGGAGGGCGAAGGCTCCGGCGTTTACGTCGACATGATTCAGACGGACGCATCGATCAATCCCGGAAACTCCGGCGGCCCCCTCGTCAACGCGGGGGGAGAAGTGATCGGAGTGAACAGCTCGATCTTCTCTCCGAGCGGTGGCTCGATAGGGCTTGGCTTCGCAATCCCCATAAATCGCGCCAAACGGGTGACCGACGACCTGCTTGCGCATGGCGTCGTGCGCCGGCCGTGGATCGGGATCCAGCCGCAGCTCAGCCGCGCCGCCGCGGGCAGGACGCCGGGCGGGGTTCTTGTCGCCTCCGCCATCCCTGGCTCGCCGGCCGCGGAGGCCGGAATTCGCGCCGGTGACGTGCTCGTCCGGTCGCGAGAGCGCGTGCTGCACAATCCTTACGATTGGTTCGCCGAGCTGCTCGAGCTGCGCGTGGGAGAGAAAGTCAATCTCACAATCCGCCGGAACGGTCGCGAAATGCCCGTCGAAGTTCAGGTGGCTGATCTTCCCGACGTGAACGCGCCGCGCGTCACGGTGCTCCGGGAGATCGAGCTGCTGACCGTGACCCCGGCGATTCGCGGCGAACGACAGATACGGAGCGTGCAGGGAGCGATCGTCGGGAAAGTGAGCGACCGCGTGCGATCTCAGATCGGCATCGAGCCGGGCGACGTGATCGTTCAGATCAATCGCACTCCCGTGACCGATGCGCAATCCGTCGAGCGAATTCTCAATTCATACGGCCGCAGCGTGATCCGGATGTACTTCGAGCGCGGCGGACAGATCTACTCCACCGAGTTCGGCCTCCAGTAACGTGACAGAGATCTACAGCTCTCCGCTTTCCGAGCGCTACGCATCTCAGGCGATGCTGGAGCTCTGGTCTCCGCGCACGCGATACGGATTGTGGCGTCGCCTCTGGCTGGCGCTCGCAGAATCACAGCGCGAGCTGGGCGTCCCGATTCCCGACTCCGCGCTCACTCAGATGCGCGCGCATCTCGACGATGTGGATTTCAAGGCTGTCGCCAAGCACGAGAAGAAGTCGCGGCATGACGTGATGGCGCATGTGCACGCGTTTGGTGAAGTTGCTGCCGGTGCCCGGCCGTTCATCCATCTGGGCGCGACGAGCGCCTACGTGACGGACAACGCCGATCTCGTTCTCATGAAGCGCGGTCTCGGACTCATTCGGGACCGGGCGGTCGAGGTTCTGCGCTCTCTGTCAGTATTCGCGGAGAAGTGGAAGTCGGAGCCGACGCTGGGATACACCCACCTGCAGCCGGCGCAGCTGACGACCGTCGGCAAGCGCGCGACGCTGTGGATGCAGGATCTCGTTCTCGACATCGCCGACATCGATTACCGCATCGCCAGTCTACCCTTCCGTGGGGTCAAGGGAACTACCGGAACGCAAGCGACCTTTTTGGAGATGTTCGGCGGCGATCACGCGAAAGTTCGCTCGCTCGAAACGATGGTCATGAAAAAGATGGGCTTCGAGATCGTGCTCCCCGTCACGGGGCAGACATACTCGCGGAAGCTCGACGCGGCAGTCTTAAGCGCGGTGGCAGGCGTCGCGTCCTCGGCAGCAAAGCTCAGCGCCGACGTCAGGATGCTTCAGGCATTCGGGGAAATCGAGGAGCCGTTCGAGTCCGATCAGATCGGCTCGTCCGCGATGGCGTACAAGAGAAATCCGATGCGCTCCGAGAGAATCGCGTCGCTCGCGCGATTCGTTCTCTCGCTCGAGCCGAACGCGAACCAGACGCATTCGGTCCAGTTCCTCGAGCGCACCCTCGACGACAGCGCCAACCGCCGGCTCGTGATCCCCGAGTCGTTCCTTGCGACCGACGCCATCCTGATTCTCGCGCACAACGTTGCGTCCGGACTCGTGGTGAATCGCGAAGCGATACGCAGGCGGGTCGACGCCGAGCTGCCGTTCATGTCGACCGAGAAGATCATCACCCGCGCGGTGGCTGCCGGAAAGGATCGCCAGGACGTCCACGAGACCATCCGGAAGCACAGCATGGCAGCGTTGCAGTCGATGCGCGAAAGCGGCGGGGCAAACGACCTCCTCGACCGGCTCGGCGCCGACAAATCTTTGGGAATGCCGGCGGCCGAGCTGCGCAGGGATCTGCAGCCGGAAACATTCACCGGGCGTGCCGCCGAGCAGGTCGAGGATTTCCTGAGAGAGGTTGTGTCGCCACTGCTGGCGGAGAGCAGCTCCTCGGTCAAGACCGAAGGGCTGAGAGTCTGATGCTCATAAAGGAAACGGCCCTTCCACTGCGTCGGATCTGCCGCGGAAAAGTCCGCGACGTTTATGCCGTCGATGACGAGCTCGTGCTGCTCGTTGCGACCGATCGCGTCAGCGCCTTCGACGTGGTGATGGCGGAGACTGTTCCGGACAAGGGCGTTGTCCTCACCCAGCTCACGGCGTGGTGGCTGGAAAAGCTCGGTGCGGCCGTCCCGAATCACATGGTGACAGCGGACACCGCGGAAATCGTTGCGCACGTGCCTTCCCTCATTCCCTTCGCCGAGGAAATTGCCGGCAGAGCGATGCTGTGCCGGCGCGCCGAGGTCTTCCCCGTGGAGTGCGTCATCCGCGGATATCTGAGCGGGTCCGCATGGAAGGAGTATTCGGCGCACGGCACGCTCGCCGGGGAGCCTCTCCCCGGGGGATTGAGAGAATCCGATCGCCTCGATCCGCCCATCTTCAGTCCGGCCACGAAAGCCGGAGAGGGCCACGACGAGAACATCACTATCGAGCGGATGAGATCGATTGTCGGTGCGGACGAAGCTGCCGAGCTCGAGAGGCTGACGCGCGCAATCTATGAATTCGGTAACGAGCTTTCCGCAGATCGCGGAATCATCATCGCCGATAGCAAGCTCGAATTCGGCCTCGCAACGATGGGGGATGACGATCGCCGGCGGATTATATTGGTGGATGAGGTTCTCACGCCCGACAGCTCGCGTTTCTGGCCGGCGAAGGATTACGCGCCCGGCGGCCCGCAGCAGAGCTTCGACAAGCAGCCGCTTCGTGACTACCTCGACGCCGAGAGACGCGCCGGCCGCTGGAACGGGAACGCTCCGCCCCCTCCGCTGCCTCGCGAAGTGATCGAAGCGATGAGCGCCCGCTACCGCTCGATCTTCGAAATGCTCACCGGCTCTCCCCTGGCGATGACGGCAACGGCGTGACGTTCGCGCGCGAAGGCTTCCCCTTCATCGCAGTAGCGGCGCTGCTTGCGGCCGGCGCATTTGCAGTCGCGATCAACCGGCGCTCGTGGGGATTCTGGCTGTTCGCGATCGTTCTTCTCCTGCTCGCGCTCTGGGTCGCGTATTTCTTCCGCGATCCCGAGCGCGCTGGCCAACGCGGATCGTCGCTCGTTATCGCGCCGGCTGACGGCAAGCTGGTGATGATCACGGATGTCGACGAGCCATCTTTCCTCGGCGGCCGTGCGATTCGCCTGTCGATCTTCATGAACGTTTTCAACGTTCACGTGAACCGCTATCCGGTGGACGGGACCGTGAAGTACGTGCACTACAATCCAGGGAAGTTCTTCAACGCCTCATCCGAGAAGTCGAGCCTCGAGAACGAGCAGCAATCCGTCGGAATCGAGACGCCGCGCGGCCGCGTGCTCGTCCGCCAGATCGCCGGCCTCATCGCGCGACGGATCGTGACCTACACCAAGATGAATGACGCCGTGCGCCAGGGAGACCGCATGGGGATGATCCTCTTCGGATCGCGGGTGGACGTTTTTCTGCCGCCGACCGCACACTTACGGAGCAAGGTCGGCGACCTGACCGCCGCCGGCGTCACCATTCTCGCGGACATGCCCTGATGATCCCCGCCGACCACAACGAGCCCCCTCAGCGGGTTCGCTCCGGCAAGTTCCGGCGCAGCGTCGTCGTCTCGCCGAATGGCTTCACGCTGTTCAATCTCCTCTGCGGCGTCGGCGCCATCGTGGCGGCATCCCGCGGTGACTTCAACCTTGCTGCTTTCGCAGTCGTCAGCGGCGGAATCGCCGACGCGCTCGACGGCCGCGTCGCGCGCGCGACGGGAACGGGATCACGATTCGGCTCGGAGCTCGACTCGCTCGTCGATGCGATTTCGTTCGGGCTCGCGCCGGCAATGATCATGTACTTCGCCGTCCTGAACAAGAACAACTGGGACTGGCTCTTCTGCTTCTTCTTCACCGCGTGCGCTGTGATTCGACTCGCGCGATTCAACGTCGAGCAGGCCGGGAGAGCGAAGAAATATTTTCACGGGCTCCCCAGTCCGGCGGCAGGGATGACGCTCGCCACCTACTACTGGTTCAGCCAGACGCCACTTTACAGCGAGACGCCCCTCGGCGATCTGAACTGGAGTGTCGGCCTTGCCGGGCTGATGGCGGTGCTCGCGTTCCTGATGATAAGCAACGTCTCCTACCCCGCGGTGCCGACTGTCGGGTTCCGGAAGATCAGCGAGATACTCGGCACGCTCGTCGTAGCAGCGGTTTTCGTCGGCGTGCTTTTCCTGCGGAAGGAATTCTACTTCCCTGCTCTCATTCTCTACGTGCTTTACGGACTTGCCAAGACTGTGATCTTCGGCCTCCTCGATTTGCGGCCACGAGGTGACATCCCGGTCATCAGCGACGACGCCGTCGAGGACGAAGAGCTGTCTCGCCGTGAATCGCGTCGTCGTCGCAGGCGCCGGCACCATCCGCCGGCCGCGCGAGAAGGCAACCAACCGCTGCTTCCGGATTAACCAGTGCCTCGTTTTCGCGTCGGCATCCACATAACACCCCGTCGCGGACTTCTCGACCCGCAGGGCGAAGCTGTAGCCGGCGCGCTGCACTCACTCGGCTTCAACGGCGTCAAGCGGGCGCACGTCGGCCGGTATATCGTGCTCGAGACCGACGCGGCCGATTCCAGTGCCGCAGCCACGGACGTTCGGGCAATGTGCGAAAAACTGCTCGCCAATCCCGTCACCGAGGATTTCGAGATCGAGCCGGCAAGCCCTGTATGAAATTCGGCATCGTCACCTTCCCCGGATCCAACTGCGACTATGACGCGTACCACGCGGTCGTCGACCAGCTTGGTGCGGAAGCGTCATACATCTGGCACAAGGACACCGATCTTCAGCGATCCGATGTGATCATTCTGCCGGGCGGCTTCAGCTACGGCGATTACCTCCGCGCCGGCGCGATAGCGCGATTCAGTCCGGTGATGAAGGAAGTCGTCGCGCACGCGCGGCGCGGCGCTCCGGTGCTCTGTATATGCAACGGGTTCCAGATAGCATGTGAAGCCGGAATGCTGCCCGGCGCGCTGATGCGGAACCGCGGGCTCCAGTTCATCTCCGCGCCAATTCGGCTTCGCGTCGACAATCCGGCGACGATGTTCACCAACCTCTACCGTCAGAACGAGATTCTCACGATTCCGATTGCGCACGGCGACGGGCGGTACGCCGCCTCACCCGAGACGCTGCGGTCCCTCGAGGGCGAAGGGCAGATCGTATTCCGGTACTCGGACGAGTATGGCGAGCTGACAGCAGCCGCGAATCCGAATGGCTCGGAGCTCAGCATCGCCGGAATCGTGAGCGACGCCGGCAACGTGTTTGGAATGATGCCCCATCCGGAGCGCGCAATGGAGCCCGCGCTCGGCTCCACCGACGGCGTCCGCCTGTTCGAATCACTGCTTGCAGGTGTAGCGGCGTAGGATGAAGGAGGTCGAGGCCCGTCCGGGCGATCCCGCGATCACACCGGCGCTCATCGCAGAGCATGGGATCACCGCCTCCGAATACGACAGAATCGTCACGATGCTCGGCAGGGCTCCAACCTTTACGGAGCTCGGCA
>Ga0137373_10005836_pt1 | contig 13241 bp, 10 predicted proteins | sample SagtaG_5_FD_104912 | JGI IMG/M metagenome (GOLD analysis project Ga0137373, IMG submission 104912) | Vadose zone soil microbial communities from Sagehorn Ranch, Mendocino, California, USA - Sage1_R_80_16 metaG | ecosystem: Environmental > Terrestrial > Soil > Vadose zone | place: USA...
CGCGCCAGCACGATCGAGGTCGCCAACATGAGCCTCGGCGGGCAGAGCTTCTTCGGCGCCTTCTCCGGCTGCAGCTCGAGCTTCGACCCGATGCACCCGGCGATCTGCCGCTCGGTGCAGGCCGGCGTGACCTACGCGGTGGCGGCGGGCAACTCCGCCTCGGACTCCAACTTCTTCGTGCCGGCGACCTACTCCGAGGTGATCACGGTCTCGGCCCTGGCCGACTTCAACGGCCAGCCGGGCGGCGGCGCGGCTTCGACCTGCCGGGCCGACCAGGACGACACCTTCGCCGACTTCTCCAACTTCGGCGCGGACGTCGACCTCATCGCCCCCGGCGTCTGCATCACGTCCACCTCCAACAGCGGCGGCCTGGCCACCTTCAGCGGCACCTCGATGGCGAGCCCCCACGTCGCCGGCGCGGCCGCGCTCTACAAGTCGACCCATCCAGGAGCAACTCCGGCACAGGTCAAGTCGGCCCTGCAGACCGCTGGCAACCTGAACTGGAGCAACGCTGACGACGGCGACGGCACCAAGGAGCGCCTGCTCAACGTCGACGCGTTCTAGATTGATCCGGGGGGGAGCCCGAGGACAGCTCCCCCCCGGAAGCCCCCCCATCGGGTCCTTTGGCGGGATCCTTGTTTGGGCTCCAGGTCGCCTTGGCGGGATCCAGCTGGGCCTTCGGTGGCTGCCGCGGGATCCCTACTGGGCCACGGGTGGGCGCGGCGGGATCCTGTTGGCGTCGTGGTGGCTGCGGCGCGGTGGCCGCTACCACTTGTCCAGGGTGATGGTCGCCTCCATGGCGGACGGCGTGGGGCAGGTGGCGGAGCTGTCGCTGCCGTACTTGGTGCCGCCACCGGAGGGCGTGTCCTTGAGGTAGAAGCAGGTCCCGGAGGCGCTCTGGGTGCCGAGCACGATCACGTTCCCGACCAGGGCGTAGGAGATCGAGCCCTGGGTCGGGGTGGCGTCGGCGGCCGCGTCGAGGGCCAGCGCCGGCTCGACCGCGAGCAGCTCGGCGGGCGTCTCGGTGTACGCCTGCCTGTCGGCGAAGTAGGCCTTCTCCGCGGTGAGCGCGTTGCGGAGGGTGGATTGGGCCGCCCGGTCCCGTGCCCGGTTGCGGGCCTCCATGAAGACCGGGACGGCGATCGCCATCAGGATCCCGAGGATGAGCACGACGATGATCAACTCGATGAGCGTGAAGCCGTGCTGCCCCGCCCGGCGTGAAGCCTTCCCGTCCCGCGCCGTTGGCAACTGGCGACCCCCTCCACGGGCCGGGGGCCCGGGCGTCGCCCGGGCCCCCGAAGTTGCGGCGATGCCGCTCAGCTCGACTACCAGCTCGCGCCGGTGACGGTCGTGGTGCTCACCAGGCTGCAGGCTGCAGGCTTGGCGTAGAACGTCCCCGCACCCGACCCGGTGGCCACGTCCTTGATGTAGAAGCAAGATCCCGAAGCGCTGTAGGCGCCGAGGATCACCGTGGTCGCCGGGGTGCCGCTGATGGCGACGAGCACCTGGCCCGCCGTACCGGGCGTGCCGTCGGCCGTCCAGTTGAGCGACGGCTCGATCGTCTTCAGCGCCCCGGTCGCCGCGACGTCCGCGGAGTACGCCTGGTTGTCGGTGTAGTACGTCTTCTCCGCCGTCAGCGCGTTGCGCAGGTTGCTCTGCGCGGCCCGGTCCTGGGCCCTGGCACGCGCCCCGAGGAATGTCGGGATGGCGATCGCGATGAGAATCGCGATGATGAGCACGACCACCATCAGCTCGATGAGCGTGAAGCCGTCCTCACGTCGCCCTTGAAGGCGGCGCTGCATCGCGACGAGCATGTACTCCCCCCTTGCCTTGCTGGGCTGACAGGCCGCCTCCGGGCTGCCGATCGGTCCGCCCGCGCGGCTGCGCGGGCGGCCAAGATGACCGCGCGCGCCCGTCGGCGCTACGTCGCCCGCTCGCAGGGATCCGCCCTGCGTTAGGTCGGTTTCGGGCCTGCTGGTTCTGACAATCGGCCGACTCCGAGTCCTACTTGAGCGAAGGTGATGACCCGCTGGAAACCGGGCCGGTGACCCGGCTACTTGATCAGGTTGATGATGTTGAACATCGGCATGTAGAGGGCGATCACCATGGAGCCGACCGCCCCGCCCATGACGGCGATCAGGATCGGCTCGATCAGGCTGGTGAGCGCCTCGACGGTCGCCTCGACCTCCTGGTCGTAGAAGTCGGCGACCTTGGTGAGCATGGTGTCGAGCGCGCCCGTCTCTTCGCCCACGGCGAGCATCTGCACCACCATGGCCGGGAAGACGGCGTGCTTGCCCAGCGGCGCCGCCAGGCTCTCTCCTTCGCGCACCGCGTCTTGCACGTCGCGGACGGCCTTCGACATCACCCCGTTGTTGACCGTCTCGCTCACGATCTCCAGCGCCTGCAGGATCGGCACGCCGGAGCGGAGCAGGGTCGCGAGGGTCCGCGAGAAGCGCGACAGGGCGGTCTTGTGGAACAGCGTGCCGAAGACGGGCGCGCGCAGCTTGAAGGCGTCCAGGTAGTAGCGGCCCGACGGGGTGGCGACCCAGCGGCGGAAGCCGAAGCTGACCAGGACGATGCCCAGGATCACGAACGGGAAGCCGTGCTTGACCACGTTGGAGACGTTGATCAGGACCCTGGTGGGCAACGGCAGCTGCCCGCCGAGGCTGGCGTAGAGGTTCTTGAACATCGGGACAATAAAGACAAGCATCGCGGTCACGATCAGCAGGACCATCGCGAACACGACCACCGGGTAGGTCATCGCCGACTTGATCTTGCTGCGCAGGGCCACGTCCTTCTCGAGCGCCTCGGCGACCCGCAGCAGGACCTGGTCGAGGAAGCCACCCACCTCGCCGGAGCGGATCATGGCGACGAACAGGCGGTTGAAGACCTTCGGGTGCTGGCCGAGCGCGACCGACAGCGCGGTGCCCTTCTCCACCTCGCTGCGGATCTCGCCGACGACCTGGGCGAGGCGCTTGTTGGCGGTCTGGTCGGCCAGGATCGTCAGGGCGCGCAGCAGCGACAGCCCGGAGTTGATCATGGTGGCGAACTGCCGCGAGAAGACCGCCAGGTCCTTGGGCTTGACGCGGCCGGCGCCCGGCAGCTTGACCTCCATCTTCAGGCCGCCGCCCTTGGCCGCCTCGATGGAGATGGGGGCGTAGCCCATCTGGCGCAGCCGCGTGGCCACGGCGCCCTGGCTGTCGGCCTCCAGCGTGCCGCCGATCATGCGGCCCTGCCGGTCGCGGACCTTGTAGGTGTAGGTGGTCTGGGCCATGCCCGGTGTCCTCCTCTCGCCCTCAGCGGCCGCAGAGCCGGTTGAAGTCCTCGACGTGGTGACAGCGCTCGAGGGCGAGGTCGTAGGTGACGCGGTTGCGCCGCACCAGCTCGGCCAGGCACTGGTCCATGGTCTGCATGCCGTGCTTGGCGCCCGCCTGCAAGGCCGAGTAGATCTGGTGGGTCTTGCCCTCGCGGATGAGGTTGCGGACGGCGGGCGTGGCGACCATCACCTCGGTGGCGACCACCCGGCCCTGGCCGTCCGGGGTCGGTAGCAGCTGCTGGCACAGGACGCCCTGGACGGTGCCGGCGAGCTGCACGCGGACCTGCTGCTGCTGGTTGGTGGGGAAGACGTCGATGATGCGGTCGACCGTCTGCGGGGCGTCCTGGGTGTGGAGGGTGGCGAACACCAGGTGCCCGGTCTCGGCCGCGGTCAGGGCGATCGAGATGGTCTCCAGGTCGCGCAGCTCCCCCACCAGGATGATGTCGGGGTCCTGGCGCAGGACGTGCTTGAGCGCGTTGGCGAAGGACCTGGTGTCCTCCCCCACCTCCCGCTGGTTGACCAGGCAGCCCTTGTGCGCGTGCAGGAACTCGATCGGGTCCTCGACCGTCATGATGTGCTCGTTGCGCTCACGGTTCGCCTGGTCGACCAGGGCGGCCAGGGTGGTCGACTTGCCCGAGCCGGTCGGGCCGGTGACCAGCACGAAGCCGCGGGCCAGGTGGGCGAAGTTGCCCACCTGCGGCGGGATGCCGAGGCTGTCGAGCGGCTTGATGTCGTAGGGGATCAGCCGGAAGGCCGCGCCGACGCTGTCGCGCTGGAAGTAGACGTTGAGGCGGAAGCGGGCCTGGCCTGGCATGTTGTGGGCGGTGTCGAGCTCCAGCTCGCTCTCCAGGCGCTCGCGCTGCCGCTGGGTGAGGATCGCGTAGACCATCGCCTGGACCTCGTTGGGCACCAGCACGGGGTACTCCTCGAGCTGGGAGAGGCGGCCGTGGACGCGCACCGCCGGACGGGCGCCGGAGGTCAGGTGCAGGTCGGAGGCGCCCATGTCGAGCACCTTGGCGAGCAACTCGGCGACGGAGACGCGCGTCTCCGGCGTCTCGCCGCGCCGGCTGGCCGGGCCGCCCGGCTTGGCGGCCGGCGGCGCCTCGAGCAGCACGGCGGCGCGGGCCGGGCCGGCGCCGGGCGCCCGTGGCAGCGCCTCGGGCGGGATCACGCCGTCGGCCGGCGAGGCCTGGCCTGGCCCGCCGCCGCCGTTGTCGCCCGCAGGGACGTCGCCGGCGGTCGCGCGGAGGTAGCGGTCGATCGCGCCGTCGAGCAGGCTCGGGACGGCGAGCGCGGGGATCACGCCGCGGCCGGTCAGGCTGGCGACCTCGTCGACCCGCGGCAGGTCCTCCGGGGCGGCGACGGCGACCACCAGGGCGCCGTCGCGCACCGCGACGGGCAGGGCGCGCAGGCGGGCGGCGTCGGTCGGCAGGAGGTTCTGGGCGGCCCGGGGGTCGGCCGGCACGGCGGCCAGGTCGGCGACCTCGACGTCGGCCTGGGCGGCCTGGGCCTGGACGAGAGCGGGCTCGTCGAGCAGGCCGAGGTCGAGCAGCGCGCGCCCGAGCGTGGTGCCGGCGGCCTCCTGGTGGCGCACCGCGCGGTGGAGGTCGTCCGCGGCGACCAGGCCGTTGGCGAGCAGGTAGTCGAACATGGGCTCGATGGGCATGGACAGGCTCCGGGTTGGCCCGATGGCAGGACGCTGCGACGGCCGCGAAACGGCCGCCCGCCCTCTCGATTTCGGCGCACCGCCTGAGCGGCTTGAACCTCACACCACCACGCGCACGACCTCCTCCACCGAGGTCTCGCCGAGCACGGCCTTGCCGAGCCCGTCCTGGCGCAGGCTGGTCATGCCATGGGCGTGGGCGACCGCGGCGATCTCGTTGGAGGAGCGGCGCTCTACGCAGAGCCGTTCGATCTCCTCGGTGACGGTCATCACCTCGTGCACGGCCAGGCGGCCGTGGTAGCCGGTCTTGCCGCAGGCGGCGCAGCCGACCGCCCGGTACAGCTTGGGTGGCTCGCCGTCGGGCTCGGCGTCGTTCCAGCCGGTGTCGGCCAGCACCTCGGCGGTGGGCCGGTACGGCTCGCGGCACTTGTCGCACAGGCGCCGGGCGAGCCGCTGGGCAAGCACGCAGTCGACCGCCGAGGCGACCAGGAACGGCTCGAGCCCCATCTCGGTGAGGCGGGTGATCGCCGAGGGCGCGTCGTTGGTGTGCAGGGTGGCGAGCACCAGGTGGCCGGTGAGGGCCGACTCGACCGCGATCCGGGCCGTCTCGGTGTCGCGGATCTCGCCGATCAGCACGATGTCGGGGTCGCAGCGCAGGATCGAGCGCAGCGCGGCCGCGAAGGTCAGCCCGGCCTTGGTGTTCACCTGGACCTGGTTGACACCGGCGAGCCGGTACTCGACCGGGTCCTCGATCGTCACGATGTTGCGGCCGGCGTCGTTGAGGCTGTTCAGGGTGGCGTAGAGGGTGGTCGACTTGCCCGAGCCGGTCGGTCCGGTGACCAGGACCATGCCGTAGGGCTTGCGCGCCGCGGCCTGGAAGCGCTCGAAGTTGTCGGGCGAGAAGCCCAGCTCGGGCAGGGTCAGCAGCACCGCGGACTTGTCCAGGATGCGCATGACCACCTTCTCGCCGTAGACGGTGGGAAGGGTGGCCACGCGCAGGTCGATGCCCTTGCCCCCGACGCTCAGGGCGACGCGGCCGTCCTGGGGCACGCGGCGCTCGGCGATGTCGAGGTCGGCCATGATCTTCAGGCGTGAGACCACGCCCGACTGGATGGTCCGCGGTGGCCGCATGACCTCGTGCAGCACCCCGTCGATGCGGTAGCGGATGCGCAGCTCGCGCTCCTGCGGCTCGACGTGGATGTCGGAGGCGCGGTCCAGCACGGCCTGCTGGATCAGCAGGTTGACGAGCTTGACGATGGGCGCGTCCTCGACGATCCGGGTGACGGCGGAGAGGTCCTCGACCGAGGCCTCCTCGGCGGCCGAGGCGACGATCTCGCCGACGTCGTCGTCGGCGCGGTGGACGCGGTCGATCGCGGCGGCCACGTCCGTCTTGGTGGCCACCACGGTGCGCAGCTCCATGCCGGTGACCGCGCGGACGTCGTCGACCGCGAACACGTTGCCCGGGTCGGACATGGCGACCACCAGCCGGTCGCCCTCGTAGCCGATCGGCAGGGCGGAGTGCCGCCTGGCCATCGCCTGCGGCAGCCGCGAGGCCGCGGTCGGGTCGATGGTGTAGTCGGACAGGTCGACGAAGGGCATGCCGATCTGCTTGGCCAGGGTCGCGACCAGCTCCTGCTCGGTGAGGATGCCGAGCTCCACCAGGACGCGGCCGAGTGAGTGGCCCACCCGCCGCTGCTCGGCCAGGGCGGCCTCGAGCTGGGCCGGGGAGACCCTCCCCTCCTCGAGCAGGAGCTGCCCGAGCTGTCTGGTCTGGTTTGCCATCGCGGTCAGGCGGGCGTGCCCACGCGCACCGCTACAGCCCCCGCACGCCGCTGATCAGCCGCTCCAGCATCGCCTCGGCGGCGTCGGCGTCGGCTCCACGCTCCGCGCCGGCCTCGGCGCCAGGCCCCGGCGCCGGCGCGGGACCGGCCGCGTCGCCGCCGGGGCCTACCTCCGCGACCTCCATCTCCGGCTCGGCGGCGGCGGCCTCCGGCTCGGCGGCGGCGGCCTCCGGCTCGGCGGCGGCGGCCTCGCCGGTGACGGCGAGAAGGCCGCGCTCGACCATGGCGGCGAGGGCCTGGCAGGTCTGGAACTCGCCCTGGCCGGTCTCCTCGACCAGGGAGGCGACGGTGCGGCTGCCGCCGACGGCGGCGAGCAGGCGCCACTCGGCGGGGTCGACGGTCATCGGGCGGGCGTCGGCGGGCCGTGACGGGATCGACAGCAGCGCCGTGCGGCCGGGGACCTGGCCGGCGATCTCCGGCCAGGCGGCCAGGCGGCGCTCGGTCTCGGCGAGCAGGTCGTCGACGGCGGCGGGCTCGAGCGACTCAGGCGGGTTCGCCCCCTGCTCGAAGTCGAAGCTGCCGTCGGGCCAGCGGGCGAGCTCGAACAGCTCGTCGGCGAGGTGCTCATCGGCGATCTCGCGGAGGCGCTCGGGCGCCACGGCGCCCGACTCCTGCAGCAGCGCGGCGAGGGACCGCCCCTCGGCGGCCTCGCGCAGCGCGGTGGCCATGACGTCGGGCTCGACCGCGCCGAGGCCGAGCAGGCGGCGAGCGAGCGGTCCCGGCCCCGGCCGGGTCGCGGCCCAGGCGACGCCACCGTGCGCCAGCCAGATGCCGCCCGAGGCGCCGTCCCGGCGCAGCGCGAGCAGGCCGTCCTTCCCGCTCGCGCTGAGCAGGCGCAGGATGTCGGCAAGGCCGAAGAGGTCGAGGGTGCCCTGGAAGCTCACCGCCGGCCACTCCTCCGTACCGGCACCAAGGGATCGGGCATGGTGCCCCCTGTAGACGGTCGCGCGGCCGGTCTCTCAAGCCTTCGGCAGCGCCGGCGGGGCGCTTGAGCTACCCGGCGGTGGCGGCGGGCCAGGGGAGGCCGACCGCGTCGGCCATGGCGCGCAGGTCCGGGCGGATGCCGGCGAGCTTGACGACCGCGCCGGCGGCCTGGGCGCAGAGCATGCCGAGGCCGTCGACGGCGGCCGTGGCGCCGGCCGCCCTGGCGGCGTCGACCAGTCCCTGGGCGGTCGCGCCGTAGTTGCAGTCGAGCACGCGGATCCCGGCCGCGAGCCGGTCCGTGCCCGGGACCGGCTCGCCGCTCGCGGTCAGCACGGTGGCCTGGACGAGCACGCGGGCCGCCGCGACCGCCTCGGCGGCACGTTCCCAGGCCACCGTGGTCGCGCCCGCCCCGGCGTGCGCGGCGACCGTCGCGGCGCGGCCGGGCGAGCGCCCGGCCACCGCCAGGGCGCAGGTGGCGAGGCCGTGGCGACGCCTGGCCTCGGCGAGCCGCGCCCAGGCGTAGGCGGCCGCCAGGGCGGCGCCGCCGGTGCCCAGCAGCAGCGCCGGCCCCTGCCCGTCCCAGCCGGGGCCGCGCAGGCCGAGCTGGTTGCCGAGCGCCCACAGCACGCCGCTCACGTCGGTGTTGGCGCCGGTGAGGCGGGCGTCGACCATGCGCACCGTGTTGACCGCGCCGAGCGCGTCGGCCGGCGGTTCGAGCTGGTCGAGCAGGGCGACGGCGGCCTGCTTGTGCGGGACGGTGAGGTTGACCCCGGCGAGCGCGCCGGCGCGGACCTGGCCAAGTGCCGCCGCCAGCTCCTCCGGCCGGGTCGGCCGCGCCTCGTAGCGCCAGCCGGTCAGGCCCGCCGCCCGGTAGGCGGCCTCGTGCAGGGTCGGCGACAGGGTGTGCTCCAGCGGCCAGCCGAGCACCGCCGCGACGGGCATCAGCGCCTTCCCGGCGGTGGGGCTGGCACTACGCCACCCCGAGGCCCTTGGCCTTGCGCTTCAGCTGGAGGAACTGCTGGTAGCTGGCGGTGAAGCTGTGGTGGCCGTCGGCGGAGGTCACCACGTAGTAAAGCCAGTTGGCGTTGGCGGGCTGCAGGGCGGCGCGGATGGAGTCCTCGCCCGGCGAGTTGATCGGGGTGGGCGGCAGGCCATGCACCCTGTAGGTGTTGTAGGGCGAGCCGATCCGCAGGTCGGCAAGGCTCAGGCGGGGCTTGGACTTGCCGCGCAGCGCCCAGGCGTACTGCACGGTCGGGTCGACCTGCAGGGGGATGTCGGCCTTGAGCCGGTTGTAGATCACCGCGGCGATCTTGGGCCGGTCGCCGGGCACCTTGGCCTCGCCCTCGATCAGGCTGGCCACGGTCATGATCTGGTAGGGGGTCAGCCGCAGGCCGGCGGGGCGGGCCGAGGCCAGGTCGTACTTGGACAGCACGATCTGGTTCTGGTCGAGCATCTTCTGGACGAGCGTGGTCGCCGTGTCCTCCTTGTCGATCCGGTAGGTGAGCGGGAACAGCAGGCCTTCGAGCGGCTTGCCACGCGGGCGGTACTGGCTGATCAGCCCGGGGTCGTGCAGCGCCCGCTGCACCTCGGCGCGCGGGAAATGGCCGACGGTCACCAGCTTGTCGGCGATCTGCCGTTGCGTGAACCCCTCCGGGATCGTCAGGACGCGGGCGTTCGGCCCCTTGACCATGATGTCGAGCACCTGCTCCGGGCTCATGCCGGTGGTGAGCTGGTAGGTGCCGGGGCGCAGGGCCGCGTCGAGGCCGCGCTGCTCGGCGACGCGGCGGAAGCGGCCGGCGCTGTCGACCACGCCGAGGCGCTCGAGGGACTCGGCGACGTCGCGGGTGCCCTCCCCGGAGAGGACCGTGACGGTGACCGGCTGGCCCGGCGGCACCTCGGGCGCCTTGGACCTGTTGGCCAGCTGGAACACGCCGAACAGGACGGCGCCGGTCAGCACGGTGAAGGAGCAGAAGATCGCCAGCCCCCGTTTTCGGCGGCGGCGGTGCACCCGCCGCTCGGTCCGAGTCAGCATGCCCCGCTCTCCTTCTCGCGCTCGCGGGCGGCGTCGAGCCAGACCTGCAGGAAGAGACTCGCCGCGACCTGGTCCACCACGGCACGCCGGGCGCCACGCCGGACGCCGCCGGCCACCAGGGCGCGCTCGGCCGCGACGGTGGACAGCCGCTCGTCGGCCAGCTCGACGCGCAGGCCGGGGAGGTGGGCGCGCAGCTCCTCCACATAGGCCCGCACGGCCTTGGCCGCCGGCCCCTCGCCGCCACGCAGGCTGCGGGGCAGGCCGACCACCAGGGTGGTGACGGCATGCTCGGCGGCCAGGCGGCCGATGGCCGATGCGTCCTCGACCGGCCCGCGCCGGACCAGCGTCACCAGCGGCGAGGCGACCGTCCAGGTGGGATCGGACATGGCCACGCCGAGACGCCGGCTGCCGACGTCGAGAGCGAGGACGCGCCCGCTCATCCCGGACCCGGCGCTCCTCCGCCGGTCCCCCCCGGACCCCCCAAGACTCGTCGTGCCTCGCTGGCCGCCAGTGCCAGCGCGTCGGCCAGGCGCGACGGGTCGCGGCCGCCGGCCGTCGCCAGGTCACCCTTGCCGCCGGCGCCGCCGCCGACCAGCTTGGCCGCGGGCAGCAGCACCTCACGGGCCGCCAGGCCGCGCTCGGCCAGGTCGCTGGTGACCATGGCGACCAGCCCGGCCTTGCCGTCCGAGGCGGAGCCGAGCACCACCATGCCCGGCCGGCCCTGGTGGCGCTCGCGCACCAGCGCCGCGATGCGGCGCAGCTCGTCGGTGCCGGTGCCGGGCACCTCCTCGACCACCAGCCAGGCGCCGCCGGCGGCTGGGGGGTCCGGGGGGCTCAAGGAGCGAAGCGGTAGCCCCCCGGGAATCAGGACCGCCCGGGCGGCCAGCTCGGCCGCCCGCGTGATGAGCTGCGCGGTGCGGAGCCGCTCCAGCTCGCGCTCCGCCTCGGCCAGCGCCTCCAGGCGGCGGCGCAGCGCCTCCCGGGCCTCCTCCGGCCGGGTCGCGCGCAGCAGCGTGGTGATCTCGGCGAGCAGCCGCCGCTCGTGGTCGTACCAGCGCAGCGCGTCCAGCCCGGTGAGCGCCTCCACCCGGCGCAGGTTCGAGCCGATCGAGGACTCGCCGAGGATGCGCACCGGCCCGACCTGGGTGCCGTGGCCGACGTGGGTGCCGCCGCACAGCTCGCGGGAGAAGTCGCCCACGTCGACGATGCGCACCACGGCGCCGTACTTCTCGCCGAACAGGGCGATCGCCCCGGCCGCCTCGGCCTCGGCCTGGCTGGCGTGCCAGACGCGCACCTCGGGGTCGCCGAGCAGGTGGCGGTTGACGTCGTCCTCCACCTTGGCGAGCTCTTCGCGGTCGATCGCGGCGAAGTGCGCGAAGTCGAAGCGCAGCCGGCCGGCGTCGACCAGCGAGCCCTGCTGCCTGGCGTGGTCCCCGAGGGCGTGGCGCAGCGCCCAGTGCAGCACGTGGGTGGCGGTGTGGCTGCGGGTCACGGCGGCGCGGCGGGCCGCGTCCACCCGCGCCAGCACCTGCTGGCCGGGGTGCAGCTCGCCGCTCGAGACGCGGGCGGTGTGCACGTGGAAGCCTTCCAGCCCCGGCTTCGTGTCGAGCACCTCGATCACCGCGCCGCCCTCGGTCTCGACCGTGCCGGTGTCGCCGACCTGGCCGCCGCCCTCGGCGTAGAAGGGGCTGCGGTCGAGGATCAGCTCCAGCTCGTCGCCCTTGACCGCGTCGGCCAGCTCCTCGCCGTCGCGCAGCAGGGCGAGCGCGCGGGCCTCGGCCTCGGTGCGCTCGTAGCCGACGAACATGGTCTGGCCGTGGCGCGCCGCCAGGTCCCGGTATGCCTCCACGCGGCGCTGCGTGCCGGCCATGCCGCGGCGCGCCTCCTGGGCGCGGCGGCGCTGCTGCTCCATCAGCTCGGCGAAGCGCTCCGCGTCGACCGCCAGGCCCGCCTCCTCGGCGACCTCGACGGTCAGCTCGTAGGGGAAGCCGTAGCGGTCGTGCAGCCGGAAGGCGGTGTCGCCGTCGAGGGTGGCGGTGCCCTGCCCGCGGGTGCTCGCGATCGCCTCGTCGAGCAGGGCCGAGCCCTGGCGCAGCGTGCGCGTGAACGACTCCTCCTCGCTCGCGGTCACCTGGGTGATGAGCGAACGCTGCGCGACCAGCTCGGGCCAGGGCTCGCCGAGGGTGGCGACCACCCGCTCGCAGACCCGTGGCAGCACCCCCTCGTCGGCGCCCAGGCGTCCGGCGTGGCGCACCGCCCGGCGGACCAGCCGACGCAGCACGTACCCGCGGCCCTCGTTGGAGGGCAGCACGCCGTCGGCGATCAGGAAGCTGGCCGTGCGGGCGTGCTCGGCGACGATCCGGATGGCGACGTCGGTGCGCCGCTCGCGGCCGTAGGCCTGGCCGGTGGCGGACTCGACCTCCTCGCGCACCGGCGCGAGCAGGTCGGTGTCGTAGATGTTGTCGACGCCCTGCAGGACCATGGCGACCCGCTCGAGGCCGGCGCCGGTGTCGATGTTCTTGGAGGGCAGCTCGCCGACGACCTCCTCGTCGTCGTCGCAGAGGTCCTGCATGAAGACCAGGTTCCAGATCTCCAGGTAGCGCTCCTCGTCGGCGACCGGGCCGCCCTCGCGCCCGTGGTCGGGGCCGAGGTCGTAGTAGATCTCCGAGCAGGGGCCGCACGGCCCGGCGACGTGCATCGACCAGAAGTTGTCCTCCTTGCCGCGGCGCTGGATGCGCTCGGCCGGGACGCCGACCTCCCGCCACAGTGCGAGCGCCTCGTCGTCGTCCAGGTAGACGGTGGTCCAGAGGCGCTCGGGGTCGAGGCCGAAGCGCTCGGTGACCAGCTCCCAGGCGTAGGCGATCGCCTCGGCCTTGAAGTAGTCACCGAAGGAGAAGTTGCCGAGCATCTCGAAGAAGGTGCAGTGCCGGCGGGTGAGGCCGACCTGCTCGATGTCGCCGGTGCGGGCGCACTTCTGCACGCTGGTGGCCCGCTTGAACTCGGGCACCGCCTCGCCGAGGAAGTACGGCTTGAACTGGTTCATGCCCGCGTTGGCGAGCAGCAGGCTGGCGTCGCTGGGGATCAGCGAGCTGGAGGGCACCAGGCGGTGCCCCCGCTCGACGAAGAAGTCGGTGAATCGCCGTCGGATCTCGATCGAGTTCATGAGCTGGACCTCGTACGCTTGACGGGACGCCGGAGCTGGCCGCCGGGCCGGGCCAGGTGCGCTAGGTCGCCCCGTCCCCCGGCTCGGCGTACAGAGCTCGCAGCTCCGCCTCGCGGGCCGCCATCGCCGCCCGCCCCTCGTCGAGGGCGACGGCCAACCGCCGGCCCCATTCGTCGGCGGCGTCGAGCGAGCGCCTGCCGAGCGAGGTCGGCGCGAGCCTCTCCGCTGTCCTCGACGCCCAGCGTACCGTGCCGGCACCGACCACGGCGCCGAAGCCGACGCCGAGCATGCCCCAGAACAAC
>Ga0137373_10005845_pt1 | contig 13235 bp, 8 predicted proteins | sample SagtaG_5_FD_104912 | JGI IMG/M metagenome (GOLD analysis project Ga0137373, IMG submission 104912) | Vadose zone soil microbial communities from Sagehorn Ranch, Mendocino, California, USA - Sage1_R_80_16 metaG | ecosystem: Environmental > Terrestrial > Soil > Vadose zone | place: USA: California...
GATCCCGGTCACGATGTCGCCGACGCGCCCCTCGTACTCGCCGAAGGTGACGTCGCGCTCGGCCTCGCGCAGCCGCTGCATGATCACCTGCTTGGCGGTGACGGCGGCGATGCGGCCGAAGTCCGAGGGGGTGTCCTCCCACTCGCGCACCACCTGCTCGTCCTCGTCGAGCTCCTGGGCGTAGACGGTGACCTCGCCGCTGTCGCGGTCGACCACGACGCGAGCATCGTCAGGCGCGTTGGGCTGGCGCTTGTAGGCGGCGGCCAGGGCGCTCTCGAGTGCGCTGATGACCGTCTCGAGCGCGATGCCCTTCTCGCGCTCGAGGTAGCGCAGCTCCTCGATGGGGATGTTCACGTCGCCGTCCTCTCCTGGCCGGTGCTGGCCGTCCGCCCCTGCTGCTTGGCTGTCACCACGGCAACACCACCGTTCCCCGCACCACCTCGGACAGCGGCACCTCCAGCCGGTCGCCGCCCACCTCGAGGGTCACGGCCCGCTCGTCGACCGCCACCACGATCCCCTGCACGGCGGCGGTCGTGTCCGCGCCGGCCGGGGCTCGGGTGACGCGCACCTGGTGCCCGCGCTGGCGGCGGAAGTCCCGGGCGGTCCGCAGCGGCCGGTCCAGCCCTGGGGTGGTGACCTCGAGGACGTAGCTGCCGGGCAGCGGGTCCGCCTCGTCGAGAAGCTGGGACAGCTCCTTGGTGACGCGCTCGACCACGTCGGCCTCGACCGGGTCGTCGGCGTCGAGGACCACGCTCAGGACCCGGGAGCGCCCCTGGCGACGGAGCTGCGTCTGCAGCACCTCGACGCTGTTGGCGGCGGCGACCCGCTCGGCCAGTTCCTGGACACGCGGAGGAAGCGTCACCATAGTCGGCTACCTCCTCGCGTGCTTTACGTGGTGTGTCGCCCTCTCGGTAACGGCACCGTCCGGCCTGCGGCGGAAGGGAGCCCGGACACAATTGAAGTGGGCCAACGCCCACTTCGCTCAGAAGAACAGGTGGCACCCGTCGCCAGCCGCCCACGATAGCACCCGCGGTCGCCGCGCAGCAAGCCGTTTGCGGCCTCTGCCAGCGCGTTTACCTGCGGTGTTTGCATTCGCAAAGGGGTCAGGGCGCCGGCAGGCGGTCGAGCGGTCAGCCGGCTTCGAGGCCGAGGGAGGGCCACTCGGCAGCCAGCAGCATAGCAAGCTCGTCGGCCTGGCGGCGCCAGCGTGCGGGAAGCGGTACGCGGCCGAGTGGCGCGCCCGGCGCACCGGGAGTCGGCGCGGCCCCCAGCGCCACGGCGGCGGCCGGGTCGGCCGGCAGTGGCACGGCCCCCAGCGCCGCGGCGGCGGCCGGGTCGGCGGGCAGCACGACGGCGCCGCGCACGCCGGCCACCCGTTGGACCACCTCGCCGGCTTCGAGGTCGCCGGGGGCGCGGTTGAGCAGCAGCACGGGACGGCGGCCGCGCTCGGCGAGCAGGTCGGCCGCCGCGACCGCGGTGCGCGGCGAGCAGGCATCGGCGACCAGCACGATCTGGTCGGCGGCGGCGAGTGCGGCGCGAGCTCCGGCCGTGGTGCCGGGCCCGCAGTCGACCACCACGGTGGTGGCGTGCGCCGCCAGCGCGCGCACCACCAGGGTCCAGCCGCGCTCGTCGGGCGCTGCGGCACCCGGCCGGGCGGCGAGGACGGCCAGCTCGCCGCGTCGTGCCAGGGTGGCAGCGAGCTCCCGCCGGGTCAGCAGGGGATGGCCGAGCAGCCCGACGAGCTCGTCGACGAACAGGTCGTGGCCGGGCGCGAGCAGCTCGGTCAGGGGACCAGGTCCCGGGCTGGCGTCGACCGCGACGGTGCGGCCTGGTCGTCCCGCGGCCAGCGCGGCGGCGAGCAGCGCAGTGACCGTGGTCGCACCGGCCCGCGGCGTGGCGCCGAGCACGCCGACGACGGCGCAGCGAGCGAGCGGCGCGGCTGCCAGCGCCGCCCGCAGGCGCCGCTCGTAGGAGCCGTCCCGCCAGGCCCGCCGGCCACGCGCGGGCGAGCGGCGCCATCCCGGTCCGCGAAAAGAGGCGCGCAGGGCACGGGAGAGCCGGACAGGCAGCGGCCATGGTACCGGCCAGCCGGCCGTAGGCAGCCGGTCGAGCCACCCGGGTGTCACGTCCGGGACCGGCCGGGGCGCCTGGTCGCGCGGCCGCACAGGCGGTGGCTCGTGCGGCGGCCCGTCGCGGAGGATCAGCACGGCGCCGTCGCCGATGCCACAGCCGGCGAGGGAACGCGCCGGCGGCAGCGGCACCCCGCCGGGCGGCGCGAGAGCCAGTTGGTCGGACGGCGGTTCTCCACCGGGCGGCCCGGGAGGCGATGACACCGCCGGTAGGCTGGGCAGCGGCGCGAGGGCCGTGGGGCCGGGCGGCGGTTCGGCACCGGGCCACACGGACGCCGTAAGGGTCGCTGGCCCGGATGGCGGTTCGTCTCCGGGCAGCGCCGGCGGCGGGCCGGGCAGTGCCGCCCGCAGCCCGTCGAGCAACTCGGCGACGGGGACCTCGGCGGGCACGGCCAGGTCGACGCCCAGGCCGTCTGGTCCGACCACGGTGACCAGCACGGCGGCGCTCAACGGTGGTCCAGCCTCGGCGCGGGAACCCGCCGCCGGCGGGAGCCAGGCACCGGCGCCGAGGCGGGCAGGGGCGTGCTCGCCTGGCCGAGCTCCCGGGTGGGCATGGCGGGAACGCCGCCGGCCTGGAATGCCAGGACCGACGCGGGCGCGGGGTCCTCGGCGGGGCTTGGGGGTGGTGCCCAGGCGACCTGGACCAGGACGTCCACCCCGTCGGGGTGGACCAGGTGGCCGCGACCGGGCGGCTGTGGGCCAGCGCGGCGCCCGCCGAGCACGGGTCCCTCCTGGGGGTCGCCGCGCAGCACCAGACCGGGGGTGCCGAGCTCGCGGACCCGCTGGAACAGCGGCTCGAACGAAGCCCGGGCGATGCCGCTCACCGGCCGGGCGAGGACCAGGTGGAAGCCGATCTCGCGGCCGTAGCCGAGCAGGTCGGCCAGGGGCGCAAGGGGACTACCCGCCGAGCTGAGCGTCAGGTCGTAGTCGTCGACCAGCAGCACCTGGTGGGGACCGGCCCACCGGTCGCCGGCGGCACGCCGGCTGCCTGCCGGCGTGGCCGGGGACAGGCGCTCCGCCAGCAGGGCGCCGAGCCGCCCGACCACGCCGGCGGCCATGCCCGCGTTGCAGGCGTAGCCAGCGGGCCGCGGACCGTCCGCCAGGTCGACCAGCGTGCGGCGGTAGTCGATCAGCGTGAGCTGGACCTGGTCCGGCGGGTGACGCTCGGACAGGCCCCTGGCCAGCAGGCGCAGCAGGCCGGTCTTGCCGCAGCCGCCGTCGCCGAGGACCAGGAAGTGCGGCCTGCCGCCGAACAGGTCGAGCCAGAGCGGCGCCAGGCGCTGCTCGTCGAGCGCGAACGGCACCCCTGGAGGCTGGCCCGGCGCCGGGCGTGGCAGCTCCTCCGCGCGCACCACCGTGGGCAGCAGCCGCAGCGGCGGAGCCGGCCGACCGGCGACCGCCAAGGAGGCCAGCGTCGGCACCGCGTCCGCGGGCTCCCCCGGCACGTCCTGGACGGACCCCAGGGCCACAGGCTGCTCCGCCACAGTTGCTCCACCGCCTTCGCCGGCCGCGGCACCCAGGCTGGTGGTTGCGGCCACCCGTGGCAGGGCAGCCTGGAACTGCAGGCCGGCGGCGGTGAGGCCGCGGCCGGGCAGGGCCGCCAGCGCGGCGGCGGCCGCCCGGCCGACCTCGGACTCGACCGGGTCGTTGAGGCGCAGCTCGAGGCGGCCGCCGATGTCGTCGCGCATGGCCAGGCGCAGGTCAGCCCAGCGGTTTGCGGTCACCACCAGATGCACGCCGTAGTGCAGGCCGCTGGCGACCAGCTCGCCGATCCCGGCCTCGAGGTCCTCGCCCAGCCGGCGCAGCAGTGCCCAGTTGTCGACCAGCAGGAAGACCTCGCCGTAGCCGGACAGGGGCCGCGTGCCAGCTCGGCGCCGGTGCCAGGCGGCGATGCCGTCGAGGCCGTCGCGGCGGAACTCGGCCTCGCGCTCGGCCACCACCGCTCGCAGCTCACGCACCAGGCGCCGGGCGCGGTCGGTCTCACCCGTGGCGCACACCGCCCCCACGTGGGGCAGGCGGCCGAACTGGTGGAGCAAGCCGCCGCCGAGGTCGATGGCGTAGACCTGCACGTCCTCTGGCCGGTGGGTGAGGGCGAGGCCGGCGACCAGGGTGCAGAGCAGGGTGCTCTTGCCGCTTCGCGGAGCCCCGACCGCGGCCAGGTGCCCGGCCGCACCGGAGAAGTCCAGCAGCAGCGGCTCCTGTGCCTGCGCGAGCGGCTGGTCGAGCACGCCGACTGGAACCTGCAGCCAGCCCACCCCACCCGGCTCCGCCGGGCCCCCGTCACCAGGCACGACCACGGCCCCGCCCGGCCCCGCCCGACGGGGCGGTACTCCCCCGCCCGCCTGGGACGGCCTCCCCCCGCCGAGACCGGCGCGCCCGGTCCCGTCGTGGTCGGCGGAAGGCCATACGAGCACCTGGTCGAGCGTGATCGCGGCCGGCAGCGGCGGGAGCCAGACCTGGTGCACGGCCCGTCCCGTACGCGCGCCCTCCGTGGCCAGGCCGGCCACCGCCACCTCCATGTCGCTGCCGGGACCGGTCGGCGTGCCGGCGGCGTCCAAGTCGTCGGAGACCAGGACCGCCCCGGCCGCAAGGCCGGCACCGCTCCCCAGGACCGCCGCCGCGGCCGGGGCGGCGTGGTGGGCGGCGGAGCCGAACGGGTCGAAGGGGACGATCGCGGGCGGGCCCGGCTCCAGGTGGCGAGGAAGGGCGCTCACCAGGGCGGCCCTGAAGCGGTGGTAGATGGTGCTGTCCACCTTGAGCCAGCCGAGGCCGGGCGAGGCCGGGAGCCGGTAGGCGTCGGGCGTTCCGAGCACGGCCAGCGACTCGGAGGCGCTGAAGGTGCGCAGGCAGATGCGGTAGCGGAGGTGGCCGTCGAGGCCGCGGACGCGGCCCTCGTCGAGCCGCTGTGAGGCGAGCACGAGCTGGATGCCGAGGCTGCGACCGAGGCGGCCGATGGCCACGAACAGGTCGACGAAGTCGGGACGGCTCGCGAGCAGCTCGCCGAACTCGTCGACCACGACCAGCAGGTAGGGCAGCGCGGGAAGGGCTGCGCCGGCGGCCCGCCTGGCCTGGTAGTGCCGGATACCGTCGAGGTCTCCGGCCTGGCGCAGCAGGCGCTGGCGGCGCTCCAGCTCGCCCTGGAGCGCGGCGCGCACGCGCTCGACCATGGCGGGCTCGCCCTGCAGGTTGGTGATCAGGCCGGCGCACTGGGGAAGCCGGGCAAGGCCGGCGAAGGCGGCGCCGCCCTTGAAGTCCACCAGCACGAAGCTGAGCAGCTCGGGTGGGTGGGTGAGCGCGAGGCCGAGCACCAGGCTGCGCAGCAGCTCGCTCTTGCCGGAGCCGGTGGCGCCGATGACCAGCCCGTGCGGGCCCATGCCGCCGTCGGCCGCTTCCTTCAGGTCGAGCATCAGTGGCTCGTCCCCGGCGCGGACGCCGATGGGGACGCGCAGCAGCTCCGAGTGCGGCCGGGGCCGCCAGCCAGCGCCAGGGTCGGCCAGGTTCACCCGGCCCGCCTCCAGCAGGTCGAGCAGCCGGACCTCGTCCGGCGGGGCGGTCCGGTCGCCGTGGGACTCCAGCCGCAGCGGCGCCAGGCGCCGGGCGACCGCCTCGCACAGCGCCTGCCCAACCTGGTCGGCGACGATGCCGCCGTGTCGGCGGCCGTGCGGCCCGGTCTCCTGGAGGTCGAGACGGCCGCCGGGCGAGACGAGCATGCGGGCGCCCAGCTCGGCGGGCTCGTCGCCGTGCCCGGCGACCAGGCAGAGCACGGTAGCGCCGAGCCGCGGAGCGCGGGCGAGCAGTTCGCGCACGGTGGGCAGGCGGGCGAGGGCGCCCCGGCGCGAGAAGCCGTCGAGCACCACCACGAGGTGCGGGCCTGGCGGCGCGCCCGGGTGCGGGCCGGTGGGCTCGCCCAGGTGGAGGCCCGGCGGGCCGCGCAGGTCCGGGGACGGCGGCTCGCGCAGGTGCACGGCCGGTGACTCGTGGCCCTCCGCTCCCGCCCAGGCCGGCTCGGCCCGCCTGGCGAGCTGCTCCAGCCTGGCCCGGAGCTCGCCATCCAGCAGGGCGTCCAGGCGGGCCGGTTCCGCCGCGAGCAGGCAGGCGCGCCCCGGCGGCTCCCGGGACGGCGGGCGCGTGTGCGGCAGCCACTTGAGCCACTCCCATGCGCCCGCCCGGCCCGGCGCCGCGTAGGCCAGGATGCGCAGGTCGTCCGGGGCGTGGAGCACCGCCAGGTGGCACAGCAGCGCCCTGACCAGGGCGCTGGCGCAGTCAAGCTGGCCGCCGACGGCGACCACGCCGAGCCCGCGCAGGTCGACGGCGACCGGCGCGCCCGCCAGCGTGCGGGCGCTCCCCACCAGCTCCTCGGCCGCGGCGAGCAGCTCGGGGTCGTGGTCGGCGAGCGGGCCGCCCGACTCCAGCCGGACTGGGCAAGCAAGCGCCACCGGCCCGCGGCCGACGCGGGCGCGGAGGAAGTCGCCGTCGCGTGGGCGCCGCTCCCACAACCGCGCCGGCCGGCCGGCGAGAGCGAGCAGGCGTTCCGGCTCCGGCAGGAGGAACTCGGCCGCCTTACACTGCACCGCCGCCACCTGGTCCAGGCGGGCGCGAACGGCGTCGAGGTGAGCGCGGTAGCGGGCGCCGGCGCGGCGCCTGCTGCGCAGCTCGACCTGGCGCAGCCAGAGCCCGGCAACGGCGGAGGCGAGCACCGTGCCGGCCGCCAGCGCCACGGCCAGGAACGAGCGGCGCCCAGGGAGGAGCAGCAGGAGGCCGACCGAGCCGGCGCCGCCGGCCAGCGGCAGAAGGTGGGACAGCCAGCCGGCGCCTGGCGTCACCGGGTATGCCGGCGGGGCGGCCACGACCACCTGGTCGGCGGGTGGCGACCGGGGATAGGTCCTGGCCGGGCGGTAAAGGGTGAACGGCTGCGGCTTCACCGCCGCACGCTACCGCGCGGACCCGCAAGGACCACCCGCCAGCGCGCGGCTGTGGACGGCGCCCCGCTGGAACGGCGGTCAAGTATCCCGTTTCGAGGCATTCGGTGGCCGCCGTGGTCGGCGCGCAAGGTCCAGGGCTGGACGAACGGCTCGGCGCTTCATGCGTCGCCGGATACGTGCTGCCGGGCGAGGTCGGTGACGTCCGCCGGTTCCCGACCAAGCACCGCTTCGCCACTCACATCGGCACCGCCCCGCTGGAGGCCTCCAGCGGGGCGGTGGTCCGCCACCGGCTGCCACGGGCCGGCGACCGCAAGCTCAACCACGCCTTGTACATGATGGCGATCGTGCAGGTCCGCCATCCCACCGCGGGGCGGGCGTACTACCGGCGCAAGCGCACCGAGGGCAAGGCGCCCAAGGAAGCGCTGCGCTGCCTGAGGCCTGCGCCAGTAGGCGGTCATGGGCCACGGCGGGCTGGCAACCCTTCCGCGCAACGGCGCCACGGCTGATACTGCCTGAGAACAAAGCGCGACGTCGCATACGTGCAGGAATCGCGGAGGCTGTGGGGAGGAGCGATGGCCGGCCTGCGACGAAGGGCGATGGAGTACCGCTCCGAGCAGGTGTGGGGGGGCTTGCCGGTCGTGCACGTCGCGGTCGGGGGCCGTCAGGCCGACGGCCGCTATCGGCTGGGACGCGCCCGCGGGATCATCGCCCTAGGGGACGTTGCCACGGGGCTGGTGGCCGTCGGTGGCGTTGCGGTCGGGCTGTTCAGTGTCGGTGGGGTCGCGATCGGGCTGGTCGCCGTGGGCGGGGTGGCCATCGGGCTGGTGGCGGTCGGCGCGGTCTCCATCGGGCTGGTGGCGATCGGGGCGGTGGCGATGGGGCTGACGGCGGTGGGCGCGGTCACGGTCGGTCTGGCTGGGGTGGGTCCACGGCCGCCAGGTGGGATCGCGGCTGCGCGGGAGTTGTGGGCCGTGGGCGGCCGCCGCGGCGGCGTCTGCCAGGCTGGCCTCGAAGCGCCGATGGACCGCGACGCGTAAGGGCCTGCGCCGGTTGGCCGTCGCGGGCGCACCGCACCCAGGTGGCGGCCGGCAGCTCGGAGCGGGGGTGGCGGTCGCGTGCCTGCGCCCCGGCAGTTCCCCGGCCCGCCGTTCCTGCCTGGGATGGTCGCCTACGGCGCACCTGCGGTGACGGGCTGGGGTCGCAGCCGGGTTCGCCGCCACCACAGGTAGCAGACGACCCCGACCAGGATCGGCAGGAACCAGGTCAGCGCCCGGAACACCAGCACCGCGGCGGTCACCTGCTCCCGGTCGCCCCCCGCAGCGGTCAGGCCAGTGATCAGGGTCGCCTCCACCAGCCCCAACCCGGCGGGGGTGAACGGCACCGCGGTGAGCAGCCGCGCAAACGCGAAGAAGGCCAGCACCTGCACCCAGGAGACCTCGGCGTCGCTGACGCCGACGTGGCGCAGGCTGACCAGCAGCACCGCGTACAGCGACAGGTGGCTGACCAGCGTCGCGGCGGTGATCGGCACCCAGCCACCCTCGAGCAGGTCCAGGGTGCGGGCGCGGAACCTGACCGTGGCCACCTCCCAGCCCGCCACCGGCGGCCGCCGCACCAGCCCGAGCAGCCGCGAGGCGACCCGGCCGGCCCACAGCCCGAACCGCCGCGCCAGCTCCTCGCTGCGCAGCAGCAGCGCGAACGCCACGATCGCGCCGACCAGCCCGGCGATCCCCACCAGCCCGGCGACCACCCGCGCCCCCGAGGCGCCGCCCTGCAGGGCCAGCAGGGCCAACGCCAGCACCGGCAGGCCGAGCTTGGCGAAGGCGTTCCAGACCCCGGAGACCAGCACCGCGGTGGTGGTCTGCGCCCCCGAGTAGCCCCACTGCCCGAACATGCGGTAGGTCATGCCGGTGCCGATCACCGGCCCGGCCCACGGCACCGTGTTGGCCACTGCGGCGGTCGACTGGGACATCACCGTCGCCCGCCAGAACCCAAGGCCGGGCGCGACCGCCATCCACACCAGCCCGTAGGTGGCCAGGTTCCAGGCCGCGACGGCCAGCAGCGTGGCGTCCTCCAGCCAGGTCATCGCCCGGATGTTGGCCCACACCTGGCCCAGGTCGATGCCCTTGAGCAGGTAGTAGAAGATCGCCACCACCAGCACCAGCGACAGCACGGCCTGCACGGCCAGGCGGGTGCGCGAGCGGGGCTTGGCGGCGGCTGGCTCCTGGTCGGCCATCACAGCAACCCCTGTCTGGCTGGACCCAGCGACCTCTTTGCGTCGGGCCGGCTCATCGTGCCTCCCCAGGGTCGAGCCGGAGTCGGCCGTCGGAACGCGCGTCGAGCGCCTGGCGCAGCGCGTCGCGGGTGGTGAACCCCAGCAGCGACGGCGCCTCGTTGGCGAACTGGCCCGTCGGGTCGGTGGTGGAGTGCAGCCGGTAGGTCACGCAGCCGCCCGGGAAGCGGTCGTACCAGGTCGCCGAGAACGCGCCGGCAAGGCGCTCGACCCGTACGAAGCGGCGCACCCCTAGCTCCGGCGACGGCACCTCGACCGCGCCGGCCGGGTCGCACGCGGCGGCCAGGCGCGCCACGACCGCGCCGGCGCCGGCGCGGTCGTGGTCCAGAATGACCACCGAGCGGCCGTCGTTGACGGCCACCTCGGCGACCGTCCAGCCGACCAGCCGGGACTCCACGCACGGCAGCAGCGACGCCGACGGCACCGACTGGGCCTCGAGCCACAGCGGCTCCAGCTGGGTGCAGTCCAGGCTGTGGATGTTGAGCGGAGTCTGGACGAGGTCCTCGCTGTTGAAGATCTGTCCCCAGTTCAGGGCGGCCAGGACCAGCACGGCCACCATCGCCGCCCACAGCCCGACCCGGCGGGCGCTCCATTGCTGCATGCGGACCGGCGTCGGCGGTGCGGGCAGCAGCTTGACGAACTCGGCGTGCAGGTCGCGGCCCTGGTCGCGCAGCAGGTGGCGCAGCTGGGACGGCAGCGCCAGCCCACGGGCGGCGGCGAACCCCTCGCCGATCTCCTCCACCGTGAAGTACCGGAGCGCTCGCCCGTAGACCCGCTCGGGGCTGGAGCGCAGCGCCAGGCACAGCATCATGTTGGCCAGGTCGACCGCCTGCCGCCACGGGGTGGGCCGTGCCTCCACGAACGCCACGTCGATCAGCAGCATCCGGCCGTCGCGGACCAGCAGGTTGGCCGGCTTGACGTCGCGGTGCGCCAGGCCGGCGTCCCACATCTTGCGGACGATCCCAAGGCCGTCGTCGATCACGCCGTCGTCGACCTCGGCCTCCCCGAGCTCGACCGCGCCGTCGAAGAACTCGGTGACCAGCAGGTACTCCCGCTCCGGGGTCAGCTCCACGAACCCGTACGGGGTGGGGCTGGGCAGCCCGGCGCGCCGCATCAGCGACAGCGCGTAGTCCTCCTGCTGCACCAGCCGCCGGACGGTGTTGAACGGCTTCTCGTCCTCCAGCCGGCCGTAGAGCAGCTCGCGGCCGAGCTTGTACCAGCGGTCGGCGCGCATGTGGCTGCGCGCGTACAGCTTGGCGAACAGCTGCTTGGGCTGCTCGCCGTCGGCGCCCTCGACGGTGACGCGCAGCGGCGTCGAGCCGGCCGAGCCCGCCAGGCCGAACGGCTTCACCGCCAGGACCACCAGGCCGAGCTGCTCGGACAGGGCGCGCCGGATGGCGGCGCCGCGCTCGCCCCCGATGTCGAGGTGGGCGCTGCGGCCGCGCCGGTAGGCGACCGGGAACAGCTCGTTCGGCGTGAACAGGCGGAAGGCCAGCAGCGGCAGGGTCACCCCGATGGCGACCCCGACCAGCACGTCGATCGGGGCGTCCGCGCCGAGGGCGACCCGGCCGACGGCCAGCAGCGCCACCAGCGCGACCGCGATCCATTTCCCGGTGTTGCGCCAGCGGCCCTTCGGCACCATCGTGTACAGGATCGCGACCAGCGTGCCGGTGAAGAAGGTGACCTGGATCGACGGCAGCGCCCAGCCACCCCAGGCCTCCTGGATCTCGACCCCGAACGGCCGCGGCCGCCTGGCCATCTGGCCGACCAGCTCGACGACCGTGCTCAGCACGCTGGTGAGGACCACGTAGACGATCAGGTGGCGCCAGCGGCGCAGCAGCAGCAGGGCCAGCAGCAGCCCCCACCCCAGCCCGTTGACGATCCACCAGGAGCCGATCGCGGCCAGCGCCCGCTCGGCGCCGACCAGCCCGGGGGCTTGGAGCCCGCGCAGCCAGCTCACCACGGCGTCGTCGGCGACCGTGACGCTCACCGCCGGGCCGCGCAGCCCGCGGCCGAAGACCACCCCTGACAGGGCCACCACCGCGACCACGGCGGCGAGCCAGCGGACGCCGCTGGTGTGCAGCTTGTGCGGCAGCGGCGGTGGCTCGCCGGACGGCCGCCGCCGGCGCTGGGCGCGCCGCACCTGAACGGGGGGCGGGGCGAGCTGCTGGGCGCCGGTCAGCGTGGACTGGTCCGCGGGCACGTCCATGGCCCCTCCCCACCGGGGGCGACCAGCCCAGGACACCAACGTACCGCGCCAGCAAGGCGCGGTGACGCATCCAGCCGCCGTCGTCGCGGCCACCCCACGTGCGGGTGGCCGTCAACCCCCCATCGGCCCAAGTGCGATCTGGCACCGCGACGCCGCGATGCGACGATCGATTTACGCAGCTTACGGAATCCGACTCGAACGCAGTAGGGGCAGAAATCAGGAGGCGACCAGGAATGAGCGATCCTTCCCGGTCAGCGTCGATCATCGCGGCGAGCCCGTCAAGCAGGGGAATCGTCGCCGCCAGCCGGTCCATCCGAGCGCCAGGGGTTTTCGCCGGGGCGGATCGACGGCATGATTCGGCTGCACAGTGTGACGGCCCGTAACGCCGGTTGCCAGGGCGGTGGGCGCGCCAGCGCGCGCCGCCGCCGTGGTCGCCGCCGGGCGCGCCGTCGCCGGCCGTACCCGCCGTCCCCGGAGGCGCTGATGGACTTCCGCGACACCCCCGACGAGGCCGCCTTCCGTGCCGAGCTGCGCGCCTGGCTGCGCGACAACCGGCCGCCCGAGTGGCAGCCCGACAGCGACCCGCGGCGCCAGCGCTGGGGGGTGGAGCAGGCCAAGGCGTGGAGCCGGCGCCTCTGGGAGGCCGGCTACATGGGTCTGACCTGGCCCAAGGAGCACGGCGGGCAGGCGGCGCCCTACAGCCACCAGGCCATCCTGCTGGAGGAGATCGCCAGGGCGGAGGCGCCCGAGCACGTCGGCGTCATCGGGCTGGCGATGGCCGGCCCCACCCTGATCGCCCACGGCACCGAGGCGCAGAAGGCCGCCCACCTGGAGCGCATCCTCTCCGCCGAGGAGGTGTTCTGCCAGGGCTTCTCCGAGCCGGGCGCGGGCTCCGACCTGGCCTCGCTGCGGACCAGGGCGGTGCGCGAGGGCGACGAGTTCGTGCTCGACGGCCAGAAGGTGTGGTCCTCGTTCGCCCACATCGCCGACTGGTGCATCCTGCTGGCCCGCACCAACCCCGAGGTGCCCAAGCACAAGGGGCTCACCTACTTCCTGGTCGACATGCACGCCCCCGGCGTCGAGGTGCGCCCCCTGCGCCAGGTCACCGGCGAGGCGGAGTTCAACGAGATCTTCCTCACCGGCGTGCGGGTGCCGGCCGACCAGGTGGTCGGCGAGGTCGACGGCGGCTGGGCGGTGGCCATGACCACCCTGCTGCACGAGCGCGGCACCCTCGGCTTCGCGCTCACCGTGCGGATGGAGGTCGCCCTGCGCAAGCTCGTCCAGCTCGCCCGCACCGAGGACGCCGCCGGCCGCCGGCCGGCCGACGACCCGCTGGTGCGCGAGCGCATCGCCCGCCTCTGGGTCGACCTGCAGGGCCTGCGCTACACCAACTACCGCGCCCTCACCAGCCTGGTGCGGACCGGCATCCCCGGCCCCGAGGGGTCGGTGGCCAAGCTGCACTGGTCGGAGTCGAACCAGCGGCTCACCAAGCTGGCGCTCGAGCTGCTCGGGCCGGCGGCCCAGCTCGACGGGTCCGACAGCGCCTGGGGCGGCTACTGGCAGTACCAGCAGCTCCGCAGCCGGGGCAACACCATCGAGGCCGGCACCTCCGAGGTGCTGCGCAACATCATCGCCGAGCGCGTCCTCGGCCTGCCCCGCAGCCGCTGAGCTGCGAGGTGGGCCAC
>Ga0137373_10005849_pt1 | contig 13232 bp, 21 predicted proteins | sample SagtaG_5_FD_104912 | JGI IMG/M metagenome (GOLD analysis project Ga0137373, IMG submission 104912) | Vadose zone soil microbial communities from Sagehorn Ranch, Mendocino, California, USA - Sage1_R_80_16 metaG | ecosystem: Environmental > Terrestrial > Soil > Vadose zone | place: USA...
CTGCTGGAGAAACGTGTTGAAGCGAGCTCCCTTAGTGGGATCGTAGTGCTGGCAGGCGGTCCACAGTCCCTGCCACAAAAGCTGCTCTATATCCTCTCTAGAGTAGATCACGTCATTGAGATGAACGTTTCTTGCATATGTCTTCAGTTTCTTCCCATATGCTTGTGAAGCTAGGAGAAAGCGCTGATTGACCGTGCGGTTCGGAAGCATGACACCTTCTTTCAGAGCTGCTGTTTCCAGGCGACATATGGTACCGCTCGGCTGACCATGAGCTTTAGGTGATGTGGCCGTACCTCGCTCGGGTCACTGGCATACCTCGGGTATCGGGCAACTCTGACAAGAGTCTTCTTGTACAGTTCTTCCGCGATCTGCACCGTGGCATTTGCTCCCGTTTTGTCCTTGTCCGCCATGATGATCACTTCTGAAGCTTCTCGCATGAGCTGGAGCTGCCGTGTGCTGGCGAAGCTTCCGAGGAGCGCGCAAGCCGGCAGTCCTGCCTGGTGCAGCCAGATGGCATCAAAACTTCCTTCTACTACGATAAGCGATCGCTGGCTTACATTATATGCCGCAACCGCCTTCCGCCACAAGCCGAAGCCGTAGAGCAATTCTGACCTGTGGAACTCTTCGGAATACAGGTACCGAGTTCTGGCATTTTCTCTCAGGTTTCTGTACACATAGCCCCAGAGAACAGCGTGTTCGTCGTACACTGGAATCACGACGGCTTCACGAGTAGAGCTGTACCGAAGCCCCCAGGTTCTGAAGCTCTGTTCAGAAATTCCTCTCTGTTGCAGATACTTGTGGTAGACACGTTTGTAGACGGTCACCGGTGGAAGGTGCGCGGGTGGTGCCGGTGGTGGCTGCTGCGGTTGCTGTCGAAGGTGTTCGAAGGCACTTGTGAGCCTTCGCCGCATTGCTTTGGGGCTGGTGGCTAGGCCCCGCAGAAAGAGCACGCTCTCCCACATCGGGACCTGCTCCATGTGGGAAAAGAGATGAACGAAGTGGCCTGAAGCTCCGCACGAAAAACACTTGTGGAACCCGGTCTGGAGATTGACTGACCAGTTGGGGCGGCCGGTGTCTTGGTGGAAAGGACAGAGCGCTTCAGCTTCGATCTTGCCGCTTGTTCTCCTGCGCTCTTCCCATTCTACGCCCCACTGGTGAAGATAGGCTTCGACGTCTGTTCTCGTCAAGCCATATGCTGCGATTTCCATATTGCTTCATTTCATAGATTTCTGATGGAGCGCCCCATGGGCTTCCTTGTCTTCCGTTTGTGCATTTTTCCTGCACAAGAACACTGTTCCGCAAATTGTGCAAACCATAAATTCATCTTCCGTGAAACCCGTCAAGCCGTCGACTACGACCATAAGCTTGAATGTTTCTGTTCTCTTTTGAACTTCCATGTTCCCCATCCTTTTCGGTGGTGAACGGGAGTTGGAAGGACCACGTAGAATGCCGATCGGTCAGACTGCGAATCATTCTTGTGCTCCCGTTCACTCACCTTCCGACACCAAACCCCGTCCCGAATGATGCCGAGCTAGCTGAACGTCTTCAGCATCGCTGCCCCACTGCCTGTCGGCCTGTACTAGGCTCGCGACAGAACAGCTCACTACTCTTCTTCTCGTATCTGCCAGGTTGACCGACAACTCAAGCAGATCTGCTCAGTCTCGGATTCACCGTCATCAAAACCAGTTAAGTTCGTGCTCCCGCAGATAGGGCATTGTCCCAGATAGATGACGACATGTGCGGTCCCAATTGCTGGCAGATAGAGGGGAATGACTTGTCGTACCGATGTCGGTACCTTGTCAGGGTCATTCATCTTCTTCACCGAGCATAGCAGCTTCTTCGTCCAGATTCATCTCGATCAGCTCGCCTTGATCTGGGTTGAAGAGTACGTGAGTCTTGCCGAACTCCCTACCGTGTCTGTTCTTGACAAGGGCATAGTACAAAGCGTTGTCTTCACGATTCATCGAGATGATGACATCGCTGTCGTGTGCGATCGAGTCGCCGAACGCGATATGTTCAGGACGTGGTAAGAAGATGTTGGCGTTGTTCTTGCTCGCCTGTCTGTTCGCCTGTACATTGATCTGGACACAGATGTCGTACTGCATTGCGAGCGTTTTCAGGGTGCTGGTCATTTCCTGAATGATCTGCCAGTCCGTTGACGGTCCCCCGCCACGTTTCTTGAGCAAGGTGAGGTAGTCGATAACGACGAAATCAGGTTGGTACATTTCGATGTCAGCAGCGACTCTCTCAGGGGTGTACGCGAATCTCGTCTTCGTGACGTCGGCCGCCAGCAGCTTGCCCTCGTACTCGCTGTTGACGATGCGTAGGAACTTCTTGAACGTGTCGATGTCGACGTGGCCACGCATCATCTCAGTATTGCGGACCGTTTTCAGCTTCCTGATGAAATCTGGCACCTCATCGTATCGCGGGTCTTGACAGAGGTCTGAGCAGAAGAGAATATACAGCCGGTACATGACGTCTTCGATACCCATCTCCAGCGGATAGAGCAGACACTTGTTGCCGGCGGCGAGCGCGTTCTTCAAGAACAGCAGGGAAAGCCAGCTCTTGCCTTTGCCTACTCTTCCCAGTACCGTCATAAGGTCTTTGCGGTGGATGCCCTTGGTCGCCTCATCAAATCTCGTCAAGCCTGTGAGGATGGAACCGTGGCCATTGGTCTTGGCACGTTGTCGCTGGTCAGCCAAGATCTCCCGAGAGAACTGTTTGCCGAAGACGTCGACGATGTGGTGCTTGTCCTGCATGTAGATATTCGAGAGCTGCGTGATGAGGTCTTCAATGCCGGTGTCGACGTTGTCGATGTCGATGCCCCGCTTGGCCGCGCTATCAATGACCTCAATGAGCTGCCCGTACCGCGCGCGCTTCTTGACATAGTCCAGGTAGCTGGGGACCTGTTCGGGGTTGACCTTGACGAGGCGGAACCGCGGATATCGTTCTTTGAAGAGGGTCCTGTCCGGGACGTGGCCGTGCTGTTTCTTGGTCCTCGCGATGAACTGCCACTGCTTTCGGAATTCCTGATCAAAGTGTTCTTGCCCAATGCCGTGCTGTAAGAGCTCGGCGTACTTCTTGTCCCCACCCTTGATGACGTGTGAGATCAGAACCCGATCCACAGCAGCCAATTCCCATCACCACTTCCCCCAGCCGGAGCCGAAAAACACGATCCCACCAGCACAAACGCGCACCACACCATGCTAGCCGGCAGAGGGCGGTTCCTCTGGTTCGGTTAAACTTCCGCTGACTTGAACAGCAATGAGGGGAGGCATGAAAATTTCGAGGAGGTTTACTCCTCTGGAATTATAGAGTTCTACGCTTCAGGGGTATGACGTTGCTGCTTTTCTTGTAACGGGAGTATTCCTGAGCTCTTTGCGGCCACTTTTCCATCCTGCTTCTAAAGAAGAACTCGGGATTGATCATATAGGTCATGCCAGCTACCTTACGCATGATATCGTTTGACCTTAGTTCCTTAAATCCTCGCACTACGCTTGTTCTTTCCATATCAAGTTCTCTGGCGATGTATTCTTGTCTGAACGTTACCTTATTGCCGAAGTTCATGTCACCAGCCAGGAACAACAGAATATTGAGTGAAGATGCGTTCATACCGAGTTTAGAGATCTTTCTAGTACTTCTCAGAAAATAGCGTGCCCAGCTTGAAGATTTGATTTTTGGAACATTTTCATCTTGGTGTCCCCAAACCCCGTCGCCGATCAGGGGCTTTCTGGTTTGATCCATCTCCATTGATCCTTTCAAAGTTGCACCTGTGCAACTGCCTAGTGTCACAAATGATACCTAGTGGTTGTATCCATGCAACTTTGACTTGTTCTCAAGAACGATATCAGCAACTAGCTCAGTTAGCAGGCAAACCGGTCAATCCGCGTGATCGTCAACTTTTGTTGCAGAGCTGCAACAGTAATGTTGCATCGATGCAACATTTGGGACGCGTTTCTCCTGGTGAGCGCGACCGTCTCTACTATGTATATTATCGACCCTGGCACAGTTCACGTCATTTTGGTCTTTCTCTGACATGGTATGTTACGATTTTTCTATTTTCTTCTCTCTCGATAATTCTTCTTCTCAAAAGTTCTCTCAAAGCTGCCTTGGCCTCACGCATTGTGAGATCCGAGTGTTCTTTGATAATCTCATTCAGAGCAGAAATCGTAACCCCTCTGTTGATTTCTTTGAGAATTCTCAAAATCACTTGTTCAGAGTACCGTGACATGGGATGGGCCTTGTATTCGACCGGCTTGCGCCGTTTGACCTGAACATTCTCATAAAAAGGGCCGTAACCGTGGCCAGGGGGATGCTGTTCTCCTCTGGCTAGAGTTCCAGAGGAACATTACCCGTGCGTGAGAACCGTGGCCAGAGAGGCAGTTAGAGATAACGCGCGGCCCGGTCATTCACGTCACTCTAGTCACTCGCGTTCCCAGCACGTTCATCGGTGGCGTTCCTGATATCTGCCAAGAGCTTTTCCATTGGTTCATCCAGATGGGCCTGTTCTTCGTCCCGAGTGCGCCACGGCAAGGTGATCTCGAGCACGTCTTGGAGGGCTTCCCATTCTTTCTTACTTGCCTCTATCTGTATTCCTGCCGTGCCCTCTATTCCGAGCGATGTCTTGATCATTTGCGCCTTGCCGAGCACGCCGATGAGTTCTATCATGCTCTCCCTGGCATTGTCGGCATTGCCGCTGATCTGCCAGTGGTTCTCGAGAACGAATTCTGTCAGCAGCATGCTGATGGCGTCCCAGACCTCTTCGCTTGCTCCGATCCTGATCATGTTCCTCCTTAGACGTTGTCGTCGTCAGACGTTATCGGCCACGCTCGTGATCGGCACGATCATGTGTGGTCTGCCGATTCTCTCTGCGTACCTGACTGCTGACCAGGTGCCGCTCCTCTCTTCTTCTATGGGGCTGAAGGGGAAGGCGATCAGTAGCTCTGACCTGTCGATCATGTATTCGTTCCGTATGTGATGGGCACGGCTGCCCCACCCCTTCATCTGGAGCTGTGTGACGGTGATGCGCTTGCCAAAGGTTCGTGAACGTACGCATTGCGCCACGGCCTTTCTTGCTTCTACTGGCTGCTCGCTGAGCTCGAACGGTACGACGACCTCGATGTGACAGATGGTGTTCTTCATCAGCCAGATCAGCGCCATCGTGTCAGTGCCACGGGCGCCACCGATGTAGAAGCGGCTGTCAGCGAACGGTTCCAGGTATCTGGTGAACATCGTGTGGAAGAAGTGCGGTTTGAACACTCTGTCCCGTTGCACGTCCCTGGGGCCACTGATCGTGATGTGCATCCTTTCCCCTTGTTTCTCTACCGGCTACCGGCACGCCCAGCGTAGCACTTTGATTTATCTGGCCCCACGTCACAGATTCTTGTTCGCTGGATCATCTCTTAGAGATCTCGTCTATTGAGCTGGTCTCACTTTCGAGACTTCGATTCCTGTTCTGACAGTGTGCAAGATCGAACCCCTCTGCCATGTCCTCGGGCGCCCGTGGTACGTAAGGGCAACCTTGGTAGCTGATGGTGGCAGAGGGGTTCGAAAGTGCCTTCTCGGGTTGTTCCGTGGCACGGGCGGGTAGGGCGCGGTACGTCGGATAGTGAGGGGTTGGGCAGGTGCGGTTTGTCGGGCAGGCGAGGCGTGGTAAGGCGTGGTCTGTCGGTGTGGTGCGGCCAGGAAGGGTGTGGTGTGTCAGTACCGGTCCGGAGTGGCTCGTCGTGTGGCGGACGGGATAGTCTAATGGCGAGGACCGGCCAGGTTAGTCTCGACGGCACGACGTGAAGCGGCACGTCTGACACGGTAAGGGGTGGTGTGGTTCGGTTCGTCGGGTTGGCGAGAACCGGAGGGGTATGTCGGACGGTGAGAAAGGGGTCGGAGTGGTTTGTCAAACGGTGCGGCAGGAACCAGTTTGTCATGATGGATCGGTTCGGCTCAGCGTGGTTTGTCGGCCTGGTCCGGCATGGAATGTCGTGATGACGCGGTGCGGCGTGGCAGGTCTGGAAGAGAAGTGTGATGAGCGGATCGGTGAGGTATGTCTTGACGGAGCGGCGTGGAGCGACAGGGCTTGGGCGGGATAGTCAGCGGGGTGTGGCTCGGGGAGGACAGTCAGACTGGTTCGGTCGGGTGTGGACAGTCATGATGGGCTGGCGTGGTGCGGATTGTCGGACAGGAGTGGTGCGGAGTGGTATGGCGAGGTTTGTCGAAATGGGTCGGTGGGAAGTGGAGTGGATCGTCGTGGTAGTACGAACCGGTGTGGCTCGGATAGTCCTGACGGTGGGGACAGAAGTGGCGTTGCGTGGAGCGTCGCTCCGGCTGGGTGCGGCGGGATATGTCTAGAACGGGGCGGGGCGGAATGGGGTGTCCCGACGCGGATTGTCGAAACGGGGAGGCGCGGCATGTCTAGAACGGAGAGATGTGGTGCGGGCCTGTTCGGAATGTCGTGGTGGCGCGATGCAGCGTGGTGAGTCGGCGGGGGTCGGAAGGGATAGTCTGTACGAGGCATGGACTGGTGCGGTAAGTCGGAACGGAACGAACCGACTCAGGCTGGGGTGGTGTGTCTAGGGGCTTGGTGAGGATCGGCATGGAATGGAATGTCGACCGGGTATGGCTGGGAAGGGCAGGGATAGTCAGGTTGGGGAGAAGCGGCCAGGTCTGTCGTAGTGACGAGGCTCGGGCAGGGTAGTCTTGACGAGTAGGGTTGGCAGGGTGCGGTGAGTCTTGACGGACAGATTCGGAGTGGTCAGTCCTGTCGGGTCGGTTCGGCGAGATCCGGATAGTCTCAATGGCGAGGTGCGGCTTGAGCCGGAGTGTCGGAATGGGTCGGACCGGAAAGGAGGGTCTCAGCGGGACGGGTCGATTGGAAACGGAGGGTCTTGACGGAATGGATGGGCGTGGTTAGTCTCGGCGGGGTGGGTGGGCAGGGCCGGGGATGTCCTACTCCTCCGTCAGCTTGTAGGTGAACGTGCCGTTGCCCTGCGAGCGATCAGTTCCCAGGCCGTTGAAACGTGCGTGTTCGAGAATCACTCGAAGGATCTTCTCAGTGATCACACCATCGTCAAGGACCCTGAGCGTGCATTCCAGTGTGACGTCGTCGAAATAATCGGAGCGCTTCAGTGCTGTCCTCGGTCCGCGGGCGGTCATGACATTGATCGGTCGTTCCATGGACTGCACCAGGGCGGGGTCCCCCACCACGATCCAGTGGGGGCTAACGAAGACCCTCTCGGCCACCAGGGCTCTGAGATACACGGCTTTCTCGGTACCGTCACGGCCCTTCTTCATCATCTCCTTGAGGCCCTTGACGATGTTAGCACTTTCCTTGAGCATCGCCTTGATCTGGCGTTCTTCGATGACCAGCATGCCGTTCTTCTCAGCGAACCCTGTCCAGATCCCTTGCAGTTCCTCCTCTGCTGAGAGCGCTTGATTTCCGAGTTCTTTGATCGTCTTCTCTGTGACTCCTTCCACGGTCAGATTGTCGACGTTCTTGCTCGGGGTCGGGAACTTCGACTCCTGCCACCTTCGGATGATCTCAGGATGTCTGGGAATACCTCCCACCAGCCTGTTGATCTCCATTTCGAGCTTGTAGTTCCGCCACATTGTGGCTCCCTTCCGTTGTGGCCTTTGCCTACATTGCCATGCTAGGTTGGAGAATACTCCTGCGCAACTTAGAAGAGTTGTTCATGTGTGATGACTCGCAGGGTGTTCCAGCACGAACTGTACGATGCCTTCCGCAGCTTCGTCGTCAAAAAGATCTTGCTGTCTCTGATCAGTTGACCTTCTGAAACGTATAGTTCTTTCTCCAGTGCATTTCGTGCATCTCAGTTCTACCCGAGTCTTGAGCCACGTCTCATAGGGCACGGGCTTGATCAACCACTTTCCAGGAGTTGCGGGATCTCGTATCCCGCCTTTCCACTCGATGATCCTGTACCCGAAAGAGTGAACTTCTATATGTGGCGGGATGATCGCGATGCTACCCTCGTACTGTGCAGGTATCGCAGATTCTTGTTCAGACACGTCTCCTCCTGAAAGTCATCAGCCCTAGGAGAGAACCAGACCATCAGAATGACTGTGAAGATCCTTCACAGGCACCTGGCTTCTCCTAGGGCTGACTGTCGGAAGCTCATCCCGATTCTGTTGTCATCTGATGAATGACGCAAACCGATGGTGGCTCCCGAGTGTCACTTCTTGGTGCGAGTCTTTCTGCCAGTCTTGACAGCCGTGGTCTTCTCTGTCTTCTTGGTTGCTGTCTTCTTCTTGGCCTCAACCTTGGCCTGTCGCTGGGCGGCGAGGCGCCTGCCGGTCTCAGAGCGCTTCTTGGTCCTGTCGATGTCGGTCTGATCGGGCTTGTACGCGGCGGCCTTTGGCTTCTTCTGCCCGGCTCCGGGATGCCAGACGGAGATGACCTGCTGGTAGCTGGTGTTGGGACCGTCTCGCTCAATGGCCCAGCCTTCGCCCTCGAGTGAATCGAGAGCACCGTTCATGCGGTGATTGATTCCCCGTTCCAGCCCGGACTTGGTTCTGACTCCAGCCTTCTTGAGCGCTTCAATAAAGCTCTCTCGGTTCCCGGTCTTGAGCTTGATGACGACATCTGCGATGGCCCCTTTCTGGGGCCATGGCTTGCAAGGGTTCGTGCCAGGGACGACCTTCTCCAGCTTGGCCTTACGGACAGCAGGGCCGGCACCGACGCCACGACCCTTCTTGGTCTTCTTCGGCTTGATTTTTTCCTCTTCTTCTTCCTCGTCTTCTTCCGGAGCTTCGTCTTCTTCCTCTAGGTCCTCTTCTTCATCGTCTTCTTCCTCGTCGTCCTCATCTTCGTCCTCTCCTGTGTCTACTGCTTCTTCGAAGAGGTCCTCTTCGTCCTCGTCGTCTTCATCCACATCCTGGAGCTCTTCCTGAGCCTCCAGGATGTTCTCGATGAGGAGCGCTTTCTTCATCTTCTCACGGCCCTCGATCTCAAGGGCGTCTGCGATTTCCAAGAGCTGTGGTGCTTTCAGTGCCTTCAGCTCTTCTGCGGAGTATGCCTCCACTTCCTCAGCCATTTTGGCTCGTCCCTTCTGTTGTAATGTGATTTGGTCTGATGGCACCCAGACAGCGAACGGGTCCTTGTCCAGGATGACCTTGCTCGCCCCCGCTCTACTTTTCTCCAGAAGCGCCCCCGGTAACTTACTCGTCTTTGTGGTCAACCAGATTCGTGGGCCTATGTCGGGTTGGTCTCCTTTCTGGATTTCTTGATCTGTTGCCATCCTACCGTGCTCCTCGTTCTGATGCAACTGTTTTTGAAAAGCTCAGCCTACGTTCTTCTTTCTAGTGATTCGTGGGTGAGCGGTTAATTCTTTGAACTTGTGGAATTCCTCAAGTTCGTTGAGCTCGTTTGGTGTGATGATCCCTTCCTCGAAGAGCGTGTTGAGACCCGCCTCATCAAAGATCTCTATATTCCTGAACACTCTCTTCAGTGGTTTATTTCTCTTGGTCAACCATGTCCGGAGCGCTGGTTGGTTCCAGACTGACTTCTTCGGTGCAACTCGTGTGACCGTCACGAGATCATCACCGACTCTGATTTCGATGCTCTTCTTGTTCTTGTTCTCAAGAAGCTTGAGGATTCTTCTATTGATCTTGGTACGTTTCTCATCAAGTTTCTTGGTGGCCGCATCTATCTCGTCTCGAGCTGTGATCAACTCAGAGAGTTTCACTCTTCAGGCTCCGGTCGGAGTTCTGAACCATCTCGTGTTCCGTGCATCTTCTTGATGTGTTCGTGTCGGGAGATCGTCAAACACCAACAGGATTCGCACTCGAAGACCATCTCTTGTGAGGCCGTGCTCGTCTTGCCGACATATCGGCAGACCACGCCCTTGTATTTGACCCGTCTTCCGACGATGAGCCCCACCTTACTTCTTCGTCCCCTTCTGTACGATGGAGAGGGACAATTGATGGCCCACGGCTTCGATGGAAATCGGGCCGCCGGCGTACCAGCCGACAGAGCCGCTGTTGAAGGGGTTTGCCACTCCCTTGCGCTGCGCGAACCCGACATGGACGGGCTTGCCGTTCACCTCGATGATGATCTTGATTTCAAGGTCCTTGCTCTCTAGGAGTTCGGGGTCGGTGGGCTTTGCCTTGAACTCCCGGGTCGTTCCTGACTTCGTCGCCATCTTGTTACCCCTTCCCGGCCGTTCGGCCTGTTGCTGGTGTGCCACTAGCGTAACCTTGGATTTGTTCTTTGCCTAGTAGTTTGATTAGATCTTTTTCAAGACTTCTGTCAGTTCCTCAGTGATCCCTCGCTCTATTATCGCATCGTCTCCACGACCAAGTCCCAACACGCTGTTCTTCTCGAGCTGTCCTTTTCGGTGCCAGTCTTCGATTGATCCTCCGACGAGCACGTCGTAGGCGATCAACTTGAATTTCTTACCCTCTTCCCTGATTCTCCTCTCCATGATCTCATCTTTGCGCTTGATCCGCATCTTTGCCTGAGCCCAATCCCCAGGAGTCCACGGGAGGCCGACGGAGAACACGTACTGTGCCGCTGTGAGCGTGATAGCTTCTTTGTTGGCTTCAACAGTTCCGAGATACACGCCGACATCAGGGTCTGTCTGGAACCTGTGGATCAGTTCTGCTCGTTCTTGAACAGGCACTCCGCCACGTACCGTAACAGTATCGGTGTGGGGCTTGAGACGTTCCTCCAGTAGCTCTGACGTGCGGCGGTAGGCGCTCAGCACCACGGCTTTCTTGTCAGCGTACAGGATGTCTTCTGACAGTATTCTCACGAGCTCATCAAGTTTTTCGCTGTCATCCTTGCCGAACTCGCCAGTTTTTTCCCAGGCGATTCTCCAGCCGTTCTCATCATAGATCGGAATCTTTCTTTCAATCAGTGCTGGAGACTGGCAGACCATGAGGAGGCCGGTGATCATGACACGGAAATCGGTATAGGTCCTGATGTGGCCGTCGCCGAGATCAACGATGCCTTGCTCGATCATCTCGTTGTACATCTTCTTCTGTGTGGCGCTCATGCCCACTCTGATCTCTTGTTCAGTCAGATCGGGTACGTCTTTCAAAACTTCTTCTTGCAATCTCCTCACAGAGCGTTTCGAGATCAGTGGTACGAGATGTTCTAGGTTTCGGTAGGCAACGGTCTTCTTCCCGTATCTCCCTTCGGCCTGCACGAGGTACTCGTCTTTGAAATCTACCAGCCCGAGATCTGTAATACCGGCCTGGAGCAGGATCGGCTGCATTTGTTCTAACTTGTTCTGTGCTGGTGTCCCGGACATGAAGAACCAGTGCTTTGTCTGACAGCCGAAGGTTGCCATACTTTGTTGGCTTTCCGGATTACCTAATCTGTGAGCTTCATCACAGATGATGAAGTCCCAGTCCACGTCGTGAATCATCTCAGGCTGTGTTCTCGTGCCCTCGTAGTTCACGACGTACAAGTTCGCAGGTTCGTCCCACTGCACTTCCCGCTTCGTCCTGCTTCCGTCAATCACTTGCACGGCGAGATTTGTGAATTTCTCGGCTTGTTCTTTCCATACGGTGAACTTCGCGGTGTTCGGGCAGATGATCAGGGCAACGATCTCTTCAGGATCATGTCCTTCAAGTCTCGCTTGTTTCAGCACGTAGCCGAGTGCTGTCGGGGTCTTGCCGAGGCCTTGCTCGTCAGTCAGAAGGTTGTGTGCGTGACCCCCGACTATGAAGTCTTCTATTGCTGCGAGCTGATACGGCCGCAGTGTTCCCCGAAATCCTCGAACTTCCTTTAGTGCTTTTGGGGATTCTATTGGCGGTCTGATGTTTCGTGTGTACTTCCTGACCTGCTGAGCGATCGGCGGTGTCATGATCGCATGGGGCCAGGCGAGATAGAGCGGGATCAGGTGCTTCCGTGCGATCCTCCAGATCTTTCTTTGAGCGTCCCACTTTCGGTCTTGCCACGGAATGATTTTCTTGAGATGTTCAACAGCTTCGGGAGAATACGGGAACTCGAACAGGATCACGTCCCAGGTTTCTTCTCCCTTGCCCTTGACGGCTCGCATCTTCGGAGCTTTTCGCTGACCCTTGGTGGGGTCGGAACCTCCACCTCGGTCCCTGCTCCTCCGAGCTGCCATGGTTTCGAGAGTCATGTCCTTATCTCAGGTTCCAGGAGTACAGCCACAGTCCGACGTTGACGCCGCAGGCGACGGCCGTCATGAGCCACCACCAAATGATTATTGCAATTCCCCATTGTTTCCAGCTCATATCATCCTCCAGTTATCCAGTCGACTGGATCTTGTTCTTCCTTGACTACTTCCTGTTCTTCTTTAGAGTTTCTCTCGAGTGCTTCTCTAACGTCTTGTTGTTCTGCCTGTTTCTGCGCAAATTCGCGAGGTGGCCAGTTCTTTAAGATAAATCCTACGATATAGAGCAGGCCGCCCCCACCGAGCATCCAGGCTATGATCTCGAATATCTGGACCATCTGAAAATCACGAGCTCTCTGCTAGCAACAGGTCCTTTCTAGTCTGTTCCCATTCTTCTACTTCTCGCTGGTAGCATGGCATCCAGCAGTACCTCGCAACGGTGATATGTTTCACCGACGTCATCCTTCGGTCCCCAGGTTCGGAGAACTTAATTGACATGTTCACCATGCTCTCAATAGGTCGAGTTCGACCACATCGAGCGCATGTCGCGTTCTTAATCTTCTTGCCACCCATCTCACACCAGCCTTTCTAGCCTGTACGGCCTAGCTGCATGGTACGCACAGAACCTGTCATTTGCAATTCCGGCCAGGTTGATTCCGTGTCCAGAACGTAGTTTGGCGGCCCCTATATAAGGTGTGCCACCCAGAAAGGAACCTGTATGGTCAGACTCGCGGTCCAGCTCGAATCAGGGGAAGATGTTCACATTTTCAGTGACGTCCCGACCGGCGGTCCACAGTTCAATACGTTCGTCGTTGATCTTCAAAGATCTGTTGCTGTCGCCAAGGGACTGGAAACGGCGCGCAAGGACCTTGATGAGTTCAGGAAAGAGCTGCGAGGAGAAGGCTCTTAGCCGTTGTGGTTGATATTTCTCCAGGCTACCATAGTTTTGGCACCAGCCAAGGCTCCGGGCGTACGCATCCAACCGGGGTACAGCTCATTAGCTCCTACCAGATACCTCAGGTGTCAGGGTTGCAAGTCTGGGAGGCAGAGCAGCACCAATAGTGCCCTCCCTGGTCGGTGCGTCTGGACGAGGATTGAGGTGCTGCTCTCCCGGCCACGTAGGGAGCTGCGAAC
>Ga0137373_10005855_pt1 | contig 13224 bp, 14 predicted proteins | sample SagtaG_5_FD_104912 | JGI IMG/M metagenome (GOLD analysis project Ga0137373, IMG submission 104912) | Vadose zone soil microbial communities from Sagehorn Ranch, Mendocino, California, USA - Sage1_R_80_16 metaG | ecosystem: Environmental > Terrestrial > Soil > Vadose zone | place: USA...
TGTATGTGGGCTCGAAACTTACGCCGTCCGTAGCGCAGTTCAAAAGCACTGACTTCAGCAATTGACCGCGATCCGTCGAATTCCGTGTAAGGTATAGAAAATGCGCCTTGTTCGCGAGTTCAAATATCCTTGCTGCTGTCAACACGTTTTGTTTTAACACCGCGTTCCCGACCGTAGAGAGTTCAGCCTCTAGCGCACGCTCCTGCTCCCGATACTCAGCCTGTTTGCGCGTCCAGAAACTCTCGTCAATCTTGCCTTCGAGCTTGTCCTCGTAAATCTGATCCATGCGAGTGCGGACCATGCTGAGTCGTTGATGAAGCGTAGCCAGTTGCGCTTGCCGCCGGAGTTCCGAGCGTCCGAGGTCCGATTCCAAGGAGTCAACGATTCCTCTCGCAATCGTCTCAGGAACGTAAATGCGTTTCAGCAGTTCGCCCAGGCGGTCTGAGAGATATTCCTCACGCATGTACGGCAGTGAGCATCTACCGCGTCCGTGGGAACACCGGTAATAGATGTATTGCCCCTTCTGCAACTCCGTTGTCACGATGCACCCATCATGTGCGCAGCGCAGCAGACCAGCGAATGCGAAATTATGCTTGCGGAATTTTGATTTGTGTCGGCCTGTGACCGCTTCTTGCGACCTCTGGAATAAGTCCGCCGAGATTAGCGGCTTATGCGTACCCTTGTATTCCACCCCGCGCCAGACGAAACGACCGATGTAAAAGGGATTTTTCAGCATCCTTTCTAAATATGAGCGGGCGATTCGTGCGCCGCTTTCTTCAAGCACCGCTTTTCTTAAACTGGTTAATGAATGGTTGCCAGTCGCATAGAGCTCAAAGATGCGCCTCAGAATCGGCGCCCTCTGCTCATCTACGTCAACTGCACGCGTAAGAGGATTGTTTCGGTAGCCAAACGGAGCGCGACCGGGGTACAAGCCTTGTTCAGCCTTTTCGCGCATCCCTTTCTTAACTTCTTCCTTCAGATTCTCGATGTAGTGCTTCGCTACCGCGACGTGGATGTCGTGCATGAACTTGTCTTGTGAGCGGGACTCTTTGCTGATGACGCGACCTTCTTTTACCAGGTGCACTTCGACGCTGCGACTTTCGATCAAACGTTCCAAGGCCAAGGCATCTGTTCGGTTGCGATAGAGCCGGTCGGTTTTCTCGACCAGCACGATTCGGCATTTGCTATCTGTTTCGAGCAGGCGCAGCATTTTCGTGAATTCTTTGCGCCCAGGATTCTTCGCTGATTCGATATCAATGAATTCATGCTCGACGGAGAAGCCGAGAGCCCGCGCATATCCTGTGAGCAGCTTGCGCTGTGACGGAATTGAATACCCCTCGCGTTCCTGCTCACGGCTAGAGACTCGCGAATACGAGAACGACGCGATCATGTGCACCTCACAAATAGGCAGTCCATGGTAATGAGATCCATTGACATTGCAAGGCGTTTAGCCGCTGTCGAATCAGAAGCTTGCAAAGTGCGTGTGCAGATCAGTTGCTGATGCGAACTTTTGCTGTCGAGCGCTCACGCAAGCGCTCATTTAGCGTTGTATACGCGCTGTTAACAGCTTTGCGCAAAGCGCTTGAGTGCAAATGCTCACACAACTCTCGCAAACAGTCGTCGCAGAGCAGCACAGCCGGGGAAGACTTCTGCAGACGACCGCTTACGCCGACGCTCGAAACAATTGCGACAAGCGAGAACTGAGCCGGGACCGAGCAGTTGTTACATAGCTTTTGCATTGCGCTCCACCTCGCGATCCCATTTATCGAGCAGTTTGAAAAAGCTGACGAGCGCCGCAATATCGACATCGTTAAGCTCGTCTGTCTGAAACTTGAGAGTCTGAAAGACAACAGGCAACTCGCTTCGCGTCGTACTGATCGCTGATGCGAGCTTTGCGTCTCGGCGCGTCATCTTAATAGCTCTGCGCGTTATTGTGCGCGATGCGCTCAAGCTGCAAGAGCAGAGTATCGATACGAGCATTTAGCGATTTACGTGCGCGTTCTTTATCTTTATTGCGTCTGTCGCTCGCGAACGCGTCGAAAACGCTGTCGAGTGCTTCGAGTTCTTTCTCTAGACCTCTGATCTCAGTGAGCACTGCTTGAATCTCGTACAAGACGCGAGCGTGTTCTCGAAACGAAAAGTCGCGCTCTTTTAGCACCTTTATCAGTTCCGCGAGATTCTCGATTCCCTGGCGGCCACGAACGAAAATCTGCACGCCGCACGGATCGCAGACAAAATAGGGTTTCTTGTGCTTGTCTCTTCTCAATCTCAATTCTTGGCTGCACAAAAAACAAAAAATAAATGCCATGCGCCATCCTTCCAACGTTACGTTGTCATCGCGCCTCTCTATTTCAGGAAACAGTGATTCATTTCGCAGCTCCACCTGATGGGGGAAAGAACTCGCGATATCGTCCTCTGCCGCGTGTCACTTCTGATCTGTAGACTTCGCCGATTCGCGATGTGCGGTCAGGCACGGGGTCTTGAAAGTTGTGAGGGAGTGGTAATTGCGATTTCGTTTTACGCTGTCGAGGCTCTGGCCGGATGTCGATCTGGGGAACTTCCGGCTGTGAGGGCTTCGGCTTTGCCATTCCTTCGAGCGATAGAACAGGCTGATACTGACCGAATGCAACAAGGTTCTCACTCATATCCCAATCGCCAGATTGTTTGGCAACGTACTTCGCGCAATAGTAGGCAGCGCCCCGCTTTGAATTGAACGGCAGAATTCGTGCATATCCCGCAAGGCGGTCCCAGCGATCCACCCACGACATGCGGCGAAGGTTACCGACGTTACCGATGAGCGCGTGAATGTGGAACCGCCCCCCATGTGGGCCGATTTCATCAGCGCGAAACCAAAAGATCGGAATCCCGGCAGCTTTTTCGAGATCGCGAACGAAATAGCCGAACAGACGATGCGCCCGAAAAGAACCAACTTCGTCTCGAAACGTAAGCGTGACGAACCAGTCCCAAAAGAACTGCAACAGGAATTGTCCCCATGCCTCTGTAAGCTGACGATTCATCGAGAAGACACACTCCTCCCTTTCAAGCAACGTCCAAGAGACGAGACAGAGAACGAATCTGATCTCAGTTCTCGAAGACTCCACTCTTTGTCTCCGCTCTGAGCATTCTTAGGGGTACCCAGAGCAATTCAGGACGTGCTCGTCGCGTCGCGGGTCGAGAGAGTGGTCAGCTCGTTGCCCGCACTGATTTTGCCCGTCCTGAACTGCTCTCAATGCCCTTCCATTCAATGCATCTCGTGATCTGTAGTTTCGAGAGCTTGTTCGTATTTCGCCAAAACCGTGCTCTCCAGCAGTTGTCGCACTCTTCCAGTCAGCTCGATAACTGGGAACCATGCTTTCGCACCTTTACGAGCGGGAGCCATCACGCGGGCTGGCCGGCTGTCTCCATGAAGAATTGAGAAGCCGAAAATAGTTATAACTCCGTCGCTGCCGAACGGAATGGAGACATCGGCAAAAGCCTTTATTTTGCTGCCTTCTTTCGACGTTAGCCGCACATCCACTGTGATATCCTCTGCCTTCACGAAAGCCTCGTTTCTGTTGTGCAAACATTCAACGACAAAGACATTGTTCAACGTAAAGCGAAAGTCGCGACAGAGACTTGTATCGACTGTTTCGTGTCGTCACGAGTCAGAGACACGAAATTGCAATTTCGTATCTCTCAATGAAAGTCCGTCCAAAACCGATCGGCGCGACAGCCAGGCCAGGGTTCGTTCGCCAGGATTGGCATCACCGAGTCAATCCGGCTTTCTTGCAGTATTGGTCTCTGAAGAAGAAGCAAGGCTGGGGAGGCACCCAAACTAGTGACGAGGATAAAAACTCTCGTAAGAAGAAATCTGTTCAAAGCGGCTCAAATATGGCTGCTGCTGCTCGCGAGCTAGATGGTGCCGCTTCGAAATTGACGGAATCGGTCTGGGGATTGCTCCAATCGGCGATTCTTAAGCCTCTGGACGCCGAGCCGCAACAAAGAAACACTCAGCAAAATTCTTCGGGCGACAACGAGGGAGTAGTCGTTTATGCCGTTAATCCAGAGTTGTCCGCTTTTTTCCGGAAGCTAGTTTTTTTGAAATACGGGATCACGTTCCCTGAGCTGATTTGGCAAGTCGATGTTGAAAAACGTTCTGACGCACACCGAAAGTTGATGGCGGTCCATAAAGACTATTGGCGAGTTCAAACTGGTCAAGGCTTCAGAGATTTGAAATTGAAATTTAGTTGGGATCATTTTGACATGATCGCTCACGGCTTGGATTTCGGATTCGACAGGCTTGATCATTACGAGTTGGCGGAATGCCTCGATGAAATCTGTCCCTGCGGTCAGCCAAAGCATTCACCGGAATACGTTAAAAAATTGCGGACTCAGATGAAGAAAGCTTGGAAGCGGACCAAGGATACCCGCCCAAGTTCTCATTTAGGGCCGCGTTATCCACTGTAAGTAGAGCGGAGTAGAAGGAACGCTATGGCCGAAAGAGCTTCCATAGAGCCAGTGGGCACCAGAAGAATGCGGGTGCGGTTACCGTGCCACGCTTCGAGCTGCGACAGGTTGCGACGTGAAGGGTATAAGGCGGCGCTGGACTGTTACGATAGGCCGAAGCTCACTGGCTCGAATTGCCGCGACTTGAAGTTGAGTCTGACCTTGTCCCAACAACCTAACCCGTTATCACTAGGAATATGAGGTGCAAGTTCCTCCAAAGTGGCAATCCAGATAGCCGGAGTGGGAAGATACCAGAAATGAAATTGGAAACTGCTTCCTGCCTGCGCAGCCACATCCCATTCGTGCCGCGTCAAAATAAACACGCAATCCGCAGTCGTCGTTGATTTGACCTCGATGAACAGCTTTGTTAGTTCGCCGGTCTCTGTCCGTCGATAGGACATGATGTCGTAACCCGCCGTGTTGTCCTCTACCGATATCCAAATAGGACGGTCGTTGATGCCCAACTTCTTCAGCATCTCCACTTCCAAACGAAAGGACAGTTGCTCACCCTGTCGCCCTATCTCAAGGAACTTTTGTGATTGTTCGGCTCGAAAATACGCGGCAAGTTCATCCCACCACTGCCTCACGGAATCGTCCATCGCGCCAAGTAAGCCAGCGTACCTTAAGCACTGAGCCTGATCGGACGACAACACTGCACGAACGCGATCTCGTCCCAAAAAGGAGACTTTCGCCCACAACGGCCTCAGCCGAACAGCGAGTCTGAAAAGGGTGTTGCGCAGTTCCTCCGTCCGGTCCTCAGAGGAACAGAACAACGCCATGCCATGCTCTTCGCAGATTGAGATTGCGGCGTCGTAGTTCAGAGAACTACGAAAAACAGGGCCAGCACGAAGTTGCCGAACGGCATCGGTGACTGTGACGTCTGGATATGTCTCCAGATGACGTTTAAGATTGAGTCCCGCATCGATAACGCTAATGTGGAACAAGACGTCGGATTTCAAGCCTTACTCCTCGCCCGGTGCAGGCGCAACGCCAGAAAGTTCTCCGATCAAGTCGACTATGTCATCTAGCGTGATATCGTAATCAATCGGTTCTTCTCCTTCCTGTTCATCTAGCGCCAGCTGGCGAAGATCGATGTCTTCTAAGGCGGTGGCCATCATGTTTAGCTTGGTGATGAGCCTGCGCCGAACGGAATAGTCGATAGCCCCAATCACGCCGGGTGCTACCGATTCCATGACGTGAACGAAAGTTACCGTTTCGGGAAGTAAACCAAGGCGGTGAATTCGGTCTACGCTTTGAAGGAAATGGGCAGCGTTATAGCTGCGATCAACGTAGATTGCGTGATGGCAGACGTGATGAAGGCTGATGCCCTCAGAGCAAGCAGCAGGATTTGCAATCAGTACGCGAACTCTCCTGTCTGCTGCGTGGAAGGCGCGGATTCTTCCTTCTCGTGTCTCCAGACTGGTTTCATCCCCTACAGGAACACCGCCATGAATGAACGTTGCGCCGAACTCAGCCAGAAGGTCTGTGAGCCGCTCAACGTTTTCACGGAATGTTGTCCAAACAATCACACGCGCATTGGCGTCGGCGGTGAGAATGTCGCGGGCCAAGGCTACGGTTGCAGTCAACTTCGGTGAGTCTCTCTCCTCCACGATCCGCGTAAATATTGCATCGAGCGTATCGTCATTATGCAAAAAATTATCCATCTGCTCAGATGTCATCGCTCGAACCGCAAGTATCGGATTGGACGATATTTGCAGGAGGCGCACTACCGCACTACGGGCTGCGCTTAGGTCGATATTTGCATTCGCAGACACTCCCGCCAGTCGTTGTAATGTCGCGTCCCGAACCAAGCTATAGAATGCCAACTGTGCATTCGACATTGTTACGGGGTGGTGACGTTTTATCACGGGCGGCAACGCGAGTTCGTGTTTCCTCGTGCGAACGTACAGAGGCCTAAGTATTTCCGCCGGACTCTGAGCCTCCACAATGCGACGTCCGAGACCCTGCCCCGGCCACAAGAAATCGATCTGAGGGACAACATCGGTCAGCGTATTCGGCACCGGTGTGCCACTGAGAATGTCTCGTCGTATGGGCAAATGCGCGACGGATAACAGAACAGCACCACGAAGAGAAAAGCTTCCAGCCTTCATGCGATGACTCTCATCCACAATCAGGTGAACTCGATGTGAGCGCATGAAATCCGCAATCACGTCAGGCACTCTCCATAATTGGTCATAGGAGATTATTGCTCGACGTGGTTCGTTTCTGAGCGCATCGCGCACGCCTTCGATACCTTCTTCGAGTCGTACAAACGGATTAAGCTCTGCTTCTGGATGCGGCGGGATGAGCGTTTCTGTGATTACCTCGTCCCAAGCAGCAAATGCATTCTTCGGAGCCACTACGAGAAGATGGGCGTCGCGATTTGTAAGTAAGTGCACAGCGAACGCCACGGTAGTTTTTCCAGCACCGGGAACGGAAAAGTTTGCTCCGTTTCGCTGTGCTGCCATGAGCACAACGTCCCTTCGCTGATAATCTTTTAGTGCTCGCCCGAAACCGAGCAGACCAAGTTGTTCTTGGACTGTTTCCTGTGACAAGTTGGGCAGTGCTCTTGGCGTTCGCAACGCCGTGTATTCGTCGCGAAATCGCTTCAATTGCTCTCGGGCCGCTGCCGAATACTCGATCTTGAAGCCGAACGGCTTTCGCATATCGGCCAGCCGAGCGACCATTGACAATAATGCGCTCCAATCAAGCTCCAGAACACGTGCGCTTATAGCAGTATCGGGCTGAACTCTTGATGCCAGAGCTGTAATTCTCGCCCACACAGACGGCGGCATCTCAGGATGCGCCACAATCCTGCCCCTCTGCTCACGTTCGAGATATTCCAGCGTTATGGTCATGCACTGGTTTTCTGACACTCAGCCTTGTCGGATGGGATCTTGGAAATGATTTCCTGAGCCCGAGCCACGCAAGTGTTGAGTTGTGCTCTAATCTTTGGGAACGTCGTCGGGTCAGCACCGTTCAACTCGATTTCATGCAAGAGGCGATTCGCCGCTTCTGCATTGCGCAACGCGAGCATCTTGCGACCGCCTTCTTGTTTCTCCTGCAGTATCTGAGCAGCGATGCGAGCTATCTGCTGCGCACGTTCATTGCTTTTCTTCTCGTCAAGAAGAATCGGCCGCAATCCCGCATACTGCTGAGCAGACTCCTCTGTCACACCACTGAGTGGATCCTCAGTATCCAGTTCTTCTGTTTCCTCTCCAGTGGCGACTGGGGTAATGGGAACCTTCTCTTCTTCGGCCAGACGGCGGAGCACTTCTTGTGCATCTTCACCGAAGGCAAAGCGGAATTGGTAAACGCGATCTTGAAGGCCACGCGCCTCTTTAACGAGCGGAAAGGCGATGAACCTGCTCAATTCTTCGAGTTCGCCGGACTTCGATTCCAATGCCTGTTGCAGTTGCTTGAATATCTGCTCGCTCTTCTCAACGGCTTCGTACTCTCGCGGTCGATTGAGGTACCGCTCGAGGTAATCCTCTGCCAGCTCAAGCTGTTCAATCTCTTTGTTGATGTCCTTAGGACTCTTGAAGCGGTACATCTTCTTGAGTTTGTCCAAAGGTATTTTGTGGTGGTCGCGTCGACGTCGCAGCTTCAGTTTTCTTGAGATCCAGTCGTATTCGAGTTTTGTCTCCGGAATTTCTTGCAGTTCGGACTCGATTTCCTCCAAGTCGGACATCGTTGCGTTACTGGGCAGCACTGTGGCATTCACGAATCCAAACTTGCTGAACTTCGTCCCGTTCCCGTCCAGCAGATCACGCATAGCGGCCAAACGGCGATTGCCGTTCAGCAATACACCAGAATGAGTAATAAGCAAGTTCTGGGTTTGAATCGCCTTATATTTCAATTCGGAATAGATATCCGCTCGCGGATCTTTTGAAATTTCCAAAAGCAGGGCGTGCTGAACCTTCTGCACTTCATCATTTTCCTCTCCGGACACGAAATAGTTATCATCCAAATGATTGCGATGAACGTATTCTTCCTGCACCATGCCAGTTCGACCGTTCTCCATGCGGTACAGCAACAAGTCTATGGGCAGCCGTACCACCGGCAGTTGCTCGGGCTGATCACGAAATTGCACGGTTTCGTGGGAAGATGGGTTCTTAACTTCTTCTGCGATTCTTACAATGCGATCCTTCTGGTCAGTAACTTTGATTTGGAACGCCACGGCATCTCCTATTCGAAACTGATGATAAGCACTGGGACGCTCACGATGTGAAAAAACAATTCGTGCAGTTCCTCTGTAACTCTTCCGAAATTCGCGATGTTGCTGCCCAACGTGATAGCTGCGGGAGCGGTGGGAAGGAGAAGGACGGTAACATCGACGCGATCACGCAGATACATTGCCTCAAATTTCATCAGGTCATAAAACGCACGTGTTATATTGCCCGTTTGCACGGTTAATCCGACCCGTTGCTTCATGGCATTGATCGTCGGGTTATGATCGGGGTGGACTCGGGGTTCATTTGCCCAGCCCAACTCAGCAAGTCGGGATTCAAAGTGATTTTTGATGTCAGGGGACATCCCCGGAGCCACACCGATCAGCGGAGCGTTGGCAAGCTGAAGAACTTCCTGCAGCAAAGTTTTATCTGCTAGTTCTTCCTCAGCACGGCGATGTGAATGAGTCTGTGCAGTTTGCATGCCCCACAAGGGTAGCCTACGCGGGTAGGATTTGTTAAGTTCCGACTCAGTCGTGCTCGATTCGGAACAACGGCGCGGCTTCCTCAGGAATCTTGGAAAGGGGAGACTTCGTGTGATCGTATATCGGCTTGTCGTGCGGGCGATATTTGGCCTTGCCACTTATCGCATCTGTGAGCCATTCCCTTCCGATGCGGATGTATTCGGCTGCAACTTCGGCTCCCCAGAATTTCCTTTGATTCATTGCGGCTGCAACCCCCGCTGAGGCGACGCCTGCGTATGGATCGAATACCAAACCATCAAGGGGGCATAAAGCCCTAACGAGCCGCTCCACCAAGCCAACAGGAAACTGGCACGGGTGGGAACGCTTTTCAATATGGTTGCTCTTTACATTAGGAATGTCCCAGAATCCATCCCACAGGTTTTCCCAACCTTCGGCCATCTCATCGCACGATGCTTCCCAGACGTCCTCAGGATTTTTACCATTCGGATTGCTTGAGAGTTTCCCTGTATTCGGCCCTTTGTAGTGCCGCTTGCCGGGGTATTTGGATTTGACGCGAATAGCGTCCAGATCAAAATGGTATTCGTTCGCCTTCGTGTACCACAGAATTATCTCGTATCGGCCACTGAGCCGGTGTTTGCAGTGCAGTCCGTGGCCGAAACGCCAAACAATTCTGTTGCGAAGAACTAGCCCCAATTCCTCAAACATCGGGTGAAATAGGATGTCGAGGGGGTAGATGCTACCTCGGTTGTTCTTGCTGCTCACAACATAGTTGCCCACTTGCCAACACAGGCTGCCTGTCGGCTTCAGTCGCTTTACGAGTTCAGTGATGACCTTCTTCTGGTCAGCTTTGTAGTGCTGCAATTCGACTTTTTGTTCGTACGGCTTTCCAATGTTATATGGAGGCGACGTAACGATCAGGTCAAAGAGCGGTTGCTCAGGAAGCGAACTGAGAAGATCCTCGCAACGACCTTGGAAAAGAGCGTAGTCGGCATGTTGCTTCACAAATGCCGATGGATCAGCAGTTACGAACACCTGATCTTTAGCTCTCGGAACGACGATCGCGAGTTGTCCGCGCTCGGGCTTTCGCGTAGGCATTCGGCAAAGCAAGATTACTCTACATCATCAAAAAGATCCAGCAAAATGAACCTGTGGATATCCGCGGACGGGAGTCGTGCACGTCTTCAGGATTCCTTGTGTGACGCGCCACTAGGATCGAGGCAAATCAGGATCAGCGTGCGTTTGCAGCCCTCATCCACTCAGGAAATCATATACGTTCGCTTTTCGTTCGTCTACAGACCCGAGCTTGCTGGGATGCATTGACATTCTTACTAAACTTACGTATAAATTACATCAAATGAGGCGTGTTACTGACGTACTGCCATATAAGGATGCGAGGTCAATACAATGTTGCCGTCACAGATCGTTACTAAGGCTGAACCGATGAGGTCGAAATTCGAACAAGTTACTGTCATGACGCTGGATGAGGTCGCGGCATTTCTCCGCGTCTCTAACAACGCAATAGAAGACGAAATCGGCAGCGGGAAGTTGCTCGCACTTCGCATTGGTTCTGAATGGCGCATTCTTCGCAAGGATTTCGAGCAGTTCCTCAGAAACCAGACGACACAGCCAAAAGCGAAGTCCCGGAACGGCCCGATTCAATCGATGACGTTCGCCGCAACCAAACCTTTCGATCACCGTTGGCCGGAGAGAAAAGGCTACCCAAAACCACCGGAGCACTTTGACGACGCTTACGCCGCGACTACCACCACTGCGACCGGCATGAAGAAGATTCTGGTCGGTTTCAGCGATGGCAAGCGGGACAAACGTCGCAAGGCCACCGTTTTTGTGGACGGTCGTCCAATGGTTCAATTCAAGGCTGCTGACGATTTTGATGACACGCAACTAATGCTGAGCATTATCAAGACCGGCGACCGGAAACAGCTACGCCCAGACGAGCCAATTCCGTCCGAGTATTCGGGGTTCCAGATTGAGCAGTACAGAACCTACATCGATCAGATCTACAACTCGAAGAACGTTGCGATCGTTTGCAAAAAGGATGACCTCCAGACCATGGCCGCGCATGCACTCATTCGTGCAGTTCAGATTGAGGAACGAAAAGCAGAGTAGTTGATGCCTGGGTTGGAACGTGGGTTCTGACCCGCTTCATTTTTTCTCAAAAGGCGGGATTATGCCAGCACAGCTAGGACGCAAAGAATCCGAAATCATGACCTTCCTGCATTCCCGGATATTCGATCCCATCCTGGAATCAGCACAAGCTTCAGAAAAGCTGAAGCAGGTCTAAATGTTTTCTTTTCGCGCGGGCGAAGCGTTGGGGGGAGCAATTGGCCTGACTAACAACAGATGTACAACTTTTTATTAGGTTCCTAGCCTCGCTTTAAGCTTTTGACAGTGCTCATTCTTTCCATCCAAAGCAATTCCTTTTTCGACAAGTTCGTGCGCTCGCTGTTCATCATGCAACTGGAGGTAAAGCCATGCCAGTCGGGATAAATCTGTGGCGTCTGCTTCTGCAACACGCGCTCTCATCAGATTAGCCAGGCGTTGGATCAGGACACGCCTTTCCTCAGTATCGAGAAACTGTTGTCTTGCGTATAGGCCGTTGAGCCGATTCGCCGTGTTACTAATTGTCTCAAAGGGTGTGCCGGGAAGCTCGCACATAGCGACCCTTGCGTGTAATTCACCGGTCCAGTCATCCGTCTTGGCACTCAGATCAGCTAGTCGTTCCCAAGCGAACCGCTGATCTTCCTTCGGAGCGTGTTCCAAGTATCGACGCAAGGAATCTTTTGCCTTACCAAGCCCATCAAACAAAGTCGATTGTTCGTAGACAGCTGCAACCTGAAGCCAGGCCGGAAGATATTGTTGAGCGACGAATTCAAGGATCGGAAGATAATGCCCCAGCTGTTCTGGATTGTGCTTCATCACGTCGGCAACATACCTAAACAATCGACTAATCCTCGGCGCGACTCCGTGAGCGAGATCCGTTTTCTGCCCGGGACCAAAGAGTTGGAGTAATTCAAGATCAGCCTCCACCGCGCTCTTTGACGGGCTAACAGCTAGTTTGCGTTTGCCGAATTCAGAGGCCACTAGCGGCACTGACACGAACCTGCTCTTGTCTTGCGAAACCGAAATATCGATAAGAGAACTGCGTCTCAATTCCTCCAAGCCTTCTTCAACGTCGATTGCCTCTGCATCTGGTCGGGTCATGACCGCGTCTATTGCCAACTCCGGCACCAGCGATCTCCAGCTTGACAGAAGCAGGAAGACCCGCCGTGCAGCGGGCGATAGCCCGGCGAAGGTGCGCTCGAACAATGCAGGCAGGATTTCATCCTTGGTCGCGACCACGCGCTTGAGGGCAACCAGAGCGCCGGCTTTTGCGACTTCACCGAGGAGTATCTTGATGACATAAGGATGGCCGTCCGATTCGCGAATCAGTTCTTCTTGGTATGCCCCCTTAAGTAATTTACTTATCCGAAGAACATGCGCCGTTGAATATATAAGTTCGCTGGATTCAGATTCCGTCATTCCGAAAACGTCAACGGGATAGTCCCCCTTGAAATCTCTAAATCGAGAGGTAATCAGAATTTTGTTGGGCAACCTTACATAGGTATCTAACCATACAAAAAATTCAGCGGGGCTGCGAACCGTCTCGAAAATGTCCACTATGAATAACAAAGGGGCTCCGATTGGACTTGCCGAAAGAGCTGTTGCCAAATATTTCAATGAGTCAAAATCATCCCTTAATGCTTCGGCAGGGCTCATCAAACGCACTAGCTCGTCGGCAATATCCATTTCGGTGAGTATGTGTGGGCGTACTATCTTGGGACCTTCCTCTAGAAGATCTATGTCCCGTGCACTAAACCAGAGCAACGCGCCAAATCGGTCTTCCGCCGCAATGTCACGCAGTGCGGCGAGTGCTGTCGATGTCTTCCCGATCCCACCTCGGCCAGCGAGCGTGATTACAGGATGACGCTCGTCAACAAGTTTCGCTTTCAGCTCGGCTTCTAGGCTCGGTCGGCTTACATAGCCGGTCGGGATGGGAGGCAAGTTACCGAAACTTCGACCCTGAA
>Ga0137373_10005858_pt1 | contig 13221 bp, 13 predicted proteins | sample SagtaG_5_FD_104912 | JGI IMG/M metagenome (GOLD analysis project Ga0137373, IMG submission 104912) | Vadose zone soil microbial communities from Sagehorn Ranch, Mendocino, California, USA - Sage1_R_80_16 metaG | ecosystem: Environmental > Terrestrial > Soil > Vadose zone | place: USA...
ACGGACGGCTTGTCGAACCGAGGAAGACATAACCAGTCCATTGAGCCGCCCTTGCTGATGAGGGCAGCCCAGTGGCAGTCGGAAATCAGCGCATAGTCCCCGATCGGTGTCGTGGTCATGGACTCTCCGTCTGGTTTCGATGGCCAGCGTTACAGCATGGAGGCACGATGCTAGCGCCAATCCCTTGGTCGATGCCGGAGCCGCATCGCGGATCCACTCGACCAACCGGGATCCTCTCTCGCCCAGGGCTCCTAGAGCTCGAGCGGGCGTTCGCCTTGGGTGCAGTTCATGATCGCCTCAAGGGGCGGTTGCGGGGACGGTTGGCGGCCATCTGAACGGTGGCGAGAGACCGCCGGAGCACCTGGCCTCAGGTTTGAATTGGGACGATCACGGCCGAAGAAGCCGGCCCGCCTCCTCGTTACGTGGTGGCGTCGGCCGCTTTCTCCACGGAGCCCGCAGCCTCGTCCGTCGCCTTCTTGGCGCCGTCCTGGCCCGCGTCCACCGCAGCCTTGGTGGCGTCTGCTGCCTCCGTCGCGGCCTCAGTGACCGATGCCGAGAGATCCTTGTCCGTGCCGCCGCCAGCAGCGGACAGATCGCTGGTGGCAGTTCCCCAATCGCTGTAATCGAGCTCCGACTCCGACTCCCGCCGGCTGCGGAGTACGGCCAGCACCGCGGCTCCCGCGAGGATCAACACCAGGATCAGCAGAAGCTTCTTCACCACTCCTCCTTTACCGAAAGCTCTCGCTTCCTACCATACCGCGTATCGTCATCTTACCTTCCGGCGGGCAGAGCCCGAGCTCGTCCAGACCTCCATCCGGCCTCCGAACACCGCCAGGGCATAGATGATGAGGAAGTCGACCGTGATCACCAGGATCGAGTAGAAGGGGGAGTGGGGAAAGAACATCATCTGGCCGAGGAGCGATCGTCCATGGCCGTTCCCTTCAGCCGATCCGGGTGAGATGGTGCCGTGACGTCAGTCCCGCCGCAACCAGCGCCTCGGATGAGGGGGCAGGCCAGCGCTCCGCCTCGGCCGGGACGCACGGAGACCGCCCCGGTACGCTGGGAGGCAACCGAGAGGGTTCTCAGCCGCGGAGGACGGCCGTGAAGGTGTTCGAGCTGCGCGACGTCATGGAACAGCTGGACAGAACGGGCCAGGCCTACTTCGAGTTCCTGCGGGTTGCGGCGATCAGCACTGGCCTGTACGCGCTTCCCGCCGGGGGCGCTGACCCCCGACAGCCTCACCGGGAGGATGAGGTCTATCACGTCGTTCAAGGACGGGCGGTGCTGCGGGTCGAGGACGAAGATCATCCCGTGGAGGCCGGAACGATCGCCTTCGTGGCCGCGCAGGCCGACCACCGCTTCCATACGATCACCGAAGACCTGGTCGCTCTGGTCTACTTCGCCCCGGCCGAGTCGGAGTGACGCCTCCAAAGCGGGGCCTGCACCCCGGCATCAGCTGGTTGCCCAGGAGCCGGTGAACCTTACGCGCCGCTCACCGCGGTGACGCCCGCCTGGGTCGGAACGAATGCGTAGCCGGCAGAGAGGGTCGGGCTGGCGAAGTGCTCCACGGGGCCCACGCTGATCGATGCGATCAGCTTGCCAGTGGTGGGTTTCAGCGCGTACAGCACGCCATCCCGTCCGACGCTCCAGACCGCTCCACCACCGACAACCGGCGGCCCGACGGTCGCCGCGGAGGCCGTGTGCCAGAGCACGCTGATGACGCCACTCCCGACGTCCACGGCCCGAAGCCCGTCCGTGCATGGGACGAACAGCGTGGTCTCCACCAGGGCGGTTCCGCCGAACGCCCGGCATACTGGCTCACTGTCGATCTCTCCGCCGATGCCTCCCAGGTGACCGGCCTTCATCAAGTAGCCGGTACCGCTCTTGCCGTCGGCATACACATAGTTACCCACCAGTGCCGGCCCCATGGAGCCGAGGTCGGCATCGGCAAGATTGTCTTGCTGCCACGTGGTCGGGGCGAAGTACGTCTTCAGGCGGACCGAGGCTGAGAGCTTCAGCACCGAATCGCTCAAGTCGTAGGTCTGGGAGGTGGTTCCGTTCCCTACCGCGACGAAGACGTTGCCCAAGGCATCGATCGAGGGGCCGGCGGTGGCCCAGATCCCGCCCTGTTTCGCAGTGGGCACGTATTTCAGCGCCGAATACACATGCAGCGGGCCGGTCAAGGAGGTGGCGCTCTCCATGACGTAGCCGTGGTAATCACCGCAGTCGCCTGCCAGAGCGCCGAACGCCACGTAGACGTGGCCGTTCCCGACGGCGAGCGCGGCGCGCTGCTGCTCGACGGCGGGTTCGTTCTCGAACTTGTCGAGGCTCCGAGACGCCAGGACGGAGCCGTCAGAGGGGTCGAGCGCGAACAGTCGGTGCTGGACGGTGGTCCCCTTCAGCCTCTCCGCCGAGACGAACAGTCGACCGGACGCCGGGTCGTAGGCGGGGGTGCCCGTGATGCCGAGAGGATCGATGTTGCCGCACGGGAGTTGGTTCAGCGGCACGGGAGTGCCCAGATGCCTCCGCCAAAGCACCGACCCGTCCGTTGGGTCGAGGGAGTAGACGGTGTCGTTCTCCGTCGCGGCAATCACGTGACCCCCCACGACCAGGGGCTCGGCGTACACCCCTTGGTCGAGCGGCGCCGTCCATGCAACCGAGAGCTGCCCGATACTCGGCGTGTTGGGATCGAACCCCGACCGTATCGCGTCCAGGTGGTAGACAGGCCAATCGGTCACCGGGGACGCTTCAACCCCGACCTCCCGGAGCGGAGCACGGCTCGCAGACGAAGGAGTGGCCAGGGCGGTCAGGAGGACGACCGCTCCAGCCGCCGTCGCCCACTGGATAGTGCTGGGGATCCCCCGTCGGCCCATTGGGCCCACAGTATGCATGAAGCAGCGCCGGGACGCGTTCGGCGATCGAACCGACTGCTCAATCGATTCGCTGGAGAGCTCCCTCCGCCCGCTCCGAAGGAGCGCGCGGGACGTGGCCCGGCTCCACCAATCCGTCGCCTCCCTCAACGACTCGACGGAGGGGCGGCTCCGGCTGGGAAGGCCCTTCAACTTCCGGCTCCGGGATCGTTCGAAGGCGCCGCACCGGGGAGAGGAGCGGCGGAACGAAGGCGAACGCCCCTCCGATGGCTGCTACCCACAGAGTGGGGCGCAGGCCGATCGTGTTCCCCAGAACACCGCCCATGAAGGAACCGATCGGCATGGTTCCCCACACCATGAAACGCATGGTGGCGTTCATCCGACCCTGCATCCGTTCGGCCGTGATGGCCTGGCGAAGACTCACCTGATTCACGTTGTAGACGACGCTGCCGAAACCGCCCACGGTCAGGGCGATCACCAGGAACGGAAAGATCGTGCTCGTTGTGCTGAGCGGGACGGCCAGCCACGAGAAGCCAAACAGCACGGCGCCGCCGATGATCGCCCTTCCAACCCCGAACAGACGCGCCGCCCGGCCCGAGACGAAGGCCCCGATCAGGAAGCCCACGTTGCCGATGGCGAAGATGAGGCCGATCGTCCCCGGCCGCAGCCCGAGGCGCACGGCGAACAGGACGAGAATGGCCAGAATCATCGCGCCGAACAGATTTCCGGTCGCCGTGCAGGCCGCGATGGGAAGGAGAAGCTTGCTCCGCGTGACGTGCCGAAGGCCTTCCCTGATCTGCGACCGCATCGTGGGCCTGGGGCCCCCGTCCGATCCCGGGGCCGGGACCTCCGGCTCCCTCTTTCGGATCCAGCCCACGAAGACGGCCGAGGCCAGGTAGCTCAGCGCGTCGGCCAGGATCGCCACCGGTGCCTTCAGGAGCTGGATGAGGGCCCCAGCCAGGCCCGGACCCGCCAGCTGGGCGCCTGAGCGCGAGATCTCCAGCTTCGAGTTCCCCTCCACCAGGTGCTCCCTTCCCACCAGCGAGGGCAGGTATGCCTGGTAGGCCACGTCGAAGAACACCGTGCAGATCCCCGACACGAATGCCACCGCGTAAAGCTGGCCGATATGCAGGACATGCAGCTCGTAGGCCAGCGGAACGGAACCGAGAGCCAGGACCCGTCCGAGGTCCCCCGCGATGAGGACGGGACGGCGGCGGAGGCGGTCCACCCACACACCTGCCGGCAGACCCACCAGAATGAACGGCAGGAACTCCAGCGTCCCCAGCAGGCCGACCTCGAACGGGCTGGCCCTCAGGATGAGGATCGCGGTGAGAGGCAGGGCAAGCAGCGTGACCTGGGTACCGAGCTGGCTGATGGTCTCGCCTGTCCACAGCTTCATGAAGTCGGGGTGGCGCCACAGGCTGCGAGGGGGCTCGGTCAGCCGGGCATCGTCCCCCGCCGGACTCCCCGCGGCCGCGTCGCGTTTCCCGCTCATACGGTGAGGTTCTCCTTCAGAAACGCCTCCAGCCACCCAGCAACCTCGGGGATGGCCTCGCTCCGCAACGAGTAGCGGCTCTCCTTGTCGATCCCCGTTCGAACCAGGCCTGCCGACCGTAGGATCACCAGATGGTGATGGGCGGTGGACTTGGCCACACCTGCCACCTCGGCCACCTCCTGGAGCGTGGCGCTGGACCGAGCCAGCCTCTTCAGGATGCGGAGCCGCTTCTCGTCGTCCAGCGCCCTGTACAGACGCACGAGCCGGGCCGGCGGTGCGGTCCGGTCGACCCTCAGACTCTCGTCAGCGACGGGGTAGCAGATGATGTACGTGTCCTCGAATTCGTTGAGCAGGTTCCACGGCCGCATCGCCACATGGGGAACCAGCAGCACCCTGCGGAAAGGAGGGTGTGGCGAGTACTGCAGGCCCCCCGTGGCGAAGTCGATGAACTGCTCGGATGGCATCGTGCGGGAAACGGCTGCCTTGGCTTGGGCGTCGCGACGGAGGACTCCACCGATCCAGGACTCCATGGGCTGGAACACCTCGGTGTGCCAGGCTCGCAGCGCGCCGATCAGGCGTCGCCTGACGTCTTCAGGCGGAAGAGTGATCGCCCGAGCCACCGAGCCCTTTCCCCACTCGGCGTACTCGCTGTCTGCGAGGAGCTGCTGAACCGCTTGCAGTTCCCCATCCGCAGCTCGCTGGATGGTTACTCCATGCGTCTGTCGCAGCGTGGGGAAGTTGTAGCCGAGGAGCAACAGCGTGAACTCCCGCTCGGACATGGCCTCGACCCGATGTATCAGAGCTTCCACATCCCAGGCCAGGGGTGGCAGGGTGGCGAGCCCGAACAAAGCACCCCACGGCTGATCCAGACCCTCGATGAAGTCAGACCGCAGTCTCGTTCGAAGCTCATCGAATGACCAGGGCTGATTCTCCAGCGTATGCCAGGTGTCCGGCGAGGTGAAAGCGACCAGACTAGCGAGCATCTCGCAGGCCAGCGAGGCCTGGACGTCGACCAGCGCGGCGGTACGACCCGTCAGATCCATGACCCGCATCATTCGCCCCTCGTTCGATGGTATATTCGAAGTTTATCGAACGGAGGGGCCACGGTCAAACCGGCCTCGGAGTTTTGTGAACGGCCGCTGTTCACGATCCCAGGGTCAGCGCTGGCCGAACCCGCCTCCGCCGGGGGTCTCCACGATGATCACGTCGCCGCGGCGAGCCTCCAGGGAACACTTCGACGGAAGCGTGTGGACTTCTCCCTCCCGCAGGAGCAGGTTCTTTCCGGGCGTGCCCGGCTCTCCTCCCGCCAGTCCCCACGGGCCTCGGCGGCGGCGATCGGTGAGGAGCGACACGGTGGCCTGTTCCGCCAGGACCTCGATGCTCCGACGAATCCCATCGCCCCCTCGCCATCGTCCCGCACCGCCGGTCCGGTCTCGGAGGCGGTACTCGCGCACCCGCAGCGGGTAGGCGAGCTCCAGAGCCTCGACCGGAGTGTTGAGGGTGTTGGTCATATGGGTGTGAACGCCGCTCATCCCGTCTCGTCCCGGCCTGGCGCCCTGGCCTCCGGCCACGGTCTCGTAGTACGTGAACGGATTTCCGGAGGGATCGGACCCGCCGATCGTCGTGTTGTTCATCGTGCCCTGGGAGGCCGCAGGGATGCGGTCCGGAAGGGCCTCGGCGAGCGCCCCCAGCAGCACGTCCACGATCCGCTGCGAGGTCTCCACGTTCCCGGCCGACACCGCGGCGGGAGGACTCGCATTGACCACGCTGCCCGCCGGAGCGCGAACCTCGATGGGCCGGTGCGAGCCCGCGTTTGCGGGGATCTCCGGATCGGTGACAGCCCGAAGCACGAAATAGCAGCACGACAGGGTCACGGCCATGGGAGCGTTGACGTTTCCCCGTTGCTGTGGCGCCGAGCCCTGGAAGTCGATGGCGACCCGGTCCCCGGCCACCGTGACCTCGGCCCGGATGAGGACGTCGGTCTCCGTCACCCCGTCGCTGTCCAAGTAGTCCTGAAACGTATAGCGGCCGTCCGGGATCCTGGCGATCGCGGCGCGCATGGACCGCTCGGCGTGGTCCTTGGTCCGCTCCATCGCCTCCCGGAGAAGGCCTTCGCCGAGCCGATCGGCCAGTTCTATCAGGCGTCGGGCGCCCAGCTCATTCGCGCCCGCTTGAGCTCGAAGGTCGCCCAGCCGCTCGTGAGGGGTCCGGGAGTTCGCCAGCAGCAACGCCACCACCTCAGGGTCCTCCCGCCCCGAACGCCACAGCCGAACCGGTGGGATGCGCAGACCCTCCTGGAATATCTCGGTGGCGCCGCCGGGCATGCTTCCCGGCGCCATGCCACCCACGTCGGCATGATGGGCCCGGTTGGCCACGTACCCGAGCCGTCGGCCCAGTCGAGACACCGGCGCCACCAGGGTCCAGTCGGGGAGATGCGTCCCCCCGGCAAATGGGTCGGATAGCAGGACTTGATCCCCGGCTTCCAGATGAGGAAAACGGTCCAGTGCCGCGGCGACCGAGGCCGGCATGGAGCCCAGGTGGACGGGGATATGCTCGGCCTGAGCCACCATCTCTCCATCCGGGTCGAACAGGGCCGCCGAGCAATCGACCCGTTCCTTGATGTTCGGGGAGTAGGCGGTGCGGCGAAGGGCAACCCCGGCCTCCTCCGCCACTCCGATCAGGGCATTCCTGGTGACCTCGAGCGTGACGGCGTCCATCGTGCCGGTCACCCCTCTCGGATCAGTAGGTTGCTGTGAGCGTCGACTTCCGCCCGCTGGCCCCCCAGGACCAGGCACGTGGAGTCCGGCGCGATGACGACGGCCGGTCCGCTGAATCGATCGCCGGGGGCCAGAGCCTCTCGCTGGTACAGGGGGCAGTCGCGCTCGGCGCCGTCGACGTGGACGGAGCGAGTTCCCCGGTAGGCCCACTCCGCACCCCGACCCTCTGGCCCGACGAGCGGCGAGATCGCCGGGGCCGGCCCTTCCGCCCTGGCCCGGAGGGTGACCACCTCGATGGTCTCACCCTCGTGAACGTAGCCGTAGCGCTGCCGGTGGGCCTCGATGAATGCGGCCCCGATGGCGTCGATCGTCGACGCTGGTGATCCCGGAGTGGGCGATGCACCGATGACGGTGACCGGAGCGGCCACCCGCAGCTCGTGGGCCTGACCATGATATCGACAGTCTGCGCCACGCTCCAGCCTCTCTGCGGGGACACCCTGCCGCCGAAGGACCTGGAGCGCGTCGGCCTCCAGCGCTGACCAGATCCGCTCCGCCTCTTCCGCCGAGAGGGACCGGTGGCCCAGAACCGTCCTCCCAAGATCAATCGAGACCGGTGCGGCCAGCAGGCCCAGAGCGGAGAGCACACCGGGAAAGCGGGGAACGATCACCACCGGACAGCCCAGCTCGCGGGCGAGGGGCCCCTGGTGCAGTGGCCCTGCACCGCCGAACGCCAGCAGGGCGTACCGACGAGGGTCGCGCCCTCGTTCCACGGATACGACGCGGAGGGCCTTCCCAACCTGACCCTCCAGAACCCTGAGGACGCCGCCCGCACACCCCGTCGCCTCCATGCCCAGGTTCTGCGCAAGCCGCTGAACGGCCGCCAGGGCCGGTTCCCATTGAACCCGGAGCGTCCCACCCAGGAGGGTTGCAGGATCGAGGAGGCCCTGCATCAAGTAGGCGTCGGTGACCGTCGGCTCGACGCCTCCGCGCCCGTAGCACGCCGGCCCCGGGTCCGCGCCCGCCGACCTCGGTCCCACCCGAAGAGCACCACCTGAGTCCTGCCACGCCACGCTTCCCCCGCCCGCCCCCACGGTATGGACCTCGGTGGAGGTCACGGCGAACGGCAGGTCATCGATCGAGCCCTCGGCGGTGGTTCTGGGCCGGCCCGCTTCGATCAGCGTGGCATCGGTGGAGGTGCCTCCCATGTCGAAGGCGATGAGGTCGGAATAGCCTGCGGCCCCTCCGATGGCCGCTGCCCCCCACGCCCCCGCGGCCGGCCCAGACAGAAGGGTGTGCACGGCCAGCTTCGCCGCCAAATCGGCCGTCAGCGTCCCGCCCCCGGAGCGCATGACCTCGAGCTCGCACCCCATCCCCCGGGAGCGCAGCTCACGGGCCAGGCTGCCCAGGTATCGCCTGAGCGCGGGCGACACGTAGGCATTGAGGACGGTGGTGCTGGCTCGCTCGTATTCGCGAAAGACCGGGAGAACCTCGCAGGACAAGCTCACCGGGAGGCCGAGGCGGCGCATGGCCTCGCCAACGAGGTGCTCGTGGCGGGGATGGAGAAACGAGAACAGCAGCGACACGGCGATCGATTCGGGAGCGAGCGCCCGAACCGCGGAGGTCACCGATTCGAGGGCGGTCACTGGAAGAAGGACCGACCCGTCGGGCCCCACCCTCTCCGGAACCTCCACCACCAGGTCACGGGGAACGACGGGAACGGGCCGGTCTGCAAACAGGTCGTACAGCTTCGGCCGGTTCTGCCTTCCGATCTCCAGGACGTCCCTGAAGCCCTCGGTGGTCACCAGAACGGTGCGCGCGCCTCTTCGCTCCAACACCGCGTTCGTACCGACGGTTGTCCCGTGGACAAAGCGGCCGAGGGAGCCAGAGCGAATCCCCAGGGCGGCAAGGCCGGCCAGGACGCCCTGCGCCTGATCGGGGGAGGTGGAGAGTACCTTCGCCACCCGCAAGGAGGACCCATCGTCCAGCACGAGGTCCGTGAACGTGCCGCCGACGTCCACGCCAAGCTGCCAGGCCCCCGCGCTCGGGGCAGCTTCCATGGGCCGGCTTGACACCGCGACCTCTCGCCGCTCGGCGAAAGCGGGCTCAGATCTCGTCGAGATGCCGCCCGAACCAGTCCAGGATGATCTGGAGTCGGCGAACCCGGTGCCACGGACTGCCGGACCTGGAGAGCTCGTGGCATTCGCCGGGGAACCGAACCATCTCCACCTCGCGCCGGAGCAACCGAAGCGTGACGAACAGGTGCTCGCCCTGCTCGATGGGGCAGCGAAGATCATTCTCCGAGTGCAGTATGAGGAGGGGCGTGGTGATGCTCGCGGCGTAGGTGGCCGGTGAAGCCTGGATGTACGGCTCCGCGTTCTCGAACAGGAACGATCCGGAGATGGCCTTGAAGTCCCACCCGAAATCGCCCGATCCCCACATCGAGACCCACGAGTTCACCGCCCGCTCGGAGATGGCTGCCCGAAACCGGTTGGTGTGCGCCACGATCCACGAGGTCATGAATCCTCCGTACGAGCCACCCATCACACCCAGCCGGCTGGTGTCGATGTAGTCGAAGCGCCGGATTGCTTCGTCCATGACCGCCATGCAGTCCTGGTAATCGACCGAGCCCCATCCCGGTCCAGCCTAGCCCGGGCCGCGGATGGCCCGTCCCCACTCCTCGCTGTATCCGGAGGAGCCCCGCGGATTCGAGTAGACCACCGCATAGCCGGCGCCGGCGGAGATCTGGAACTCATCGAACAGTCGGTTGCCATACTGGGTGAATGGACCCCCGTGGATGCACAGGAGCGCGGGATAGCGTCGCCCCGGCTGCCAGCCGGCGGGCTTGATGATCCATGCGTCGACCTCGGTCCCGTCGTCCGACACCGCGGTGAACTTCTCCGGCGCCCCAATCTCCCGTCCGGCCCGAAAGGGCTCCCCGACGGCGGTGAGCTGCCGATCCGAGCAGTACAGCTCGGAGAGCCTCGTGGCGGTGGTTGCGGAGTGCACGATCAGCCCCCCCACGGCGTCGTAACCGGTGAGCATCTGGTCGCCCCCCACCACCAGCTCAGGCTTTCCCGAGCCATCCGCAGGAACGCGGTACAGGTGGGAGTTCCCCTGGTCCTCGATGGCGAACAGGAGGTCGTCCCCGTCCCAGATGGGCTCGCGGATCGAAGGGTACGGGTCGCACGTCCGGTCGAGCGACTCGGTGAGAACCCGGCGCTCCCCGGTGGCCAGGTCCAGCACCCCGATCTGGTTGTGCCTCGGGTCATCGAGAATGCCCGTATTGAACGCGAAGGCGATGCGGGAGCCGTCCGGCGACCAGGAAGGCGCCCCGTAGATCGCATCGAATGTGGTCACCGGCTGAGGCTCGCCCCCCTCCGCATCGATCACATACACGGCCCCGGCGAAGGTCAGGTCCCAGTCCTCCTGACGGGCAGAGGCGAACGCCACCTTGGTCCCATCGGGTGACCAGGCCAGGCCCCGATCCTCGTAGTCCCCGTCGGTGATCTGCCTGGGCTCCTCCGAACCGTCCGCCGCCACCGTGAACAGGTGTTGCCTGCGATCGGCGGTCCACCCCTCGTTGTCAAGCTTGTACTGAAGGCGGGTGAGGCGGCGAGGCTCCCGACGCTTGTCGTCCTTCTCCTCATAGGCAGCGTCAGGGACGCGAGCGGAGAAGAGCAGGCGGGTCCCGTCTGGGGACCAGCTCAGGTCATTGACCTCTTCCTTGAGATCGGTGAGCCGGCGGGCCTCTCCACCGCCCACCGGGATGACGTACAACTGAGCGTGGTCGGCCTCTCGCTCAGAGGTGAAGGCGAGGTGGGAGCCATCGGGCGACCATCTTGGCGCGGCATCGCGCTTGGACCCCGACGTAAACGGGATGGGGGGCGAGCCGTCCCCCGTCGCGGCGAACCAGATGGAGCTCCGATACTCGTTCGCCTCCTTGTCGGTGCGCCACACGGTATAAGCCACCGTCCGGCCATCCGGCGACAGTCTGGGATCCGCCACACCGGTGAGCTCGTAGACATCTTCCGGAACCATGCCAGCCATCCGATCCTCCTTCGAAGCGTCGGCCGAGGCCTCCGGCCGAGCAGGGATTCTCGACTATCTCACTTCCGGGCTTCGGTGAGGCTCCCGCGACAGCCCCCGAAGCCCCCGGCCGACCGGTTCGCCCGGCGGGGAGCCTGACCGGCCGGCCTCCCTCGGTGGCAGGATGGCCCTTGTCCTCTTGTGGTGGTCGGGCTCGCCCCGGGTGCGCTCCTGCGTTCGGCCACGCCGGCGGGCCAGAATCAGGCCCGCCACGACAATGACGGCCCCGGCGAGCTGTTCCGGCCGAAGATGCTCTCCCAAGGTAATGACGGCGAGCGCCCCTCCCACAACGGGCACCAGAAATCCGTACACCACGGTTCGAGCGATCCCCCGCTGCCGGATGGCCCAGTTCCACAAGGCGTAGGCAAGGTAGACCGGTCCCACCACGGCATAGCCAAGGATGAGCCAAGCCTGCCACCCCACCGCACCCCAGTCTTGCCGGACCATCGCCGGCAGACCGACCAGCGCGAGCAGCAACCCTCCCACGGCCAGCCCGTACGCCAGGACCTCTCGCCCTCCGTAGCGGCGAGATAGGGGTGAGGTGATGACGCTGTAGGCTCCGAACGCGGCGGCCGCTCCCAGCGACAGCAGGTCCCCCCACGTGGCGGCGCCGACAGCGTCCCATGCTCGAAGGAACACGGCCACGCCCAGGAACCCCAGCGCGACACCGGTCACCTCCAGTCCGTTCGGCCGCTCCCTGCCCAGCAACCATGAGAACACCACGGCAAAGATCGGATGGGTGGAGATGAGAATGGCGCTGGCCACCGCGGAGGTCCGGTCCAATCCCAGCACGAACCCCATCTGGTACAGGAAGTATCCGGTCAGCCCCGAGGCGATGATCAGGGGAACGTCCTGTCGTCGAATCTTCACGCGGCTCCTGGAGGCAGCGAGCATCACGGCGGCGAAGGCGACCATCGCGCCAAACCGAACCGCTGTGAACGCGACCGGATCGATGTCGTGCCAGGCGATCTTGAACAGCGTGAAGGTGGATGCCCACATCAGCACCACGGCCAGGAGGGCCGAGTCGACGGCGAGCGAATCGTGCTCTTGGCCGCCGTCTGGTCTCACGCGATCAACTGTAGGAGGATGAGACTGGAATGACTGCTAACGTTCACAAGGCCAGCTGCAGGGTAGGAGGCAGATCTAAGACGTCGTTGGTGCCCGGGTGGGCAGCCGAAGTGAGACGATCCTTGCCGCCATGGGGTCGGCGATGAGCAGGCCGCGAAGCGCGATCTTCTTATGGTTCGAACGGGTCTCGCTGGGGATCGGGATGACCGTGGCCGCGGCAGTATTCGACCGGGCGCTCAAGCGGGCTCTCCGCCGGGACGAGCCGGGGCTCGCGGCGACCATGCCTCCCACGGCGGATCAGGAGCGGGACGTCGAGCTATCGCCGCCGACGAAGCAGGTCGATGACGAGGCCCGCCGTTAGAAGACCTCCGGTTCCCCCCAACGCGGACGCGACCCAGTTCGACACGTTCTCGGAGCTTGCCGCGATGGCCGTGGCCACGAACGCCCCGCCCGCCGTCAACGCCATGGACAGCTGGCGGCCAACCCTTCGGATGTCGGCCTCCAGGCGATCCGTTCCGCGGAAGTTGACGGTGAGCTTGGGCCCGGCACGGGCCCCAGTGAGCCGCTCGATCGCCTCGATCATCCGGACGAGCCGCACGCGAAGCTTCTGGGCCTCGTAGAACATCCGCTTTGGGTCGATCCGTTCGCGGATCCGTTCGACCAGGCCGCGGGTGAGGAATTGCCCGGCCACCTCGAAGGGGTCCAGCTCGGGATCGAGCTGCCCAGTGGCCAGTTGCATTTGGGCCAGCGCCTTGCCGGTGAGGGTCAACGAGGCCGGGAGCCGCACGTCGTGCCGGACGGCGATCTGGGTGATCTCCTGCAGGATGGGCCCCAACTGGATCTCCCGGAGCGACAGATGACGGAACCGGGTCATCAGAGCGCCGAGCTCCTCCTGGAACGCTCCGACGTCGATGTCGGAGCGCTGATCCTCTCCTGCCAGCATCAGCACCACGTCGGCCAGGAACGGGGCGTCCTCCTGCCAGAA
>Ga0137373_10005861_pt1 | contig 13218 bp, 10 predicted proteins | sample SagtaG_5_FD_104912 | JGI IMG/M metagenome (GOLD analysis project Ga0137373, IMG submission 104912) | Vadose zone soil microbial communities from Sagehorn Ranch, Mendocino, California, USA - Sage1_R_80_16 metaG | ecosystem: Environmental > Terrestrial > Soil > Vadose zone | place: USA...
CTCTGGAAGGAACCCGAAGATGATCAAGCGGTGGCCGCCCCACGTCACCACGACACGCCGGCCAAGATCAAAACCAACAGCCAGCTCCAGCGACCAAGGGGTTAAACAACAAGCTTAGGGCATGTTTCAAAAGCCCATGGCGGCACGGCCCGCATCCACCGGGACTTCTGAAACACGCCCTAGGCTGCTCAGCCCGGCGTGCCCCGCCCGTCGAAGATCTCGTCTCCGGTCGGCTCGACATGGGTCACCTGGTTCATGGCCTGGCGGAGCTTCGCCAGCTCGGAGTACATCTGCCGGCGCGCGCGGTTGGAGTTTCCCAGCGGCTTGTGCTCGGGGAGGCTGTGCCACGGGTTGTAACGGAGCACGTCGGCGAACGCGAGTTGCTCGTCGGAGTCGAAGCGCTGCGCGGGAAGGCGCAGGCGTGCCACCGGGATGTACGGGGACAGCCGCTCCGGCCATTTCACCGTGGCGTCCTCGATCGGCATCAGGTGCGGGTCGGTCTGGACCTGCACCATGAAGTCGAAGCTCCACGCGCCGTCCTCGAGGGTCTTGACCATCGCCTCCCGCAGGTAGTTCTCCGAGGGGCGCGCCGGGATTCTGGTCCTGGCCCGCGACACCGGCTTCAGGGAGTACTGCACGGCCTGCTCCCCGCCCAGCAGGAACGGCACGTTGCTGTAGTACTGCACCTCGAGCGGGTTCGCCTGCATGGGCGAGTAGAGCAACTGCATGAACAGGTGCAGCAGGTGCGGGTCGAAGGGGTTGACCGCATAGCCGAGCGGCGCCTTCGCACGTACCCACCGCTGCAGCTTTGCGTTCTCCCTGACGTTCGGCGTGACGAAGCTCGCGGGGCTGACCAGGATAAGGTCCTGGGTGAGACGTTCGTCGTCCATGAGTTTCGGTCCGGGTACGCCCATCACCTTGATGGCGACCGAGCACTGGCCCAGGTCCTCCAGATCCGGCGGCGCGTACGGCCCGGGCCCGGAGAACCGGGTGAAGGCGCGGTAGGTCCGTGGTTCCGCGAACAGGCCGTGCCGAAGGTGGTCCGGTAGGCCGGGCAGGACCGTGAACTCACCGCGCAGGACGCCGAACGTCTTGGTGTTGCCGAAGCGTTGGGCGGAGCCGGGGAGCCAGTTCTCCCGGGTGAACTTGGAAAGCTCGTCGATGATCTCGCGGGTGTAGCGCTCCTCGTCCGGGAGCAACTGCTCCTCCGCCAGCTTCAGATGCTCGTCCCTGCGCCGCGCATTCTGCACCGCCTGCGCGAACGTGAACAGCGGCGCTCTGAGCCACTTGTCGAACCGGGCGCGGTAGAGGAACTCGAATCGACGCTCCAACCGCCACAGCCAGACGAACAGGTCGCTCAGCGGTCGAAAGACGACGAAGGTCAGGAGGCCCTCAGGCTTCACCGGTCCCCGTCCCCGTCCCGGGTGAAATCCAGTGCGAAATCGAGGATGTGCCGGCGTCCCAGGAAGACGAGGCCGAGGAAGACACCGGGAGCCACCTCCCGGATCTCGTCGCGAACCTTCTGCGCGACGAATGATCTCGTCGAGTAGTCGAGCACGATGCATGGCTCCCCGTCGTACCAGCTCGCCCCCTTGTAGACATCAGCCTCGATCGCCGGGATGGCCAGCGGCGTCAGGATGTTCTTCAACCGGCCGGCCCTGGCGTCGACGATCTTGCCGCGCCATGCGAAGGCGTGGGTCAGCGCGGCGGCAATGCGGCTGAGAACCCCTCCGGTGCCGAGCAGGACCGTACCTGCGCCGCGGCCGTCGGGAATGGCTCCCACGGCTCCGGACCGGAAGAGTCTTCCCAGCTCACGCCTCCTGGTGCGGACCAGCGGGGGCGTTCCTGCGGTGCGTGGTCTGCTCATCTCATCTCCTGTATGCGGGTGACGCGGACAGGTTCAGGCCGCGCCGCCGGACCGGTTCCGCGCTCGTGCTCAGGTCGTCTGCGGGCCATTTGCCCTGGTCCACGGAACGAACGCGTTCGTCACGGGGCCCAGGGTGTGCCGCAGCTGTGGGTAGTGGCGCAGCAACACCGACGCCATGCTGTTGTCGTTGACCCAGTCCAGCCCGGTCTGCGTGTAGACCGCCGGCGTGTAGGCCGTGGTGAAGAACCTGTCGCTGTTCAGCCGGCGCGACGCCATCAGGACGAAGATCCGGAAGGCGGTGTCGCTGAACGCGAACCCGTCCGGCCGCCGCTCGGCGTACATACCGACCGTCACATCGACCTTCTCGATGTCCCCCTCGTAGACCCGTTCGATCTCGCGGGCCCATTCCGGGTTGTCGGTGAGGTCGTCGAAGCTCTTCGCCGGAGCCAGGTTCAGGAGCCGGCGGAAGTCGTTGTACCGCGGTACGCCCAGTTCGCGTGACCGCAGGATGTCGGTGGCCGCCAGGTCCTGCAGGTTGCCGTCCGGCCGCCGGAACTCCTGCAGGAATCTCGGGAAGTTGTGCAGCGTGACCAGCCCGGGGTACTCGGTGCCGAACGAGTACATCAGGTTCGCCATTCCGACCTTGCGCGCCACGGCCACCGCGTTCGCTCCGGCCAGGTCCCGCAGCGTCGCGGTCATCACGGACTCATCGTCCGCGCTCGATCGCAGGTCGTAGTCGTCCGGCACGAGCGGATGCATCCGGTAGACCGCCACGAACTCCTCGGTGAGGGCGTACGGCACGCCGTAGTGCTCGGTCTGTGAGCCCGGAATGCCGCTGATGATCTCGCTTCCGCTCAGCCGGCCGAGCGTCTGGTGCACCCGCTCGCCGGCCACTCCCCACCAGTTCGCCCGCAGCGCGGCCTTGGTGGTGGGGTGGCTGATGACCGCGGGCGTCCACTCGACGGTATGGATCTTCGCGATCAGTGCGGCGTTGACCAGGCGGGCCCGGCCGAAGATCTCCTCGCCAGACCAGTGCGGGTACTCCGCCCGGAGCCGGTCGCAGATCGCGTTGTGTTCGAGGGTGAACAGGGTCTGCATCAGGAGCAGCCCCAGCCAGAAGCCGGGCACCTGCCGCGGGTCGGTGGCCGGGTCGTCCGGCAGCGGCGGCAGCCCGTCCGGGTCGACCCGCAGCTTGCCGTCCGGAAGCTCACCGTCCGGGCCGGTACGGATCCACCGCTGGTGCTCCACGGTGGTGCCGTAGATCTGGGATGCGTCCCACCAGTGCGTCTCGGTGTTGGCGTAGGTCGGCGGGCGGCCGGTGTCGCCGGCCGGCGCGGTCGGATCCGACCTGGTGCGCATCACCCGCATCGGCGGATCCGGCCAGGGATCGTCGTCGGTCAGCGGGATCTCCCACGGATTCTCCACGGGACTCTTCCCGTGACTGAACCAGTCCCGGATCATGAACTGCAGCCATGCCGCGACCAGCGCGTTCACCGACTTGGCCGGGATCAGTCCGTCCCGGGTCAGCAGGGCGCGGCTCACCTCGCGCGGGCTCGGCTGCATTATCCGGTCCGGCGGGTCGGGGACGGTGTGCTCGACCGGCACGTTCCGGCCGAACCGTGACCCGGCCATTCCCATGCGAGGGTTGTCGAGGTCGTTGTAGGTCCCGTCCAGCGTCCGCGCCACGCGCACATCAGGCGTGGGCGGCGCGAGCGGCGGCAGGTTCACGGCCGGGAACCCGCTGGTGTCGTGGAGGTTGCGCTTGCGTAGCATGTCGCGAAGGCCGATGAGGACCACCAGTCCGGCCGCGGTCGGGAGCCGGTGCCAGCCGACCCTGCGGTCGACGAGCAGGGCGACCCTGTCGTAGAGCCTCCAGAACGCGGACCGGTGGTAGCCCGGTCGGTGGCCTGTCTCCATGCGATCACCTCGTGTCGGCGGGAGTGAACGTCGTCCTAGTTGGCGGTTCGCTCGGTGGTGTCCGGCGCGACAAGCTGTATGCGCTTCGGCTCGCCGAGGCCCGCGACGAAGCTGGCGGGCAGTTGCTCCAGGTATCGCAGCGCCGAGATACCGGGCAGGAAGAAGTAGGCGCCGCCGCGCGTCCGGACGAACTGCGGCAGCCCGCGGTACCGACGGCGCACCGGCAGCGCGGGGACGGTGAACTCCTCACCCGAACAGTGCCGGCTCCCCACGAGCGGGTCGGTGTCGTCGTACAGGCCGTGGAACGTCGGGTTGTTCAGCCAGGTGTGCTGTACGAACTCGAACTGCCGGGACAGGTTGCCGGCCAGGCACATGAAATGCAGGCCGGTGTCCGGGCCGGGACCGTCACCGGCGGCACCCTGGGCGCTCGGACCGTAGCTGCGTCCGCGCCGGAGCAACCGGTGCCGGTCGTTGACCTCCAACGACGCGTCGGTGCCCGGGCTTGGGTCAAGGGTGTCGCGTGGGTTCACCCTGCGCACGTGCGCTCCGAGCGGGCAGGCATGGCCCAGCGGGTCGGTGTCCTGGTAGGCGAAGTCGTTGTCGGTGGCAAGCAGTGGATCGTCCCGGTCGGGCGCCTTGACCAGCGGGGCGCCGCTGGGCCATCGGCCCACCATCTTGGCGGCCAGCGCCACCTTGGCCTGCGGATCGGCGGACCCGTCCGGTCGACGGGTGGCTCCCTCCGCGTACCGCCAGAACCCGTCCACGTCCTGCGCCAGTTGACGCACGACCAGGTAGCTGCCGTTGCGGCCGAGGTCGGCCGCGCCGCTGCCGCCCGGGTCCGAGGGGAGCAGGCGGCCGGGATCGCGCGAAGGCGGCAACAGCGGCCGGTCGGTCAACAGCCCGTAGGCGTTGCGGTACCCGAGCACGAACTCGCCGGCGGGTACCGCCCGCCCGCCCCGGATGTCCTTGGTTAGACCGTCGATGAGCGGCTGCGAGATGCCGTCCCGGAAGCCGAACGGCTCGGTGTCGCCGAGTTCGAGGGTTTCCAGGTCGGCGACGATGCGGACGCCGACGTCTTCGAGCGTCCGCCGCAGTTCGGCACGCAGCCTCGCCAGCGTCGCCGGGTCCACGGCATAGAGCAGGATCATGCCGTCGAACGGCGGTGAGTTGGGGCCGCCCCAGGTCCAGTGGTGCGGAGCGGACCCGTCGAGGTCGCCGAGAATCCGGCTGCGGTTCGGGTCCGCCATGCCGGCGGTGAACTCGGCCGAGAACGTGTCGACCACGGACTGCGGCAGGCCGAGTCGACGCAGCCCGGCCGGGGTGTACGCGACATTCCAGGCGGCATTCTCCGGAGCGGCCCCGGCCGTTGTCAGCCGCGGGAGCAGCCAGGTCAGCAGCGCGCGGGCGGCGGGTGCGTCCGCGGCGGCGAAGAGGCTGAAATGGGCGGCCCTCAGCCGGCCGTAGCCGCGCGCCAGGAGGCCCTGGATGTCGTCGAGTTCGAGCGTCATGACCACGGATTGCCTCACAGGAGGGAGAGCCATTGTTCGACCTCCGCCCGGCTCAACTCACCACTGAGACCGGCGCGGATCTGGGCGTTGTTCTCGATGTTGTGGGCGGTGAGCGTCGGGTAGGCGGTGTACCATGCCGCCACCGGTACCTGGTGGCGGCGCAGGTAGTACTTGAAGTCCTGCTCGTACCGGGCGCCGCCGAACAGCAGCCAGCGGGTGCGCGGATATCCCTGACCGTTGCTGAAGATGGCGTTCAGCCCCCAGCCGACCCGGTCGATGAAATCGTCCATGTAGCTTTCCAGGCTGCCGTCGTAGTTGCTGGCGAAAACCACCCGCCGCCAGCGGTCCAGCGGCACCCATCGGGCGAAATGGATCGTCTTCACGCCGGCCAGGTTCGCGTGGTTGTACCAGTGCCGGACCGCGTAGTTGATGCCGAACAACACCCCACCGGCGGTGATCCGGCGCAGCAGCCCTGGTTTGAGCAGGCCGATGGCCGCGAACGGGTTCTGCACCACGAAGTCCTCGTACGAGGCAAGCTCGTGAGCGTGCTCCGGCGTCGGCCTTTCGGTGTCCGGCACGTCGCGACGCTCGCTCAGCCGCAGCAGCACGGCCCAGATGGGCAGCGCGACCAACAGCACCGGCAGCAGCAACAGCAGGGCCAGCGGCACGCCCACCTTGTGTATGGCCTCACCCGCCCGCCAGAGCAGGCCCGGTCGCGCCGGCGGTTTCATCGCCCAGGCGAGATCCGGGCGCCCGCCGACGTACGCCTGGATGTCGGCGCGGACGGCCCCCGGCGCATCCGCGGACCAGTTGTGGTCGGGTCGGTCGAGGTAGTCCTGCAGCGCCGCGCGGAGCTTCGCCTCCTGCCGGATCTGCTCCAGGCCGCGACCCACGGTGTTGACGTACACCGCGCTGGAGGAGACGAGATGTTGGCGTAGCCAGCGGATCCGGATGCGGCGGCGCGCGCCCGGCCGCGGGTAGCCTTCGCAGCGACCGAAAGCGCCGTCCATTCCGTCGCCGGCCACATCCACCAACTCGGCCAGGTGCCGCCGCAGCGGGGCGTCCACCTCGGTCATGTACACCAGGCTGGCCGGGATCGGCCGGCCATCGAGATCCACCGTGTCCTCGAACAGGAACAGTCGAGCAAAGTGGACACCGCGCAGGTGCGCGAAGTCGAACGGTATCTCGGCCACGCCCTGCCGACCGGTACGGACCAGCCACTCGCGCAGTTCGGCCGCCTTCCCGGGGGCGACCGTCGCCCTGATCGTGACGCCGAGTTGGTGTGGCATCGCTACCCTTCCCGGGTGGAGATGACCGCCAGCACAGTGTTGCCGGCGGATATGAGCGTGGTCATCACCGCGGCCTTACGTGGAAGGTCGCCCCGCACCCCGGCTGTCGCCGCGGCTATCGTGTCCGTGGCGTGGATCACCACAGCGAGCCGTACCGCACGACGGCGTTCCTCGCCGCGCAGCGTGAGCAGGTCGGCGCCGATCAGTATCGTGCGGATGCCGAACATGCGGAACGGATAGACACCGGACCGGCCGCTGTCGGCATCGGCGCCGAGACGCCGCAGCAAAAGCTCGGGGGCGAGCAGCCCGGCCGTCCCGTTGACGAGTCGTATCGTTGCGAGCAACCTCCTTGCTAGCCCCGGGACCGCCGACATGGCGACACATCCCTCCGGATGGTACGAAATACGCGCTGGCGGTCGCGCATAGGGGTTCGCTCCCTTGGTCGGCCCCACTCACCCCGCTGGCGGGCAAGGTCGGCAGGATATCGGAGGGAGCCGACACCGCCCTGATACCTGCGATGGAGAATCACCCGCAGCCACCCCCCGCCGCCGCGGTCATTTATCGGCACAAGACTGGCCACAACGGGCAGGCGCCGGAACTGGTGCCGGGCGAATGGTATCTGTTCCCGGCCGGGCGCACTCCGGAGGGCGAGAGTATCCGCATGCGCCGCCTCGAGTAGCCGGCGCCTGGCCTTCGGCCGTCGCGGAAGTGGTTCTCTGGGGGGACGCGATGACTCGACAGCGATGGGCGGCCAGCCCGCTCCTGGTCGGCGACACCGTGCCGGACGAGGTTCGGGACCGGCTCGTCGACGGCGTGGACCGGGAGGACGGGATGGGCGTGATCGTCGAGCTCAACCTGAAGTCGGGCCTTCCCCCGAATACCCTGTACGACCGCTTCAAGGAATTGCTCGAGCACACGATCACGACCGAGCTGGACACCCGCCCGCCGTGCCGGATCAACGCGGGATACGTGCGCTGCCTCCTGCGCAAGGAGGAGATCATCGAACTGCTGCTCGCCGATCAGGAGGCGAGCCGGAACGCCATCGCGAACCGGCGGCTGATCTTCCGGATCTGGCCCGACTATGTCATGTATCCCCGGATCGACATGTCGTGCAGCACGATCAAGGCCGATGCGGCGGACCGGACCTATGCGTCGACCGGCAGCGGGATCGTGTGGGCGGTGCTCGACACCGGGATCGATGCCGGCCATCCGCACTTCGCCGGCGGGACGCTGACCGATCCGGCCGTGTTCGAACTGCATGCCGACTTCACCTGGCTGGTCCGGCGTGAGCCGGAGCCGGAGCACTTCGACCGGGATGCGGCCCTCCGCGACGAGGACGGCCACGGCACGCACGTCGCGGGGATCATCGCCGGACGCACGCCGGATGGTTGCCAGGCCTACGTCGCGGCCCTCCGCCCGGCGGCCGGAGGCGACACGCTCGACGACTCCCGGTGGCCGAGTTGGGAGCCTCGGGTGATCGCTCCCGGTCGCCGCCTGAGCGGCATGGCGCCGCTGACGCGGCTGGTCAGCCTGAAGGTGCTGGACAGCAGCGCCGAAGGCAGCGCCCCGCGTACGACGTCGTCGGCGGTCATGCGAGCCCTTCAGTACGTGCGGGAGATGAACAGCGGCGGCCATGCCCTGCAGATCCACGGCGTGAACCTCTCCCTCGGCTGCCAGTGGCTGGCCGAGGACTACGCGGCCGGTCGGAGCCCGTTGTGCCGGGAACTGAACCTGCTCGTCAGCACCGGGGTGGTGGCCGTCGTCAGCGCCGGCAACAGCGGGTCGGCGAACGGCCAGGGCGACGACGACCAGGGCAGCGGCGGGCTGCACGGTGTCCTCTCCTCGATCACCGAACCGGGACATGCCGCGGACGTCATCACGGTCGGCTCCACGCACCGGGACAGCCCGCACACCTTCGGCGTCTCGTACACCTCGGCGAAGGGTCCGACGCTGGACGGACGGCTGAAGCCGGACCTGGTGGCGCCCGGCGAGAAGATCACCTCGGCCGCGGCGGGACGGATCCGGAAAGGGGTGCCGATCTTCGGCGAACCGGCCGGATCGGCGGATGGGCCCGGCGGGACGGGCGCCGGCGGCAACCCGGGGGCCGCGCCGGGCGGCACCGACGGGGTCGCGTACTACGCCGAGGAGAGCGGAACGTCGATGGCGGCGCCGCACGTCTCCGGCGCCATCGCCGCCTTCATGTCGGTGCGCCGCGAGTTCATCGGTCAGCCGGACGAGGTCAAGCGGCTGTTCTGCGACAGCGCAATCTCACTCGGTCGGGACCGCTTCTTCGAGGGCCACGGGCTGGTGGACCTCATGGGCGCCCTGGCAAAGGTGTAAGCCGATCCGGCCGCACGGGGTGTCACTCCGCGGTCCCGACAAGGAAAGGGAGGCCGAGATGGCCGCCTCGATCGCTGACCTGCCGTACTGGGAGGTCGAGTTCAACCAGGATGGTTCGATCGTCTCTGACGGCGGACTGGTAGCCGACTCCGCCGGTGGTGGAGTCCGGGACCTCTTCCTGTTCAGCCACGGCTGGAACAACTCCTTCTCCGGCGCCCGCAGCCTCTACCGGGACATGTTCTCGATGATCGCCGGCATGCTGCCCGCGGAGCGGCGTGCGGCGACGGGGTTCGTCGGCGTCCTGTGGCCCTCGCTGCTGTTTCCCGAGGACGGCCCCGCCGACGGTGGTGGGCCTCCGCCGGTCCGGTCCTCCGGCGCCCAGTTGGCGACCGCGCTCGCGCCCGCCTTCCCCGGCCAGGAGCAGCAGGTGCGGACGCTGGGTGCCCTGCTCGACGCCCGGCCGCAGGACGGTGCCGCGCTGGAGGAGTTCCACGCGCTGGCAACAGGGCTGGTGACCACCGCGGAGACCGGCGGCCCCGAGGACAACGGGGAACGTTTCGCCGTCGAGGCCAGCCCGCGCACGGCGATCAGCGACATGGCCGGTACACCGGGCGCCCCGGACGGCGACGCGCAGGGCATCGACTTCTTCGGCAAGATGTGGCACGGCGCGCGCGAACTGCTACGCACCATGAGCTACTACGAGATGAAGAACCGGGCCGGAGTCATCGGCCAGCAGGGCCTGGGGCCGCTGCTGTCCAAGCTCCAGGGGCAGAACGGGCAGCTACGGACCCACCTGCTGGGACACAGCTTCGGTGCCCGGCTGGTCGCGTTCAGCCTCGCCGGGTTGCCGGCCTCCGCGACCCGCCGGTCCAGCCCCGTCAAGTCGCTGCTGCTCATCCAGGGCGCGTTCAGCCACTTCGCGTTCTCGCCCAGCAAGCCCGGAGCGCTGGCCAGGCTGGCCGACCGGGTCGACGGCCCGCTGGTCGCGACCCACAGCGTGCATGACCGCGCGGTCGGCCTGTGGTACCCGAACGCCAGCCGGCTCGCCCGCCAGGACAGCCAGGGCCTCGACGACTTCAACTACAACTGGGGCGGCATGGGCCACGACGGCTACCAGCACGACGGCGTCGTGGCGCTGGCCCTGGGCGCGGCGGGCTCCGGGTACGACTGGGAGAACGGCCGCTTCTACCGGTTGGACTCCAGCGCCGTGATCCGCAAGAGCCTGTCCGCGTTCTCTGAGGCACACAGCGACATCAGCCATCCCGAGGTCGCCTGGGCCGCGGTGAGCGCCGCCGGCCTGGGTCTGTGACCGGACCCGCCCGATGGCGCAGCCGCAGCACCGGCTCGGCGGCGGCTCGGCGGCGGCGCGGCGGCGGCGCGGTGGTCGGCCGGCGGGTCCGCGCAGGTCCCGCCCGCCGGCGCACGCACCTGGCATCAGGCGCTCGTCGCCACCCGTACCGGCGCGACACGCACGCCCCGCACGGCCGACCTGGCCGGCAGCGGTGCGCTGGTGAAGCCACCACCGAGGCAGACGAAGCTGGCCGCGGCCGCCCTGGTCGCCTCGTCGGCAACCACCTGGTGCTGCACGGTTGCGAGGGCAACGGCCGGGGGCTGGCCGGCGACCAGCAGGCGGTGGAAGGCGGCCATGACCGGGGCGGTCTCGAAGTCGAGGACCGGCAGCACCGGCGCGATGAGCTGGGTGCTGCCCTGGGTGAGGAACGCCGCGCTCAGGCCGAGCAACTCATCGCCCGCGCGCACGACCGAGTGGCCGCTGTCGCAGGCGGCGAGGACGACCGTGTGCGGCGCGTGATGGAGTCGCTCGAGGTCGTAGGCGAGCAGCGGACCGTCGGAGAGCAGCAGGTCGGAGAAGAGCGGGTTGTGGGTGGCCAGCCGTCCATGGGTGGCGAGGTGGGCCAGTGCGGCGCCGTCGAGTGCTGCCTCGACGGCGTGCACGGTGGCGGCGGGATGCAGCAGCGGCGGCACGCCGTGGATCGTCGCCACCGCCCGGGCCTCCTCGCAGGCACCGGGCAGGTTGGGCCCGGCGGCGACGAGGACGTGGCCCACCCGCCCGGTAGGACGGCTGCTTGCCGCGTGCCACAGCGTGGCCGACGGTGACACGGCCAGCGGCCGCCCGGCGCAGGAGGGCAGGACGGACCACGGCAGGCGTTGCAGCGGGCCGGTCGGCACGACGACGAGCGGCCGGTCCCCGATCTCCGGCAACGGACCGAGAAGGAGGGCGTCGATCCGGTCCGCGGCGTGACGGAGCAGCGCGAGCGCGGCGGGGGTGCTCTCCGGATCGGCGTCCTGGCGCATGATCCGGTGCAGGGCGAAGAGGATCCGGTCGAGAAGGTCGTCGACGACGCTCACCCGGCCGAGTCGGTGCAGTCGTGACCGGCCGTCGACGACGGTGACCGCATGCAACACCCCGTCGAGCTGGACGAACTCCAGCAGGGCCCGATGACCCAGGACCTGGGCCAGCGCGTCGGTCGGGACCGGACCGGGTAGCTCGCCGGTCCGCTCGCCCGGCTGGCGCCGGGAGTGGTCGCGGACCTGCTTCTCCAGCGACACCTGGCGCTGGACGAGCCTGGCCAGCTCGGCGCCGCCGGCACCCTTCCCGCGTAGTTCGGCGATCTCCGCGACGATGCTGCGGAGCGCGGCGAGCGCATCGGCCAGGGCCGGGTCGTCGGGTGGCCGCGGCGCCCGCTGCAGCAGGTGGCTTGCCCGGCCGCGTTCCGCCCACTCGAAGACCCTGCCCGGCCGCCCGTCCCCGAAGGCGATGCGCAGGCCCAGCACGGCCAGGTCGGTGCGGTGACCCGCGGCGTGCGCGCGCAGGTCGGTGGCGCCGAGCACGGCACGGTGCTCGTCCAGGACGCGCAGACCCGCGCGGACGGCGGCGGTGGCGCCACGCGGGTCACCGGCGGTGGACCGGTACAGGGCCTCGGCGTACCAGGCGCGGGCGCGCAGTGTCGCCGGTCCGCGCCGCCGCCGCGCCCGGCTGGCCTGCCGCAGGTACTCCCTGCCCGCCTCGGCGTGGCCGCGCCGGAGCAGGAGCCGGGCGGCCAGCAACCGGCCCTCCAACGCGCCTGTGGGCCAGCCCGCGGCGGCCAAGGTCGCGACAACCCGTTCCGCGCCGCGGGTGCTGATGCCGGACCGCCGCCCGCCGGCGTCCTGCGATCGCAGTACGGCGAGCCGGGCGAGCGCCGCCCACTGTGGCCGCTGCTGCGTGGTGAACTCGCGCACGGCGCGGCGGGCCTGGTGCAGCGAGCCGGCGTTGTCCCCGTCGAGCAGCGCGGCCTGCGCCAGCAGCAGGCGCACCTCCGGCAGCTTGACGGCGCGCCGCTCCTTCGCGTACTCCACGATCGCCTGCTCGGCGGCCTCCCGAGCCTCCGGGATGAGCCGTACCGACAGCAACAGCTCGCTGCGGTCCTGCAGCAGCCGGCCCACCTGCGCGTCATGCGCCCGGATCCGCTGCTCGGCCCGCTGGAAGTAGTCCAGCGCGGCCGGCACGTCGCCGCGCAGGCCCAGGACGTGGGCCAGGTTCGCCTGCGCGAACCCGACCGACAGCGTCAGGTCCAGCTCGACGGCCAGCCGCTCGGCTTCCCGCAGGTCGGCCTCCGCCGCGGCGAACTCCTGCCGGTAGCTGTGCGCCAGACCCCGGTTCCACACCACCCGGTACACCCCGAGGCGGTTTCCGGACTCACGCAGGACCGGCAGAGCGGCCCGGTAGCAGGCGAGCGCCTCATCCAGCCGACCGAGTTCGGCCAGGATCACCCCGCGCTGGGCGAGCGCCCGGGCACTGTCCGCGTGGTCGAGCTCCCGCACGGCGGTGTCGATCTCAGCCAACGCCTGGCGGGTCCGGCCCCGCTCGAAGAACGCGAAGGCCAGGCTCATCCGTGCCTCGCCGGCGAACAGGGCCGTCCCCGACCGGCGGCCGAGCCGAACGGCTTCCTGCAGATGCGCGATGGCGCTGTCCAGGTCGCCGCGATGGCGCAACGCGAGTCCCCACGCCCGTTCGGCCACCGCCGCGGCGGGCAGGTCCTGTTCGTCGCGCGCGCGCCGGGCGATCCGGGCCGCCAGGATGGCCGCACGTCCCGGCGCCGCCTCGGCCAGTCGTAGCGCTTCCCGCGCCTCATCGACGATCGCCGGTTCCGCCACAACAGCCAACAGTGATGCACCGACGCCGGCCGCACAACAGCTTTCCGCAGACACGTATCAAGTTGGAACGGGAGACCTCCGTCAGGTCGACAACCGGCATCTGTGGCACGGGGAAGGTGGCCAGATGAACGACCCGGAGAAG
>Ga0137373_10005866_pt1 | contig 13216 bp, 10 predicted proteins | sample SagtaG_5_FD_104912 | JGI IMG/M metagenome (GOLD analysis project Ga0137373, IMG submission 104912) | Vadose zone soil microbial communities from Sagehorn Ranch, Mendocino, California, USA - Sage1_R_80_16 metaG | ecosystem: Environmental > Terrestrial > Soil > Vadose zone | place: USA...
CCTCTCTCCCGTCCTCCACGCGGCGCTCGGGCCGCGGAGTCGTGCAGCGAAGGACGCTCGTGGAATTGACCGACGCTCACGGCCGCACTCAAGCCGGTCGTAGGAAGGTTGGGGGCACGCCATCTCTTCAGGTCGCGCACGAGAACCTCGTCACTCGAGTCGTCGATCCGACCTTGAGCACCGCGGCGAGGGCGGGCGGGGGGGGTTCCCAAGGCCCCACCCGCCCCACCCGCCCGGTGGATCGGCGACGATTGGGTCGCCACAGTTTCGAACTGAGACACGACGGATCGTCGACACCGCGCGCCTCGTGGCGCCGCGTCACCAGGCGGAGCGAAACGCGCGCTTCACCTCGGCGATATGCCGCTCGTCACGCCGATAGAAAGTCCACTGCTTGATCCGCCTGGACTGCACGAGGCCGGGGCGGGTCAGGATCTTGAGGTGCTCGCTCGCCGTGGGCTGGCTGGCGCGGAAAATGGCTTCGCGGATGCTTGAGCCAGGCCAGGATCTGCAGGCGGCGCTCGTTGGCAAGGGCCTTCACGACGTCCAATGGGAATGAGCGTGGCCGCCGATTTCATCACTTCGCCACTTTGCCAATCGACTAAGTCCATGTCCGGTGCACGCCTTCGATCAGGCGGAGACGCTGCTCGGCCAGGGCTCCGTCGGTCTGGAGCTGGCGAGCCAGAGTCCCGCCCTCGATACGGCGATTGTCGCGGTGGGCGGAGGCGGCCTCATCGGCGGCATCGCCGCGTGGTACGCGGGAACGGTCCGTGTCATCGGCGTAGAGCCGGTGGCGGCACCGACCCTCACCGAGGCGCTTCGCGCCGGTCATCCCATCGATGTCGAGAGCGGCGGCATCGCCGCCGATTCGCTCGCGCCGCGTCGTGTCGGGACGCTGATGTTTCCCATCGCCCAGGCGTATGTCGATCGCGTGCTGCTCGTCAGCGATGTCCGCTGGCCGCGCTGCTCGATCGTCGGTACGAGCCCGAGCCAGGGGAGCGGGTCGGAATCCTCGCGAGCGGCGGCAACAGCGCCGCCGTCGACTTCGACCGGACGGCGGCGGGCGTCGCGGAGGCGAGGACGTCGAGGGCGATCCTCAGCGGGGATCGCCGAGGGTCGACCGGCCGAGACTTCTGAACACGTCGAGCCGCACGACGGCCCAACCGCGGGTGCGGAGGTGCTCGTCGACCTCCATGGTCAACCGGCGATCGCCGCGGCGACGCTCGGGCATGCGCGTTCGATCGGCGCGCCGTCGGTCCGCACGGCGGCGATCCAGGACCACCTCCACGGTGGGATTGCCGGCAAATGCACGCCGGGCGTACTCGTAGAGCCGTTGCTCGTCATGCGCGATGACGAGGATCTGCTTGACGACTGGCTTCGGGCTTTCTTTCCAGCTCCGGGGCAACGAGTGGAACTGGGGAAGGACACGCAGCGGCCCCTGATCCAGGAACTTGGCGAGCGGAGCCCAGGTATCTCCCCCACACGCGAAGCACGCGGGCGCTCCGATCTCGAAGCACGCCTCGCAGTCGAGGCAGAGCGCGAGCCGGCGCAGAGGCAGATGCAGTGAGGGCGCGGCGGTGCTGCGTGCCTCGTGGACCCGAACCCGGTCGCTTTCCGATCTCATCGAGCGCTCGCGGAGGCTCGCAAACCGGATGCCACAGTCGACGTTCGGCCTAAACCCCGACGCGACGCGCACTTCGACGACGCAACTGTCGACTGCCCTTCCCGGAATTGTCGCTTCGATGGGCCATTTCGGCATCGCGGCTCAGGCGAAATGGCAGGCGACGAGATGCCCGGCCACCTCGCGCAGCGGCGGCTCCTCGCTCGCACACACCTCCTTCACCAGCGGGCAGCGCGTGCGGAAGCGGCATCCGCTCGGCACATCGCGCGGATTCGGCGGCTCGCCGGGGAGCGAGAACTCGAGCGTCACCCGGCGCCCCCCGATGCGGGGCACGGCGGCCAGCAGCGACTGGGTGTACGGGTGCCGCGGCTCCTTGAAGATCGCGCGCGTGTCGCCCGACTCGACGATCTTGCCGAGGTACATGACGGCCACGCGCTGGCACATCGCGCGGACCACCGCGAGATCGTGGGAGATGAAGAGATAGGTCAGCGCGAAGGTCTCCTGGAGACTCCGGAACAGCTTCAGCACGCTCGCCTGGACGGAGACATCGAGGCCCGACGTCGGCTCGTCGAGAATGACCATCTGCGGGCGCAGCGTGAGGATCCGCGCCAGCCCCACGCGCCGCTGCTGGCCGCCGCTGAGCTCGTGCGGATAGAGATCGAGGTGGGCGTCGGGCAGCCCGACGGCGCGGAGAATCCCCTGCACCTCGGCCACGCGCTCGGCGCGCGACAGCGCCGTGTGGATCTTGAGGGGCTCGTGCAGTGAGTGGACGATCTTCCAGCGCGGATCGAGCGACGCGCCGGGATCCTGATAGACGTACTGGAGATCCTTGGCGACCTTCCGGCGCTCGCGCTTGGGCAGCCGGCCGATCTCACGGCCCAGGAAGCGGATCTCGCCGGCCGTCGGCGCATAGATGCCCATCACCGTCTTGCCGAGGGTCGATTTGCCGCAGCCGCTCTCGCCGACGAGCCCGAGCGTCTCCCCCGCCCGCACCGCGAGCGACACGCCGTCCACCGCGCGCAGCCAGCCGATGCGGCGCCCGAACGCGTTGCGCACGGCAAAGTGGCGGACGAGACCGGCGACCTCCAGCAGCGGCGCCTCCCCGCCGTTCAGGTGACGCTCCCGGCGGCGGCGGCCATCGGATGGTGACAGCGCACGTCGTGAGCGGACCCCACGGCGCACGCTTCCGGCAGGAAGGCGCGGCACGCCGCGGTGACATAGTCGCAGCGGGGATGGAAGCGGCAGCCCGAAGGAGGATCGATGAGGCTCGGCACCTCGCCGGGGATGTCGCGGATGACGCCGTCGGCGCTGGGCAGGCTCTCGAGCAGACGGCGCGTGTAGGGATGCGCCGGCCGCCGGAAGAACGCCTCGGTCGGTGCCGACTCCATCTCCTGGCCCGCGTACATGACGACGATGCGATCGCAGATCTCGTGCGCGGTGCCGAGGTCGTGCGTCGTGAAGAGCACGGACACGCCGCGCTCCTTCACGAGCTGGCGCAGCAGCCTCAGGATCTGCGCCTGGATGGTCACGTCGAGCGCCGTGGTGGGCTCGTCGGCGATGATCAGGTCCGGTCTCGGCAGGAGCGCCATGGCGATCATGAGGCGCTGGCGCTGGCCGCCGGAAAACTCGTGCGGCAGCCGTCCGAGCGCGCGCGCGGGCTCCGGGATCTGCGCCGCGCGCAGGACGTCGAGCACTGACTCGCGGTCGGCCCGGTAGCGCGCGCGGGGATAGCCCTGCAACAGCGCGGGCCAGCGCGTCCCGCCGTCGCCGCCTTCACGGCGGGGCGACTTCCACTTCATCAGGTCCATGAGCTGGGTGCCCACGGAGAACACGGGGTTGAACGAGCTGAACGGGTCCTGCGGAATGAAGGTGATGGCCCGTCCACGCACCCGGTCGTTGAGGACGTCGGGGGGCTCTCCCAGCAGATCGCGGCCCTGGAACACGATCTCGCCGGCGTGCACGCGCGCCGCGCCGGCGGGGAGCACGCCGAGAATCGCCCGCGCCAGCGTGGTCTTGCCGCAGCCGCTCTCCCCCACGAGGCCGACCACCTCGCCGGGAGCGATGTCGAGGCTGATTCCGTCGAGCACGCGCGCGGGGCCGCGATCGGTCGCGAAGCTCACCTCGAGCCCGCGGACCGAGAGCAGCTGTAGAGCGGGGGCTGGTCCCCCGCCGCGGCCCTCAGCCATCGGGGGCGCTCCGGCCGCGACGCAGCCGCGGGTCGAGCACGTCACGCAGGCCATCACCGAGCAGGTTGAACCCCATGACGGTGAGGAAGATGGCGAGGCCCGGGGCCAGCGCGTACCACCAGGCGTCGGGCAGGAACTCGCGCGCCTCCGCGATGGTGCGTCCCCACTCCGGCGTCGGCGGGGGCGGGCCCAGCCCCAGGAAGCCCAGCGCGGCGGCCGTGAGGATCGTGAACCCCATCCCGATCGACGCGCGCACGATGATCGGCGACACGATGTTGGGCAGCACGTGCAGCGCGGTCAGGCGCCAGGGCGAGGCGCCGAGGGCGGCCGTGGATTCGATGAACACTTCCTTCTGGAGCGACCGCGTCTCGGCATACACGATGCGCGCGAACCACGGCCAGTACGTGACGGACAGGGCCAGGATCACGTTGGGCAGCGAGGGGCCGAGGGTCTGGGCGATGGCGATGGCCAGCACCACCTGCGGCACGGCGAGGAAGACGTCCGACACTCGCATGAGCAGATCGCTGAACCAATTCTGGTAGTAGCCCGCGACCAGGCCCACGGGGACGCCGATGATCAGCGAAGCCCCGACCGCGATGACCCCGATCACGATGGTGATCCGCGCCCCGAAGAGCAGCCGGCTGTAGATGTCGCTGCCCATGCGATCCGTTCCGAGCCACGCCTCGGCGCTCGGCGCCCGCAGCCGCTTCGCCGGATGCAGCTCGAACACGTCCTCGGGATGCGTGGCGAACAGCGGCGCGCCGACGGCCACGACGACGAGGCCGAGGATCAGCACGAGCCCGAGGAGCGCCGACCGGTCACGGGCCACGCGTGCCAGCACGAACCAGGCGCCGCTCATACCGTTCGCTCGCGCGGATCGATGAGGGTGTGGGCGACGTCGACGAGGAGGTTCACCAGGATGAAGATGGCTCCGGCCCAGACCGTGAAGCCCATGACGGCGTTGTAGTCGGACCGGATGATCGAGTTCACCGCGTAGGTGCCGATCCCCGGCCAGTCGAAGACGGCCTCGGTGACCACGGCCCCGGCGAGCAGGATGCCGAAGAGCAGGCCCAGCTGGGTCACCGTCGAGGTCAGGGCGTTGCGCAGGACGTACTTCCAGACGATCACCGAGCGCGGGAGTCCCATCGCCCGCTCGTACAGGACGAAGTTCGACTGCATCACGTCGAGCACGCCGGCCCGCGTGAAGCGGACGAGCGTGGCCAGCGCCGGAACGGCCAGCGTGGCCGCCGGCAAGGCCAGGTGCGCGAGCGCGTTGCCGAACGCCGCCCCGTCCCACGTCAGCACGCTGTCGACGAGCAAGAGCCCGGTGATGCCGTGGGGCGGAAAGCCGGTGAGCCGGCCGTTGAGCGGCGTCCAGCCGAGGCGCATGGCGAAGAGCAGCTGCAGCATGATGCCGAGCCAGAAGCTGGCGATGGCCAGGCCCGAGACCGTCACCACGCGCAGCGCGTGGTCGAGCAGCGAGTTCCGCCAGACCGCGCAGAGAACGCCGAGGGGGATCCCCACGACGACGGACACGACCATGGCCACCAGGGTCAGCTCGATGGTGGCGGGCAGCCGGGCCGCGAGGTCGTCGGCGATCGGGCGCGTGGTGTAGAGGCTCGTGCCGAGATCGCCGCGCAGGAGATGGCCGACGTAGCCGACGAACTGCACGGGCAACGGCCGGTCGTAGCCGAGCTGATGGCGGAGCGCGTCCACCTGTGCCGGCGTCGCGGTCTCCCCCGCCACCAGCGCCACCGGGTCCGCCGGGATCACCCGCGAGATCACGAACGTGACGACGAGCAGCCCGAGCAGCGTCGGGACGAACCACAGCAGGCGGTGAAGCGCGAGAGCGAGCAGCCTCACGCGGCCTCACCGCCTCCCGTGGCTACTTCGCGTAATAGACCCAGCGCATCTCCTGGCCGTTGCCGATGGGGCTGAAGCGGATGCCCTCCAGGGTCTTGGCCCAGGGACCGAAGTACTTGGTGTTGTAGATCCACACCCCGGCGGCGTCCTCGACCACGATGCGCGCCGCGTCCTGGTAGGCCTTCTCGCGCACCTTCTTGTCCGTGGACTTGAGCGCGGTGTCGAGCAGGTCGTCCACCTTCGGGTTCTTGTAGAAGCTCGAGGCCTTGAACGTGCCCCACTGGCCGGAGTGGAACATCTCGCCGATCCAGTTGTTGGGATCCGCGTAGTAGGTGCTGATCCAGTAGACGACGAGATCGGGCGAGGTCTCGGGCTTCTTCATCCGCTCGACCATGGCCGGCCACAGCTCGCTCACGAGCTTGGTCTCGATCCCGGCCTTGCGCAGGCCGTTGGCCATGACGGTGGCGGCCTGCTCGGTCTGGCTGAAGCCCTGCAGGTAGCCGACAGTCAGCGGCCGGTCGACCTTCGTCTTGGCCTTGGCCAGCTCGGCCTTGGCTCGGTCGATGTCGTAGGTGTAGCCCTTCACGTCCTTCGGCACGCCCCACAGGTTGTTGGGAATCGGCACGGGATTGCGCTCGACGGTGCCCCCGAGGATCTCCTTGTTGAAGCCGTCGTAGTCGAAGGCGTAGCTGATCGCGCGGCGCACGTTGACGTCGGTGAGCGGCGCGCGCTGGTTGTTGACCTGGAACATCATGATGCGCATCGACTCCTGCTCGATGATCTTCACGTTCGGCGCCTCGCGCAGCCGCTTGACCTGATCGTTCGGCAGGTAGCCGCCCGTGCCCTGGTAGTCGCCCTTGATCATGCCGAGCACGCGCGTGTTGTCTTCCTTGACCAGGCGGAACTCGATCTCGTCGATGAACTTCGGGCCCCATGGCATGAAGTGGCCGGCGAAGCGCTTGGCGATGAAGCCGACGGCGGGATCGTACCGCGACAGCAGGTAGGAGCCGGACCCCGCGTCGTTGCTGGTCAGCCAGGCGGCGCCCCAGTCGTTGTCCTTCTCGTGCTTCTTGAGCAGCGCCGCGTTGACGACGTGGACCTCGGGGACCACGGCCAGGAAGATGGACGCGGGCTTGGTGAGCGTGAACTGGACGGTGGACTTGTCGAGCGCCTTCGTGGTGTTCGGCGCGACCATCGTCGAGAGCAGCGCCGCGGCGCCCTTCTTCATGGCCAGGATGCGCTCCATGCTGTAGCGCACGTCCTCGCCGGTGATCTCCGTCCCGTCGTGGAACTTGGCGCCGCGCCGCAGCTTGAAGGTGTAGACGAGCCCGTCCGGCGACACCGTGTGGCTCTCGGCCAGCCACGGCTCGAGCTTCGGCGGGTTGTCGAGCCACCGGTAGAGACCGTCGTAGAGGTTCAGCCGGACGGCCACGCGCCCCACGTCGAAGGCGGCGTGCGGGTCCATCGTATCGTACGGGCTCTCGTTGGCGAAGACGAACCGCGTCTGCGCCACCGCCGGCGCCGCCGACAGCGCGATCACGGACACCATCAGGACCACGACCAGCCACGACCGTCGCTGACTCATGACGCCGCCTCCACGAATGCTGAATTCAGCGCCAGGCCTCGTCTCCGAGGCACAGGCCCGGCGGGATGCCGGGCATGATACTGCACGCTTTCACGGGCGGGCAAGCACGCGTCACGGCCCGGGCTTCTGGAGCGGTCGGTCGGCCCTGATCCTGTCGACGCTTTCGGCAAAGCGCTGATGGAACTTCGCCTCGGTCATCGTGATGAAGACGCTCGTCTGCATCGGACGCTTCATGACGACGGTGACCCGGGTGTGCGTGGCGTCGACCGGCTCGACCCATGCCCCCATGAGCGTGCCGCGGCGTGAGAGGTTCGCGCCGACCGTGGTCAGCATGTAACCCTCGGCACGGTGGTCCTCGATCACCTCGGCGCCTCCCCAGCGGAAGACAGCCCGCGCGATGGTCCATGCCTCGTCGACGGTCACCGGATAGGTCTCGGGCCGGCCCTCGGACTTGTACCGGGGGACATCCGCGAGGGTGAGACAACCGGCGAGCAGGAGGCCCAGGGCCAGCGCGCAGAAGCGCGTCATGCGTCGGGTCGGCGCACCAGGGGGCCGAAGTAGCCGTTGCGGTGGAACATCCGGACGGGCGCGCGCTCGAGCCCGCGGAGCGCCTCCGTGGCCGTCGCGTCGACGGCGCCGCGCGCGTCGAGGATCACGCCGTAGTCCTCACGCGCGGACTCGCGCGACACGAAGCCGCCGGCCACGTCGCGCCGCACGCGCTCGGCGGGCCGAGCGAGGGGATCGCCCCAGCCGCCGCCTCCGCTCGTGAACAGGCGGACCACGTCGCCCTTGCGGATCACGTTGCCGTCCGACATGGGCGCCAGCACGCGCTCGTCCGGCCGCCCGGGGTTCACGACGCAGCGTCCCGGTCGGCCGGCGTGTCCGCCGTTCACGCCGGCCGGTGGGAACAGGATGTTGTCCTGGCGGATCGCGATCACGGCCTCGTCGGCCAGCAGCTCGATCTCGCGGATGACGCCGCACCCGCCCCGGAACCGCCCCGGCCCGCCCGAGTCCTGGTGCAGCGCGTAGCAGCGCAGCCGCATGGGGAAGACCATCTCCATGAACTCCGCGGGGTAGTTCTTCTGCGCCACGTAGTAGATGGCGTCGAGGCCGTCGGCGAAGGGGCGGGCGCCGTAGCCCACGGCGATCCCGTCGCTGCACAGGAAGAGCTCGTTGCGCGTCCCGTCGAAGCCGCGCAGGAAGTAGATGTTGTAGACCGAGTTCGCCGCGGGCACGTCGCCGCCCGTGGCCAGGGCGAGCAGCCCGAGGACGTTGGACTGGACGCGAGCCAGCGTGTGCGCCCGGTTGCCGAGCGCGGCCGGCCAGTGCGGCTGCAGGATGCTGCCGGGCCGCACCAGGACCTCGTCGATCGCGTCCTGGGCGCCGTCGTTGAGGAGCACCGTCGGATGACCGGAGAGCAGGTAGATGCCGAGGATCAGCTTGGGCACGCTCTCGTGCATGATGAAGTTGATCGGCCCGCGCGCCTGGTCGTCGCTCTCGCGGGTATCGATGACGATCCGGCCGCCGTCCTTGACGAGCCGCGTGCGCACGTGGAAGGCGCGGCCGCTCATGCCGTCGCCGTCCACGGCGTCCTCGGTCTCGTAGCTGCCGTCGGGGATGCGCGACTCCAGCGCCTTGCGGATGGTGTCCCGGCACTGCCGCTCGAAGAACGCCCACGCGTCGAGCACGGTGTCGACGCCGAAGCGGTCGAACAGCTCCAGCACCCGGCGCTCGCCCAGCCGGCAGCCGGCGAGGACGGCGCGGATGTCACCCTGCAGGATGTCGGGGAAGCGCGAGTTGCGCAGGAAGATCCGGAAGACCTCGTCGTTCAGGACGCCTTCCCGGTAGATGCGCACGGCGGGGACGATGATGCCTTCGTGGAAGATCTCGGTGGCGTCGGGCGAGATGCTCCCCGCGCGCAGGCCGCCGATGTCCCAGAAGTGTCCCCACGTCTGGGAGAAGGCGACGAGCCGGCCGCGATGGAAGACGGGCGCGGCGAAGACCATGTCGGGCGAGTGCGACACGCCGCCGCGGGAGCCGTGGCAGTCGTTGTACCAGTAGAGGTCGCCGGGCCGCATCGTCTCCGCCGGGTACTGCCCGAAGATGATCTCCATGAGGTTGCCGAAGAGCGGCAGCATGGTCCCGCACACGACGCGGCCGCGCCCGTCGAGGATCCCCGCGAAGTAATCGTTCTTCTCCCGGATGAACGGCGACATGGCGGTGCGCTCGATCACGGCCTCCATCTGGGCCTGGGCCGCGCGGAGCGCGCCCTTGATGATCTCGCGCGTCACCGGATCGCTGAGCGGCGGCCGCCGCCGCCTCGCGCGCGCAGGGGGCCGCCTCATCTCGCTCCCCGCGCCCGGATCACGAGATTGCCGAAGCGGTCGACCCGGCCGCGCTGACCCGGCAACAGCACCGTGGTCGAGTCGAGCTGCTCGACGATCGCGGGACCGTCGACGACCGCGCCCGCGCCGAGCAGGTCGCGCCCGACGCACAGGCAGTCGCCCCATCCCCGGCCCGCGAAGTAGACGCGGCGGCGCCCGGTCGCGCGTCGGCTCCGCACGGAAGCGAGCTCCGGCAGCGCGAAGCGCCGCACGCGTCCGGACGCCGCCACCCGGAGCGTGACGATCTCGACGGGGGCATCGCGGAGGGCGTACGTGTACAGCCGCTCGTGACGGTCGTGGAACCGCGCGAGCAGGGCGGCGAGGGCGAGCTCGCCCTCGGGCCACGGCACCGTGATCTCGAATCCCTGGTGGCGATAGCGCAGGTCGGCGAGACGGAGGAGACGGCGCTGCGCCGGCGCCACGCCCTCGTCGGCGAGCCACCGATCGGCCTGCCCCGCGAGCGCGGCATAGATCCCGGACACGGACGCCAGGTCGTAGTCCGGCGGCTTCTGCAGGCTGGTACGCGCGTAGTCGTTGCGGACCTCGGTCCCGAGCAGGCCGAACGTCGAGAGCACGCCCGGATGGCGCGGCACGACGACGGTGCGCATCGAGAGCAGTGCCGCGAGGTCGGCCCCATGGAGCGGACCGGCGCCGCCGAAGGCGACGAGCGCGAAGTCGCGCGGATCGTGGCCGCGCTCCACGGAGACGAGGCGAATCGCCCCCACCATGTTGTTGTTGACGATGTCGAGGATCCCGCACGCCGCCGCTTCCAGCGACAGCCCCAGCGGTCGGGCCACGCGCTCCTCGACGGCCCGCCGCGCGCGCTCGACGTCGAGGACGATCTCGCCGCCGAGCAGGTGCGCGGGAATGCGGCCGAGGACGAGATGCGCGTCCGTGACCGTCGGCTCCTCGGCGCCGGCGCCATAGCAGGCGGGACCGGGGACCGCGCCCGCGCTCTCGGGCCCGACGGTCAGGGTGCCGTCGCCGCTCACGCGCGCGATCGAGCCTCCGCCCGCGCCGATCGTGTGGATGTCGATCATGGGCACGGGCACGGGCCAGACGCCCACGCGTCCTTCGGTCGTGACCGCGGCCTCGCCGCCCTGGATCAGGCACACGTCCGCGCTCGTGCCCCCGACGTCGACGGAGATCACGTCGGCGAGGCCCGCCGCCTCGCCGATCAGCCGCGCGCCGATGACCCCGGCCGCCGGTCCGGACAGCGCGGTGTGGATCGCCTGCGTGCGGACGACCTCGGCGCCCACGACGCCGCCGTTGGACTTCATGATGGAGAGCGGGGCGCCGACGCCCCGCGCGCGGAGGCGGTCGGCGAGCCGCGCCACGTAGCGTCCGACCAGCGGCTGGACGTAGGCGTTCAGCACCGTCACCATCGAGCGCTCGAACTCCCGGAACACCGGCAGCACGTCGCTCGACAGCGAGACCGCGCACTCCGGATGCTCCTCGCGCAGGAGGTCGCGCGCACGACGCTCGTGGGCGCCGTCGGCATAGCTATGCAGGAAGCAGATCGCGACCGACGCCACGCTGGCCGCGCGTAGCCGGCGGGCGGCCTCGCGGACGGCGGCCTCGTCGAGCGGCTCGATCTCGTCGCCGTCGGCGCCGATGCGGCCGGCGATCTCGAAGATCAGCTCGGGGGGGACGGGACGCGCCGGCTTCGTCCACGCCCACATGTTGGCCCGGCGCGGGATGTCGTGGCGACCGATCTCGAGCACGTACCGGAACCCGGCCGTGGTCAGCAGGCCGGTGGCCGCCCCCTTGTCCTCGAGGATCGCGTTGGTGGCCGTGGTCGTCCCGTGCAGCACGTGGCGGAGCGCCCCGGGGCGCGCGCCGGCGAGCGCCAGCGCCTTGTCGACCCCGGCCAGAAAGCCCTCCGAGGGATCGTGCGGCGTCGTCGGCGTCTTCGTGATCCACAGCCGCCCCGTCGCCGCATCGCGCAAGGTCACATCCGTGAACGTGCCCCCGACATCCAGCGCGATCGATAGAGATGGGGGCCCCGAAATGGCCCCCAAACCCCCAACCCTCGGAGCGCCCCGGGGAACCCGTGGCGCTCCTCGACGCTTCGGGGGTGTGCGCTTCACAGGACGCTGCGGGGCTTGCCGATGGCGCCCTCGGCGAAGCGCGAGAAGCGAAAGCCGGAGATGTCGAGCGACGTCTTGCCGTCGACGATGAGCTCGGAGACGAGCCGTCCGGCGATCGGGCCCATCGCGAAGCCATGACCGCTGAAGCCGGTCGCCAGCACGAAGCCGTGCAGGCCGGGCGCGACGCCGAGGACGGGCACGAGATCCGGCGTCGCATCGATGTACCCCGCCCAGCTCCTCGCGATCCCGAGCGGGGGCAGGCCGGGCAGCACGCGCTGGAGCTCGGCGAGGCTGCGCCGCACCTTCTGAGGATTCGGCGCGGGGTCGATGCCACGGTCCCACACGAGCGGGTGGCGACGCGCCGTCGTGCCCGGCAGCGCGGCGGCGAGACTCCGGAGCAGCGGCCGCCCGACGTGGAAGCGGAACAGCGCCTTGTTCCTCCAGTAATTCGGCAGGAAGAAGCGCACCTGACGGAGCGAGTCCAGCGTCACGTCGTGATCGAGCGCGCCGCCCGCCGCGATGTTGAAGCTGCCGTCCCGGCGTTGCCGGAACGCGACGCCCGGAGCCCAGACCGCGCACGACGTCACGGCCGGCGCCGGCGTCGTCCTCGCCACGGTGCCGCGCACCCAGCGCTGGGGCAGGTCGATGCCGAGCGTGCGCCCGAGCCGCGAGGACCAGGCGCCCGCCGCGCAGACCACCCACGGTGTCTGGATCTCGCCGCGCTCGGTGATCACGCCGGTGACGGCGCCCGCGCGCGTGGCCACGCCCTGGACGGCGCACCCCAGGTGGAGCACGGCGCCCCGCGCCGCGGCGGCGCGCGCGAAGGCGTCGGTGGTCTTCTCGGGATCGGCGTGACCGTCGCCCGGCGTGTGCATGCCGCCGACCCAGACACCGCCCAGACCCGGAACGATCGACGCGAGATCACGCGCGCGCAGGAGGCGCGTATCGAGCCCGAACTCCCTGGCCACCGGCAGCCATTCCTCGAAACGCGCCATCCGCGCCCCGTCGGCGGCGAGCGCGAGGTTGCCTCCCCGCACCCACTCGATGTCTGCGCCCAGCTCCTCCTCGAGCCCTCGCCAGATACGATTGGCCTCCATCACGAGCGGGAGCTCGAGTGGATCGCGTCCCTGCTGCCGCACGAAGCCCCAGTTCTTCCGCGACTGCTCGCCGGCGACGGCCGCGCGCTCGACCACCGCCACGCGCAGCCCGCGCCGGGCGAGGTAGTACGCGGTCGCGCATCCGACGATGCCCGCGCCAACGACGACGACGTCCGCTTCACGCTCCATGGTGGGCAGGTCCAATAGTATGATCCTGGCTCATGGGGGAGCAAATGCACATCGAGGTGATTTGCACCGGCGACGAGGTGCTGACGGGAAAGATCGTCAACACCAACTTCAGCTACATCAGCCAGAAGCTCGAGGACGCCGGGCTCTCGGTCCGGTGGGAGACGACCGTCGGCGACGATCGCGAGAGCCTGCTGCGGGCGTTCC